>Ga0070698_100000510_pt1 | contig 41249 bp, 27 predicted proteins | sample KBSK1502metaG_FD_65477 | JGI IMG/M metagenome (GOLD analysis project Ga0070698, IMG submission 65477) | Corn, switchgrass and miscanthus rhizosphere microbial communities from Kellogg Biological Station, Michigan, USA - KBS K1-50-2 metaG | ecosystem: Host-associated > Plants > Roots >...
AGTACTGGGTCAGTTTGATGTCCGACAAGCTTAGCTTGTCGTGGTGCTACGACAAACTGATGTTTGTTGGACATTTTCGTTGAAACTGACCCACTACCGCCAAGCGTCGGTCCTGGAATTTGTTGGATTGCCCTCATTTTGAGGCGTGCGGCTGTGGCAAGCGTGCGAATGCGCGCATGTACGCCACATGTCGGCGGGAAAACGAACACGATGAGTTTGAGCTAAATTAAGGATGGTGCGTAAGAGGGCCAACTATTGGCCGCTTGGGGAAATTGCGTCGCTGAGAGTTGGGTTTGTAAGTGCTTGAAGGCCGAGTGTTATTGGTGGAGCAGAGTAGGGACTGTGAGACCACGATTAGGTGTTGAAGCGGTCGCAGTCGATCCGATACTTCTTAATTTTGTAGCCGATGATTCTTTCGGTGGTGTCGAGTAATTTGGCTGCCCTTTTTCGGCTACCGCGCGTTGTTTTCAGAGCATCAATAATTATGTCGCGCTCAAACGCCTCGACTGTCGATTCGAGCGAGAGACGAGTGACCGTGCCCGAACCTTCCGCTGTTTGTAAGGTGGGTGGGAGGTGATGCCCGTGAATAACGTTGGACTCACAAACCAGCACCGCCCGCTCGATGATGTTTTCGAGTTCCCGAACATTGCCTGGCCAGTGATAACTGGCAAGCATGTCAATCGCCGGCGTCGAGATGCGCCTGATGCTTTTGTGATGTTCGCGCGCAAACTTTTCGAGAAAGTGATCGGCGAGTAATAGGACGTCAGATTTACGATCACGCAAAGGTGGCATGAAGATGGCAAAAACGTTGAGGCGATAGTACAAGTCTTCGCGAAAAGCCCCTTCGGCAATTGCCCGCTCGATGTCTTTGTTGGTTGCGGCGACCAGGCGGACATTAGCCTTGATTGTTTCCGTGCCGCCCAGGCGCTCAAACTCTCTCTCTTGCAGAACCCGCAGCAGCTTGATTTGGGTCGACACGTTCAAGTCGCCAACCTCGTCAAGAAAGAGGGTGCCACCTTCAGCCAGCTCGAAGCGGCCCTTCTTGCGTACCTGAGCCCCGGTAAAGGCGCCTCTTTCGTAACCGAACAACTCAGATTCGATCAGGGTTTCAGGCAGCGCCGCGCAACTTACCTTGATGAACGGCTTAGCTGATCGTAACGAATTGTAGTGAATAGCATGGGCGATCAACTCTTTGCCTGTACCTGATTCGCCGCGCAGCAGCACAGTGGTGTTTGTGCGTGCAACCTGAGTAACCTGCTCATACACCTGACGCAACGGCCCGGAGTTGCCGACGATATGGCTGAAGTCATAGCGTTCGCGCAGTTCCTGCTTGAGGTGGGTGTTTTCCTCGACCAGACGCTGCTTGTCAGCTTCGAGCAAATGTCCGACTTTGATCGCTTGCGCGATCATCGTGGCAATAATCGCCAGAAAATTGGAGGCGCGTTCGTAGTTGCGGTCCACTTTGTATTTCAGATCGACGCTGAGCACGCCGACCGATTTTCGGTTAACGAGGATGGGTACACAGATAAAACTAAGCTCCTGCGTCTTCAGCGTCTTCTTCCGCGCTTTGAGGCGATCCAGGAACAAGGGCTCACGACTCACTTGCGGGACAACTATTGGTTTGCCGGTTTCGGCGACACGTCCGGTGATTCCTTCACCAAGTTTATATTTGAGGCGCCGCGCCTCGCCTTCGTCTAAACCGTGAGACGCGACAATACGCAATTCATTCGTATCTTCCGCAAGCAGCATCACTGACCCACGAATCATGCGGTGATGATGGTCGAGGGTTGACAGAATCCGAGACAGTGCTTCTTTGAGTTCAAAGGTGCCGGCCAGCATTTGTCCCGTTTCCAGAAACGTCGCCAGCTTCCTCGCTTCGGCTTGCTCAGGTGTCATGTTCTTCGCAAGAATGGGTGAAAGGCCCGCCATTGCACCGGCTTTGTCCATAGTGTGATCCCGCTGAGAAATTGTTGTAATACCCTCCCTCCAAATATACAAGCGTCGGCAAGTTCTCTGCCGATCCAGATACTGATGCAGTTGAACCTCATTCACACCGTGGCTTTAGCCCTAATGTTCAGGCTGACCGAACAAGGAAGCCGTTTAAACGGCAATTACATATCTGACTCACCCTGATCGGTCATTCGGTTAATGCTTAAACAGCGCCGAAGGCGCGGCATTCAGTAGCCACGGCCGTAAGGCCGTGGATCAAAAGCTCGAATGACGTTGAGGCCCGTAGGGCCGGCACTCTTTTGCTTTGAAATGGATTTAGTGCCGCACCTTCGGCGCTCAACCATTTTTCTTTCGATTATCCACGGCCTCACGGCCGTGGCTATTTAATGACGGTCCTTCGGACCTTAAATCCTGTTACAACCCTTGTAGTAAGCATGCGACTCCTCAGCGATAGCCGAAAAGGCGGAGTCAAGTCAAAACCATAATTTTTATAGCAGGATAAATCCGGCTAACTTGTAATGCACTAAGTAGGAGCGTCCCACCGTGCGCAGTTTCCCGCGCGATCGGGGCGCCGAACGGAGTGACGCTCCTACCGCACTGTCTCGGTCTGTCTCTTGGGTGACTTGTTTGCGTGGTGGTGCAGTATTTCTAAAAACGCCGCGGCTGCGTGGGAAAGTGTAGTCGTGCGTCCGTGGGTGACCCAGAGCATTCGGAAGTAGCTCAGTTCGGGAACGGGAACGGTTGCGAGCGTCCCGCGTTCCAACTCTTCGGCCACACACATTCGTGGGACAAACGCGAGGCCTATCTTCAGTTGAACGAAGCGCTTGATGGTCTCCACCGTCGCCAGCTCGAGCGTGATGTTTAGTGGCGTGTGGTGTTGCGCAAACGTCTCCACAACTTTGTTCCTCGAGGCAGTTTTGACGTTGTGTGCTACAAATGATTGCTCACCGAGTTCTTCAATCTTCAGCGAACGCCGCTTTGCGAGCGGATCGTCTGGCCTCATGATCAGCACGAGTTCATCTTGCAATATTGGGAAGGATTCGAGGAGGTCGTCTACGGGTTCGAATGCCAGCACGGCGAAGTCCACATTTCGATCCAGGACCTCACGGGGCAAACGCTCAGATACATAGCGAAAGATTTCGACCTTCACGTTTGGATGCCGTTCACGATATTCCAAAATCAGATGAGGAAGAAGATAAAGCGACGTGCTTTCGTTGGCTCCAATGCGGACGCGTCCGCGTTCCAACGAACGTAATTCCGACACCACGTTCTGCGCCTGGTCACGCAATGCCAGGATTCTCCGCGCGTAATCGTAAAGAAGGTCTCCTGCGTCGGTGAGGGTTGGAGTTTTTTGTGAGCGGTCAAAAAGCGGGGCGCCAATCTCCTCCTCGAGACGCCGGATGGCGATGCTTACCGCTGGCTGAGTGCGAAATACGCGCACCGCCGCTTTTGAGAAGCTGCTCTCCTCAACCACCATTAGAAAGAATTCCAGCTGGGTCAGTTCCATTGACGGCAGGTAACCCTCCGGAGCGGATCCTAACATAGCCGCTGAAGCTTGTACTCTAAACTGCATGAGTGCACGGTAAGAGTTCAGGAGCCAAAGCGGGGCCAGCGGGTCCCCGGCGCCGCCGCCGCGCTGGGGTCGTCGAGTCCGCTGCACTCCAAAGACTTGCAGCAAAAAAGAGAGACCGCGCTTTGGATCACGCGGTCTCTCCGGGCTGGCCGGCCAGATCAAATTGATTACGCGGTTGGCTCAATTGCCCTGAAGTGGGTCGGAGCTTCTACGCTCGACTTATCTATCTCCCTATGGACCATTCCGGCTGGTCTTCCCATCGCCGAGATAACGTATTCCGGATAAGCCGAAATTCCGTGTTCGTGCAAATCCAGACCATAGTTCTCACCTTCGGCGGACACCCGAAGAATGCCGGCAGCTTTAATCGCGTACATGACCGCCATTGCGACTGAGAACGTTGCCGCCGTAACGATCAAGCTGCCGATCACCTGGGCCTTTAACACGGTGGCCCCGCCTCCGTACAAGAGACCCGTTAGCGGCACGGTGTTGTCAGGGGCAAGTGGTCCAGTCGCGCCATATTTGCCGCATGCAAATAGGCCGAGCGATAGCGTTCCCCAGATTCCACAGAAACCGTGCACGGGCACCGCCCCAATCGGATCATCAATGCGCAACCATTCCAGCAACTCCGCGCCGAGAACGACTAACACTCCAGCAACTCCGCCCAGAATAATAGAGCCAACCGGGCTGACCCAGTAACACGGACAGGTGATTGCAACCAGTCCAGCCAGGAATCCGTTTACTGTAAAACTAACGTCCCATTTCTTGGTGGCGACAAAGGTGTACGCCAGGGCCGTTAGGCCCGCGGCGCAGGCTGCGAGGGTCGTATTGGTGGCGACGCGGCCTATGCCTTCGAAATCCATCGCGGAGAGTGTGCTGCCCGGATTGAATCCATACCAACCAAACCAGAGAAGTAGTCCGCCGGTCGCGGCAATGGTCAAATCATGCGGCATCATCGGGCCGCCGCCGTCGCGCTTGAACTTGCGACCCAGGCGTGGTCCAAGAGCAATCGCTCCTGCCAGGGCAACGAAGCCGCCAATGGTGTGTACCACCGTGGAGCCCGCGAAATCGTGAAAGTTCATTCCAAGCGACGGCAGAAAGTTTCCCGCGCTACCCATAGTCACGAGAAATCCGTCCGGCCCCCAGGCCCAGTGACCAATGATTGGATAAATAAAACCGGAAACGGCGAAACTGTAGATCAGGTCGCCAACAAATCCAGTGCGGCCAATCATGGCGCCGGAAGTGATGGTCGAGCAGGTATCGGCAAAGGCAAACTGGAAAAGCCAGAATGCCAGGAACGCCACGCCGCTGGCCTCATAAGTAGCCGGCACATCTTGCAGGAAAAACCAGTGGTACCCGATAAATCCGTTGCCGTGGCTAAACATGAATGCGAAACCGATAGCGAAGAAGAGGATGCCGCAGAGACATGTATCGACGATGCATTCCATCAGGACGTTGACCGTTTCGCGCGAGCGACAGAAACCGGCCTCGAGCATGGTGAAGCCAACCTGCATACCAAAGACCAGGAACGCGGCGACCAGGGTCCAAACAGTATTCAGCGGATTGATAATGTCATTGCCCTTTACCTCCGCATCGGCGGCAAGGACCTTACCGAAGCCGATCAAATCCGGAAACAGGGCCGCAATTCCGAGCACCAGTAAACCAACCCCTATCATCTTCCCTGCCAGCAGCAGAGTTCCATACCGCCGCCATTCGGGATCATGAAGCCGCAGCTGTAATCGGGATAACCTTTGGGATAAAGATAACTTTTTAATCATGCAAGCCTCCTTAGAATTTTGGGGGTCAGATGTTGTGTTCTCGCTCGACCTTTGACGGTTTCCTGAAGGCCAAGCAAAACCTTGTCGCGAGTACATTCAGCGGCTCGCGGCGTTTGTTGACACGCTGTAACTCATACTGCTGCCTCGCCACGCTCCCCAGTGCGGATGCGAATCACGTCGTCGAGCGGGACGACAAAAATTTTGCCATCGCCAAATTTTCCCGTGCGAGCAGTTCTGATAATTGCATCAATCGCGGCGTCTCCGATCTCATCGGGGACAACCACCTCAAGTTTGATTTTTGGGATAAACTCAATCTGGTATTCAGCTCCGCGGTAGGTCTCGGTATGACCACGTTGACGTCCATAACCCTGGACCTCGCTAATGGTCATTCCGATCACTTCCAATTCCTGTAGCGCCGTTCGAACGGCATCCAGAAGGTGTGGTCGGATAATCGCTTCAACTTTTTTCATCAAAAGTTCTCCTTACGGTTTGTTAGTCGGGACGAAGTAACTCTACGGACCCACTTGCAGCGGTGACCGGGATTTCGCTGGAGAGCATCAGGGCGAGAGAGACCTCTACAGATCGCATCCTGGACTGGGAGAGTTTCATTCCCTCACCGTCGGTGACGTAGAAAACATCCAGCGCGTTACTTTTTTCAGTCGCTATCCTGGCACACACGATGTCCAGGGCCAGCGCCGCAAGGGCGCTGGCGATCTTGTACGCCAACCCAGGTTCATCTAAGGCGTGCACCTCGATCAGGGTGGATGATTGGGAAGCGTCATTGTCACACGTAACCTGGGGTAAATTACGCGCGCCTACATGGCTGATGGCGTTTCGCTTCCGAGGCGCATTCCTGGTTCGCCAACGTTCGACCAGGGCTGCGATATCCGATTCACCCGCGATGGCTTTACCTACCGAGCGCTCGATAGCCGGGTATCGCTGCGTGTCTATAGCATGATGCGTGGACGCTTCTCGCAGCATGAAAACATCGAGGGCAATGCCGTCCTCGCGAGTGTTGAGCTCCGCGCTCAGAATTTCGATCCCGTGCGCGGCGAGCGCTCCGGCGATATCAGCGCACAGACCGTGTCGATCGTTCGTGCATATGGTTAACTCGGTAGATTCCCGCCCGTAGCGCATCCAGCGTCGCGTAAATGTATTTGACTGAGCCTCCGACTTGAGTTCGTCGATTAAATGAAGATGAATCGCTGCGGCTGCCGGTCGTGTGACGCGGACATAGCGATCCGGCAGCAACGCGACGTGACGTTCAACCTGACTCAGTGCGAGCGATCCCTCGAGGGCTTTTACTACTTGTTCCTTATATCGCGCCGTTTTTGTAAGTTCATCGAGAGGCGCATCGCTGCCAGTCAAGACGGTCCTCGCGCGCCGATAAAGGTCCCACAACAACGTGCTCTTCCATTCGCTCCAGACTCCGGGAGCGACAGCGTTCAGGTCCGCGTAGGTTAGAAGCAGCAGCATATTAAGCGCGTCGAGCGTACCCATTTGCTCGGCAAAATCGGCTACCACGCGTGGCTCGTTGAGATCGCGCCGCTGGGCCAGTTGGGCCATGGCGACGTGGTGCTTGACCATCAGTACGACCTTGGCAGCACCACCACCCCAGCCAGGCTGACCGGCTGGTGAACCCTGATCGAGCTCACCGAGGCCAAGACGTTTGCAGATGCGCTCCGCTATTTTTGCCCCGCGCGGGATGTGGCCGCGGCCGCGCCCCTTACCGATGTCGTGCAGGAGAATGGACAAGTAAAGCAGGCTCGGATCCTCAATCTCATCGAAGATGGCGCGCAAATGCGCACGCTGTTTGTCCTGGCTGGCATACAGCTCGTCGAGCGCTTCCAGAGCTTTGAGGGTATGTTCATCTACGGTGTAGTGATGATAGAGGTCGTGTTGAATGAGCAAGCTGATGCGTCCAAACTCCGGCACAAAACGGGCGAGGAATCCGATCTCATGCATCAGGCGCAAGACGTAGCCGCCGCGCCCGCGTCTTCCCAGGAGTTTCATGTAGGAGCGCGAAGCTTCAGCGGAAAGACGGAAGGTACGATCCACTACCGGCAGACTGTGGCGGATTGCATCGCGCAACGTCTGGCTTAACGGCACACCCGCGGCCTGGGACAGTGCAAAGGCATCAAAGAGCAACATTGGGTTGCTGGTTAAAAGTTCGGCGTCGCCATCCAGTTGCACACGCCCGTTGCTGATTGAGAGGACCTCGTTAGGAGTATGCGAAAGCCTTCGGCTCCACTTGCGGCTTGCTTTCCTGTCAGACTCGGACGCGCGCGCGAGCACTGTTTCACTGAACAGGTTTAACTCACGGGCATGCTGATAGTAGTCCCGCATGAATTTTTCTGAAGCAATTAGATAAGCCCCCGACTTATAGCCAAACTCTCGAGCTAACTTTGTTTGGAGGTCTAACGCAAGCCGTTCAGTCTTTCGCCGCGTCGACAGATGAGCGGCGTAACGTACTCGCCAAATGAAGTTGGCGGCACGCTCCGCCATTCTTCGCTCGGCTTCCGAGATGACACCATGATCGCGGAGTTCAACAAGCGTCCTGCATCCATACCGTGCGTAGCCCACCCACAGTGCGGTATGAAGATCGCGGATGCCGCCTGGACTCTCCTTTACGTTTGGTTCCTGGAGGCACACCGCGGCGCCATATTTTGCGTACCTCGTAGCTCGCTCGCGCAGAATGGCGGCGATCCAAGCCTCAACTCGCTTGCGACGCTCTTTCTCCAGTGCCTGCAAAAAGGAATCGTAAATACTGTTTGAACCCGCTAGCAGGCGGGTACTAACCAGCGCGGTCTGCAAATGCGGGTCAGAGCGAGCCGCTGACACACAGTCACTGACACTGCGGAAACTCGGGCCGATCGTAAGTCCTGCGTCCCAAAGCAATCGCAGAATCTGTTCAACCAGGCGTCGAGTTTGCAGGGCTCGATGGTTTGGATAGAGAAACAGAATATCAAGGTCGGAGTAAGGGGCTAGCTCGCCGCGACCATAGCCGCCAAGAGCCACGACACACACATTTTGAGTTTTGTCGGAAGGCGCGGCGATCTGGCCGAGCAAGTTCGTAGCTTGATAGGCGCGTTCCACTACGAGGTCGAGAAGAGAACTGCGCGCCGCAGCGGTTTGAATGCCGGGGGCCCCGCAGCGATGCGCGATCTTTAAGCGCTGATCCTCAATCTTTAGAAAACTTCTTAACTCGCGCGAAATCGCCGCCGCATCTGCCAGAGGTCGGCCGGCAGCGAAGCGTTCTGCGGCGTGTAACACCGCTTTCTCACTCTGGGTTCGCCAGCGCGGAGCGGGTTGTGCATCGAGATGGTTTGTCACCATTTCCGGGGAGTCCGATAGCCTTTCAGGTGTTGTCACGTTGGTAGAGCTGCTATTGAAACGCTATCCCAGACTTGCTTGCTGAAAATTGTCGCTCGATCGAATTTGCCTGAGGAGCAAGCTCTATACCGAAAGGCCGATGCCAGCGGAAATGGAAGTTTCATCAATCATCTCAGTCTCTATTCAATGTGAAAGCTAAAGAAGCGCGACGTTTTTGTTGTTGCCGTCGCTTGCCGCTACAAACGTGTCACCAAAACTCGGGGCAGACACTCGCACAGCGGTCCCATGACGCCGGTACCGCCACGCGACAGCGGGTGGATTCGGCCCGCAGCCGCTCATATAACTGTTTTAGTTGCGCAGTGAAACCCACCAGATACCGCGTGGTGGTACCGGCGTCATTGGACCCCGCATGAGACTGCGAGTGGATCATGGCGTGCAATGCCAACGACAATTTTGTGCCCACCACCTTGGACGGTAACGAAAATGTCATCCCAACATTCCGGCTGTCCGCCTGGGAAGTTCTTCTGAAAAGCGCAGATTTCTTCAATAACTCTAACGCCAAGCTTGTGTATCGGCGCCTCAAGCAAGGTTGGCATAAGGCTTGTCATAAAGCGTTTGTGAAATCTAATGGTCCATCCACTTCTGATCTGAGGTCTCGTGGATTCTTAATGTGAAGCACCGACAGGTCACGCAGGAATCAATCGCAATAACAGGCAGGTCTGGGCAATTACTAACCATGACCTTAGCGGCGAGGAGTTGCTACCGAATGCCTGAGAAATAAATATGGCCCACCCGTCTTGGCTTTAGGAGGCGCAAGGACGGATAGGCCACTGACATCGTCCGTTCAGAGACGATATGGAGACAAATTACAACAATGCATAAGCCTAAATCAATCATCAGGACCATCGCTGCTTTGGGCGCGACGGTATTGTTGCTGCTGCCAAAGTCTGCAGCGGTCGCTCAGTCAACTCTTTTTAATGTCCCTTCGACAGATGTGGTATCGAAGCAGAAGGTCTACCTGGAATTTGATTTCCTGTCGCATTTCAAGAGGCATGCGGACGGTGGGTTCCAGATTTATGCGCCGCGGGCCGTGTTTGGAGTCGGCAGGGGCGTTGAACTTGGCGTCAACATTACTGCCGTCGATACGTTTGCGCCAAAACAGCCAGTTTACATTTCACCCAATGTGAAGTGGCAGTTCTACCACAACGAAAAAGCCGGGGTGGCGGTGTCGGCGGGCGGCCTGCTCTACCTGCCGATCGCACACCGCGCCGGAGCTGACACTTATGGTTTTGTCTATTCGGTAGTGAGCAAGAAAGTAAAAGCCGATTACGGACCGCGATTAACCGGTGGTGGCTATGCATTGCCCGGGTTGGCGGACGGATTGGGAGCAAAGGGCGGAGCGATTGTTGGCTACGAACAACCGCTCGCGAAGAAGGTGACTTTCGTCGCTGACTGGTTTAGCGGCAGGAATGCTTTCGGCTACGTGACACCCGGGTTTTCATTCACCTTGCCGAAGAGCAGCCTGCTCAATATCGGTTACAGCATGGGAAACCACGGACGTGGAAACAACGCGCTCTTCGTTTACTACGGCATTACTTTTTAGGTCCTGGCCGACACGAGGGCCTGGGTTTAAAAGCGCCAGGGCGCGAAGTGTAACAGCCAAGCCCCAGTGTGGGGTTTGGGTCCAAAGGACCGGCAATAATTAGCCCCGTCCGTGAGGGAGGGGACACTATGCTCCTTTAGCTCAAAGGCCTGAAGGGTCGGAACAAATCGTGGCGCACCTTCGGCGCTCGCGCAACCAGCCCAGATCTGGCGCCGCTTTGGTCTGCGGATGGAGTGGAGTGTGGCTTTGCCAGAGCTTAGCGGAAATCTCGCACTCCAAAGGGCGCCCTGAGCTGTTGCGTCTTCGTCTTTAGCGGAGCAAAGCGTCAAGCCGTTGCGAACCAAAGTGCCGTCTAGCAGGCGCACTCCCAAAAGTAGCGCGAAATTTATGAGCAGCTAAAAATTATCAATTATGCAAAAACGGTACGAAAGAAGTAGATTGCTAGCGCCAGTAGTTCATCACTATTGCCAGCCGGTTGGTGTGAGCGAACTGCATTGGGCGAGTGGCGGGGGCGGTTCGGTGCCGGGCAGATAAGTATGAGGAATTCAGCAATACAAGACATATCGGCGTCAGTGGCGTTTGCGGCAGCTAGAGCTCTACTGGATTCACTGCGCGCTGGGTACGAGCTGGCGACCGTCCCAGTACTTATTTCAATTTCACTAGTTGTAACCAAGGACAGCTCGTAGTGGCCTGTCGATGATTCTTGGAGCTTTAACACAGGCCATCAACGAACGGGTTGATGGCTTTCTTGCATTCAGAGGGTTGGATGTAACGCAAACTGTTAGTTTGCGGTCGACACCGATGCATTCAACGTCAGACGCAAACTAACAGTTTGCGTTACATCGGGACTGAAATGACCCAGTTCGGCTTGCCAGATAAGCAGGGGCTATATGATCCGCGCTACGAGCACGATGCCTGTGGTACGGGCTTCGTGGTCGATATTAAGGGCCGCAAGTCTCACGACATTGTCCAGAAAGGCATCCAGGTGCTGCTCAACCTGGAACATCGTGGGGCCAGCGGAAGTGAGAAGAACAGCGGTGACGGAGCCGGCATCCTCTTACAGATTCCGCATGAGTTTCTCGCTGCCGAAGTCGCGAAGCTAAAAATCAAACTGCCTCCACCTGGTCAATACGCTGTTGGGATGGTGTTTCTACCAACCGAGGATGAAAGTCGCACCGAATGCGAAAAGCTATTTGAAGGGATCGTCGAGGAAGAAGGTCAACAGGTGTTGGGTTGGCGCACAGTGCCGACCGATAACTCCTCCCTTGGTTTCACCGCCCAGGCCTCTGAACCGATTATTCGGCAGCTCTTTGTCGGCCGGGGCCATGCGATTGCCGACGATCTCGCCTTCGAACGAAGACTCTGCGTGATTCGGAAGCGAACCACCAAAGCGGCCAAGCGGGGCATTCACGAGCGTCGTATGTTCTACATACCCAGCCTGTCCTGCCGGACGATTGTCTACAAAGGAATGTTGACCGCCGGGCAGCTACCGCTTTTCTATCCTGACTTGCGAGAGCCTGGTGTCGAATCAGCGTTGGCTCTGGTCCACTCGCGTTTCAGCACCAACACGTTCCCCAGTTGGTCGCGTGCTCATCCCTATCGCCTTATCGCACACAACGGCGAAATCAACACCCTGCGCGGCAACATCAACTGGATGCGGGCGCGCGAAAGTAAATTCGAGTCGAAGATTTTCGGGCCTGAGATCCAGAAGATCCTTCCCGTCATCGACACCGACGGCAGCGACTCAGCGATGTTTGACAACGTGCTGGAGATGTTGACGCTCACCGGCCGCACTCTGCCACATGCGATCATGATGATGATCCCCGAGCCCTGGGGCGATCATGAGTCGCTGAGCGGATCGATGAGCGCAGAAAAGCGAGCTTTCTACGAATACCACTCTTTCCTTATGGAACCGTGGGACGGACCGGCATCTATCGCCTTCACCGATGGCATCAGCATCGGCGCCGTGCTGGATCGTAACGGGTTGCGGCCTTCGCGCTACTACGTGACGAAGGATGGTCTGGTGGTGATGGCGTCCGAAGTGGGCGTCCTGGATATTCCCCCGGCCAACGTTCTTTCAAAAGGCCGGTTGCACCCGGGCCGCATGTTTTTGGTTGATACTGAAGCCGGTAGGATCGTTGACGATCAGGAACTGAAGCAACAGATCGCGACCGAACATCCCTACGGTCAATGGCTCAGCGACAACGTCGTAAGACTGGATCAGCTTCCGAGTCCGCCTCTCCCGCCTGATCCGGATCACTTGACGGTGCTGCAGCGTCAGCAGGCATTCGGATACACAAACGAAGAACTCAAACTTCTCATCGCGCCGATGGGCGCCGATGGCAATGAAGCGATTGGCTCGATGGGTTCCGACACCCCAATCGCAGTGCTCTCCGAACGGCCGCAGTTGCTCTACAACTATTTCAAGCAGCTTTTCGCACAGGTAACTAACCCGCCGGTCGACGCCATCCGCGAAGAGCTAATCATGTCCACCGACACCAGCATTGGCCCCGAGGCGAATATGCTCGAGCCGACGCCCGAATGTGCTCGGCAGATAAAGTTACCTTCACCCATCCTCACCAACGAGGAACTTGAAAAGTTGCGACACCTGGCCGACCCGGATAATCGGGTGGGGGATTCGCGGTTCAAGTCAATAAGTCTGCCGATGCTTTTTGAGGTGGCCGCGGGCGGTCGTGGTTTGGAAACTGCCCTTGACGAACTTTGCCTGCGCACAAGTGAAGCGATTGCCCAGGGGTTCGGCATCATCATTCTTTCCGATCGTGGGGCGACCAATGAACTAGCGCCGATTCCGGCATTGCTCGCGGTGGCCGGCGTGCATCATCACCTGATTCGCCAGGGCACGCGCACTCAGGTTGGTCTTGTCATTGAGAGCGGCGAGCCTCGCGAGGTTCATCACTTTGCTTTGTTGCTGGGTTACGGCGCGGCCGGAGTCAATCCGTACCTGGCATTTGAAACCTTACGCGACCTGATTGTCCGCGGGTTGTTGACTGGCATTGATCCTGACAAGGCGATTGCCAACTACATCAAGGCGATCAACAAAGGCGTCGTCAAGGTCATTTCGAAGATGGGCATCTCCACGATCCAGAGTTATTGCGGGGCGCAAATCTTCGAGGCCATCGGCCTTAACGAAGACTTCGTCGATCGTTATTTCACCTGGACCCCTTCACGCATCGGCGGTATTGGCCTCGATGTGATTGCTGAGGAAGTGAAGTTGCGACACAGGTTGGGATTCCCCAACCGGCAGGTGCATGAGCAAACACTCAGCGACGGCGGCGAATATCAGTGGCGAAGCGATGGCGAGGTTCACTTATTCAGCCCGGAAACGATTCACAAGCTCCAATATGCTGTTCGCTCGAACAACTATCAGGCCTTCAAAGAGTACAGCGAGTTGGTGAACAACCAGTCGAGTCGGCTTTGTACCTTGCGCGGCCTGATGGAATTCAAGTCGGCCCGGGCGTCGATTCCCATCGAAGAGGTCGAGCCGGTTGCTGACATCGTCAAACGCTTCAAGACTGGCGCCATGTCTTACGGTTCGATCAGCAAAGAAGCACACGAAACTCTGGCGATTGCCATGAACCGCATCGGCGGCAAGAGCAATACGGGGGAAGGCGGAGAGGATCCGGCGCGTTACGTGGTCGACAAAAGCGGCGACTCGCGCAACAGCAGAATTAAGCAAGTTGCTTCCGGCCGGTTTGGTGTCACCAGCAACTATCTGGTCAATGCTGAGGAGTTGCAAATCAAGGTCGCGCAGGGCGCGAAGCCCGGCGAAGGCGGACAACTTCCGGGTTACAAAGTTTATCCTGAGATTGCCAGAGTTAGGCATTCCACTCCTGGCGTCGGTCTTATCTCGCCACCGCCACATCATGACATCTATTCCATCGAGGACCTCGCCGAATTGATCTATGACCTGAAGAGCGCCAATCAAACGGCGCGTATCAGCGTCAAGCTGGTCGCCGAGGTGGGAGTCGGCACAGTAGCGGCAGGCGTAGCTAAGGCACACGCAGATGTTGTCTTGATCAGCGGGTACGATGGGGGCACCGGCGCCTCGCCGCTCACCAGCATCAAGCACGCGGGCGTACCGTGGGAGTTGGGACTTGCCGAGACTCACCAAACGTTGTTGCTCAACGACCTCCGCAGCCGTATCTCAATTGAGACCGACGGACAACTTAAAACGGGCCGCGATGTAGTGGTGGCCGCCTTATTGGGAGCAGAAGAGTTTGGTTTTGCCACCGCTCCCCTGGTGGGACTGGGTTGCATCATGATGCGCGTCTGCCACTTGAACACTTGTCCGGTTGGAGTGGCAACGCAGGATCCAAAACTGAGAGCCCGCTTCACTGGCGACCCGGCACACGTGGTTAATTTCATGCAATTCATCGCGCAGGAAGTGCGCGAGTTAATGGCCCAACTGGGCTACCGAACGGTCAATGAGATGATTGGTCGTACGGACTGCATCGAGATGCGGACGGCCCTTGAGCAGTGGAAGACGCGCGGCCTCGATTTTTCAAACATTCTCTACCAGCCAGACGTGCCGGAGACGGTGGGGCGTTATTGCCAGATCCCGCAGGAGCACGGACTCGAAAAATCACTCGATAGCACGACCTTGCTAAAACTGTGCAAGCCGGCGCTCGAAAACGGCGCTCGCGTCTCGGCGACTTTGCCGATCCGAAATGTCAACCGCGCCGTCGGTACGATGCTCGGCAGTTCGGTTACTCGCCGGTACGGTGCGGAAGGCTTGCCAGCCGACACTATACAACTCTCATTTAACGGCTCCGCTGGGCAAAGTTTCGGTGCGTTTGTACCGCGTGGAGTGACGCTAACACTCGAAGGAGACGCCAATGATTATGTCGGCAAAGGATTGTCCGGCGGCAAGATCATTGTCTTCCCGCCCCGTCAAGCGACCTTTAATTCGCAGGAAAACGTAATCATCGGAAACGTAGCGTTCTACGGCGCTACCAGCGGAGAGGCCTACATCGCCGGCGTTGCCGGTGAGAGATTTTGTGTACGTAACAGTGGCGTTCACACCGTGGTCGAAGCCCTGGGCGATCACGGTTGTGAATACATGACCGGTGGCCGCGTGGTGGTGCTGGGCCAAACCGGCCGCAACTTCGCGGCTGGGATGTCTGGCGGTATTGCTTATGTGCTCGACGAAAAGGGTGATTTTGCGAAGCGCTGTAACCGGGGGATGGTCCAACTCACAAGTTGGGAAGACAGTGACGAGATGGAGTCGATCAAGAACATGATCTTCGCTCATGCGGAATACACGAGCAGCATTCGCGCGACTGAAATTCTGTTGCAATGGGATGAGTGGCTGCCGAAGTTTGTGCGCGTCATCCCGCACGACTACAAGCGCGTGTTGGAGGCGCAGAGGGAAATGAAGGAAAGCGGCATGACGCGCGAAGGAGCGGAACTGGCTGCGTTTGAATTGAACTCGCATGCTTTGGCCCGTGCCGCCGGACAATGAAAGAAAGTGATGAGTGATGAGTAATGAGTCTAAGAGAATTTCTGAGCTCAGAGTAGGGAGTTATTAATCCCCAATTGCTTCTTACTCATCACTCATAACTCATTACTCATCACTTTGGATTGACTATGGGCAAACCAACAGGATTTATGGACTACACCCGGACGCTTCCCAGTGTCAGGCCACCGGCGGAGCGCATTTCTGACTGGCAGGAATTCCATCTTCACTCGCCTGAGGAGGAGCTGCGTCAACAAGGCGCTCGCTGCATGGATTGTGGCGTACCCTTTTGTCATACCGGTCGAATCATCGACGGCGCTGCCTCCGGATGTCCCGTAAACAATTTGATTCCCGAGTGGAATGATCTCATCTATCGAGGCCATTGGCGCGAAGCACTGAGTCGTCTTCATCGCACGAATAACTTTCCGGAGTTTACCGGACGTGTTTGTCCCGCGCCGTGTGAAGGTTCATGCGTGTTGGGTATTAGTGATAACCCGGTCACGATCAAGACGATTGAGCAGGCGATCATTGACAAGGGATTTGAGGCGGGTTGGGTAGTTCCCGAGCCGCCCTCAGTTCGTACCAGCAAGGAAATAGCCGTAATCGGCTCCGGTCCGGCAGGCCTCGCTTGCGCCGCGCAGCTCAATCACGCCGGCCACTGGGTGACTGTCTTCGAAAAAGCGGATCGGGTTGGTGGCCTGCTGATGTACGGCATCCCCAACATGAAATTGGAAAAGGTGGTGGTTGAGAGGCGAACAGACCTGATGGCTGCCGAGGGGATTCAGTTTGTTACGAATACTCACATCGGCCATGACTATCCTGTTGAGCGACTGATGCAGGAGTTTGACGCGGTGGTGCTTTGCGGTGGCTCGACGCGGCCGCGCGATCTAGCCCTCGAGGGCCGGGATCTCCGGGGGATTCACTTCGCGATGGAGTTTCTGCACGGCAACACCAAAAGTCTACTGGACAGTAACCACGAAGACAGAGGCTTCCTCTCCGCGAGGGACAAGGATGTGATTGTCATTGGTGGAGGTGATACCGGCACGGACTGCGTCGGCACTGCCTTGAGACAAGGCTGCAAGAGCCTGGTCCAATTCGAAATTCTGTCGCGGCCGCCTGACGAGCGCGCGCCCGACAACCCCTGGCCTCAGTGGCCCAAAGTTTACCGGCTTGACTACGGTCAGGAAGAAGTCGCCGCCGTCTTTGGGCAGGACCCACGTAACTACTGCGTTATGAGCAAGCGATTTGTCGGCGGCCCGGATGGCCAGTTGCGAGGCGTACAAACAGCGCAGGTTGAGTGGACGCGTAACAACAACGGAGGGACCGCGCCGCGAGAGATTCCCGGCTCGGAACGGGAGTGGCCCGCGCAACTCATCCTGCTCGCCCTGGGTTTCCTGGGACCAGAGACTGATGGACTGTTGTCCCAGCTTGGCGTGACGATTGACGAACGCAGTAACGTTCGCGTCAACGAAGACAAAATGACGAGCGTGCCGGGAGTTTTCGCTGCCGGTGACATGGCGCGCGGGCAGTCACTTGTAGTTTGGGCGATTGCCGACGGACGCCGCGCCGCGAAAGGCGTTGATAAATACGTAATGGGAGAAACGACGCTCCCGTAACGAGAAAAACCAGTTCAGATCGCAGATTTGAAATTTGAGTTCTGAGAATTTAAGGAAACGACATGAGCGCACAGCGACAAACGCTAATACCGGCAGCTCAAGTTCCGCTTGCCGATGACATAACAGAGCCGCGCGGGGCGGAGATTCTAATTGAAGCACTTCTACATGAGGGCGTGGATTCTATCTTCGGCTATCCCGGAGGAGCGGTCCTTCATATCTACGACGAACTTTGGCGAGCGCGCGATCGCATTACGCACTACCTGGTTCGCCACGAACAGGGCGCAGTACACATGGCCGAAGGCTACGCGCGCGCTTCCGGCCGCGTCGGCGTCGCGCTGGTTACGTCGGGGCCGGGTGCAACCAATGCGATGACGGGAATTGCTAATGCCTACATGGATTCGACTCCGATAGTAGTCATCACCGGTCAGGTACCGACGCCGCTCATCGGCACGGACGCATTTCAGGAAGTTGATACGGTTGGTATTACGCGCTCGTGCGTGAAGCACAACTACCTCGTGCGAGACGTTCGGGATCTGGCCGCGGTCGTTCACGAAGCTTTTCACCTGGCGCGCACGGGCCGCCCCGGGCCAATCGTAATTGATATCCCCAAAGATGTGTCGGCGGCTCGCACTTCGTATTCAAGTTTGAAAAACATCAGCTTTCCTTTAGTAGAGCGTAAGTGGCCGCCCCACCCTCGGGCAGTCGCTGAAGCCGCTGCGGCGATCATGAATGCGGAACGCCCAGTGATGTACGTTGGCGGTGGCATCGTTAATTCCGGCGCCGCCGAAGCGCTCCTCGCTTTTGCGGAAGAGTTGCAGTTGCCGGTAACGCCGACGCTGATGGGACTGGGTGGTTTTCCTTCGGTGCATCCGCTTTGCTTAAACATGCTGGGCATGCACGGCACCTATGCCGCGAATATGGCTGTGGCTGAAAGCGATCTTTTGATCGCAGTCGGCGTGCGCTTCGACGACCGCGTAACCGGAAAACTTGCCACCTTTGCTCCGCATGCTCGAGTTGTTCATATCGATATTGATCCAGCAAACGTGGGGAAAAATCGAGCGCCGGAAATATCGCTGGTAGCTGACGCGCGCGAAGCTCTCGCCGCCTTGCAAACTGAAATCAAAAACCTCGGCCAGCTCTATATCGACCGCGGTATCAAGCGTCGCGCGGTTTGGTGGAACCGCATACGCGCCTGGCAACTCGAGCAGCCACTACGTTTCACCGGCTCCGGGGATCAGATTAAGCCACAGAGCGTAATTCGTGAGTTGCATCGTTTGACTAATGGGGACGCACTGATCGTTACCGACGTCGGCCAACACCAGATGTGGGCGGCGCAGTTTTATCCGTTCAAGAGGTCGCGGCAGTGGATTACGAGCGGCGGTCTCGGAGCGATGGGTTACGGCGTTCCCGCGGCCATTGGGGCGCAGTTAGTGCTGGGCGATCAAATGGTGGTGGCGGTGGTCGGCGATGGTGGTTTCCAGATGACCAATCAGGAGTTGGCTGTGGCAGTGCAGTATGACCTCCCGATCAAGGTTTTGATCATGAACAACGGGTACCTCGGAATGGTACGTCAGTGGCAGGAGATGTTTTATGAACGCGCTTACTCGGAAGTGGACCTGTCAGTGTCTCCCGATTTCGTCAAACTTGCCGAGGCTTACGGAGCGTTTGGCGTTAGGGCGACGCGGCCCGATGAACTATCGGATGTGCTGTCGGCCGGTTTATCACATAAGGGGGTCGCGGTGATGGATATTGTGGTTTCTAAAGAGGAAAACGTTTTCCCGATTGTGCCGGCGGGTGGAAACTCCCGCGACATGATCGTTCATAAGGAAGGACGAAGGATGAAGGATGTGAGCGAGGAAAGGGCAAAGGGTCAGGGGTAAAAGGTAAGGGACACGCAAAGAGATTACCCATTCCCCATGACCCTTTCCCCCTTCATCAATGAAGACATGAGACACACACTTTCAATTGTCGTTGCTGATCAACCAGGCGAGCTTTCGCGCATAGTCGGTTTGTTTAGCGCCCGCGGTTTCAATATCGAGACACTGTCAGTAGGGCAGACAACCGATCCGGCGTGGTCTCGCGTGACGATAGTCACACGGGGCGATGATCGGACCATCGAGCAGATCGTCAAACAATGTACGCGGCTGGCTCGTGTGCGGGTGGTGTTGGACGTGACGATGCAGCCGCACATCGAACGGGAGATGGCGCTCATTGACGTGGAAGCGAGCCCGGGGGCGGCGCGGCAGGAGCTACTGAACCTGGTCGCTGTCTTTCGCGCCAAGGTAGTGGATATTTCGCCGACGGGAATGATCATTGAAGCGTCGGGAAACAAGGAGAAAGTAGAGGCGTTTATCGAGCTGCTACGCCCAATGGGCGTACGCGACGTCACGCGCACAGGCTGCATCGCTATTGGGCGGCTGTCGACGGTAGATAGACCCGCGACCGAAGAATTGGAGTTGGCCCAGGCCGCTAACTTAACTTGAAAGGCCATGGAACAGTCCCGTTAGGGACGACATGTTTATAGAGGTGAGAGGTTGTTTATTTTCAAAGCTCCGCAGGAGCGAAATGTTCCGCACCTACGGAGCGGGAACGAATGTGAACTGGGTTCTATAAACATCTCGCTCCTCCGGAGCGAAATCCGCGTCGCCAGGAAGAAATCACCAATAGTGAGGCTTTGAACTTAGTACTCAGTTCTCAGAACTTTAATTTTGTGAGGATCAACCAATGAAAGTTTTTTACGACAGAGACGCAGACGCGAGCGCGTTGCGGAATAAGCAGATCGCGGTCATCGGTTATGGTAGCCAGGGTTTTGCCCAGTCCAACAACCTGCGCGAGTCAGGTTGCAACGTCACCGTTGGGCTGCGGGCTGACAGTACTTCACGTGCGAAGGCTGAACAGTCTGGACTGCGCGTACGGCCGGTAGCGGAAGCCGCTGCTGAAGCCGACATTGTAATGATGCTCGTGCCGGATGAACTTGCGGCTGAAGTGTACGCGCGCGACATCGGTGATTCCATGACGCCGGGAAAGTATCTCGCTTTCTCACACGGCTTCTCCATTCATTACGGGTTTATCAAACCGCCTGAGGATGTCAGCGTCTTTATGGTTGCGCCCAAAGGGCCGGGGCATCTCGTGCGACGCGAATACGAAAAAGGCGCCGGGGTACCTTGCTTGCTCGCAGTCCACCAGGATCCTACTGGAGAGACTAAACAGGTTGGAATGGCATACGCCTCGGCCATTGGAGGCGGACGGGCCGGCATTATAGAAACCAGCTTTCGGGAAGAGACCGAAACGGATCTATTTGGCGAACAGGCCGTGCTCTGCGGCGGGCTTACTTCGCTTATCAAAGCCGGTTTCGAGACACTCGTCGAAGCCGGCTACGCCCCGGAGATGGCCTACTTCGAATGTCTCCACGAAATGAAATTAATCGTTGATCTCATTTACGAAGGCGGCATATCCGAGATGCGCTATTCGATCTCCAACACGGCGCAGTATGGCGATATGACGCGTGGACCATCGGTCGTTAACGACGAGACCAAGCGACGCATGAAAGGAATCCTGGCGGAGGTTCAATCCGGCGCCTTTGCCCAGGAGTGGATGAAAGAAGCCCGCAATGGACGCAAACGCTTTGCGGAACTCACAGCTGAGACGAAAGAACATCAAATCGAGCGAGTCGGCGCCGAGTTGCGCGCAATGATGCCATGGCTCGCAGCCGGGCGGCTCGTCGACAAAGCCAGAAACTAGAAAACAGGAAGAGGGAGCAGGAGGCAGACGGCAGAAGGCGAATTCTGCCATCCAGCCTCTGCATCGGCGTCTGAAACGGTGAAACAAACTAAGGAAGGTAAGAAATGGGTTTATACGATTGGGATCGAATGAAAGCGGAAGAGATCACTGACCTCTATCAGAGGAAGGTGGCGATCGGTGAGAGCATAACGGTGGCTCGGATCGAAGTTAAAGAGGGCGCCATCACGCACTCGCACAGCCATGAAAATGAAGAAATGATTCTGGTGCTCAAAGGCAGTTGGCGCTTCCATCTACCGAGTGGAGACGTAACGTTGGCGCCGAACCAGTTGCTGCGAATTGCCCCTGGAATTGAGCACTCGTCGGAAGCGCTCGAAGACACGGTAGCCCTCGATATTTGCGCTCCCGCGCGAGCCGATTGGCTCGATGGCGCGGATCGTCCTCTCCATTACGATCCCGACCAGTCGCTGTGGGCTGTGTGAGATAGAGCTTTGACCAAGTTCATGAATTGTTGCTGGCTTAACCCGCGGAGCGGGTGAAAGCGTAAAGCCTGGGGTGGAGCGCAGCGGAACCCCAGGAAAAGAGGGTACATCGAATCCGAGCCCGCGGAGCGGGCGACAGAGGAGCGAGAGGCGATCGGCCAGCCACATACGGTCTGCCCATCAAGCGCAGAATAAGAGCGCTGCCGCCCACTCCGTGGGCTCGATTTCTTACTCGTCCTGATCCTGGGGTTCCGCTGCGCTTCACCCCAGGCTTTATGCTTCCACCCGCTCCGCGGGTTAACTCGGTTCTCTTTAGAGGTGGATAGAAGGTACCAGCATGAGCTTTGACGATTCAAAATGGGTGTGGATGAACGGCCGCGCAATTCCCTGGCAAGACGCCACCACCCATGTGTCGGCGCACGCGCTGCACTACGGCAGTGGCGTCTTTGAAGGAATTCGTTGTTATGAAACCGCGGATGGTGCCGCTGTCTTTCGGCTCGATGCACATCTTGACCGGCTTTACTCGTCCGCTGAAATCTACGGGATAACAATCCCCTACACTCGTGAAGAGCTAGCCGGCGGCGTAAACGAAATCATTCGACTGAACAATTTCCGCAGTTGCTATGTTCGCCCCATCTGTTATCTGGGCAGTGGCAGTCTTGCTGTCCATCCGGGAAATAATCCCGTCGAAGTTGTCATCCTCGCGTGGCCATGGGCTCCTTACCTTGGCGTCGAGGGTCTGAAACACGGGGTGCGGGTAACCGTCTCACCCTGGCGGAAATTTCAGTCGCGCATGATGCCCACAACCGCTAAAGCATGTGGACAATATCTGAATTCAATGCTGGCCGTTCGTGACGCCGTCAGCCGTGGCTACGCTGAAGCGTTACTCCTCGATGCGGAGGGCCATCTGGCTGAAGGCTCAGGCGAAAATCTTTTCATCGTGCGCGATGGGCAATTGCTAACCAACGACGAAAGTCACTCGATTCTGCTGGGTATCACCCGGGATGCAGTCATCAAAATAGCAATTGATCTGGGCTATCAGGTAGAGACCAGGGCGCTTGATTTGGAAGATTTAGTTTCCGCTGATGAAGCGTTCTTTACCGGGACGGCAGCTGAAGTGACACCAATTCGCGAAGTTGACGGAACTGTGATTGGCAAACGCACGCCCGGATTCGTGACGGAAGAGATTCAGCGCGTATTCTTCGCAGCCACGTCGGGTAAAGACCGGCGATACAACGACTGGCTTCATCCGATTACCAGCGAAACTAGTGACGTTAGCGATCGATTACTTCGGGCGGTGTCTTAGCGACCGCAGTTACAGGTACAACAACGCAATTGCGAACCAGGAACCCACCGGAACTAAGACGAGAATTTTATTACGGATATTTCGTGTGGTTTCCTGGCTCGAGGTTTTTGTTTTCCAGAGGTGGGACATGTGAATCTGTTTGAGCAAGAGACGAATTGGAACGGTTGAGATTCTAATGAGCAACAACCAGCGAAGCAGCTTGATCACCTCCGGAGCCGAGCGTACTCCCAATCGCGCCATGCTGCGCGCGGTGGGTTTCAGTGACAAAGACTTTGAAAAACCTATCGTGGGCGTGGCCAATGGTTACAGCACTATTACGCCCTGCAACATGGGTTTGAACGATTTGGCCGAACGCGCAATTAGTTCGTTGCGCGAAGCTGGCACTATGCCGCAGGTCTTTGGCACGATCACGGTCAGCGATGGTATCTCGATGGGCACTGATGGGATGAAATACAGTCTGGTCTCTCGAGAGGTAATTGCCGATTCGATTGAGACGGTCTGCCAGGCCCAGAGCCTTGACGGTGTCCTGGCCATTGGTGGTTGCGACAAGAACATGCCGGGAGCAATGATCGCGATCGCCCGAATGAATATCCCGTCGATCTTCGTCTACGGCGGTACGATCAAACCAGGCCACTACGCTGGTCGCGACCTGACCGTGGTGAGCGCCTTCGAAGCTGTTGGGCAATTCTCAGCGCAACGTATCGGTGCGGCTGAACTGCTTGAGGTTGAGCGAAGCGCCTGTCCCGGAGCCGGTTCGTGTGGCGGAATGTTTACCGCCAACACAATGTCAGCGGCGATTGAAGCGATGGGCCTGAGCCTGCCTTTCTCTTCAACGATGGCAGCAGAGGATCAGGAAAAGGCCGACAGCGCCGCGGAGTCGGCTGGCGTCCTGGCCGTGGCGATTGAAAAGCAAATCCTGCCCCGCGAGATTCTCACCAGAAAAGCTTTTGAGAATGCAATTGCAGTAGTAATGGCAGTTGGCGGTTCGACAAACGCTGTGTTGCACCTGCTCGCAATTGCGCATGCGGCTGGTGTGCCTTTGACGATCGACGACTTCGAGGAGGTTCGCCAGCGCATTCCTGTTCTGTGTGACCTTAAACCTTCAGGACGCTATGTGACCACCGACCTGCACCAGGCCGGAGGAATTCCGCAAGTGATGAAGATGTTGTTGGTGCACGATCTGCTGCATGGCGACGCGCTCACAATAACGGGTCAGACGATAGCTGAAGCGTTGAAAGATGTTCCGGCAGAACCACGGCCGGACCAGGACGTGATTCATCAGTGGTCCAAGCCGCTTTATAAGCAGGGACATCTGGCAATACTCAAGGGCAATCTTGCGACCGAAGGCGCGGTAGCGAAGATAACCGGAGTGAAAGATCCAAGATTCACCGGGCCGGCGCGAGTATTCGACTCGGAAGAAAGTTGTTTGCAGGCGATCTTGTCCGGAGAAATCAAACCGGGCGCCGTTTTGGTAATTCGTTATGAAGGGCCGCGAGGTGGTCCGGGAATGCGCGAGATGCTCGCACCGACTTCCGCCATCATCGGCGCCGGACTGGGCGACGCGGTGGCCCTAATCACGGATGGTCGATTCTCCGGCGGAACTTACGGTCTGGTGGTAGGACACGTTGCTCCCGAGGCTGCCGTAGGCGGCACGATTGCTCTGGTGGAAGAAGGAGACTCAATAACTATCGATGCCGAGGCGAGGTTATTGCAACTCGACATCTCCGCGGAAGAATTGCTACGGCGTCGCGCGCTGTGGCGCCCGCGCCCGACGCGTTATACACGGGGCGTCCTGGCAAAATACGCCACTCTTGTTTCCAGCAGTAGTCTGGGTGCGGTGACTGATGGCTAGAAAAAACTCCAGAGCCCGCGAAGCGGCCGATAGCGGTTGGGAAGACGAGAACGTAATTATTCGGCTGGCGGCCGCTTCGCGGACTCAGAATACTTTAAGCGGCGTGTTCCTGGGGTTCCGCTCCGCTTCACCCCAGGCTTTACGCCACCACCCGCTCCGCGGGTTCTAATGATCTTATGACTGACCGAATAGAAATCTACGACACAACTCTACGCGATGGATCACAGGGCGAAGGCGTCAACTTTTCGGTTGATGACAAGTGTCGCGTCGCCGAACAACTCGACGCGTTGGGAGTTGACTTCATCGAAGGCGGGTGGCCTGGCTCGAATCCGCGTGACCTGGCTTTCTTCGAACGCGTGCGCGATTTGAAGTTGACGCGCGCACGCGTTGCCGCATTTGGTGCGACTCGCCGTCATACCCTTAGTTGCGACGACGACCCAAGTATTCAGTCGTTGCTCAAGGCGGAGACGCCGGTCGTTACGATCTTCGGCAAGTCATGGCTCCTGCATGTGAAAGACGCTCTGCGTCTCAGTCCGGCAGAGAACCTGGAAATTATCGAAGACACAATGAGGTATTTATCGGCCCGTGCGTCGTGTGTAATTTATGACGCTGAGCACTTCTTTGACGGCTATAAAACAGATCCTGAGTATGCCCTGGATACTTTGCGCGCTGCTGCGGCCGCGAGTCCCTACCGGATAGTGTTGTGTGACACCAATGGTGGCAGTCTGCCTGAGACCGTCGCACGCGTGACGCGGGAAGTGTTCGAGCAGATCAATGTGCCGCTGGGTATTCACTGTCACAACGATGGCGAACTTGCAGTTGCCAATACTCTGGCCGCTGTTTCTGCAGGGGCAGTACACGTGCAGGGAACCATTAACGGTTACGGGGAACGTTGTGGCAATGCAAACCTCTGCGCCGTGATTCCCAATCTGGAATTAAAACTCGGCCGTGCCGTTCTGGGCCCCGAGCAGTTAAAGAAGATGCGTGAAACGTCACGCTTCGTCAGCGAGATCGCAAACCTGTCGCTCGATTCGCGCGCGGCTTTCGTTGGCGACAGTGCTTTCGCCCATAAAGGCGGCGTTCACGTGTCGGCGGTCGAACGCAATCCGATGACTTACGAACACATCGCTCCGGAAGCAGTTGGCAACCGGCGGCGCATACTGGTTTCTGATCTTGCCGGGCGAGCGAACCTTCTTGCCAAGGCTCGAGAACTGGGCGTTGTACTCAAGGACGAAAAACGCGTGCTCGAGGAGTTGAAACGGCTGGAGCACGACGGGTACGAGTTTGAGGCTGCGGAAGCGAGTTTCGAACTGCTGGTGTCGAAGCTGTGCGGCGCTCATCAACCTTATTTTGAACTGCTGGGCTTTCGGGTGATTGATGAACATCGTGGCGCCTTGATGCCGATGAGCGAAGCCACCGTGAAGGTCAAGGTGGGCGACCGCGTCGAACATACGGCGGCCAGCGGCAACGGACCAGTCAATGCGTTGGATAATGCTCTGCGCCGCGCCCTGCAAAGGTTTTATCCCTCGCTCGCAGAGATGCATCTGGTTGATTACAAGGTACGCGTTATTACGAGCAATCTATCAGGGTCGGCCAGTCTGGTGCGGGTATTGATCTGTTCAGGTGACCCAGGTGCACAGTGGGGCACGGTTGGCGTGTCGGCCAATATCGTCGAAGCTAGCTGGCGTGCGTTGGTGGATTCCGTTGAGTACAAACTGGCGCGCGACGGGGTTGCGCCAATTCTCGGTGAACAAGACAACAGCTCCGCGTCGAAGCCGAGCGAATCCCAGAGTGAAGCTGCCGGTGCATCGCTGCAAGAAGCAATTAGCTGATGGACGAAAACCTACAGGTGATGAATTCAGTCTCAACGGTCAGCAAGACTTCACACTTGACCTGAGACGCAGAATCGGAATTTACTGCCTTCGAAAATAAGTCAGATCGTAGGCGGAATCTAACCTGTTCCATGAGAATCACCCAAACGTTATTCAGCTGCGTCCTTCTTTTATCAGCGCTGCAGGGGCTGAGCTCGCATGCAAGAGCTCAAGAGACTAAAGCCGCCGCTCCGCGCGTTTTCCTGATCGATGGTCGAAAACTCGCGGAAACGAAACGCCGCATGCCGCAATTCATTACCAGGATCAAAAATTCAAGGCGGCTGAGGTGAGAGTTCCTAAACCAGATCCTGCCGATCCAGGGCAACTTTACGGTTGGTAAAAGCAAGTCTCAGCAAATCCATAACAAACAAAACTAGTCGCCGGCATTTCATCGAGGATTAACGATGGTGTGTAGGTGCCCGCAAATGGTTTTACCAATTAGCAAAGAAAACAGCGAGGTCTCGTGGAATTTGGCAGGGACCACGTTAACGCGCGATGAGACCCTCAAATCAACAGACCCTATAACCATCCGTCGTTGGTGGATCGCTGTTACAACAACCGCCGCGCGGAATGAATCGACGTTGTTCAACGGCCGGCGAACAGAACGCTTCACCTTCGGTACGGATCGAACAGACCTTTCAGTCACTGGCTGGGCAGACTGGCCGTTGAAAACCTCGCTACTGGCAACCGGAGATACGGCTTTAGGACGTGGGGCGCGAGGAGCGATTCCAATGCATTTAGTTTACGAGTCGCGGGATTTGCGTTTAGAGCCCAATCGGCCGAAGACCTGGCACCTGGTCATCGAGCTTGCGCCGTCGGCAAAACCGCTGGATTAAGGGAACGAGATATGGAAGCTATCAAGGATCTACGACCACAGCACGCAGACTGGAGCAGTGTCCCGGTCGAACAACTGGAGCCGGGCATCAAACGGCAGATGATCGTCGGGTGCAGTCTGATGATCTGTCGTCTGCACTTCGATCCGAACACCGTAACGCCTGCCCACGACCATCCTCACGAACAAATGACCCTGGTCGAGCGCGGCCGGGTGCTTTTTACAATTGGTGATGAACAACGTATCGCACACGCCGGTGACGTACTCCACTTTCCGCCGGGCACGTGGCATGGAGCGACCATGCTCGATGAGGAAGTTATTCTCGTGGACATCTTTTCGCCGATACGGGAAGACTTCCTGACCTGATGCGCGTAAGCAATTCTCAAATCAGAAAACAGCGATACACCTTGATGTCTCGCAGCGTTCGCGTGCTTGTGTTGCCCCGACTGTCGGTCGCTTCGAGGGTGAGCTTTACCACTTGACCTGAGTAACCGCCAGTAATCGAGCAGTTGCCGATGAAAAGCGAAGGTGTGCGCGACGGCGTCCAGTTCAGGTTCGAAAGTACCGAGCCACCAGTAATCGCCACCGCGCTGGCAAAGACCCTTGAACTGTCTGGGTAATAAGAGGTGGCGATCCACCGAAATGTAATAGGAGCGTCCCTTTCGGGATCGATCGCACTCGCGCTCACGACGAATGCTCGATCCCAGCGATAGCCAGCCTCGTAACTGAAAGGCGGCAGCGTTCCGAGGCTGATCGTGGGAGGAAAGTTACTCGGACGCGCGAGCACGTTTATTTCAACGTTCGTGGTTCCCGACGCTCCCTGCGGATCCCGCGCGGCAAGCGTTAATGTCCGGCGGGCAGGGCCGTCGAAAGTTACATTCGCATCGCAACCGCTAACAGGAAATCTATCCGTGCGGTTGCTGCTGGTCCAGCTAAGGTTGCGACAATCAAGGTTCCCGGGGCCTGGTCCTGGACCTTCATTTCTATCGGTCGCGGAACCTAACAAACGCACGGCTTGCCCCGCATACACCTCACCACCGATAAGAGGCTGTTCGATGTTTGCCACCGGCGGCGTGTTCGTCACGTTGATTGTAAGCGAAGCCACCTGAGTGGCTCCGCCGCGGTCGGTTGCCGTCGCGGTAATGGTCTTGGTTCCCGTTGTGTTGAAAACGAACGTGGCGGTACGGCCACTGTCAGTGCTGTAGCTAGGCCGAAAATTCCAGCTGACCGTGCAACAGGGCGTCCCGTCTTCAGCGTCGCTGGCACTCGCGTGCAAGTTCACACCTCGGTTGAGTGGCGCCGGCGATGAGCTACCGCCTGCTAACCGGAGGGTCAAGGCCGGCGGTAAGTTAGCGTCACCAAGGGCTCGCCTCACCGCCGCGAACGCGTTGATGCGCAGGTCAGGGTGCGAGTAAGGAAACACACCACCATGGTGGGCGGTCTCTTCCATGATCTCCCAAACTCTGGTAGGAGACAGCCCCGGGTCGGCCGCCCATACGAGCGCACCCACACCAGCGACAAATGGGCAAGCGAAGCTGGTTCCATAGATCTTTTTGGCCGAGTAGTCTCCCAATACTGGCTCGTTGTATCCCCAAACTACGAAGGGTCCCCAGATATCCACCGAAGCTGACTCATGCTTGCTGCCCCAGTTGGAATTGGGGTGCCGGGCGGTTGTGTTCCAATCCATACCGCCGACACAGATAACCGAACCGGCTTCGCAAGGAAGCCAGGCAGCCTCTTCCCAGCAAAATCCGAAACAATCCTCTTCATCCACATCCTGTCCATCGTTGCCCGCGGCGGCAAATACCAGAGTCCCTGCCAGCCGCATGGCTCCGTAAATGGCGCTCAAAACAGGATCAGCAAATATCGCCGCGGCAGCCGGAACTCTTGCCCCGGCGCTGATGTTGACGATGTCGGGCCCCTCTGAAAGCGCAGCCAGGGTTTCAAAGAAACTGTAAAAGAACTCGAAGAAATCCGCTGCTCGCCCGGTAGCGAGCAGCTCAGCGACGGGTCCGGCGGGCCCCGCGACTCCAAACCGGTTATCGAATTTGGCCATGGCGACTCCGACCACGTCGGTGCCATGCCAGCGACAGGAGCCGCCGCCAACAGCACAGTCGATAAAGCTACGGGTTCCCCAATCGCCGGTACCAAAATGTTCTCGCCAATCAGGAAGGTCGTCGTTAATCGTAAAGCCCCCGTCGGCGACCATGATGCGCACGCGATTGCTCAACCGGCCGGATACCGCCAACGCCTGCCACGCGGCGGCGACGCCAATGTCCTGGCTGCTGCCTCGGTTCATATAGGGCCACTGGAACGCATTCGGGTTGTAACCTGCGGCGCCGGAAGAATGCTCAGAGGTCACTCCCGTTGTCAGATCGCTGTCGTACATCACCCAGTTAAGCAGGACTTGTATTTTTTGATTAGCCGCCTCGCTGGCTGCGACGGCGAGTAACTTGAGGCCGGCCTCGCTCGAGATGCGCAGCTGGCCGCGGCAGTGTGGATCGATCATTCGAAGATCTTTCGAAATGCTCGAAGCATCTGCTCCCATCGGATCGATCTTGATCAAGTGCAGCTTGGGAAGTCCCCGGAGTGTGCCACGTTTCAACTTGATTCTGTCGAAGTTGATGGTGCGAAGGATGCGACCTCGCCAACGGCCGACGAGTCCATTGAGTTCGGACGGGTTATCGGAAGAAACAATCAGTTCATTCAAAACGAAGTCGGCCTGGTTGCCTTTGGAGTCAGTCACACTTGCCACTGGTCGTTCGGGCCCGCGATCGATTCCGGGCACGAGGCCCATCCGGGCTTTCAGGCTGGGGTCGATCCGAAAGGTTGGAGGTTCAGGTTGAGGGCTAGCCTTAAGCGGACCGATCTTTCCCGGATCAACTTTTTTGGGATCGATCTTTTTGGGATCAAACTTTTGGGGATCGACCTTTTGAGGATCAATCTTTTGAGGATCAATCTCTTTAGGATCGACCTTTTGGGGATCGACCTTTTGAGGATCGACCTTTTGAGGATCAGTCTTTTGAGGATCAGTCTTTTGAGGATCAATCTTTTGAGGATCGACCTTTTGGGGATCGACCTTTTGAGGGTCAAGCTTGTTAGGGTTGGTCTTCTTCGGGGCGAGCTTCTTGGGATCAATTTTCTCCTGCTTCTTGGGATCAATTTTCTCCTGATCAGTCTTTGCCGGGTCAGGTTTCTGAGAGTTGAGTTTCTGAGTACTAGTGTCAGCAGTCTGGCTAACAAAGATTGAGCGGCTTGCCAGTCCGCTGGAGCCCGCCGTACTTACGGCAATCAACAACCCTGCAACCAGAGTACGCTTCATCGCTATCCTCCTCAGTTGAAGTTAGTTAAGTCTAATTGTGGTCTCGCGCTCTTTGGTCTGCGGCCCCAGCGGGAAAACGCGATTCCACAGCGAATATTTGCCAGATTGCGGCAGGTAACTCGGGACTATTCGAACAACGGATTTTAAGTCTTCTACTGGCGTATTGCTGAGTTTTTAAGATTTTCTCTTGTTTCAATTCCTCTATAAAGTCTACGTGTCTTAAGCGAGCAGATTGCATCAGTTTTACGGCGCAGTTGCCTTGGCACCCGCGATCCAGTTCACGATAACGTTAATCTGCTGACGCTCCGGTGCTTCCGGCAACGAAGATACGAGGAAGCGTTTGCCGTCGTGCGTTACCGTGTAATATCCGATGCCGGGAAAGCTCTGATCGTTCGAGAAGACACGAATCTCGAAAAGCGGTCGGGTCTCTCCGACTTTAAATGTCGGGCCATCCCCGCTCACTTCAACCGCCATTAGTTTTCGGTCCGGGGCGTAGTAATAAAGCTCCCGCCCATCAGCGCGCCATTGCGGTTGTGACCCGCCACCGATTGAGATCGCCAACTTGCTGCCGATACGTGGAAAGCTCTCGACGTAAACCTCAAACTGTCCCGTCTCGTTTGATATGTACGCTATCCATCGCCCGTTCGGGGAGAAGCGAGCCTGAGCTTCAATAAAATTGGTTTGCAACAGACTCGTCGATTTTTTGTCACCCGATAAAGAAAGCAAGTACAGATCAACGTTCGTTTTCGGGTTGAGTTGAGAGTAGATGATGAATTGTCCATCAGGCGACCACTGAGGCATGTACTTCAACTCTGCGGAAGAAGTAAGCAGCTCCTCCGGCGATGCTCCGTTCGAAGGCTTTTGATAAATGCTCGTCGCCGCGTTGCGCACTGAGAGGAAGGTGACGCGATCGCCGGAAGGCGACCAGGAAGGGCAGCAGTCGCCAGCCGGATCGGTGGTCAGCCGTATCTGAGTGCCGCGCTCAAGATCTATCAACCAGATATCAGGGGCTGTCGCGGTTTGTGGGTCCGCTCGGGTGACCGCAACCTTCTTCTCATCGGGTGATATAGCAGGTGCATTGTAGCCACCCACCGATGTTAGAGCACCGAGTTGTTTACCTGTCCTGTCAAACCAGATAAGTTGGTTGTTATTGATGTCGCCAGGGCGAAGGACGAGTACACCATTTTCGGAGACAGAGAACATGGCGCGACCGGTGACAGGGTTCTGCACGGTTTGTTCCGCGACAGGAAACGCGTCGCCTTTGAGTTCGAGCTTTTCGAGATCAAAACCTTGCGCCATAAGCGTGTTCTCACGGACGAAGAGCACGTGGCCGCCTGCATATGCCATGCTCGAATGCGCCTGGAGCAGCCGCGTGATCTCCTTCGAGTCAAGTGTACCGAGGTAAATGGCACTTTTCTCCGGCTGAGCGTTCCTCGCTAGAAAGAGGAAGTGCCGACCGTCTGGCAGAAAGTACGGCCAGATGTGTTCGATCTCATTGCGGGCTGAGTCAACCGTTGTGAGTTGGATCGGCGTTCCGCCGGCGGCCGAGACACGATAAAGGCCGCTCGACACCCCCCGCGAGAAAACAATCGTCCCATCGCGGCTCCATGCACCGCTGTAATTCGAGGGCACGTCACAGATTGTCTGCGCGGATCCTCCCGAAACCTCAATCCGTTTGAGCTTGCCATTCGCGAAAAATCCTACTGATCGACTGTCAGGTGACCAGAATGGCTGAGCTGCTCCATCAGTGCTGACTAGAGGCTTTGCTTCGAAAGACCCTAGCGCACGGATCCACAGAAGCTCTTTGCCGTCGCCGGTGTTGAGCCGAAAGACCACGTAGCGGCCGTCCGGTGAAATCGTAGGAGGACCGAATATGAGCGCCTTCTCGGGCATCGTAATGGCGAAACGCATTGCCTCGATCGACCCCGCGGTCTGGTCGCGTTGTAAGTATGTCCAAGCAATCGCGATTCCAGCTATCAGAAGCGCAACTGCAACCAGTGCCCACGGCAACCACTGGCGCATTCGGAAACCGTTGGGGACAAATGACCGACCGGACGTCGTCTCGTTTGAGACAGCTGCAGAGCCTGAGAGTGCTTCCAGCGCAAAGGAGACGTCGCGGGCCGAATGAAAACGTGCTTCAGGATTCTTCTCCAAACAGTGATTCACCAACCGTTCTAATGCTGGAGAAATAGTCTTGTTCGTATCTGATAGCTCAGGCGGATCTTCCTTCAAAACCGCGCTCATTGTTTCCGCTGCTGACTCGCCATGAAAAGCACGCCGCCCCGAAAGTATCTCGTAGAGAATTGCGCCAAAGGAAAAGATGTCAGAACGTTGATCAACTGTGCGACCTTTCAATTGTTCGGGCGACATGTAACCGACTGTTCCCATCACAACACCCGGGTCTGTATCGACTCGCCGAGTGGGAACGTCTGTTTGGGCCTGGGCCCCATCTGGTTGTATGAGCTTCGCCAACCCAAAATCGAGAATCTTCACTCGTCCGTCGTTGGTGATGAAGATGTTGTCGGGTTTGAGATCGCGGTGAATGATTCCTTTCTCGTGCGCTGCAGCCAGACCATTTGCAATCTGTAGTGCGTAATCAATAGCGCGCCGCTGGCCAAGAGCCGTGCCGCTAATGCGCTTGCGCAATGTTTCGCCTTCCAAGAGTTCAGACACCACGTAAGTCGTCCCATCATGAGCGCCGATGTCGTGAACGATGAGTATGTTTGGATGGTTGAGTGCGCTCGCAGCACAGGCTTCCTGTTCAAACCTGCGTAAGCGGTCGGGATCGGTGGAAACTATCGTCGGCAGAACCTTCACGGCCACGTCGCGACCTAATTGAGTATCGCGACCCTGGTACACTTCTCCCATGCCGCCTGCTCCAAGCTTCGAGCGGATTTCGTAACGACCGAGTTTTGCGCCGGCTACAAGCGCCACTTCGCTACCTGAAGTTATTAATCAATTCCTCGGTAATTATAGAGACGCTTCGAAATATACACGCCGGAGGTTGCTGTGAACAGTTAACTCGACAAGAGATGTTTTTAACAATAGAGGTCGCACCATTATTTGCAGTATTTTTGTCCACATATTGGTCCGGTTAGAACCCAAAACGTTAAGAGTTCGTTGGTGGTGACTCTTACAACCGGTGGCGTGTCTTGTGGCATGGTAACCAAAGCGACCAGACAACGCTTGACGAGGCCGGCGCCCACGGACGACGATTGGCTGCGTTGAGCGTCGCAACACTGAATAAGGGGCCCAGAGCCACGGAAAGGATTTAGGACACAGCATGGCTTGTCGAAGATGTTTCGCTCGGACAATTATCCTCGCAGCGACCTTGATCCTGTCGGCGGTGCATTTCTGCGCCGCCCAGGAGCCGACATTCACGCCTTACAAGGCGAGCGGCATCTACGGCGTTGGCGAAAGAGTTGGTTGGACCGCCCATTGGCCTGAGGGTGCGGTCCCAACACGCGAATATACGTACACGATCAGGAGAGACAATCAGGTTGTGATCAAGACCGGCACGCTCGATTTCTCGATCGGTCGCTCCACTATTGAGGTCGCTCTTGATCAACCGGGGATGGTCTATGTTGAAATCTCGGCCCTCGGCGGCAGCGGGATAAGCCTCGGCGCGGCTGTCGCGCCGGAACGGCTTGAGCCTTCGGTGCCTCGTCCGGCGGATTTCGACAGGTTCTGGGATTCCAAAATCAAAATGCTCAAGAGAATTCCGCAGAATGCTGTCCTCACTCCTTCCGACAGCGGTCAACCAGATGTCGAGTACGCCACGATCAGGATGGATCATATCAATGGCACACATGTCTATGGCCAACTGGCTAAGCCGAAAAGGAAAGGAAAGTTTCCCGCCCTGGTTATTTTTCAGTGGGCGAGTCCTCCGTATCCACTTCAAAAAAGTTGGGTGACGGATCGCGCGGCTGAAGGTTGGCTCACCTTGAACATAGAACCTCATGACGTACTCCCGGACCAGTCGCCCGCGTATTACAGTGCCCTCCCTAAGGAACTGAAGAACTATCAGTCGATTGGTCGTGATGACCGCGACCGGAATTATTTTCTCCAAATGTATTTGGCCGACTACCGTGCCGTGGAGTACATAGCGGGCCGGTCTGATTGGGACGGCAAAACGCTGGTAGTCATGGGGACCAGTATGGGTGGACAGCAAAGTCTCTGCGTCGCAGGTTTGAATTCGAAAATCACCCACGTCATTGTTAATGAGCCAGCGGGTTGTGACTCCAACGGACCAATGGTTGGGCGGGCGTCAGGTTATCCGAACTGGCCTTCAGATAATCCGCAAATCAGGCAGACTGCGCTCTATTTCGACGCGGTCAATTTTGCCCCGCACATCAAGGCCAAATCTCTGGTTGCGCTGGGTTTTGTCGACACGGTTGCTCCCCCGGTCGGGATTTGGATAGCTTTCAATCAAATAAACGGGCCTAAAGAACTTGCACCGATGATCGATTCTCCGCACAACAATCTGGCCACGCCAGCGCAGCAGCTTCCCTACACAAGCCGCTCCGCGGAATGGCTCAAGACACTCGTTCGTGGCGAAGAGATTAAACCCGCTAAAGGGCTGGATCGTATTGGCGACACCGCCGCTGATCAGCCGACTCCTCGGACCGATCAGAATTCACTGGTTGCTCATCGCCAATTGCTGGAGAAGGCCGGCAAGGGCGGCATTGATGTTTACTTCGAGGGAGACTCAATCACACGGCGATGGGGCACCAGTGATGAAAAATATCGGGATCTTCTGGAGAACTGGCGCCGGAATTTCTTTGGCTGGAATGCGGCCGACTTTGGCTGGGGCGGGGATAAAACCCAAAACATTCTTTGGCGTCTGGACAATGGGGAACTCGATAACGTCAATCCCCGGATCATCGTTGTGCTTGCGGGCACCAACAATGTCGGCAACGTTTCTCCTCAGTCTGTAGAGGACCCAAGAGTTGCGGACATTACCAGGGGAATTAAGGCAATTTTGGATCTCTGTCGGCGCAAAGCACCTCACGCGACGATTGTTTTGATGGGAATCACTCCGCGCAACGACAACATGGCCGTGATGGCCATCATCAAGAGGGTCAACCACAACATTGCAAGATTCGCCGATGGCAGAACGATTAGGTACGTGAATATCAACGATAGGCTGGCCGACAAAGAGGGCAAATTTTTCGAAGGCATGGTCAATCGAGACGGACTACACCTTGATGTCAAAGGGTATCAGGTATGGGCGGATGCTTTGAAACCGATCTTCACCGAACTGCTGGGTCCGCCGGCGAAACAAGATCATGCACCTCCTGCTACTGGAGATCCAATGGCCGCGGGTGCGGCATCGAGTGCTTTTTTATCTGGCCACGTATTGGCCACGGCAGTCGACTTGCCTAAGCACAAGACGCAAGTTCCAGTGTTGCTGGTATGCGAGGCGAGACCGTCAACAAAATCTCGGCTCCAGAAGTGACCTCGAATACAGAATTCAATCGCGTGATTTCCAACACTCCGCTTACAAGCTTGGTCATGTTCATTAGTTTGAAGGCGATTCCTCTTGATTGAGTTCGCTCGCGCAACTCCAACATCACACCTAAGCCCGCTGCGTCAATTGTGCTTACCCGACCCAAATCGAGTACGACCGCACTGACGTTTGACTGGGAATCGACGGCATCGCGCAGAGCTGCCGTTTCTCCGTTCACTATTCGTCCCTGCAGGCATACGATGCCGACGGTCCCTAATTTCTTTGTGTAGACTCTCAGCATAACCATCTCCTTCTTATTATGACATCCGAATAGTCCCGGGCTAGTTTATGCTGCGCCTTAATGAAGCAACGTTACCTTCAAGTAAATTGTTCCGGGAAACCTACGACCTCCATCAACAATGGAGACAGAGGTCGCAGGCTCCCTATACTCTCAACTTCGATCAGGCGCTCGCTGCAGCTGCAGATTTAGTCCGCTGCTGCTGCATGAATTGCCGCATCGCTGCAACATGGCCAGGCGAGCGACGCTCCGACCATGCTTCGTAGCGCTGGGCTGCGCTTTCCAGGTTAGCGAGGAGCTGAGGGTCCGCAAACCGCTCGCGAAACTCGGGAACGACCGGTTTTAATAACTCCCATACTCCGAAGAACTCACCGCTGGTTTCAAAGAAAAGGTCTTCGTGCAGAAGGCCGTAGTTGAGTAGCGCGCAAGCTTGTTCCCAATAGCCGATCACCATTCCTACAAAAGCACCGTTTTCGGTGCCAGGTGCAGCGATACGCATCGCGTCGTCGAATGTTTCCGCGTTGTAGCTCCGTTGAAACCAATCGCGAGCCTCGCGGAGCCGGGCTTCGCGGCGCAAGTCGTAAACTTGCAGGTGTAGTTGTGCTTGTTCGTGCGTTGGTTTTGATTCCATGATTTCCTCTTTCTTTTGTTCTAAGGTTGATTAAATTGCTTGAAACAAGGCCGGCTGACTGGTCGAAAAAGTTCGCCACTTCAGTTCAGGCTTGCCCTTTCAACAAATCAGTTTGTCAGTCTCCAATAGTGAGTCGAACGACGGGCGCCCAGATCGACAATTAATTTCAGAATCTGGTTGGATTTCGCCATATGATTCAGTCCTTCGTCGTCATCTGCAAAGGCCTTTGCCATCCCAAACCGCCTTGTTTACTGCGGTTTTGTTGTGCTCGGCGGGGAGACAGATCGAGGGAGACATCCTGATATTTCTATACGCGGAAAAGACTGGCTGATCTGTCTGAACTTTGTATTAAATCTTGCGCGGACTATTAAACTGACGGAAAAGACAATCCTCCACTAGCTGGTATCGGAGAAGGCAGTCGCGTCTTCCAGCATTGCGATTTATTGTCAGCTTGAGTTTGAGTCGCCGGGCCTCGACGCTGCGAAGGTTTGGTGAACTTAAGGTTAGGCACCCGTCGATAACAGTTCGTTCCGGTTTAGCCCTATACCGAGTTCATCATCCTGAGGAGCATGAGTCCGAGGATGAGAACTGTCACAACCAAAAGCAGATGCCAGACGGTGAGAGAACGATCGCCGCTGATCAGTGCTTACAACCAACCGGGTTTACTCATTCACGACTTTCACAACACAGTCAGTCTGATTCGCACGATGGAGCTGCTGCTGAGCATTAAACCCATGAATCAGCTCGACGCGACCGCAACTCCGATTAACATTTTCCGTACCGAAGCGGACCTGCAACCGTATCAAGCTCGTCTCCCGGAGGTCGCTCTCGACAACTTGATTTCGCCGCCGTCGCACGATGCCGCTACCACTTTCTGGATGGGACGGACGGGAGGGCAGGACATTTCGCATGCGGATCTGGCGGACTCCCAAACCTTGAACCAAATCATCTGGTTTTCCGTTCGAGGTAAAATGCCGATGCCGGCTGTGGCACGCCTTCCGATATTCGACGCGATGCGGTTAGGTTTGAAGGAGAAAGGGAAGAGTTAGCAGGAAACACAAAGAATCCTGACCCTGACTAGATGAGCTTTGAGTCGAGTGGCTAATGAACGAGCACTGAGACCACATATTGGCCAGTAGGGAAATTTAGGTCGTGAGAGATTGCGGCTGTGAGTATTTGAACGCGGCGGGCTTGATTGGTGGAGCAGAGGAGGGTCGAACTCCTGGCCTCCGCATTGCGAACGCGGCGCTCTGCCAACTGAGCTACTGCCCCACGCCATGAAGAATACAGTTTCGAGTTTCGAGTTTCAAGTTTGGGACTTGACGGTTATTGCGGCGTCAAGTCCAGCGCTTCGATGACCCTTGTATATGGTATCTGCGCTGCATCGTTTACTTCTTTCACCAGTTCCGGATTAGCAGCTTCGGACAAACACATACAGTGAGCCTCGCCGGGGACGAAGGTCGTGCGGATGTAACGCACCGCCTTACCGTCGGCAGTAAATTTGTCGCTGGTTTCGATGGCTGCCTTCTGCGCAGCTGCCAGTTGTTCCATCTTGATACCAGGAAGATCACGTTCAACCATGTAGACAGGCATTAGAGTCTCCTTTGAAAAATGTCAGCATCGCCTGGTCACCTGAGTGCCAGCCGCACACTGCTTATTTTGGTTCGTTGCTTTTAGCACCACTAGCTCACAATAAAGAAAGCGCACTCTCAATCGCGTCCCCCAACCGCTCCACATTCTTTCCGCCACCCTGGGCCATGTCGGGTTTGCCCCCGCCGCGTCCGTCGAGCAACTCACACGCGGCGCGCATCATGACATTCATGTCGCCTGATGTGTCGGCGGACCTCGCGAACACCAGGCGTGCGGCTTCCTTCTCGCGCGAGCCCAGCAGGGCGATCGTATTAGGGTTGGCGATCAACGCCTGGGCGACGTGTTTCAACGACTCGGCATCACGATTCTCAAAGACATGGGTAACAACGCTGACTCCCGTGGCGTTGGGCGAGGTGGCGGCTAGTAGCTCCTGGGCTTCAACACGTGCGGCAATCTCTTCGAGACTACGCACGTGCCGGTGTAGCTCCTTATTTTCTTCAACCATCCGCGCCGCGAGCTTACCTGCATCATCGCGGCCGGCGCTGAAAAGTGCCGCGACCGCGCGAGAGGTCTTGTTTGCGCGACGGTAGTCGGCGAGCGCGCGCGTGCCGGCGACAAATTCAATCCGCGTTAAGCCTTTGGCTCTTTCCCAGGATCGCACCGCAATCATTCCGACTTCACCCGTGCGATAAGCATGCGTGCCGCCGCAGGGTGTCAGATCAAAACCCTCTATTTCAATCAGCCGCAAGTCACCGGCGCGGGAGGGCTCCTTTCTCAGCGGAAGTTTGGCAGCTTCCTCTGCGGTCGCTGTCTTAATGGTTATTTCGCGGTCTTCCCAGACGACATTATTGGCTAACTCTACCGCGCGTTCGATCAGTTCATTCGTCGGGTTTGTTAGTTCCAAGTCAATCTCACAGACGTCGTGCAACACTCGAAAGCCACGCGTAGGTGCATTGAAGAGTGTTACGAAAGCCTGTGAAAGAATGTGTTGGCCGGTGTGTTGCTGAATGTGATCGAGGCGGCGCGACCAATCTATTCTTCCCTTAACACTCGCTCCAACCTCCGGCGCACGTCCCTGGACGACATGCAGTACGCCATTTTCCTCGTCGTCTATACATTCGAGGACTCGTTCGCCGTTGAGCGTTCCGGTGTCGCTGGGCTGGCCGCCGCCGGTTGGATAAAACGCGGTGCGATCGAGTGTCACCGCGGTCCAACCACTGACGCGATCAGTCTTGTCGGTGACGAGCGCTTCAAACTCGATTAGATGAGAGTCCTGATAATAAAGGCGTTCGGTTGCCGGCATGCTGAGTTAATAAACCAACCCGGACAGGCATGCAAGTGGCGAATCGATGAATCAAGTTGAATAACCTCGGGGTCGGGAAGGCGGGCTTGCCCCCGCGGTTTTGCCATGTCCAGTATTAAGAGCGGGGGTAAACCCACCTTCCTAACCCTGAGACAACGGAACTTGATCGAACACTCGAAACAGGTCTGTCATAGACACTCTCCTTTGACAGCGTTTCCTGAAAACCAACATAATCCGCCGTGCTCCCCGTCACCAAGGCCGATCATAATTTGTCTTCTTCGCCAAATCTTATGAGTCGCATTTCTCGCGCGACGCTTTTGCGCCGTATCGCTCTGCTTCTCTCGTTACTGGCCTGCTTCGGCGCCGTCGCAACCGCGCAGCCGGAGCCCCCGCTTCGTTCGGTAACATATCACTTGAGAATGTCGCGCCCGGTATCTCACTTGTTCGAAGTAACAATTGAGGTCGAACTCGGCAACGGGGTTACCGCGAGATCGATAGACTTTCAGATGCCGAAATGGTCGCCGGGGCGTTATGCAGTTTTCGATTTCGCCAAGAACGTGCAGGAAGTAAGCGCGCGGCTTGCCTGTCCAGCCGGTCTCGATTGCACCCTTGCCAACCCAAAGGTCAAACGTGTCGATGATCAGACCTGGCGGGTCGACCTCGCACAATTTAAACTTCCCGAAAAGCAGCCAACGGTCTTCTTCAACTACAAAGTCTTTGGCAACGATCTGTCCGGCACCTTTTCGCAATTGGATTCTCGTCACGCGAACTTCAATGGCGGCTCGATCTTTATGTATGTCGTCAACCACAAGCCCGATCCGGTGAAGCTAATGATTGACCCGCCGGCGGGCTGGCGCATCGTCAACGGCCGCATGGATAAAAGCGATCAGCGCGAATGGCAGTTTCCCAATTACGACGTAATGATGGATACGCCAACTGAAATCGCGCCTGACTGGACTGATAACGAGTTTCAGGTCGACGGCAAACGCTATCACGTCGTGGTTCACTCTTTCGGTGAAGAAGGTGGCAAGCGCGAGAATCTAGCTCGTGATATCGAGAAGATCGTGCGGGCGGAAACCGCGATGTGGGGCCCACCGGAGTTTGATTCCTATAGCTTCCTGATCCACTTCGCCGCGGACGACCATTCCGCCGATGGCATGGAACACCTGACTTCGACGCAAATCATCGAGCCGGGCGCGCTCGGAGAGGAAGGCGTTTATGGAAGCACGCTCGACACCGTCGCTCACGA
>Ga0070698_100000511_pt1 | contig 41247 bp, 32 predicted proteins | sample KBSK1502metaG_FD_65477 | JGI IMG/M metagenome (GOLD analysis project Ga0070698, IMG submission 65477) | Corn, switchgrass and miscanthus rhizosphere microbial communities from Kellogg Biological Station, Michigan, USA - KBS K1-50-2 metaG | ecosystem: Host-associated > Plants > Roots >...
CCTGCCCCACGCCGCCCACGTCTTGCACGGCGCGCGCCACGACTGAACTCTAGCACGGTCGCAAATCACCAGACCGTTTCGCGCTACTTCGGAGCGCCAAGCTCGAGCACAATCACCTGATCGCTCTCTTCCGCCGATCGCGGCGGGAGTTTGATCAAAAGCCCGTACGTGTTGCTCGTGAACTCCACCGGCGCTGCCCCCCGCAACAATCGCGCCGATCGAACCGGCGAAGAAGTTGCCGGCAAAGCCAGCGACGGGCTGTTGCAGTCTAAGACGTGTACGTAGATCGTCGCACCTCGCTGGGTCGTAACTCCCCACGAGCTTGGCGGAAACGGTCCTCCTCGCGTCCGGTAAATCGATTCTCCGTTGTCTTTCATCCATTCGCCAACCTCGCGCAGGTGCAAGACGAATTCCGGCTGAATCTCGCCATTCGGCATCGGTCCGACGTTCAGCAGAAAGTTCGCGTTGCTTCCGGCCGCGCGGACCAGATAGCGAATCAAATCCGGAGCACTCTTGAACCGATCGTCGGTCAGATTGAAGCCCCACGAATTGTTCATCGTTTCGGCGGTTTCCAGCGGCAAATCGCTGACCACCTCATTGGCGTTGAAGCCCGCGGTGTTCTTGCCCGGCAGATCCCTCTCAAACATTTGAAAGTCTTCGCCCGGAAATGGCGTCCGGTGATGATTCGAGCCGATCATCGCCGCAGGCTGAAGTTCATGGATCATCGTGTACGTTCGGTCCAAGTGCCAATCCGCATTGGGCCGGTCCCACATACCGTCAAACCACACGCCCGCGATTTCGCCGTAATTCGTGAAGAGCTCCCTGAGCTGGCCATCCATAAAACTCAGGTAAGCGTCCCAGTTGCCCGAGTCCGGCCGGCCTGTGGCGCGTCCAGTTTCCCCACGCGGAAAATAGTCCGGCGAATGCCAGTCGAGTTGCGAATAATAAACGAACAGTTTCATGTCCTGTTTATGGCATTCGTCGACCATCATCTTGATGATGTCTTTGCCGTAAGGAGTCCGCGCGGCCACGTTCCAATCTGTTAGATGGGAATCGAACATCGCGAATCCGTCGTGATGCTTGCTCGTAATTGTGATGTACTTCATTCCCGCGGCTTTGGCGAGCGTTACCCAGATCGCAGGATCAAACTTCGTCGGATTGAAAAACGCCGGAAGCTTCTGATACTGCGCGCCGCGGATCGGGCGCCGCTGCATCACCCATTCGCCGTCGCCAAGCACACTGTAAATGCCCCAGTGGATGAACATCCCGAACTTGGCATCTTGAAACCAGCGTCGCGCTTCCAGGTTGGCTTGTGTAGGCTGGTATCCCTCTTGCGCCGCCACGCTTGCCGACAGCGCAGCAGCGAACGCAATCAGCACGACCAGGCGCGTCAGCAGCACCACGCGAGTCCGCAGCAGCACGCCGCCAGTCAGCACCGCCGCAACATTGAGTTTCTTCGCCAAGTTCAACCTCCATACTCAGACTCGTCGCTGCCAAGAAAGTAACACAGCCACTCTTGTTTACCCTGAGTCGCGAAGGGCCTGTGCCCACGTATGACCTGCCGCGATTGCCCGCGAACCGCCCGTCTCCGGTTGTGTACCCGCCACGCAACCCGGTAAACTGCCAGCACGATGATACCGAAGCTATCCGATAAGAGACTCGCCGTCTTGGGCACTGGCAAGCTCGGCGGAATCCTGCTTCGTGCCTACCTGAAGCAGCGGCTATTCGACCCGAAATATGTGACTGCCACGGTGAAACACCCGGACCGAGCGGGGGCGCTTGAGGCTCAGTTGAACGTTTCTGTGAGCACCGACAACCGCAACGCCGTCCGCGGAGCAGACATCGTCCTGCTCGGCGTCAAGCCCCAGGTGGTGGGCGACGTCTTAAGAGAAATCGCCCCCGAGCTCAACGCCAACACCCTCGTGATTTCCGTGGCCGCCTCTGTGCCGACCGCCTACATCGAGCAGCACGCTGGCGCGACCGTGCCCGTGATTCGCGCAATGCCTAACACGCCCTCCACTGTAGGTTGCGGCATGACCGGAATCTGCCGCGGCTCGTACGCTTCGCCCGAGCACTTAGAGGTAGCTCGCGCCATGTTTGACGCGGTCGGCCGCACTGTTGTCGTGGACGAGAAGAACATGGATGCCGTGACCGGCCTTTCCGCCAGCGGACCGGCTTTCGCGTACATCATTTTGGAGTCGCTCGCCGAGGCCGGCGTAAAAGTCGGTCTGCCGCGCGATGTCGCCACCTTACTGGCCGCGCAAACCATGCGCGGCGCCGCCAGCGTGGTGCTCGAAACCGGCGATCACCCGGCTCTGCTGAAAGACGCGGTGACCACGCCCGCGGGCTGCACCATCGACGGTATCCTAGAGCTGGAAGAGGGCAAGCTGCGCGTGACCCTGATCAAAGCCGTCGTGAAGGCCACCCATCGCGCCGGCGAACTCCTCTTCGAGAAGTGATGCACTATGCCATGAACGCGTGAATCCCTTGGACGAACCGCCAAACAACGCGAAAGCGCCGATTTCACCTGGTGCCCAGAAGGTGAAACGATACTCCACGCAGACGGCACTCGCGCTGGAGTTGCCATTCACAATCGTTGGCGCGGTGCTTCTAGGCGGAGTAATCGGGTACTTCTTGGATTATCGGTTGCACACACAGGTGATCTTCACTTTGATTCTTGGGGCGGCGGGATTTGCGGCTGGCCTAAGAGAGGTCCTCCGGCGTCTATCGTGAAGGGCACGAAATTCCGCCTCCACTATTCTCTTTGATGTCCACTTCCAATGCCGGCGAAGGACAGGCAGGAGCAGAGATCGGTGCGCGCACGGAGAGCCGGATCGCCTGGCTGACGTTGGTAATTGGAGCTGCCGCCGCGTTTGCCTCTTTAGCCCTGCAGCGCTGGAGATGGGCCGCCGGCCTAGCGATCGGCGCTATTTTGGCGTGGCTGAATTTTTGTTGGCTCCGGCGGGGCCTGGACGCGCTGGTCGTCGCTTCCACAGCGCAAAAAGACGCCGAGCATCCACGCGTACCGATTGGAACGTACTTTCGAGCCGCATTCCGCTACGCCTTGATAGCCCTCATCGCCTATGTTATTTTTAAATTTCTCGGTATCCCCCTCGTAAGCATGGTCCTTGGTTTTTGTGCCCTGGGCGTGGCGACCATCGCGGCGAGTGTGTACGAGGTCTGGCACCCCGCCGAATAGACGGAGCCAGGTGCCGCACTCTGCGATTGAACCTGTGAAAGAACTGCGGGTATTTGTAGCGCCCGCGGACTGTCGCGGGCATTCTTCGCCGGGTGCCGCACCCAGCGGTTTTCAGGGTGCGGGTTTTGACTTTGTGGAAGCCCGACGTCGCACGCTGTCTATGAAGCGAGCCCGCCGGACTTTCTCAGCGCCCTGTTGGAGTAGGAGCAGCCTGAGGCTTTAGGTCATCACACACAGAGATGGAAGAACACGTAAGCTGGTTTACCCAGATCATCAATCACTATCTCGGCGGTATCACCCTCCGCCTTCTTCCGGCGTTGCACATCCAACCGGATCATCCCGACACGCCCATTCCCGAACACGTAGCCATGGCGCTGCTGGTCTTAGTCGTGGGCACATTGCTCGCACTGTGGGTAAGATCGCGTCTTTCCGTCGAAAAGCCGGGCACGTCGCAGCAGATCGCTGAACTTTTGCTAACCAACCCGTTGGGCTTCGGCATCAACGATGTTCTTTCCGAGAATGTCGGCCATCATTGGGAACGCTATGTTCCAATCGTCGGATCGGTTTCCATTTTCATTTTGCTCTCCAACCTTTTCGGAGCGTTTCCCTTCTTTTCAGCCCCAACGGCAAATGTCGCCGTTCCTCTCGGGTGCGCGATCATCACTTTCCTCTATTTCAACTGGCAGGGGATTCGGCATCACGGTCCCTGGGGCTATCTGATGACCTTCACTGGGGGCCTCGATTGGTGGCTCGTGCCGTTAATCCTCCCAGTGGAAATACTCAGCACGTGCGCACGTGTCATGTCCTTGACAGTCCGACTTTGGGCCAACATTTTCGCTAGTGACATGATTTATGGCCTGTTTCTTGGCTTGTTTGTCGGGCCCGCGATGTGGGGCTGGACCAAGCATCCCGTCATTGGCGCGGCGCTCGGTATCCTTCCCGCGCTGATTCCCATCGCATTTATGGCGCTGCACATCTTTGTGTCTATAGTGCAGACCTACGTCTTCACCATTTTGCCGGCCGTTTATATCGGCTTGGCCACGGCCGAGGAGCACTAATCGAGTTTTGTAGCCGTCAGTGTGAGCCCGGCTGCACGGTGTCCGGGAACCACCTCCTGGCGGCAATCCACGAGGAGGAAGTCATGAAAAAAGCAGCAATTGTTTGTTTGGCGCTACTGGCGGTGATGTTGATTGCACCGTCCGCATTTGCCCAGGGTGGTGAGGCGCAGAAGCCCCCGATCAATGCGACCACGCTGGCCATCGCCGCCGGTTTTGGCGTGGCCGTCGCGGCACTAGGGGGCGGGCTGGGCCAGGGTCGCATCGCGGCAGCAGCCTGCGAGGGCATCGCGCGCAACCCAGGCGCGGCAGGCGGTGTCCGAGCAGCTATGATTCTTGGTCTGGTGTTCGTCGAAACCCTGACGCTGTTCACCTTCGCGCTGGGCTTCCTCTTGTATTTGAAACTCTAGATGCTCTTGTAGCGCCGGCCGTCTGTAGCCGGCATCTTCTTTAGATTCATGGAATCGCAATGGCCCGGAAGCCTAACAGCTTCCGGGTCTTTTTTCTGCGGCGTCGGATGCTTAGCATCTGTCCTGACCTAGCTTCTGTTACCGCAGGTATCCCGCCTCTCGCGGCCAGCTTGCCGTTAGCCACTCCACGCCGCCAACCGAGGCGGCCTCGCTTGCCTGCTTGTAGACACGCTCTTTGTCGGCGGAGGCGAGGGATCTGCTTTGCGAGCAAGCCTCCGCGCGAGTAGTACGAGAGTACTAAGATAGCATTTCACATCGTTTAATTCTGTGCTGGACTTGGTTTGGAAAGTTAAGGCAATGGTTCCGTGCCTATCGGTCCTCGCTGCTGTCACGCTCCTTGGTCACACGCGTCTCGCTCACTTCAATCGCCTCCCACACACAAGTCTTTTGCTTGCCACACTTCTGCCAAATTCGGCCGTAAGTCCCTTCATTGCCACACTTCCAATCTAAACAACTTAAGTCCTTTGTTTGCCACACTTCCGAGAAAGCCGGGGTACCCCCTCTTCTTCCGTCCTCGGACTCTTCTTCGCCTCTCCGCAAACTCCCCCGGCAGGGTACCGCCGTATCGCCGTAGTTAAGGTGGCCCGCGCATGATCCGGTATCCTATATTACCCACATGCTGAAGCTTACCTGGCCACAAGTCGCCGCTTGGCGCGTCCGGCGGCATCATCTCGACCGACACGCGCGTGCCGGAAGCATGCTCAAGGTGGCCGGCGAAATCTGCGGCTTGCACGCCCAAGTGATGTCCTCCGCTGAGCTGATGCTCTGGGCCAGAGTCGAGGGGCTGACAAAAGGTGCCGTTCCGCGCGCCGTGTGGGAACACCGCACTCTGGTCAAGATCTGGGCGATGCGCGGCACATTGCACCTGCTTCCTGTGAGCGAGTTGCCCATGTGGCAGGGCGCACTGAGCACCAGCCGCCGCTATCGGCGCCCTGCCTTCTGGAGAAGGGTCCTGGGAATTACCCTTGACGAGCTCGATCAACTGACGCAAGCGATCGGTGCCGCTCTCGATGGCCGCGTGATGACGCGCGACGAATTGGCACAGGAGGTAGGCCGGCAGATCGGGTCGGTCGAACTCGGCGCCAAGCTTGCCCAGGGGACCTGGGGCACGGTGCTGAAGCCCGCTGCGTTCGCCGGCAGCCTGTGTTTCGGGCCGAGCGTGGGCCAGCGCGTGCGGTACACGCGTCCCGCTACCTGGGTAGCTGCGTTGCCAGCGCCAATGAACGCGGAACCCGCCACCGCGGCCCTCACCCGGCGATTCCTCTCGGCATATGGGCCGGCGACATACCACGATTTTGCGCGTTGGTGGGGCCATTGCGGTGTCGCTACTGCGCGGCAATGGATTGCCGCGCTTGGCGATGGGGTAACGCAAGTCGAGTTGGCCGGTGAGCGGGCCTGGATGCTCGCAGCGGACGCACGCGAGGCCCGCGACCTTCCTTCACAACGCTCGGTCCGGCTGCTACCCGCTTTCGATCAGTACGTCATAGGAGCATCGCGCCACGCCGACCTCCTGCTGCCCGGCAAGTTACGGAGCAGAGTTTATCGGCCGCAAGGCTGGGTCTCGCCGGTCCTGCTCGTCAACGGCCTCATGCAGGGCGTTTGGCGCCACGAAATCCAGGGCAGCCGCATAGAAATTGTCATCGAGCCGTTTGTCAAGACGCCAACGTGGGTCCGCCGCGCGGCCGCAGAGGAGGCGGAACGCCTTGCCACGTTTCTCGGCGGCACTTTGAGTTTGGGGTGGAAAAAATGATGCTCCCCTCTGTGCCCTCTGTGAACTCTGCGGTGAATTCTAGAACAGCAGCTTCAGCGCAAACTGAATTTGCCGCGAGGGATACGTGGTCCGAATGGTGCCGAAGGCTGCATCGGTGGTGCGCGTGTTCGGTATTCCGAAATTGGTGTGATTCAGAAAGTTGAAGAATTCCGATCGGAATTGCAGTTGCAGCGATTCGCGGATGCGAAAATTCTTGTTGGCGGAGAAGTCCCACTGCTCGAAACCAGGCGCGCGGAAGCGGTTGCGGCCCAAGTTCCCGAACGGCGCGTTGGCCGGCGGCGTCGTGAACGTATAGCCCGCGAAAAACGTGTTCAGCATCGCGGAGGTGCTCTGGCTGGCGGCGCTGCCGCTCACATTGGGTCGCTGAAATGCTTGACCTCGAAAGTCGCTGGTCAGCCCAGTGACATCGCTTGCGGTGGAAGGTGCGTAGAACACATTGAGCGGCGTTCCGGTATGCGCAGTGTTGATGGTGGAGAGCTGCCATCCGTCAACAACGGCATCCAGAACCGGATTCAGGCTCGATGCGAATTTGCGGCCTCTGCCGAAGGGAAGCTCGTAGACGACGCTGGTCACGTTGTTCAGCGTCACATCGAAGCTGGACGGACCGTATTCGGCGCGGAGGTTGTGAATGTTCTGCGGATTCGCCTGGAAGTAGCCCGCGTAGTATTCCAGCGCCTGCTCGGAGTCGCCAAGTGCCTTGCCCCACGTGAATGAGTTCAAGAAATACAGACCGCCGGAGAAGCGACGCTCGAGGCGAGCGGAAAAGCCGTTGTAATTGTTATTGCCAACGGGATCGAGCCAGGTGATCGGGCCGAATGTAGGAATCGGGCGGCGCGCTTGCACGCCCAGTGTTTGGCCGGGCAGATTCGGATTTGCCTGATTGAAGTCGCCGAGAATCGGGAGTCGCAGGCTATGGTTTCCGTTGTAGGCCACTTCAAGAACAGTGTCCTTGGTGAGCTGGCGCTGCACGGAGAGAAACCAGTTCTGCACGTAGGGCCACTTGGTGTGGGAAGGAATGTAGGCCACGTTGGAATTGGCGGGATTGAAATTGGCGGGATCGCTGATTCCGGTAGTGAAACTATTCTGAGTGGTGAGGAAATTCGCGGGGACAGCCCCGCCCGGAGGAATGGATTGGTTCAACACTCCGAAGATTGCCTGAGGAGCGTTGATGCCTTCCTGAGCGCTGCCGGGACGATTGAAAAATGCGTAGCTGATCCCGTAGGCGCTGCGCAAAACTGTCTTTGGCGTGATGCTGTAGGCGAGGCCGACGCGCGGCCCATAATCTTTGTGATCAGGACGCACCAGGCTGCGATTGAAAATGCTGCCGCTCTTGGCTGCGACCATGGTGTTGGTGGTGGGATCGAAATTTGAGTAGTTGTTGTCGCGCTCATACAGCGGCGTCGCGTAGTCCCAACGCAAGCCGAGGTTCAGCGTTAGCTTCGATGTGACGCGGTAGTCGTCCTGGAAGTAAAGCGAATTCACTTTCTGCCGGACGTTTACGACAAGATCGTTGCCGAGACTGATGCTGCTGGGAGTGCCGAAGATGAAGTCCGCAAGGTTGTAGGTCGCGGCATCATTCTTAATGGTGCAGCCGGCAGGCTGGCCGAGTTTGGCGCAAGTAGGTTTGCTGAAACTCCCGGCGTACAGATCCTGGCCGTACAGCGGATTTATGTCGAGAACTTCGGTGTGAATGATTTGGAGCTCGTAGCCCATTTTGAAAGAGTGGCGGCCGCGCGTCAGGGAATAGTTGAATTTAGGATCCCACGAGGTGGGATTCTGAAACTGCGGATTGGTGGCTTGGCGACCCAACAGAGAGAAGCCGCTGATGTTTTGCGAATTGAGTCCACCGGCCAGATTTGGAGTCGTCGGCAAACCAGGAATGCCATACAGGGCCAGCATGCTTGCGCCGCCGAGATACGGCGGATTTTTCCCCGCAATGATGCGCGAGAGTCCGAAGCGCGCTTCGAGCAACGAACTCGATGTAAGGCTCCAAGTGTAGCCAACGGAAATGTTTTGATCGATCGAATGAATGTGGCCGTTCCCGTTGCCTCCGGACGGACCGGGAATATCCGGCTGATAGTAGGGGAGATCTTTGCGCTGGCTGAAGCGCGCAAAAGCGGTCATGCGATTATTAATCTGGCCGTCGACCTTGACGTCGAACTTGTCGCTGTAGTCCTTGATTCCCAGGAGCGCCTGGAAGTCATTGGAACGCCCAGCACCGGTCGGGGCGGGCAGATCACCCAGGACTTTGGCGGCGAAAGGATTTAGAGCTGCGATGGGAATTTGCGTGCCCGCGGGATATACGACGCCAGTGAGAGGATTCACGACGGTTGTCGGCAGAATTCCAACGCGGTCGCTCAGGTTGGGGATGGAATCGAAATTGTTGTATTTTTGGATTTGGCGAAAGCCTTCGTAGTCTGCGAAGTAGAAGAGCTTGTTTTTGATGAACGGTCCGCCCACGGCCAAGCCAAACTGGTTTCGCTGAAGAGTTGGTTTCGGAGCGGGAGCAAAGAGGAAACCGGTGGCGTTCAGCGAGGTGTTGCGAAGGAATTCGTATACCGTGCCGTGAATTTGGTTCGTTCCGGATTTCATCACGGCGTTCACCACCGCTCCGCCAACGCGCCCGTATTCAGCGCCGTAATTGCTGGTAATGACTTTGAATTCCGCGACGGCATCCGGAGACAACTGCACTACTTGCGCGGAGAAACCCTGATTGCTGGGCGAATAAGCATTGTTGTCCAGACCATCGAGCAGAAAATTGTTATACGTACTGCGCATTCCGTTTACGTTGAAGGCGCCCTCGCGCGGCGTGCCAGTGGGAGAGAACGAGACCGCGATCGGGGATTTGACGGCATTGGTGGACAGCAACGCGAGATCGGAATAGTTGCGGCCGTTGAGCGGCAGTTCCGTCACCTGCTGGCTGCTGATGACCTGGCCGTGCTCGGTGGAGTCGGTCTCCAGAACCTCAGCGGCGCCCTGCACCTCGACGGTTTCGGTAGCCGAGCCAACCTTCATAGAAATGTCTACGCGTTGACGGGCATTGACATTCACGACGACATCGGTGGCTGTGAACGTGGCGAAGCCGGTAAGTTGCGCGTTGATTGTGTAGCGGCCGACCTTTACATCGAAGAAGTTGTAGTTTCCGCTGTCATCCGTCACGGTTTTCGCTTCAATGCCGGTGTCCTGGTTCTTGAGAACGACGTTGACGTTGCTGAGAACTGCTCCGGAAGGGTCGGTGACCGTGCCGAGGACCTCCGCAGTATCAAACTGCGCGCAGACCGCCGGAGCAAGTGAAAAGAAAGCAAGGAGGAGCCACACCGAGCGTTTTTTCATGGGCGGGCATTTCATATGAGGAACATTTCTCGCTCATTACATTACCATGACATTGCCATGAGTATTGGATGGATGCTTTCACCACAGAGTGCACAGAGGTCACAGAGTCGGCAAGCAGGGGCTCTCAGGAGGGCAATGGCGCCAGGGCTACAGTGCAACGGCTGCGTGCGGGGTTAGCGACCGAGGAGGTTGGATTGGAGGACGAAGCTGAGGACTTGGTTGGGGAAGAGGCCGAAGTAGACGGTGCCAAGGGCGGTCACCGCAAGGACGACGTTGACTGTCAGCGGAAAGCCGACAGTGGACGGGACGGCTTGGGTGGCGGGCTCGCGCATGTACATCACGACGATCAGGCGGAAATAGTAGTAGGCACCGATGACGCTGTTGACGGCCATCAGCACGGCGAGCCAGATGAGATGGGAATTCACGGCGGCCTTGAAGACGTAGAATTTGCCGAAGAAGCCAGCAGTAACCGGCAATCCGAGCAGCGAGAGCAGGAACAAACTGAGCGCTGCAGCGACCACGGGCTGGCGGCGGCCGAGGCCAACGTAGTCGTCTATGGAAAGATGTTTTTCTCCCGCGCCGCCGAGCTGCGAAACGATGGTGAAGGCGCCGAGTTTTACCAGCGCGTACCCGAGCAGATAGAAGAGAACCGCGGCGTAAGCCGGGGCAGCGCCGGCTTCTGAATTCCCGGCGAGATAGGTGACGGCTGTGAAGGCGACGAGAACGTAACCGGCGTGCGCGATCGAGCTGTACGCGAGCAAGCGCTTGACGTTGCTCTGCACCAGCGCACCGAGATTGCCGACGAACATAGTGAGCACAGCAAGCACCCAAAACGCCCAGAACCAGAAATGGGTAGCCGCAGGAACCGTGGCGAAGATGCGGAGAAGCAGGGCGAAGGCGGCGGCTTTCGGCCCAGCGGCGAACAGCGCGGTGACTGGCGTAGGCGCGCCTTCGTAGACGTCCGGCGTCCAGACCTGGAAGGGAGCTGCGGCCACTTTGAAGCCGAGGCCGATTAAGATGAGCGCGAGACCCAGCTTGAGAAGATTGCTGGAGGAATCGACGGTGGTCATGCGAGCGAGATTGGTTGTGCCGGTGATTCCGTAGACGAGCGCGATGCCGTAGAGGAAAAAAGCCGTGGCGAACGAGCCCAGCAGAAAATACTTCATCGCAGATTCACTGGCTTTGAGCGAGTCGCGCCGGTAGCCGGCGAGGACGTAGCTGGAGATCGAGCTCATTTCCAGACCGATGAAGGCGGTCAGTAGCTCCTGCGCGGAAGCGAGAACTCCCATGCCGGCAGTGGCAAAGAAGATCAGCGCGTAGAACTCGGCGCCGTCCAGACGCTCACGCTCAAGATAAGGTCCAGCGGCGAGGACAACGAGAAAGGCCACGAGGCCAACGAGAAGGTGAAAGAAGACGGCGAACGCGTCCATCTGGATGAGGCCCTGGAAGGCGGAGCCGCCGGGGAAGCCAGCGTAAAAGGTGACCAGAGTTCCGAGCGCTGTGCCGAGAATGGCAAAGAAATTCAAGACGTTGCGATTCCGCGTGAAGGGCTGCAGCAACATCATGAGCACGCCGAAGATGCACCAGATGGTTTCCGGGAGGACACGGAGAAGGTCGTCGGGGCGGGGAATCATCGCTTGGCGCTCCGTCTTTCGGGAGAAGTGGCAGCGTGAGATTGCGGATCCGTGGCCAAATGAAAAGCAGATCCCTCACCACCCTCCGCAAAAGGCGCGGCTGGGTTCGGGATGACAACGGGCGGCGGTGCTGAGGCTGGCAGCTGCTTAGTAAGAAAAGGCAGATTCCTCGCTTCGCTCGGAATGACACGTTGTGGGCTGGTAAGTGGGGCCGGGACTGATGGAGCGGCGGCTTCCTGGGGCGTCTGGCGCTGCATTTGGTCGAGGACATTCTGCGACGGGGCGGCAAAGCGGCGAGTGAAAAACGCGGAGCCGACGCCCATCCAAAGCGTGATCACAGCCATGGCGATCAGAATCCCGCGTTCGCGCGAAGAGGCGTCGGGAAGAGTGCGGTTCTTCTCGACGGTGACTTCGCCAAAGAACACGCGTTGATAGGCCCACAGCAAATAGCAGGCGGAAAGAATCACGCCGAGGGCAGCCCACGAGGCCCAGTTGGCGTGCGACTGATAGGTGCCGAGAAGAATGAGAAATTCTCCGACGAAGCCATTGAGCATGGGCAGGCCCATCGAGGAGAGCGCAACGAACAAGAAAAATGCGGCAAAGCGCGGCATGGGAGTCGCCAGCCCGCCATATTGCGAAATCTCGAAGGTGTGGCGACGATCGTAGAGCATGCCGACCAGCAAGAACAGCGCTCCGGTGGAGATACCGTGCGCGAGCATCTGAAAGAGGGCGCCCTGGATGGAAATGTTTTGGAAGGCAAAAATGCCGAGAACCACAAAGCCGAGGTGGCTGACGCTGGAATACGCCACGAGCTTCTTGAGATTGGGCTGTACGAGAGAAACGAGGGCGCCGTAAATGATGCCGATGATTGCGAGCGTGGCAACCCAGGGCGCGGCGCGATGCGAAGCGTTGGGGAAGAGCGGCAGGCAGAAGCGAATCATGCCGTAGGTGCCCATTTTCAGGAGCACACCGGCAAGGATGACAGAGCCTGCGGTGGGTGCCTCGACGTGCGCGTCGGGGAGCCACGTGTGCAGCGGGAATAGCGGCACTTTGATGGCGAAAGCGAAAAAGAACGCGAGGAAGAGCAGCGCTTCTTGTTGGGAAGTCAGCGCGGCGAAGCGGCCGTCTTGCAGGAGTTGCTGAATCTTCGGCAGATCGAACGTGCCGGTCAAGTTGTAGAGCCAAATGATGCCGACGAGCATCAGGATGGAGCCCGTCATGGTGTAGAGGACAAATTTGATGGCGGCGTAGATGCGGCGCTCGTGTCCCCAAATGCCAATCAGGAAGGCCATGGGGATGAGCATCACTTCCCAGAACAGGAAGAAGAGGAAGAGGTCAAGGGAGAGGAACACGCCAACGACGCCAACTTCTAGCATGAGCAGCATCACGAAGAATTCCTTCACGCGATGCTCGATGCTTTTCCAGGAGGCAATGACGGAGATGAGTGTGAGAAATGTTGTGAGGATGACGAGGAAGAGGCTGATGCCGTCGACGCCAAGGTGGTAGCGAATCGGGGGATCGGTGATCCACCTGTAATCCTCGACGAGCGTATAGCCGGCGACGCCGATCGGCACGCCGGGAATGAGCAAAAGGGAAAGCAGAAACTCGGCGATGGAAATGGTGAGCGCCAGACGGCGAATCCAAACGTGATCGTCGCCGCGAAGCAGCAAGAGCGCGAGCGCGCCGATCGCGGGGAAGAAAATCAGAACCGAAAGCAAGTGGCTGCCGGGCACCATCAGCGCACCATTCCCGCGGCGGTTGGCCGGCCATAGGCCCAAAAGATTATGGTGATGATCACCAAAGCGCCGATTACCACCCAGACGGCGTAGCTACGCGTGTTGCCGGATTGCGTGTGACGCACGCCGTCGCCAATTTCGGTGGCGCTGGTGGCCACGCCATTGACGATACCGTCGATCGCTTTGACATCGACGACTTGCCAGAGCACGTCGCGCGAGAGCCAAACGAGCTGTTTGACGACGACAGCGGCGTACAATTCATCGACGTAATACTTGTTGAGGAGCGTGGTATACGCGCCCTTGAAAGACTTGACCAGCTCCTCCGGTTTTCCGGGCTGCCGGATATAGAGCCAGAACGCGATCAAGAAACCTGTCAGCGCGGTCAAGACCGCGACACCTGCCAGGAGCAACTGGGTGGAATGGGCCGCCGCTTCGTCGACGCCCGCAAGGGCCTCTCGCCGGCCGAACACCGGTGCAAGGAAATTAGCAAAGTAGTCCGAGCCGCCCCAAAACTCGGGTAACGCGAACCACCCACCGAAAATCGAGAGCACCGCGAGCACGACCAAAGGGCCGAGCATGCTCCAGGGAGATTCGTGCACGTGGACGTTATGTTCGTCGTAGCGGGGCTTGCCGAAGAATGTGAGGAAGATCAAACGAAACATGTAAAACGCGGTCAGCAGCGCGGTCAGCAAGCCGAAAGCGTAGAGGACGTGACCCCCGTGAAGGCTTTCGAAGTCGGCGAAGAGAATGGCGTCTTTGCTGAAGAAGCCCGCGAACAAAGGCGCGCCCGAGATGGCCAGCGTGGCGGTCAGCATGGTCGCGTAGGTGTAACGAATTTTAGTCCTGAGGCCGCCCATGCGGCGCATGTCCTGCTCACCGCCTACGGCGTGAATCACGCTCCCCGCGGCCAGGAAGAGAAGCGCCTTGAAGAAGGCGTGGGTCATCAAGTGGAAGATTCCGGCAGAAAATGCGCCGACACCGCAGGCCAGGAACATGTAGCCGAGCTGGCTGACCGTGGAATAAGCCAGAACGCGCTTGATGTCGGTCTGCACTAAGCCGATGGTCGCAGCGAAGAAGGCAGTGGCGCAGCCGATGATGGCGACTACCAGCATCGCGGTGGGCGCATGCATGAACAGCACGTGCGAACGCGCCACCACGTAAACGCCGGCAGTGACCATTGTAGCGGCGTGAATCAATGCACTGACGGGCGTGGGGCCTTCCATCGCGTCGGGCAGCCAAACATAAAGCGGCAATTGCGCGGACTTGCCGGTTGCTCCCATAAATAGCAGGAGGCAGGCGATCGTTAACGTGCCGTATTGGCCGAACGCATCGGCGGGCATCGGTGCGGCTTTGGCGAACAGAGGGACGAAGTCCAGGGTGCCGAAGGTGCGGAAGAGCAGGAACATTCCCAGCATGAACCCAAAGTCGCCGATGCGATTGACGATGAAGGCCTTCTTGCCAGCGTCCGCGGCGGACTTCTTAAGGAAATAGAAGCCGATGAGCAGATAGCTGCACAAGCCCACGCCTTCCCAGCCGACAAACAGGAGAGCGTAGTTCGCGGCGAGCACGAGGATCAGCATGAAAAACATGAACAAGTTAAGGTAGGAGAAGAAGCGGTAGTAGCCGGCTTCGTGCGCCATGTAACCGGTGGCGTAAATGTGGATGAGCCAGCCCACGCCGGTCACGACCAGCAGCATGACGACGGTGAGGTGATCGATCTGGAGGTCAAAGCCTGCGCGGAAATTGCCAGCGATAATCCAGGAGAAATATTGTTTGACCCAGGGAATCTGCTGCGGGGAGAGCTGTGCGAATTCGCGGACCGCTTCGAGTGCGCAGAGAAAAGATAAGCCCGTTGAGCCAACTGCAACCATGTTGACGATCTTATTGGGCCATTTGGCGCCAAGAAGGCCGTTGACCGCCGAGCCGAGCAGGGGCAGCAGCGGGATGAGCCAGAGATTGTCGAGCATTAGCATTACAGTTTGAGCAGGTTCACGTTTTCGACGTTCAGCGATTGCCGGTTGCGCGCAATCAAAATAATGACGCCGAGTCCCACGGCCGCTTCCGCGGCGGCCACCACGATCACAAAGAGAACGAAAACTTGCCCATCCCAACGGTTCCACGCCTGGCTGAAAGCAACAAACGCGAGATTGACCGCGTTCAGCATTAGCTCGATGGACATGAAAACGGTGATGATGTTGCGTTTGAAAACAAACGCGACGACGCCTAGACCGAACAGGATGGCGCTGAGAATCAGATAGTAGTGCGTGGGGACCATCGTCAGGCTCTCTCCCGCTCTTTCTCTCGCTGCGCGAGGACGATCGCGCCCAGAATCGCGACAAGAATCAGGAACGAAGTCAGTTCGAAGGGATAGACAAAATCTTGGAAGAGCAGATTCGCGACTGCTTTTGTAGGAGCCACGGCTGCCGTTTGCGTGGCTGCTTGCACGGTATCCGCCGAGCGCGCGATAGCTGCAGCGATCACCATGGTGAAGGCTAAAGCCAGCGGAATCCCACCGATCGTGGCGAGCTTGGAAAGCCTGGTGCGTTCTTCGACTCCTGCGTTGAGCAGCATGATCACAAAAACGAACAGGACCATGATGGCTCCGCCGTAGACGATGATCTGCACGGCGGCGACGAACTCGGCGCCCATCAAGAGATACAGACCGGCGAGCGCAACCATGACGACGATCAGCGAGAGCGCGCTGTGAATGGGATGGCGCTGAACGATCAGGCTAATCGCGCCGAGGATGGCCAGCGCGGCGAGCACAAAAAAGATGAGGACAGGGGCGGTCATCCATTGCCTTTCGCGAGAAATGCAATGGCGGTTGCTGTTATCACCGCGTTGGCCAGCGAAACGGGGAGCAGCAGCTTCCAACCAAACGCCATGAGTTGGTCATAGCGGAAGCGCGGCAGTGTACCGCGCATCCAGACATAGACGAAGAGGAAAACGAAAATTTTGGACAAGAACCAGAAGGGGCCTTGAATGAACTCGTTGACGGATGGGAGCGCGATCAAGATCACGCCCACCACCGCCATAACCGTTCCTATGCCTGGCAAAACAATACGTCCGAAGACAGTTTCGTAGCGAATGCCATCCCAAATCACCCACAGGCCAAACGGAATCAATATGAAGGAAGGCAAATAGTGCGTGAAGGTCCAGGAGGCGGGAAAGGGTGAAAGCCAGCCGCCGAAGAACATGATCGAGCAGAGGCACGAGACGGTGATCATGCTGGTGTACTCAGCGATGAAAAACATGGCGAATTTGAAGCTGGCGTACTCGGTGTGGAAGCCGGCGACCAGCTCGGATTCCGCTTCCGGCAGATCAAAGGGCACGCGGTTCGTTTCCGCCACGGCGGCAATGAAAAAACACAGAAAGCCAAGAATTTGCGGAAAAATATTCCAGCCCAGAAAGCCGAGCCTGGGACTGGCCTGCGCATTGACGATGTCTCTGAGGCTGAAGCTACCGGATAACAGCAACACGCCCACGACGGACATGGTCAAAGCTAGCTCATAGCTGACCATTTGCGCGGAGCTGCGCAGGCCGCCAAGCAGGGGATATTTGCTGTTGGAGGACCAGCCCGCTAGCGCGACGCCGTACACGCTAAGGGCGGTGATGGCGAACAGCGCAAGGATGCCGATATTCAGATCGGCGATGCCGAGATAAACGTCGCGCCCGAAGATGCGAATCGGATCGGGTCCGAAGGGAATGATAGCAATCGAGGTGAGTGCCAAGGCCAGCGCCATCAACGGCGCAAGATAATACGTGAGTTTGTCCACGCCGGCAGGAGTGGGATCTTCTTTCAGCAAAAATTTCGCGCCATCTGCCAGCGGTTGGAGCAATCCATGCGGACCGACGCGATGAGGTCCCCAGCGCGATTGAATGTGCGCCACGACCTTGCGCTCGAACCATGTGAGATACGCGTTTACGGTGAGCACGATGAACAACAGCAGCGCTATTTTGACGAGCGTGATGAGGGTGTCGGCGTGCTGGGTGAGGAAGTCGCTCACGGCTAGGCGTCAGCCTCCTCCAAAGATTCCATCATGGAGCAAAAGCGCGTGAGGCTTCCGCTGGTGAAAAGCGTGTCGTGCGCGGAGCGAATGAGACCGGCGGGAACATCGTAAGATGCATGACCATTTCGGGCGACTTGCACGCGAGTCGGCTCGGCGCCGCCGGTCAGCAGACCTACAGGTTGCACATCATAGCCGGGCACAGCCTTGCGAATCTCCTCGAATACCGCGGCGGGCGTTTTGTAATGAAAGGCCTTGCCGAGTCCAACGTTCTCGAGCTGGTGCGAAAGGATGCGCAGCAGGTCGAAATCGCTGCGGGGTCCCATGACCTCGGCGGCTTTGCGCAGCAGTTGTATTTCGCCGGCGGTATTGGTGACGGTCCCGTCTTTTTCGTAGGCGGAGGCCGCCGGGAAAACGATGTCAGCGGGCCGCGAGGTATCGGTTAAGAAAAGCTCCTGAACGATCAGAAGCTGCAGGTTGCCACGCCCGAAGCCTAACGTTCCGTAGTGGGTCAGGGGATTGGCGCCCATTACATACAGCGCCTTCAGTTTGCCGGACTGCACGTTGCCGGACTGCGCGGCTTCCACCATTTGCGGCGTGGTGAGACCCGGCTTCGAGGAAATCACGCCGCCCCAGAGCCGATCGAACGCTTCCCGCGCCGCGGCGTTGTCGACGTAAGCGTAGCCCGGCAAGCGATCCGGCAAGACTCCCATATCGGCGGCGCCACGCGAGTTGATGTAGTCGCCGAGCGCCATGTAGCGCACTCTTCCGGGAAGCTTGGAGCCGAGTGCAACCAGGTGTGCAAGGGCCGAACCAGCCATTTCCGCGCCAAAGACGATCGCCACTTCCGGCTCAGCCTCCAGCGCAGCTTTCAGTTGGACCAGCCGCTCGACGAGCTCCGGCGCCAGTTGGCCTTCCTCGTGCGCCATCCAGCGAATCGCCGCCCCTTCCTGGCCTTCCGCAACTTTGACGAATTGCCGCGCTTGGCGGCGCAGCTTGATCTCATGGGCATTCAAGACGAACAACTTCGTGCTGTGATGCCGAATTCCTGAACGAATCTGCCACGCCGCCAGCGGATTCTGGACCGTCGGATCGTTGCCGACCAGGAAGACCGCCTTCGACTGGTAGAGCTGCTCCATGGTCAGCAATGAATCGGCCGCGTGATCTCCGAGCGCGGTGATCAGACCGGTGTAGTCCGCAGTGCGGTGATGATCGACGTTATTGGTGCCAAATGTCGCGCGAGCGAGCCGCTGGAAGAGATAATTCTCCTCATTGGTGGTGCGGTTCGAGCCGATGAAGCCGATGGCATCCGGCCCATGAGCATCGCAAATCTGTTTCAGTTTGTTGGCGGCAGTTTGCGCGGCTTCTTCCCAGGAGATTGGATAGAGCTTGTCGCCCTTGCGCACCAGGGGCTGGCGAACGCGGTCCTTGTGCCGGGTGAAATCGAATCCGAAGCGCCCCTTGACGCAGAGAAAATCCTTGTTGATGCCGGAGAGATCGCGATTATTGGCGCGAATGATCTCGTGATTGCGGATGCTGAGTGTCGTCTTGCAGCCGTTGGAGCAGTGCGTGCAGATGGTGGAGACGTACGCCATCTCCCACGGGCGCGTTTTGTAGCGGTACGTGCCGCTAGTCAGGGCACCGACGGGACAAATGTCGATGCACATGCCGCACTCCTCGCATTCCAGGTGATCTTCGCGGTTGGGAATGATGATGCTATTGGCGCCGCGCATGCCCACACCGAGAGCCTTTACGTCCATGCCTTCATCGCAGACGCGCACGCAACGGAAGCAGAGAATGCAACGCGGAGCGTCGTAATAGACCAGCTCCGACCACTTTTCTTCGGGCCGATGAATCTTTTCTTCGACGAAACGGCTGGAGTCCGCGCCATAGCGGAACACCATGTCCTGCAGCTCGCACTCACCGCCCTTGTCGCAGACGGGGCAATCCAGTGGATGGTTCGTGAGCAAGAATTCCAGCATGTACTTGCGAGCCTGGCGCACCTGATCGGTGGTGGTGCGTACCACCATGCCTTCCGTCGCGACGACGGTACATGCGGTTTGAAGCTTGGGCATTTTCTCGATCTCGACCAGGCACATCCGGCAGGCAGCCTGCAACGAAAGACCGGGGTAGTAGCAAAACGACGGGACTTCCGTGCCGATGCGCCGCGTCGCTTCGATCAAAAGCGTACCCGGCGGCACCTGCACATCGCGGTCGTTAATCTTCAGCGAAATGAGCTTTTGCTCGATTTTTTGTTCTGACATTAGGTCCTACCGCGAGCCGACCAGCGCCTCGGCGGATTTGTATGGGCAGCGTCCCTTCAAGTGATCCTCGAATTCGTTGCGCCATTTGGCGACGATGCTAATGGTCGGCAATGCCGCCGCATCGCCCAGCGGGCAAAACGTTCGCCCCAGCATGTTCTTTGCTAGATCGCCGACGATGTCGATGTCTTCGGGGCGGCCCAGTCCAGCATGAAACCGCTCGAGCATCTTGCGCAGCCAGGTAGTCCCTTCGCGGCAGGGAATGCACCAGCCGCAGGATTCGTGCGCGTAGAAGTGCATGATGCGGCGCGCCATGTCGACCATACAGGTGTCCTCGTCCATCACCACCATGCCGCCGGAGCCGAGCATTGAACCCGCTTTGGCAACAGAGTCGTAGTCCATGGGGACATCGATTTCGTCGGCCTTCATCAGGGGACAAGAACTGCCACCGGGAATGACGGCTTTAAGCTTCTTGCCATCGGGAATGCCGCCGGCCACTTCGTAAATGAACTTCTTCATGTTCATGCCCAGCGGAATTTCGTAGATGCCGGGCTTGTTCACGTGGCCGGCGACGCAGAGCAGGCGGGTTCCGCCATTTTTGGGTGTTCCGCGATTCGCGTAAGTCTCGCCGCCTTCCAGCAGAATTGCCGGAACGGTGCTCAGCGTCTCGACGTTGTTGATGATTGTCGGGCAGCCATAGAGGCCTACCACGGCGGGGAAGGGAGGCTTGATGCGCGGGTATCCACGCTTGCCTTCCAATGATTCCATAAGCGCAGATTCCTCGCCACACTCGTACGCGCCCGCTCCGGTGTGCACGATCAAATCGAAATCGAAGCCGGAGCCAAGAATATTCTTGCCGAGATAGTTGCGAGCGTAGGCCTCATCCAGCGCGCCTTGTACGATATCCAGCACATAGCGATATTCGCCGCGGATGTAGATGAAACCTTTGTGCGCGCCGATCGCGCGGCCGGCAATGATGATGCCTTCGATCATCTGATGCGGGTCCATCTCCATCAGCGGGCGGTCTTTGCAAGTGCCCGGCTCGGATTCGTCGGCGTTGCAGATCACATATTTCGGCTTCGGCGAATCCTTGGGCACAAACGACCACTTCATGCCGGTAGGAAAGCCCGCGCCGCCACGCCCGCGAAGGTTGGATTTCTTGACCTCGTCGATGATGGATTCCGGGGTCATCTCGCGCAGGGCTTTTTCCAGAGCCTTGTAGCCGTCGTGTTGCAGATAGACAGCAATCTTGTGGGAGTCTTTTATGCCAAAGCGTCTGCTGATCACCGGCGTCTCAGTGGGATCGCGGGGGTGCAACGCACCGGAGGTCACCGGTTCCGGAGCCGGCTTGCGGCCGGCATCGAGATCTTCGATGAGCCGGTCGAATTTCAGCGGCGTGAGGTTCTCGTAGAAATCGTAATTCACTTGCATGGCCGGCGCGCCGGTACAAGCTCCGATACACTCGACCTCTTCGAGAGAGAAAACGCCATCGTTGGTCACTTCTTTGTGGCCGATTTCCAGGCGCTTCTTGGCTTGCTCTAACAACTCCGTGCCGCCTCGCAACATGCAGGCAACATTGGTGCAAATCTGCACGTGATGTTTACCCATCGGCTTGCGGTGCAGCATCGAGTAATACGCCAGCGTTTCCTCCACTTGTACGGTCCGCAGATCGAGCCGCCGCGCGATTTCCGAGATCATTTCATCGCTGACGAAGCCGTATTCGTCCTGCGCGTACATCATCATGGGAATCACGGCGCTGCGCTTAAACGGATAGCGGTTCTGTAGCGTCTCGAATCGGGCTGCGAGTTGTGGCGTCAGTTCCATAATCCTCAATTCACAGAGAACTGTTGCATGAGCTTGCGCTGAGATCCTTCGCCCATCGTCATCGGATGGTGTCAGGATGACAAGAATAAAAGTTGATCCTCAGCGGTCGACCTCTCCCAAGACAATGTCGATCGTGCCGATACAGGCGATCACGTCGGCGATCAACCGGCCTTCAATCAATTTGGGAAGGGCCTGCAAATTTATGAATGAAGGCGAGCGGAAGTGCACGCGCAGCGGCTTGGGCGAGCCGTCGCTGGCGACGAAAGCGCCCAGCTCACCGCGCGGCGACTCCACGGTAACAAAGGTCTCGCCGGGCGGGGGAGAGAACCCCTCGGTGAAAATCTTGAAGTGATAAATCAGCGCTTCCATCTCCGTCTTCATTTTTTCCCGCTCGGGAGGAACGATTCCCGGCGCCTCGGTGCGAATCGGGCCGTCGGAGGGAATCTTGCTCATCGCTTGCCGCACGATTTTCAAGCTCTCACGCATTTCCGAAACACGGATCATGTACCGGCCGAAGCAATCGGAGTCCGTGCGGGTAGGCACCTCGAAATCGAATTCTTCGTAACTCGAATATGGGAAAAGCTTGCGATTGTCGTAAGCTACGCCTGCTGCACGCAGCGTCGGGCCGGTCATGCTGAGCGCAATGGCATCTTCTGCCGAGATGTAACCGATGTCTTTGGTGCGGCCGATCCAGATGCGATTTCCGGTCAGCAGCGATTCGTACTCGTCGATGCGGCTGGGCATCATGTTGACGAATTTTTCGACGCGTTGCAGCCAGCCTGGCGGGGGCTCCAGCGCAAGCCCGCCGATACGAATGTAGCTGGTCATCATGCGCTGGCCGGTGACAAACTCAAAAATCTTCAGAATCTCTTCACGCTCGCGGAAGCAGTACAAGAAGACGGACATCGCTCCGAGGTCGATGGCATGCGTGCCCAGCCACACCAGATGCGATGAAATCCGCTGTAGCTCCACCAACAGAACGCGAATGTATTGCGCACGCTTGGGAACATCGATGCCGAGGAGTTTTTCCACCGCCAGGCAATAGACCAGGTTGTTGCCCAGTGGATTCAGGTAGTCGATCCGGTCGGTGAGGGTTATCGCCTGCGAGTAAGTCTTGTCTTCGCAAGATTTTTCGATTCCGGTATGGAGATAGCCGAGATCGGGAACAGCTCGGACGACGACTTCGCCATCGAGTTCCAGCAAAATACGCAGCACGCCATGTGTCGATGGATGCTGGGGCCCCATGTTAAGGACCATGGTTTTGGCAGCGCCGGTCGCCGTTTCGACAGTAGTGGTGGACGCGAAAGTACTCATGGGCGATTCCTTGTGTATCTGGTCGCGATTGCAGGGATGTCGCGGTAGCCCTCGACGGGAAAATCTTTGCGGAGGGGATAGCCTTCCCAATCGTCCGGAAGAAGAATGCGGCGAAGGTCCGGATGGCCGGTAAAGCGTATGCCGAAAAGGTCGAAGATCTCGCGCTCGAGCCAATTGGCGCCGGGCCAAACGGGCACGAGTGAATCTACCACCGGATCGTCGCCGGCAAGGCGCACGCGGATCCGAAGCTTGTCGCGTCTGGGAATGGAAACCAAGTGATAGTTCAGCTCGAAGCGCGGCTCCAACGGGAAGCGGTCGAGGCAAGTCGCGTCGGTCAGCAGATTGAAATTTAGATTCTCCTGCTCGCGACACCGCTCCGCGATGGCCAGCAGCACTTTGCGCGGAACGACAATAGTGGTCTCGCCGCGAAACTCGATGACCTCTTCGATCGCGTTGGCGCTCCACGAACGCAACCGTTCCACGGCCAGCGAGCGTTCAGCTACAACATTAGTGTTCTGTTTGTCGTTTTCCGCCACTGATTACGAATCCCCGACGGCGACGCCCTACTTACTCCAGTCGAATGCGCCCTTCTTCCACAGATAGATGTACCCGACCAGGAGGATGGCGATGTAAATAAGCATTTCTATGAAGCCGTAAACTCCAAAACTGTGTGAGATCTTGAACATATCGCGATAAATGTAGGCCCAAGGGTACAGAAAAATGGCCTCTACGTCGAACAGAATGAACACCATCGCCACGAGGTAAAACTTGACGGAGAAGGGTTCGCGGGCGTCCCCGGTCGGCTCCATTCCGCATTCGTAGGGTTGTTGCTTGGCCCGATTCGGACGGCGCCAGCCGATCAATACTGAAGCGGCCGTCAACGCGCCAGCCAGCGCTGATGCGATCAGCAGGTGTATGAGAAGCGGAGCGTACGCATGTAGCCCGGAACTACTCATAGTCAAAGCGCTATAATAGCGATTCGGCCGCCGCCCGGTCAAATGCGCTAGAAAATGGTTGTGGCGCAGGTCGGGAGATTTTTGGTTGACCCAGCGGACTTCCACTATGGTGTTCGGTCACAACACGAATATCACTGTTGCCGGTATGACCTTTCACGTGCAAACCGAGGATCGCGGAATCACGAATGCGCTGATTGATACCACCGTGTATTGTCGAGGACGCGTGCTGCACCGCCGAACCAACAGCTACTTCGATCTTCTGCCTCTGGATCTGGAGCGCGAAAAAACGCTCAAGCTCAGAGTGACCGATCAGCATCAGGGTATACTCGCTGAGCTTCGCTCCGGTGCTTTGCAACTCGCTCCGCCGCCAGCGTTTCCGGCCGCTCGGCCCACGCCCGCTGCGGTGGTTCCCATAGCAAATTCCACCGCCGCACCGGTTGCGTCGGCGAATACGATTGCGTTGGAGCTACTGAACGCGAAAAGCTGGCTCTCTGGGAGGCATGCGTCACTCGATATTGCAGTACGCCTAAAGGATGGAGGAGCCGCCCTGATCGGCGCGACGGTTACTGCTCGGATCGACGGCGCGGCTGAGCCCACGGAATTCTCCACTGAGACCGAGGCGTATGGGCAAGCGCGTCTCGAGTTCGATATGCCTCGCCTCGCGAGTGAGGAGCCGGCGCTGGTGATCGAGGCAAATTTCGGCGCCGCCAGGGGTCAAGTGCGATTTCAGTTGCGGGCCAAGCCAAAAGTTCCCGCCGCAGGGTGATCAAAATGGAGACTACGATCACGATTTCGGTCAATGGGGAAAGCCACGCATCCCATTCGGGTGCCACGGTCATCGATTTGCTTCGCGAATTGGGTCTAGATGGCCGCCGTGTGGCCATCGAGCGCAATCTGGAGATTCTGCCGCGGCCAAAGTGGTCCGAGACGCGTGTCGAGCCCGGCGACCGCTACGAGATCGTGCAATTTGTCGGCGGCGGGTGATAACCCGTGTCCGGCTCCCTCTTCACTTGCCCGCTGACGGTTCTTCTTCTCCTCATTTCCGCCTTGCTGCCTCGAATGAGACGCGTAGAATCCAATATCCCCCCTCCGGGACATCCATGACTTCTCTTTGGCAAGACGTGCGATATAGCTTCCGACTGCTGCGTAGGTCCCCTGGCTTCGCGGTGGTCGCCGTGCTTACCCTGGCGCTAGGAATCGGAGCGAACACGACGATATTCTCCTGGGTCAACTCGACGCTCCTGAATCCCATTCCGGGAGTCAAGAAAACAAGTGAGCTAGCCTTCGTTTCCCTGGGGAAGAACGCAAAGTCGCCCTATTGGCTCGCGTATCCGGATTTCGTTCATCTGCGCGCGCAAACGCAAAGTCTTTCCGGCTTAGCGGCCTTCTGCATGACCGCCACGAATCTAACGGGCACGGGCAAGCCGGAACGCATCTGGGGCACGCTGGTTTCGGCAAACTATTTCGATGTTCTCGGAGTGACGCCGATCCGAGGGCGTGGATTCGTGCCCGCGGAAGACCAAACGCCGGGCGGCGCGCCTGTCGCTGTGATCAGCGACCTATTGTGGCAAACGCGCTTCCATGGCAGCGAATCCATCCTCGGACAATCCATCAACATCAACCAGCACGCCTACACGATCGTTGGCGTCACACCGCCGCTGTTTCAAGGCAGCATGATAGCCCTCCGCTCCGATATTTGGATTCCCGTGATGATGGAGCAACAGATTCTGCCGAACGGTGATCTGCTCCATGATCACAGCGATTTTTGGCTGCTCGCGGTGGGGCGACTGAAGCCTGGCATTGCCCTCGAGCAGGCCCAGCAGGAGCTAACCGTATTGCTGCAGCCCATGGTTCAGCAGCATCCCGATGAGCACAAAGGGCACGAGACCGTTACGCTTTCGCCGCTTTGGCGTGGACCGTTCAGCGCCAACGCGTTCTTTTCGAGACTGCTGCCAATCCTAATGGCGATTTCCGGAGTCGTGCTGCTGCTCACATGCGCGAACGTGGCCAATCTGCTGCTAGCGCGGTCCGTAGCGCGGCGGCGCGAAGTTGCCATTCGCCAATCGATGGGGGCCAGCCGCTGGCGGCTCCTTCGCCAAGCTCTCGTCGAGAGCTTACTGTTGTCGATGACCGGGGGAGTCGTAGCGCTGGCCATAACGCCGTGGACATCGAAGACTCTTATGATGTTTATTCCATCTACAAACCTTTCATTCGACTTGGTCATTCGCACGGATCGCACCGTGCTACTCGCCACTCTGGGCATATCGGTCGTCACTGGCGTGATTTTCGGCCTGCTGCCGGCGCTGCGCACGTCCAGCCTCAGCCCGGCTGCGGTACTGAAAGAAGAGACCACCACTTCCCTGGGTGGGCCTGGCAAGGCGCGCTTGGCCAGCGCTTTGGTGATCGCACAAGTGGCTCTTTCTCTCTTGCTGCTGATCTGCGCCGGGCTCTTCATTCGCACGTTCGTCAGCATGCAGCAGTTCAATCCCGGCTTCAACGCGGATCACGTGCTGCTCACGTCGTACGACCTTTTTCCGGCGGGCTATGCGGAAGTGAACGGAATCGCCTTGGACCGTCAATTGCTGAGCCGCATCTCGACGCTGCCTGGCGTTGAAGGTGTGACGCTCGCCAGCCGGGTTCCGCTCACCGGCGTTGGCGGATTCTGGACAGCCGGCGTGAAACCAGAGGGCTACAACGAACAACCGCACGAATCGATGGAAGTCCCGGAAGCAATCGTCGGCCCTGACTATTTGCGTACCATGCAGATTCCGCTCGTAGCGGGCCGCGACATTACTGCGCAGGATACGGAAAGCTCCCAGCCCGTGGCGCTGGTCAATCAGGCGTTCGCAGACCGCTATTGGCCAAACCAAAGCCCGCTGGGCAAGCGCATCGTAACTGACATTTCCGATAGGACGTTTGTGGTTGTGGGTGTAACGCGCAACACCAGTCTGACGAGGGTTACCGCCGACCCGGGGCCATTTCTGTACCTTCCGCTCTATCAGCTCTATCGTCCGGCCATGACCGTTCATGTGCGAGTTTCGGGCGATCCGCTGTCGTTGGCCGGAGCGGTTGAGAAAACGGTCCACGACCTCAACTCGGACTTGCCGTTATACGACGTGACCTCCCTAAAGTCGGCGGTCCAGATTGCTACGGTCGGCACGCGCATCGCCGGTACCTTTGTTGGTGCGTTTGGAGTGTTAGCGCTGGTGCTCGCGGCTGTCGGAATCTACGGGGTGATTTCCTACACAACGCGGCAGCGCACGCGCGAGTTAGCCATCCGGTTGGCGGTTGGCGCCGAGCCAGGCCAGGTCTTTCGCCTCGTGCTCGTGGAAGGGTTGCGCTTGGTAGGCTTTGGCATACTTATTGGTCTAGGGCTATCTGTGTTGCTAACGCGGCTGCTCAAGAGTCTGCTCTTTGGCGTTAGCTCCACAGACGCGCTGACGTACTCGGCCGTGGCGCTGTTGTTATGCCTTGTGGCATTGGCAGCCTGTTTCATTCCGGCGCGGCGCGCTACGCGAGTGGATCCCATGGCTGCCTTGCGATACGAGTGATCGTCCGGAAACCTCACTCAAGCCCATCGAGCAGATGACCCATTTTGCTTTTCTTGGTCCGCAGGTAGGAGCGCGATGTTCTAGAGATGGGCGGCTGGCAGGGAAGCCGCTCAATCACGCGAATGCCGGCCTGCTCAAGTTGGCGGACTTTTTCCGGATTGTTGGAGAGCAGCCGTATCTTGTTCGCGCCGAGGTGTTTCAGGACTTGCGCGGAAAAGTCATAATCGCGAGCGTCCGCGGCGAATCCCAGGGTCTGATTGGCTTCCACGGTATCCATGCCGCCGTCTTGAAGCTCGTACGCGCGCAGCTTGTTCATTAAGCCTATGCCGCGTCCTTCCTGCGGCAAATACAGCAACACACCAGAGGACGCCTGCCCGATTTTCTTCAGCGAAAGCTCGAGTTGCGGGCGGCAATCACAGCGCAGCGACGTCAGCACATCGCCCGTCAAACATTGGGAATGCACGCGGACCAGCGGAGCCACCTTCCCATTGAGTTTGCCGCGCACCAGGGCGATGGCTTCCTCTTGGGCGGCTCGTCCTTGAAAGCCGTAAATAATGAAGCGGCCGTAGCGCGTCGGTAGTTCCGCGCGCGCAACCTGCCTCACCGCGGGGGAATCTGCTTGAAGGCGCTTCGCGTAAGGTTGCGAGCCGGAAGCCAATTTTGCGCTCATGGCAATACCGCAGTATAGCAGGCCGAAACGAGGGTCAAAAATGAGCGCCAACGGAGCAGTGTTCGCCGAGCGGGCTGATCAGGCACGGAAATCTACGGTTTGCAAGACTCTCCGCGCTAGCAAGTTATGGGCTTGCGACAGTTCACGGGCTTGCGGCCAACGTGAACGCGTAGAGGGAATCGCCGGCTCCAACCACAAGGTATTGCTTGCCGTCGAGCTCGAACGTGATGGCACCGTTGGTCTGGTTGGCTCCGACGGTCGTGTGCCAGAGTGTCTTGCCAGTGATGGAGTCCATGGCCAGGACGTGTCCCGAATGGTCGCCGGCGAATAGCAAGTTTCCTGCCGTTGTCAGTAACCCTGTCCCCATGCCGCCCACATCATGGGTCCAGCGTAGCGCGCCGGTTTTGTAATCAATGGCCTTGATCGCTCCCGGATAGTTCAGAAAATCGTCGCGCCCAGCGAAGCCTTCGGCTTTTCCTTCCGCAGTCAGATAGAACACGCTATAACTCTGCGAGGCCACAACATAAAAGAGTCCGGCCGCAGGATCGAAGCTGGGGGCAAACCAATTCGACGCCCCATTGGAGCTGGGCGAAACGAGGGTGCCATCGCGCGCTGGCTCTTTCTTCGGGTCGGGCATGGGCTGGCCTTTCGCGTTGATTCCCAATGTCCAGTTTGTTTTGATGAAGGGCGTCGTCAGCAAGTGCTCTCCAGTGCGTCGATCTAAGACGAAGAAAAATCCATTCCGGCTTGCCTGCGCGATAAGTTTGCGTTGCCTGCCATGGAAATCCCCATCGAACAGAACGGGTGTCTGCGTGGCGTCCCAATCGTGAGTGTCATGCGGTGAGACTTGATAGCCCCACGCCATCTTTCCGGTGTCTACATGCAACGCCACAATCGAACAGGTCCATAAGTTGTCGCCTTTCCGGCCAGCGCCTGCGTGTACCGGGTTAGGGTTACCAATGCCCCAATAAATCAGGCCTAATTCAGGATCGTAAGTGCCCGTCATCCACGTCATGCCGCCGCCGTGATTCCGCGAATCGTCATCGGGCCAAGAATCAAAACCTGGTTCGCCGGGGCCGGGCTCCGTATTCCAATGCCACTGCACGTCGCCGGTTTCCGGATCGCGAGATTCCAGATATCCGGGGTTGTCCAGCGAATCGCCACCTACGCCGACGACGATGTGATTGCCAACAACGAGCGGCGATATCGTGCAGAAGTATTCAAGCTTCACGTCGGCAATCTGTTTTCGCCAACGCTCCTTGCCATCCTTGGCGCTCAGGGAAATCAGGTTGCAATCAGGCGTCTCGAAATAAAGCCAATCGCCTAACATCGCGACGCCTCGTTGACCGATATGATTCCCTTCGTTCTGCTGGTATTTGTAATGCCAGATTTCCCGCCCGCTCCGGGCGTCCACAGCCCAGACGTTATCCGGCATGGTGAAGTACAGAATGCCGTTCACTTGGAGCGGAGTGGACTTGATCACGGACCCAAAGCTGGCCTGTCCGAGGTTGCTGGCCCGATAGACCCAGATGGCAGACAAGGAATGGACATTCGATGTATTGATTTGCTTCAACGGACTGTGACGGCGCCCGGAGTAGTCGCCATTGTACGTTGGCCAACTATCCGCGCCAGGCTTCTCCAGCACCGACGGAGTCAGGCCCTGCCCGAAGAGCCGCAGCGGCATCAGTAGCAGCATGAGCGTGAGCGCGCCAGTTCTCACTTCAACGTCTCCAGGTAGGCAAGAAGATTGTGCATGTTTTCGTCGGTGTACATCGGCAACAGCGCCTCATGGTCCGCGCGGGGGTCTTGCACCTCCACGCTTGCGCTCTCGCGGGAGAACGAACGATACCAGCCGGACGCGTCGTGCAGCGACACCGTGAATTCATCGAGATGGTCGAGCGTTCCCGAAATTTGTTCGCCGGAAGCGAGCTTCACAGTCACTTTGGCGCGCGTCGTCGGTGCTGCCGCTTTTCCCAACAATCTGTCGATCAGGTTCGGCGCGGGATACAGCATTCGGCGCTGCAACTCCACTGGTTCGTACTTGCTCGCAACATGCGCCAGGTCCCCAGTAACCGAATGGCAGTTGGCGCAATGCCCGTCACCATTAAAGAAAGAAGCGCCTTTCTGCGCGTCCCCGGTGATCACGTCGCCAATTTTGTAGGCAAATCGATTCGATACATCCGCTGCGCGCGAGTGCAAGAAAGTGGAAATGTCCGCGATCTGCTCCGCAGTGAACGCCGCAAAGGCTGGCATACCTCGATCTGGCCGCCCCTCCCGAATAACCGGGCCGATCACGTCTCCTTTATTGTCATGAAGCACTAGCGGGGAGCGCACCAAGTCTGGACCACTCTTGCCCTGCGCATCGTTACCGTGGCAGAAGCCGCATGTGGGAACAAAAATCTTCCGGCCGCGCTCCGCCGCTTCCTTGTCGACTGGCGTGCGCCCCCTTAGCGCCGCGAGCGTATCGCCCGGATTGTCCCTGCCAGGGGAATCCTTCTGCTGGGGACTATCTGGTGTCTTCTGCCTCTCAGCTTGGGCCGCCCGATCCGTTTGGCCCGAGCTAACCGACGCAAACAGGAGCAAACCGGCCGCAGCACCGAACCGACGAATGAACATTCTGGCTCTCCAGACTTAAGACTTCAGATTCTTAATGTATTCGTAGTCCACTCTGATCGCCTCGAGCGCCGGCATTTCTGTGAATGGCGGCTCTTGCTCCACGAACAGAGCTCGAATCTGCGCCTTTTCGGCAGCGGCGAAAACTCTGCGATAGTCGATCGCACCGCGACCAAGCTCGGTTGGTACGGGCGCTCCAGGGTCCTTGCCCATTAACGTTGTGCATGGCGTGAATCCCTTCCGGAAATCTTTGACGTGCAAAAGACTGTAGCGCTCGGGATATTTCATTAGGTACGCGGCTGGGTCTTGGCCCGCCACGGTCGCCCAACCACAATCCAATTCCAACTTAACTAAGCCCGGATCCGTTAATCGAAGAAATTCGTCGTATCCGCTCACGCCCCCGTAAGTTCTCCATTCGAAATTATGATTGTGATATCCGAGCTGCAACCCGGCTTTTTTGACCTGTTCGCCAAGTTTGTTGAATTGCTCCGCGTTCCACTTCCAATCGTCGAGCGTTAGCCCATTGATGACCGCAAGAAGCACGCCGATCTGCCCTTTTTGGGGATCGGCCTTGAACCGTGAAGAATCGGCAACCCACGGCACAGTGACAATCATTAAGTCTTGGCTAAACAGATGGGCCAGATCGATCATCTCCTGAAGTTTGCTCATCAGATCTGGAAGCATGTAATGCCCGGAAGGATTGGTCAGTCCCACATCGTCAAGCATTTTCTTTAAATCCTTCGCGGGCGTTTTGGACAGCGGCGACAGTTCGACTTGTTTGTAGCCCACTGCGGCCACCGCTTTCAAAGTACCAGCCGGGTCGCTATCCATTTCGTGGCCCACCGTGTAAAGCTGCAGTCCAATCGGCAGGCCTAAAGGGTTCGCATTCATTGGTGGAATCTCCATCAGCGAAACCGCCAGACCGGAAGCGGCCGCTTGAATGAATGTTCTACGAGACGTAGTGTTCGCCATCGAAAACTCCTGCTTGTCTCCTCCGTCTTCCCAGGACGCTGCTTGCTTGTCTCGCCTGCCTTATATCAACAAATGCATCGCGACAATAGAAAAAGTAGCGTGACCTTCGCCCACAGAATTGGGTAGTGGGGATCGGCGGGACTAAGGCAGCCACTGAGTGCTGTCCAGAAGCCTGGGTTCGTAAGAAACCACCATTGCCCCCTTTAAGGGGCCGAGGGGTACAATTCCGCCCACACGCGTCGACACGCACGGGAGCAAGTAAATGGCCTCGAACTATCGACCGACCTTTCATGAAGTGAGCCTGAAGCGCTGGATCATCGGAGTCGTTCTGCTCCTGTCAGCATCGAGTGCCTTCGGGCAGCAGTATGACGTTCTGATCCGCAGAGGCCACGTTGTGGACGGCACGGGAAACCCGTGGGTGTACGCAGATGTCGGCGTAACGGGCGATCGCATCACTCTGGTAGGCCGGACACCGGCTGACGCTAACGCGAAGCGCTCAATTGATGCAAACGGATTGATCGTCGCGCCCGGATTCATTGACATGCTCGAGCAATCCGAATGGAACTTGCTGATTGACAAGCAGGCTTTCAGCAAACTAACGCAGGGAATTACCACAGGAATTACCGGAGAGGGTGCATCGATTGCTCCGCAGAATGATCAGACCCTCGCTGACCGCAGTGATTTTCTCAAGCACTATCACTTGACCGTGGACTGGGGCGATCTCGACGGTTACTTTCGACGGCTGGAGAAGCAAGGCGCGGGCATCAATCTCGCGACGTACGTCGGCGCAACCCAAGTGCGGCGTTACGTCATCGGAAGTGTGGACCGCGCTCCATCGGCTGAGGAATTGGCGCGCATGGAACAACTGGTTGAGCACGCCATGCGCCAAGGCGCCATGGGTGTTTCGACGTCGCTAATCTACGCCCCCGCCTTTTATGCGAATACGGAAGAATTGATCGTGCTGGCCAAAGCGGCGTCGAGGTACGGTGGCATTTACACATCTCACATCCGTAACGAGGGGGACCGCGAGATGGAGGCGCTGGATGAGGCGTTTCGCATTGGCCGCGAGGCCCATCTTCCTGTGGAGATATGGCATTTAAAAGTGAGCGGAAGGCAGAATTGGGGCAAGATGCCGCAAGTTGTTGCAGCCATCGAGACAGCCCGAGCTTCGGGCCTCGACGTAACCGCCAATCAATACCCCTACACTGCTTCGGGCACTTCCCTGGGAGCAACGATTCCACCAAAGTATCACGAAGGCGGGTCGGAGGCGTTTGTGACGCGCCTCAAGGATCCGCAAGTACGGGCGGCTATTCGTCACGCCCTTGGCGGAGATGGCAAGGAAACCGAAAACATGTGGCGGGGCACCGGCGGGCCGGATGGCATTTTGGTCGCTTCTGTCCTGGATGCGGCGCTAAAACACTACGAGGGCAAAACCATTGCGCAGATTGCTAGCGATGAACAAAAGGACCCGCTCGACGGGCTGATGGACCTCATTATAGCCGCCAAGGACCATGTCGGTGCTGTGTACTTCACAATGAACGAAGACGACGTGAAGTTCGCCATGCAGCAGCCCTTCGTCAGCGTGGGTACCGATGCTGGAGCGGTGAACATTCAGGGGCCGTTAAGCGAGTCGAAAACGCATCCGCGGGCGTACGGCAGTTTCACGCGGATCCTAGGCCGCTACGTGCGCGAGCAGCACCTTCTCACGCTGGAACAGGCCATCCGGAAAATGACCAGCTTGCCAGCGCAGCGGATGGGCCTTCGTGACCGGGGCATGCTGCGCGCGGGCGCATTCGCGGACATCACAATCTTCGATCCGGCCACGGTCAAGGACATGGCGACATTCGAAGATCCGCATCGGCCATCGGTCGGCATCGAATATGTCTTTGTGAACGGAGTGATTTCGCTGGAGCATGGCAAGGTTACCGGTCAGCTTGGCGGCAGACCGTTGCGCGGGCCAGGATATACCGCAGACTCGAAACCATAGCGGTCATGATGTAACGTTTCTTTCAACCTCCAGACCCTCGAGGGAGTTTTCGTGCAGACTGCAAACGAGCAGCGTTCCCTAAGTGCTGAAGTTTCTGCGCGTCAAAATGGGCGGCAGTAGGGAACCGATGAAGAATCTAGTAACCTGGAACCCTTAGCTATGCGATTCTCGCGCGTATACGCCTTCTCTAGCCTGTTACTTGCTCCTTTTGTTCTTTTCGCTCCACCGCCGAAGTCTGCCGCGGTATCCGACAGCCAGTTTCACTCGTGGCGCAAGCAGATCCGCAGCACGCTCTATGTCCGGGATCTTCTTCCTGCTTTGACCCCGCAGAGCTACGGCACCTTCACACCTGCTTCCGGTGTAATCGCCGAAAGGGTTACCTACGGGACCCAATATGCGATGCGTATACCGGCGGTGCTCTATCTGCCGGAACATGTTTCTGGCCGCATACCGGCGCTCGTTGTGGTGAATGGCCATGGCGGCGATAAGTACAGTTGGTATTCCTTTTACACGGGCATCCTCTATGCGCGGGCGGGCGGCGCGGTACTCACCTATGACCCGATCGGCGAAGGCGAGCGCAATGTGCAGCGTAGATCAGCAACGCGAGCGCACGATCTTGTGGTGGAAGTATCTGGTTATCCTCAGCATTTGAGCGGTTTGATGATTACGGACGTTATGCAAGGTGTTTCTTACTTAAGCGGGCGTCCGGAAGTTGATCCGAAGCGCATCGCCGTCATGGGTTACTCGATGGGTTCCTTTGTGTCAGGGCTGACGGGTGCCGTGGATTCGCGAATTCGTGCTGTCGTGCTATCGGGAGGAGGCGACTTGGATGGACCCGATGGTTATTGGGATAAGAGCAGCAAGACCATGTGCCAAAGCATTCCGTGGAAGTCTTTGTCCGTACTTGGGGACAGACCTGCTGTAGTTTATGCGTTGAATCAGAAGCGCGGCTCTACCTATATCATCAATGGTTCGGCTGACGATGTGGTGGATATACCGCATCACCTCGAACCGTTTTTCGAAGACCTGCGACACCGGGTGACGGAGCTTACCGGCACTTCCGCCGATATTTTTGAGACATACTTTATTCCGAATGCGAGCCATCGCCCCAATTGGGTCACTCGCCCGGCCGCGCTGTGGCTTCAGCAGAAACTCAAATTTCCTAACTGGACGTTAGAGCAAATAAGGGACTTGCCGGAAGCTCACATCAGCGAATGGGCTGAGAAAAACCAAGTGGACATGGACAGAGGTTACACACAAGAAGATCGCGAAGGCGGCATCATGGCGCTGGGCAATGATGTGCCCAACGTGCCTCGCCGCACTCTTAACGTCCTTAACGAGGAGCAATGGCAACATCAAAAGGATGACTTTATCTTCGAAGCGTGGGTTCAACGCGTGCTCGCGGAAATATCCCCACCAGTGCCTACTACGACGGTCTCAAAGCCGAGCAGGTAGTCTTTCCGACGCAGCACCATTGATTGGGCGTTTGCAATCGATGAAGCACGATGTCCACTTGCGAAGAAGGGTTAGAACGCGAGCGCGCGGCGACCGCTATTGCGATTGCTGTGCTTTGGTCTGAATTTTTAGCCCGCGCTCTTCCAGCAACGCGTCCACTTGCGCGTCGCGGCCACGAAAAGCGCGGTACATCGCGCCGGAGTCTTGAGTGCCGGCGTGCGCGAGCATCATTGCGCGGAACCGATTCCCATTCTCGCGTGTCAAGCCGCCGTGCTCGTTGAACCAGGCGAACGCATCGTTGTCGATGACCGCGCTCCAGATATACGAGTAGTACCCCGCGGAGTAACCCACGTTCCAGATATGCGAGAAATACGCGGAGTGGTAGCGAGGAGGGACCTCTGGCACATAGATGTGGCAACGCTTCAGGGCTTCCAGCTCGAAGGTGTTGACGTTCTGCAAGGGCGCTTCAGAGGGCAAGGTGTGCCAGGACATGTCGAGCAGAGCAGCTTCGAGGTACTCGGTGGTGGCGAACCCCTGATTAAAGGTATGGGCCTTTTTGATCTTAGCGACCAGGTCTTTCGGCATAGGCTCGCCCGTCTTGTAGTGCTTGGCGTAATTGGCGAAAACCGTGGGGTAAAGGGCCCAGTGCTCGTTGAATTGAGAGGGAACCTCGACGAAATCGCGGGGCATGCGCGTGGACGGATAGCGCACGGCGGACATCATGCCCTGCAAAGCGTGGCCAAACTCGTGGAACACGGTGATGACTTCGGTAAAGGTGAGCAGGCTTGGCTGCCCAGGCGCGGGCTTGGTGATGTTTTCAACGTTGGTGATGACGGGTTTGGTTCCGAGCAGAGTATTCTGCTCAACGAAGGCGCCGGTCCAAGCGCCGCCCCTCTTGCTCGACCGAGAGAAGAAGTCGGCATAGAACAGCGCTAGGGATGAACCGTCGGCATCGAAGACCTCAAAGACGCGTACGTCCGGTTGATAGACGGGGATGTCTTTGCGCTCTTTGAAGGTTAGGCCGTAGAGCTGATTGGCGGCGTAGAAAATGCCGTCGTGGAGCACCCGATCGAGCTCGAAGAACGGCCGGACTTCAGATTCGTCCAGATCGAACTCGGACTTGCGCACTTGCTCAGCGTAGTATTGCCAGTCCCATGGCTGGAGCTTGAATCCCCCTTGCTCCTTGTCGATCAACGCCTGCATGCGGCTCGCCTCGTCGCGCGCCTTAGCGGTCGCCGCGGGCACGAGGTCGGTCATGAGCTTGATGGCCGTCTCCGACGTCTTAGCCATCTGATCGTCAAGGACAAAAGCGGCAAAGGTCGGGTAACCGAGGAGCTTAGCGCGCTGTGCGCGGAGCTGCGCGAGACGTTGCACGATCGCTGTCGTATCGGTGTCTCCGCCGTGGTCGCAGCGTTTAGCCGAGGCATTGAACAACCGCTCGCGAACCGCACGGTTTTTCAAATAGGTGAGTGCCGGCTGCTGAGTAGTGTTTTGCAGCGTGATCACCCACTTGCCAGAGAGGCCCTGTTTTTGCGCCGCTTGGGCCGCGGCCGCGATGTCGGAATCGGGGAGTCCGGCCAGTTCGGATTTGTCGGCGGTGATCATTGCGGAAGCGTTGGTGTCCGCAAGCACCTTGTCGTTGAACTGCGTCGTGAGTTTCGCCTGCTCTTTATTCAGCGCACGCAGGGCGTCTTTGTCAGCGTCGGATAACAGCGCGCCCGCCCGCACAAAGTCTCGGTAATGGCGCTCAACGAGGTATTCCGCCTCTGGGGTGAGATGCAGCGTCGCGCGCTGGTCGTAAATCGCCTTCACGCGCGTGAATAGCTTGGGATTGAGGTAGATCGCATCGCGATGCGCTGCAAGCTGCGGGGCCAACTCCCCCTGGATCTTCTGGATGGCTGGATTCGTATTCGAGGACACCATGCCGAAGAAGACGGGCCGCACGCGGGTCAACAGTTCGCCGCTGCGCTCCAGGGCCTCGAATGTGTTGGCGAACGTGGGCGGGTCGGGATTGTTGGCGATAGCTTCGATTTCGGCGAGTTCACGCCGCATGCCCTCCTCGATCGCGGGCTGAAAGTCGCTGTCCTTGATTTTGTCGAAGGGAGGCGCTTGGAAGGGCAGCGTGCTCGTCTGGGCAAACGGATTGGAGCCGTCGAAAGAAATAGTTGAAGCAGATTGTGGCGTCGCAGCCCGCGTCTGGGGAGCTGCTTGGTCGTGCGTATCAGACATCGCGGGTTGCGGCGTACCTGGGCGAGCAGGAAACACAAGAACGAACACAGTAAAACTCGCGGTGAGGGCCAGAACAGGCTTTTGTTTCATCAGGGATGCTTTCCTCCTCGCGTCCGGCTGGCGCGCTCAGCGTACCTGGGGAGACCAAAAATAGCAAAGGGTTCGAGCGCAAGCTCCAATGGAAACTCCTCGAAGAGTGGCGGGGACTACCGGACTCGCACCCGCGCCCTCTGCCGGCTGATCTGGAAGATTCTTCGTCAAGGGATTCGATACGACGAACGATTGCTCATATGGCCTTCTTGTGCTTCAAAATCTTGGCTGAAGGCGTGTTGACCCGTCTGAGATCATGGCGCATGATCGGACGCGGCGGCGTATGGCGAGCAACAACCTTGAAACCAGCTCGCACAAAGGTGGACGCGTACCCCGTCCACGACGAGCTGTGAGTCAACTCTCCGTCAAGCGAGTATGCTTCCAGTGCGGGTGCTCCCGCCGCTCGCGCTATCTTTACAGCAGCTTTGATCAGTTGCGGAGGTAATGCCGCGCCGTCGATACCCTTTGCGGACATAGAAGCATGAAATTGACCACACCGGTAGGTGATCGACGCGCCTAGGCGCCATGCTCGGTCAAGCCAAGGTAAAGTGTTGCGCGGAGTAAGCTGGCACCAGCCAACGGCCAGCTCGCCGTCGAAAGCAAGCAAACCTGGTGGAGGGCCCTGCTTCACAATCTCACGAAATGCTGCCTTGTTCCTCTCCCTATCCCGCTTGCGATATGCGCTGCCGATTCGCCAATTCATGCACTCGCAGCCATTACAAGCACCAACTTTGCCGAATAGGTCCTCAAGGGCCGGCCACAGACCGGGCGTAAGAGAGCGAATTCTGAGCTTCATACTTCAACCCGGCGTTGATTCGACACGCACGCTCAGCTAGGGTTGGGCTGGTTCGTCGTCGTCTCGCTCGTGAGATCGCCGGTGTCGTTTTTCATGCTCACTTATTGGATCCAAGCGAAAAGCATGTACACCATCGGCCTTTGCGCCGGATCCCACGATCTGACCGGAATCGTTGATGCCCGCCGCTTCCATCAATTGGGTCCACTCGTCGCCACTGGAATCAAGCAATACCTTGAGGTCATACAAGGCACCCTCTTGGTACAGAAACGCTCCTTGGCGGTTCTGAATAATCCACTGTCCCACAACTTGGCCGCGCTTGTTGATTGCGTATGCCAAAGTTCTCCCATCATCAAATGAGCCGAGGTCATGCATGGACCCGTCATACAGAAACGCATGGGTTTCACCCGAGGGAATCTGAGAATAGCCGACTACGAAGTCGTTAATGGCTGTAGCAAGACTTGTCGAGCCGCCGAGCGTACCCAGATCATGGGACTCGTCATCGTACAAGAATGCGCGAAAATTCGTAGGAATCGTGTTCGGATCCGACGATTCACCTACGATCTGTCCCTTGTTGTTGATGACGTTTGCCTGACTGTTCGTCATACCTTCCAAAGTTCCCAAATCATGCATTGTGCCGTCGTACAGGAATGCGTGATTAACGAAATCATTTAGGGACGCGATTCCGACGACCTGATCCGTTTTGTTGATGCCGAGGGCAACGCTAGTGCGTCCGCCCAGGGTGCCTAAGTCATGCATCGTGCCGTCGTATAAAAATGCATGAGTCGAAAAAAGGGATCAGACTCGATGCTTGCCCGCCCTACCACATGCCCATGCACATTGATTCCAAAAGCAGCCGAAACAACCCCACCCAGCGCTCCCAAGTCCACTAGTTGACCGTCGTCATACAAGAATGCTCTTGGGGCAAAAATGGCGCCGTTTTGGTAGCTGAAAATATCAGATCCGGCTATTTGACCGGACTGATTGATAGCTTTCGCATTAGATGCGAGCCCTCCTGGGAGGTGGCCCAGATCGACGATCAAGGAACTGCGGCAAGAGTCGGCTCGGAGCGGCATCCATTTTCTGCGGTGATTCCTCGAAGATCGAAAGAGAGACGCGGGGTCACGTTTCCACGGCAGCTGCTCATTGCTTTATGGAACCTCTACCGATTGAGTCCAGTTCAGCAATCACCTCGCGAGGAAGTCTTAAACTAGCAGCGTCGAGATTTTCACGAAGATGCGCGACGGAAGATGTACCCGGGATCAGCAGGATGTTCGGCGAGCGCTGGAGCAGCCACGCTAGCGCGACTTGCATCGGCGTGCTTTGAAACGATGCTGCTACTGTGTCGAGTTTTGATGATTGTAGCGGAGTGAATCCTCCCAAAGGGAAGAACGGTACATACGCGACGCCCTGCTTCGCCAGATCATCGATGAAGCTGTCATCGTTCCGTTGTGCAACGTTGTAAAAGTTCTGCACGCACACTGTTTCCGTGATTCTCTGAGCCTCCGCTAGCTGTTTGGGAGTCACGTTGCTTACACCGATGTGGCGAATTAATCCCTGACCCTTGAGTTCGGCAAGCACCGTCAGAGGTTCTTCGATCGATCCCTCCGTCGGCTCCGTGAATCCTCCAACCCGCAGATTGACGACGTCGAGCCTGTCGAGTCCCAGATTTCGCAGATTGTCATGGACGGCATCGATCAGCTCTTGCCGGGAAAGTGCGTGAGGCCAGGACTTGTCTTCGGCGCGCCGGGCGCCGACCTTGGTGACGATCACAAGATCATCCGGATAGGGATGAAGCGCCCGCTTGATGACTTGATTGGTGACATGCGGACCGTAAAAGTCGCTGGTATCGATATGGTTCACGCCCGCCGCAACCGCCTCCCGGAGAACCGCAATCGCACCGTCCCCATCCCGTGGCGGTCCCCACACCTGCGGTCCGGCAAGCTGCATCGCGCCATAGCCCATGCGGTTCACGCTGAGTGAAGTTCCTGGAAGTCCGAAGGTCCCGCCAAGTTCCCTCTGTTTTATCATTCTGTTTCTCCTCTTGTTGTCGCCACTTATATTCTTGTGCTTACCCGTGGTTAGATGAAGAAAGCTTCAGATTGTGAGTTCGCATTTGCTTCAGCGTTCCCGAGTCCTCTTAGAGGCGCGTAAACGCCCGTTCAAGCGCGTTCCGTCGCAAGCGTGAACGCGATTCTCGACGCCACTATTCAGGCTTTACTCCGGGTGGGCAACGGACGCCTAACCACCACCAGGGTCGCCTTGCGAGCTGGTGTGTCCGTCGGAACCTTATATCAGTACTTCCCAAATAAGAGTGCTGCAAGCCGTCTTGAAGCGCCACCTCGACGAAGTGACTAGCGCCGTCGAACTTGCTTGTAAAGGGCAGCAGGGAGCAACGCTGCGGCAGATGGCCACCGCCCTCATTACCGCGTTTTTTGAAGCGAAGATGAGAAGCGCCAGGACGAGTGTCGCCCTCTACTCGGTAAGTTCCGACGGTGACGGAGCAAAGATCGTGCAACAAATGGGAATACGGTCGAGCAAGGCGATCGTGGAAATGTTGGCATCATCCCGCGAGCCGTTACGCGGAGATCCTGAACGAGTCGCCTGCATACTGCAGGGCGCGGTGGCCGGCGTTAGTAGGACATTGCTCGAATCCGTTGCCCCAGAAAAGCAGTTCCAGGCTTTGCAACAGGAACTCATCCTCTTTGCATCCGCGTACCCCGAGGCTTGCTCCGTGCGGCCGCCAGTCGCCGCATCCCGTGCTGCCGCCCCCTAACAACGATCGCGAAGAACGATTTTGTTGCTTTGCGTTTGCCGGATAGGAACAGCCGCCACACAGCCCCAATTCCGCAGGGAGAAAAAAGCTGGGAATAGTGCGGAACGCGCTCTGTGAGCCCTGCCAAACGCCGCGCAAGTCATATAAGACATACCAAACTGTGGGTTGGGAATTTTTAGGGAAAACTGCCCTGAACGCTACCTTGCACGGAAGTGATGTAAGCTCAGAACGAGACTCTACGCGCCAACCGCGCCATGGTTGCCATGCTTCTCGGTTGCGGTCTTCGGCGGTCCGAACTCTTGTCCGTAACTGTGAAGACGATCCAGCAGCGACAAGCACCATTGTCAGGCAGTCCCGCAAAAAGGATTAGTGAGAAAAAACTGTCGTTCCATCACTTTTTACTTTTATATACTTTCGGTCGAGTACCCGCCGGCGCTTTCCTCTTCAATTTGATCTGATTGTAATCAACGGCGGCACGGACGAGATTTTTTAGAGCACGCTCATTAATCTTATCGCCCTCGAAAAAATCGATCGCTCGCCACGCGTTGCCT
>Ga0070698_100000512_pt1 | contig 41226 bp, 38 predicted proteins | sample KBSK1502metaG_FD_65477 | JGI IMG/M metagenome (GOLD analysis project Ga0070698, IMG submission 65477) | Corn, switchgrass and miscanthus rhizosphere microbial communities from Kellogg Biological Station, Michigan, USA - KBS K1-50-2 metaG | ecosystem: Host-associated > Plants > Roots >...
TACATAACACCAATCACAACTGCGGCAATCAAAACAGCCATCGCTCCTGAGAAAGCAAATCCAAAACGCGGCGTCGCGAATATTCCAGCCACCCAGGCCCGCGCATTGAACTTCGAACTTGAATCGACCGGCGGTCTTTCAGCGGCGGTGCGCGCCTGAATTGCGCTCCACATCGCCGGCGAAACACTGAGTTCGCGATCGTAGCGGGCAAACAGCTCCTGTTCGGCTGTCAACAATTCGAATTCCTTCGTGCAGCCGGCGCACGTAATCAAGTGCGCGCTGATTCGCTCGGCCTCAGGTCGAGCGACCTCGCCGTCGATGTATTCCGCCAACAAATTCACACAGTCATCACACTTCATGACTCAATCCTCACGTACGGACTAATCCGTTTCCGCATTTCCGATCGCGCCCGGTGCAGATCCGTCTTCAATTTTGGAATCGAAAACCCGGTGATGTCCGCGATCTCTTCGTAACTACATTGCTGAAAAACCTTCAGCGTAAAGACCAGCCGCTTGTCTTCGTCGAGCAGAGCGAGCGAGCGCTGAATCAACTCGTTCAATTCTTTGCTCAGCAACTGGTTGACCGGCACGGGCGCCTGGTCGCTCAAATCGAGCACCGACCTGTCATCAAGATCGATATGACGGTTGTCCCTGATGCGTGACCGCAACGCTTCCCGCGCGACGTTCTTCGCTATCCCGAACAGCCAGGTCGAAAGCTTGGTCTCCTGACGCAGCGTATGAAGGCTGCGGAAGGCTCTGACAAAGGTCTCCTGAGTCAACTCTTCCGCCAGTCCTCGATCTGAAACGAGATCGTAGATAAAGCTGATCACGGGTCTCGAATACCTTTCAAAGATCAGACGGAAGGCTTCCTGGTCGCCCCGGGTCGCTCGCGCAACTAGGTCTGCTGAACTATTCATCAGAGATGCCGCGAACGCTCCGGGCTGCCCTTCAAGGCTTAACTCATGGGCTAGCCGTTTCATCATGTTCCGGTGTGTTAGTGAGCCGGGACAAACAAAAGTTTCAGGTTTTTCACGCCCGCCGGGAAGACTGCCATGGAAGGCCAGCCTTTCCGAAACCGACTCTTTCAACTCGTGCCAGTGGTAAAGATAGTTCGCGAAGGGCGATCTTGGCGAGGGACCGAAGTAACGCCAGACTTTAGGAGACTTTGAAGGAGTTGGCGTTGCGGGCCTGAGCGGGTCTGCCGTAGCACATAGCGAAAGCGTCAAACTGCGGGCAATCTCAAATAGATCGACCTCCAACCGCTTGAAAGGATTGTCACGAAGGCTTTCCGATGTGACCGAACCGTAAGGTCAAAACAGTTTCTGAGTCTCCGACTCAAACTGTGACAATTGCCGCTTCGAAACGAAAGAGCTACACCATCGTTTAGTCCTACGGCGCGTCGGAGGTATTATTGCCGGGTTGCGGTTAGCACTGGCTCACTCTGCGGAGGCTCCCTAGTATGACTAAGAAGCACGCCCCGAAAAGAAAAACAAAGCCACCGCCTCCTTCAAGTTATAGACCTCGCCAACCATTCAAACAATTCATTCGCCGGAATTCCGTTGGACTCTTGTCGATTCTTGTATCTGTATTAACAGCTCTGTTGATCTACTACCTGGCATATTCTGAACCGGACATCAGGCCCATGACTGAATTGACTTCGCCAGTAGAGATTAGCCAACCCACCAAAGACAAGAATGGTAATTGTTTTTATTATTGCCTGATTAAGCAGAGGTTCAAAAACCTTTCGATCAAGCGAGGGCACATCGAGGCGGTGACTTTCGAGCCTTTAGGACCTGCCGACGTAATTCCTGAATTCACTCTGATCAATGTTGATAAGGCTCAATTTGGCTGGCGTGAAGAAAAAGAAATCGAAATCAGCTACTCGATGTCGTTGAGTCCGAGCGCCTGCTCAATCATGTCGAATCGCAACGACTTCTTAAGTGTAGGCGTCAGCTTTTATGACAATACGGGTAAGTCCGTCGACCGCGACTTGAGTGGCGGTAGAGCGCTCATGTCGTTTGATATTCCTTTCCCGAAGTTCACTTCTCCCTAGTATCTCAACTGCTTACAAGCCAAGCGAAGAATCGAACTCGGGCTGGATTCAAGAATCTACGCCGCCTTCGAATCACGGTCATCAAGCAGACGCCGCACCGTAGACATAAAACTTTGCGGATCGATCGGCTTCGGCTCGTACGCGTTCGCGCCGAGTTGCAGAGAGAATGTCGCAGTGCCCGTGCCGAATGCGGTAGTCACGAGTATTGGTGTCTTTTCCAACGAGGCAGTGTCGCGCACGCGCCGGACTACATGGACGCCGTCGGCGCCGGGCATTTGAATGTCGGTGACGATCAGATCGGGTTTCAGGAAAAGGGCGGTGTCATAACCGCGCACTCCGTCTTCGGCCACGGTCACTTCGTAACCGCGTTTCTCCAGGGCCATGCGCAAGAGCTCGCGCGTCTCGTCGTCATCTTCGATAACCAGAATTCTTTGGGGCATACGAATACTCGAAATCAACTTTCTCTGTGTTGTTCTGTATCATTAGTAAACTGCTATTGACTCGCTCATTCCGCGATTCTCCGGGTGCATGTCTGAAAGAATTTACGACTCGACTAAACACGGAAAAGCGGGGGCCGAAACCATTGTCTCCGCTCCCGCTTTAATCTCAGGCCACCGATGCCTTCGAATTAGTATCCGTAGTATCCATCCGAGTAACCGTTCTCAAACGCAGCTCGGAAGTACTGCTGGTACGCATAACGATCTCCCATCCGCGAGTTGTAATCCTTCATCGCGTTGCGATAGGCGCTGCTGCGAGTCGGATCATAGCGTCCGCTGCGACGATCGTTTCGGCCTGCCTTGTTACCTTCGTTGTAGCCGGCGTTTAGCGCCGTCTGCCGAAGTTCATATGAGCCGCCCAGGTTCGGGTAACCATCCCCGTTGCGCCCGCGACGACCACGATTGCGGCCCCACTGGTCATTGCGATTCCAGTCGTCGTTGCGGTCCCAGCGACCGTTGCGCTGCTGACGTTGTCGCTCGATTTCAGCCTGTCGTTGGATCTCAGCCTGGCGCTGGATCTCAATTTGCCGTTGGATCTCACGCTGCCGGCGGTAATCCTGATTCGGATAATACTGTGCCTGGGTCGTAGTGCCCGACATCATCACAATGCCTAACAACATCACGAGTCCCAGGATTGCCCCTCCAAGATTTTTCATGTTAGTAAGTTTCATTGTCGCTAACCTCCGTGAGGGCTTATGGCAATGGATATGCCACAGGTATTCGCAGAGTTAAAAATCGAAGCAACGCGCGGGTTTATTCCATATCGTGTCGGCCTAGACGACATGGGCCGCGAAAAAATGAGTTAATCCAGTTCAGTTCAAGCGTTGCAGCGTAAACATCCAGACCGCCTGTTCTGAGTGAAATCCGAACGATTGCAACAGATTTCACAGTTGACTCTCGCCAGAGATTGGCGTAGAAGCCTGTTTTCCGACACTTTCAAAGAAGGACCCGAATGAACAGCCCAAATCAAACCCCACACACCACATTCGAAGTCGAACAGCTCGTGCGTCAACTTAATGATGAGTGGGTAAAGGCGATGATGCGCGGCGACGGTGAGACGCTCGACCGGGTTATGGCGGATGACTTCTTCTTCACGTATCCACTGGAAGGTGACGACAAAGCCCAATTCATCTCTGATGTGACTTCCGGCGACCTGAAAATTGAGCACATCAGCCGCGAAACGGTCAGCGTAAGGGTTTTTGGCAGCACTGCCGTTCTGACAGCCCGAGATTCGGCAACCTGGCTTTACCACGGACGCGAACTCTCGGGTCAATATAAGATCATCAAAGTGTTCACCGAACGTGCTGGACGCTGGCAGCTCTGCGCCGTCCAGGCTTGTCCGATGCAGGAACTTTAGCGAGTATCAGAAGCTCGCGCGTGAGCAAGGGCAACTCAGGACTCAGTTGTTTGCGGCGTTCGACAATCGCTGGTTCTCGGTTTTTTTTCAAGAAGAGCGCTGCGAAAAATCGCCCTCCCTCACGGTGGGGCTTCTGACAGTAAATAGTCACCAATCCCATGCCACTTTCGCCAGCGCGCCGCGCCGCGTTCGAAATTCTGCGACGAGTCGAGGACGAGAGCGCCTACGCATCTTCTCTATTGGCGACTTTGGATGATCGCCTGCGGAGCGACGACCGTGGTCTGTGTCACGAGCTGGTGCTGGGCGTCTTGCGCTGGCAGTCGTGGTTAGACAGTGTCCTGGAACACTTCGCGAAGGGTCGTTTGCAAGGTTTCGATTTGCCGGTCAAGCTGGCTCTGCGCATGGGCCTCTATCAATTGCGTTTTCTTTCACGCATTCCAGCTTCGGCGGCGGTGAATGAATCGGTAAACCTGGTGCGCGCGGCGGGACTTCGTTCCGCGGCCGGTCTCACCAACGCGGTGCTGCGGCGTGCAACGCGCGAATCTGACTACGATCCGGCCAAGAAAATTTCGGATCCGCTCGAGAAGCTGGCGCTCGAGACTTCTCATCCATCCTGGCTGCTCGAGCGCTGGACGAGTTCATTGGGCCTTGAAGAAGCCGGTGCGTTGGCGCGCGCGAATAACGAACCGGCGCCGGTGGCCTTTCGTTTGACTGCCAGGACGAAGGATCGCAATAACGAAGCACCACGAATCATTGATGAGCTCACCGCCGCGGGACTGGAAGTGGAGCGGTCAAAGATCACGCCCAACGCCTGGCGCGTCTCGGGGCAAGGATCCGCGCTCCTCCGAAATTTCACCGGCGCCGGTCTGCTTTACTTGCAGGACGAGGCTTCACAACTCGTCGCACACTTACTCGATGCTCAGCCGGGTGAGCGAGTGCTGGACGTTTGCGCTGCTCCGGGTAGTAAGACCACGCTGATTAGCGCGCTCGCGCCGCGTGCAACAATCGTCGGCGTCGATCTCCACGAACATCGTTTGCGAACTCTGCGGGAACTAGCCACGACACAGGGAATAGATTCCATTCAATTGGCCGTCGCCGATGCTACCGGCGCCTTGCCGTTCGCAAGAACTTCTTTTGATCGCGTACTGGTGGACGCTCCGTGTTCGGGGAGCGGGACGCTGCGGCGCAATCCTGAGATCCGCTGGCGGCTTCAGGCTTCGGATATAACCGAGCTGGCGATGAAGCAAGGCCGCATTCTCGCCCAAGCCTCTGAAGTGGTGCGCCCGGGCGGAACGCTTGTGTACTCGACCTGTTCGCTCGAGCGTGAAGAGAATGAAGGGGTGGTCGGAAACTTCTTGAGCGAGCATGCCGAATTCGATCAGTTGAGTTTGCCTGGCATGCAGACTTCTAATCTGGAAGCTGATTTGGCTACCACGACGGGCGCCCTGCGCACCTGGCCACACCGCCACGATGTGGATGGCTTTTTTGTCTGCGCGTTTCGCCGTCGCCAGTGACGGGCAGTGGATCAGTTTCAATTCTGGATTCGCCGGGCTCCTCGGTACTGGGAATTGTGCCTAATCTCAAACTGAGCCAATACCCGGGGTGACGCATCCGGTTGCGGCTGTTTGCGCGCGGATGTTAGACTTCGCCCTGACCTTCGCCGCGTTTGATTTGCACCGCGAAAAGAGACTGAATCCATCGTGTCTTTCACAAGCCAGGCGCTGACCGCGCTGAAACGAATCTTGATTGTAGTCGGAATTGCGGTTGCATTTACCGGGGGCCTGCTGGGTGCGATCTACCTGTCGCTGCGAAGTTCTGAGACCAGGGTACCTGACATAGTCGGCAAGGATCGGACAGCCGCGGAAAACACGATTAGTTCGGCGGGCTTGAATTTTCGCGTGCGCGCTACGCGTCCAACCAGCGACGCTAAGCCTGACACCGTGCTGATTCAACTACCTCATGCCGGAGAGATCGTCAAAGTCGGACAGACTGTTGCGGTCGACATCAGCCGCTTGACGAAAGAGGGCGAGCCGTCAACTTCCGCGAACACGAACGAGAGCTCCAACGCCGAGAAGAAACCGGAAAACACTAACACCGTGAATTCCAATACGAATGCAAACTCGAACGATAACAAGCAAAAAAAGAAACCGGCTAACAAGAACGCGAACGACAATCTGAATGCAAATGCGAACGCGAATCGCCCGGCCAACCGAAACCGTAACACGAATGGCAACGCGAACAACGCTACGAATGGAAACATAAATGCCAATCCGTCGGGAACGCCTGCGCACAGCAACGCGAATTCGAATGCGCCCAAAGTGAATTCCAACCCCGGCGCCGGTAATTCGAATACCAACCGCCGCCCGCCCCTAAGCGCGCCAACGCCATAGGATTTTGAAACGTCATGATGATTGAGATTGCCCCATCAATTCTCTCCGCTGATTTCAGCTGCCTTGGCGAGCAAATTAAGATTGTCGAGCGCGCGGGAGCCTCTCTGCTGCACGTGGATGTCATGGATGGCCGTTTTGTGCCGAATATCACTATTGGCCTCCCGGTAGTAAAAGCGCTTTCCCGTGCAACCCGATTGCCTATTGACGCGCATCTGATGATCGTCGAACCGGGACGGTATGCCGAACAGTTCGTAGAGGCCGGGGCTAGAATGGTTTCAATCCACATCGAAGCCGACCCACACGCGCACCGAACTTTGTCGGCAATAAGATCTGCCGGCGCGCTGGCGGGCATAGCGATCAACCCGGCGACGCCCCTGTCGGCTTTGGATGAAGCTGTTAAGTTTGCTGATTATGTCCTGTTGATGTCCGTCAATCCGGGATTTGGGGGACAGGAGTTCATTCCATCCTCGCTCGACAAGGTGCGGCGTTTGCGAAAGATGATTGACGAGCGCGGGTTGAAGACGCGCATAGAGATTGACGGCGGTATTGACAGCGACAACATTGCCGAGGTCACCAGCGCCGGCGCCGAGATAATCGTTTCCGGTTCAGCAATTTTTGGCGCGGCGGACCCGGCCACCGCCGTGCGAGAGTTGCGCGAGGCCACCGTCTTGTGGGTCTAACATTGTCGATCACCGATTTTTAGTTTGTGATTTCCCCTGGCAGCGTCGGTCCGAATCGGGCCACGCGTTTTCGGAGTGGTTAACCGGACACTCATCAGTTTACAATCCGGGCGACCACGAATTGTCCTGGAGGTTTTTTTGCTCATGTCTTTTCCCTTAATGCGAAGACTTAGTCCCCGCGTCGCGCTTGGTTTGATTTCGCTGGCGGTGTTTTTTGCGATCGCCTTATCGACGGCTGGCGTCGCGTCCGCCCAAAAGAACCCATCGGCGCAAACCGGTCTGTCAAATTTGCAACGCCTGGACATTATGCGTTCCAAGCTCGAATCGTTGCGTCGCTCGCTGGACAACGCGCTTGCCGCAGTCAACTCAAAAGATGCCGGCAATGGTGAAAAGAATCCTGACGATCCCCGTCTCCGCCTGCGCGGTTTGGAAAAGGAAGTCGTTTCGGTTTTGGGCGAGGTCAACGATCTGCACTCTAAAGAGGAACGCGCTGAAAAATACGACGCGTCCAAACTCGACGGATTGGAAGTTTCAGTTACCGAGCTGAACGGAAAAGTTGAAGCAGCTTTGCAAGCCACCGCCTCAGCCAGGACGGCCGGCAACGAAGTCTCATCCGACTATCACGCCAAACCTCAGAAAGGCAAGCGCCGCCTATTTGGTTTGCTGCCCGGCAAGAGCAACGACAAATATGCAGAGTTGACCGGCACAGTGGCCCCGGGCCGCGATCGTGTGCTCTTCATCGAAGCCGCGCATGAAGTGCGCAAGGGCAATCACGAAACCGGACGTTTGCTGTTCACGACCATCATTACGACTTATCCTGATTCGCCTTACCTGCCTTTGGCAAAGTTGGCGATTGCCGATTCGTTTTATCTTGAAGGCACTACGAGTTCGCTGATTCAGGCGGGCCAGGCCTATCAGGATTGGCTGACCTTCTTTCCGACTGATGCGCTCACCTGCGAAGCCATGCTGAAAGTCGCGGAAACCGAAATGCGCCAGATGGGTTTGTCCGATCGCGACATCACGCACGCGCGTAAAGCCGAACAGCGGCTGAAAGTGATGTTGCAGCAGTGTCCACAGTCAAGTCTCCGGCCCGACGCTGAACGGCGACTCCGCGAGACTCAGGACAACCTGGCGATGCACAATTTGGAGGTCGCGCGCTTCTATCTTGATGCTCGCTATCGCAATCACAAGGGCGGGCTTAAGGGTGGACAGGATCGGCTGAAAGAAATTGCCGAGAAATATCCGAACTTCTGTTTGATGGATGAAGTGCTCTTCCGCCGGGCCATGACCTATCAGGAAGAGGAAGAGCCCGATGAAGCCGCCAAGTACTATCAACAACTGGTGCGCGACTTTCCCAACAGCGAATATGTCGACAAGGCCAAGGATCAACTGAACATCATCGGCGCAGCCATTCCTGATCCCGATCCGATCAAGAAGGACCTGCCTACGTGTGAGAAGCTCACGTTCATGCAGAACATGATGCAGCAGATCAGCGGCAGTCCGAATGTGACGACCAGTCACGACGGGATCCTGATTACCCGCAAGGGCGAAGGCAATGACCTGATCGATAAGGCCATCGCCAACAACGGTTCACTTCCGGATAGCGGAGTGCAGCCGGTAGTTCAGCGAGCGCCTTCGCGACAGCCTTTGACTCAACCAACACCGGCGGCATCGCCCGCCGCAACGCGACCGCGAGCGACTCAAACTCCGACGCCACAGCCGTAGTTGGCTGCTGCCTACGGCACCGCGAAACTCTGAACATGACTCCGAATCCCGCAGGCCTGCAAAACGAGCTGGAGCGGCGGTATCGGACCGCCACTCTGATCATTGCCGGCTTTCTCGTTCTGAATCTCGCACTGTTGGCAATTGCTTACTTTGCCACGGACCGCATCTTTCGACCCGGCGCTCCCTCGACCATCATGGGTTTATGGATTACGGTGCTGATCTTTGGGCTCGGCGCCTTTGTGATCAGGCGCACCAGGTTCGCCGCAATGCGCTTGAAAGATATTGCCGCCCTCAGAGGCGGGTCCGGATTATTGAAGACGTTGCAGGACACCACCATCCAAATAGCCTGCATCGGCGGCGCGATCGCGCTGATGGGATTCGTAATTACTATTCTGACTGGAGACTGGACCAATATGCTGCGCGCGGGTGGGGTGTCAGTAATAGTTCTGATCTACTGTTTCCCTTTTCGCGGCGCATGGCAACGCGTGGTGCGGCAACTCGATCAGGATGATGATTTAAGTGCGCAGGATTAGACCAGAGCCGGAGTGTTCGCCAGACGCATACCGTGACCGGCAGAGCCGTTGAGCTGTTTGCCGCCCGCGCTGCGGCGGCGCAGAAAGCTCATGCCGTCTTCTTTCGAAATCAAATTCTTCTGAATCAGATCGTGAACGGCTCCTTCGAAAGTCACCATCCCATGAGCGCGTCCGGTTTGCATCACCGACGAAATCTGATGCGTCTTGCCTTCCCGAATCAGGTTAGCAACCGCGGGCACGTTTACCAGAACTTCAACTACCGGCACGCGTCCATTTCGATCGGGTCGCGGAAGTAGGGCCTGGGCCACAACTCCGCGCAGACTCTCAGACAACATCACGCGAATCTGGGTCTGCTGGACGTCGGGAAAGACATCGATGACGCGATCGATGGTTTTGATCGCGCTGTTGGTGTGCAGCGTGGCAAACACCAGATGACCAGTCTCAGCGGCGGTGATCGCCAATTGAATCGTTTCCAAATCGCGCATCTCGCCGACCATGATAATGTCTGGATCTTCTCGCAGGGCAGCGCGCAAAGCGGCGCCAAACGATTTTGTGTGACTCGCCAGTTCTCTCTGGCTGATCAAACAGCGCCGGTTCTCGTGAACGAATTCGATTGGATCCTCGATCGTGATGATGTGGGCCTGCTGCTTCTCGTTGATGGTCTGAATCAGAGAGGCCAGCGTCGTACTCTTTCCTGAGCCTGTAGGTCCGGTAACCACAATCAATCCTTCCGAGGCATCGATTAGACCGGACAACTGTTCCGGGAGATCGAGTTCATCGAGTGTCTTGATGTGTTCCGGGATCAACCTGAAGACACACGATATTCCGTTTCGTTGCAGGAACACGTTTACGCGAAAGCGTCCCACGCCTGCCAGCGGATAGCTCAAATCCAGATCCCAGTTTTCAGTGAAAAGTTCCTTTTGCTTCTCGGTGAGGATTTCAAAGATGAGACTATGGCAGGTCTCTGCGGACACGTTCTTATAGTTGAGCTTCACCATCTCGCCGTTGACCCGCATATAAGGAGCCGAGCCCGCCGTCAGGTGAAGGTCAGAAGCGCCATTCTGCTTCATCTGCTTCAGAAGGTCATCTAGTCTGGCCATATATCAAAATCTCAATCTGAATCTGATGCAAAACTCTGGAAAGGTCGGCACGACCGCGCGCATTTGTCTGTGGAATTAGTCACCCACACCGATCAAACGTTAGCGTGTGGAACAGAGGAAGCAGGAAGTTTCAGTCCCTGGGATAGGAACCGAGTTGACTCTCTTCAGAATCGTCGATCGAAACAAATCGATCGTCTGTTCAACTCGGCCTTGTATGTCTTGCTCCGGCGAAACCGCCCCGGGGCCGGAAAAGAGTATAACAAAAGATCATGCTCTCGCCTATGCTTTTGTTGGGCGGCAGCCCTGGTTCGCGAATCGTGAGTATCTCGCCGATGCGTTAAACCCAACAAAAAATGTCCACTGCCTCCGTAGATCTATGGAAGCTGGTTCCTATATCTGTCACCGCGGGTGACATTCTCTTAGAGCCAGGCTGGCTCCTCAAGCCTTCGCGCTGAGCGTTCTGTTGGAAAACCCGAAATGGCATCAGCCTTGCTGAACGCAGGGCGCGGGTTTGCCCCTATCGGACCAACCAAACCCGGAATGTTGTTAGTGCGGTAACAGGTAAGAGCTTATATGGCCAAACAGATAATGAATCTTTCCCCGGAAAAATCGAAACTTGGCAATGCGGCCGGCTTTAGCCTCCCCGAACTGCTAATCGCCGTTACGATCATCGCGATAGTTGGCTCGCTGGCGCTCTTAAACTTTTGGCAGTCCACCAAGAGCTTTAAGCTCGCGGGCGCGACGCGCACTCTTTCTACTTATCTTGAAAAAGCTCGAGTGGACTCAGTCCGCCGCCACGGCGGCTCGTTCATAAACATTAATAGCGCGACGAGCTACACGGTGAATATGGATTTCGGCGGCATCGGCGTTGTGTCAGCCCAGACAGTGACCCTCCCGACAGGCACAAGTCTCCGCTATAGTTTGCCGCCCGCGACCACCAGCATCAATCCTTCGACTACCCCGACAACCATTACATATGACTGGCGTGGACGTCCGGCAAATGCAGTACTAATCACAGTAACCGATTCGACTTCCGGCGTCGGGTCCAGCACCGTAATCGTTGGCACTGCGGGCGATATTTCAACCGATACCACGGTTACCGGACCTGTTACCACTCCAACCCCGCAAACCTCGGTCTCACCCACCTCAGGGATCAAGAGCATGCGGTTCTAATGGAAGCTGTAGGAGAAATATCTAATGAGATCAATTGAATCAAAGCGTCGCCCAGCGGGTGCTAGTGAACAAGGATTTACGCTAATCGAAACAAGCATCGCCATGATGATAATGATGGTGGCCGGGCTCGCCGTAGCAGGTCTATTCACCTATTCGATTCGTTATAACACCGGCGGAACCGAACGGGCGGTGGCCATCAGCATCGCCCAACAACAGATCGAACAACTTCGCGTCGTGGATTTTAACGATTCAAGTCTCACTGTGTCATCGTCGACGGTGCTGAGCCCGGACATCGCAAGCAATGGCCGCACCTATAGAGTCATCAGGACTGTGACCGGCTCAAATAACGACAATGGTGGAAACCCAACTTTAAAGACCATCACGATTCAGGTGGCTCCAATGGGTGGCGGCTTCCCTGTGACTCTGCGATCCGTCCGTACTTCAACGACCAAAGGGGCAAACTAAGCGCATTCTTTGCCAGTAAGACCATGCACAAATCACCCAGGAAATCTTTGTCCGCGGAATCGGGCTTTTCGTTATTCGAGCTGGTGATCGCGATGGCGATCACGCTTGTCATTCTGACGATCGCGTCGGTGCTGCTCTCTTCATCGTTCACAATTCGCGGGCGTGAGAACCAGAGGTCAGCGGCCATCGCCGATGCCCAGCGGGCTCTCAATACAATGTCTCGTGAGATCGCCAATGCGGGTTACGGCCTCAGCACCAATGGGATCGTGGCCGGAGATTCGGGACTGACGCAGATTCGCGTGCGCTCCGATCTGGACATATCCGGAGCCACAAACGCTGACAGCGAAGATGTCAAATACGTGCTCGTCAGTGATGCTAATGGCAGCTTCATCGTAAGGATGAATCTGCAACCGGCTCAAACCACTGCTCTGCTCGGCAATCGCATAGACGGATTGGCGATTTATTATTACGACGAGCGAGTGACTTACACGATTGGTGATGGAGTAATCACAGACGTGCGAAACTCCGCGGGCGCGGCCAAGGCTCAGGTGACACCCGACCTGGCCAAGTACATCGTGCTGTTAATTAAGGTGAGCCTGCCTGCAGTTGGCACCCAGGGTAAAGCCGGTTACCAGCCGGCCTCGTCGACACAACTGGTTTCCACTGTGACATTGCGCAACTCAAATCTATCAACCTACTGAGAAAAAGGAACTACCAAGAAATCTTCGAGGAAAGAATTATGAACCAATCGCATGCAGCTAATAACCCGAACCACCGGAAAAATGAGCGCGGGGCGGCTTTGATCACTTCGCTGCTGGTAGCCACAATCCTTCTCGTAGCAGGCGGCGTTTTGATTCAGATAACCTCGATGTCGGCCGCCAACGCCATCGATGCGACTGCTGAGACACAAGCTTACTATGGCGCAGAAGCGGGCCTTCAAGCGGCGCTAAATGCCGTCCGTGGAAATGCCGCGCACTCAGCGACCGCCATGCCTTCCGGTGTGACCACCATGAATTTCCTGACCGCGGTCGTTCCTGCTTACTCGAACGATCGTCCTAACGGGGGGACCGGAGGCGACCCTTCAACCTCCGCCCGGCTCTCGCGTTGGCTTCCTTATTCGGCCCCGCAGACTGCCAACACACGTGTAACTGTGGGCACCGGCCCCACTGTTCAGTACGAGGTGACGGTTTCTATTCCCAGCGGTGACCCTGTTCCCTGCGCTATTAATCCTGCGGCAGGCTGTCTCGCCTCGCCGACTGAACCAGACCGGCTGCTGATTCAATCCACTGGTTACGGTCCGAATGGCGCCACGAAACGCATGAGCATGATTGTGGCGAGATCTTCGTTTGATCCCGGTATTCCCGCAATGATGACTTTAGTGGGAGCTCCCAACGGCTCTCCGGCAATGAGTTTCGATAGCGGCAACAGCCAAAATCACGTCTATAGCGGGCAGGATCATTCCGGAACAGCCTCGACGTTGCCGGCATTCGGCACAACCAACGTCATAGACAATACTAAAGCTACGACTGATGCGGCGTTGAACACTACGTCTACGCCCGCCTCCGCGATTGTCAGCCTTCCACAATATCTACAATCGCCGGCCCAGGCCCGCTCGTTTCTCGATTTTATGCAGCGGTCTGCGATGAACGGCGCAGCCCAAACGCCAGCGACAGCAACCTATCTGGCGAGTGGTGGCTCCGGCAATCCGACAGGATTCACCTTTTGTAACGGTGATTACGTATTAGGTTCAGGCAGCGGCTCAGGAATCTTAGTTGTTACCGGAGAGTTGACGACGAATGGCAGCACGGATTTCAACGGCATTATTTACGTGATTGGTTCGGGCTACGTAAACCGTAACGGCGGCGGCGGCGGCGCCATCTATGGCGCGATGTTCGTTGCCAGTGTCGATTGGCCTGCGCAAAGCCCGGCCTTGACGAATTTCGGCGCTCCCTTCTTTAATTTCAACGGTGGTGGAAACGCGACCATGCAATACGACTCGGTTGCAGTTGCCAATGCGCTCAGTTTGCTTCCCGCCCCGGTCCTGGGAGTCTGCGAATACTAGGTGCGCGGGACGCGTGCACCGGCTATGTTCTGAATCCCCCCTCGTCAACGACTCTGTGCGAATAGCTAAATAAATATGTCTCACAAAACCGACGCCATGGATCAGCCGGTGAAGTTCTCTCGCAAGTGTCGAGAGTGCGGGCTGAGAAACTTTGTCGACGCGACCGTATGCCGGCGCTGTGAAGCTGATCTCTCCCAACGGCCGACCAAGACCAGCGAGTCAACCAAGCCCAAAGACATCGAACAGATCCCTGAGCAGCCGGTTGAGCCTGGCCGGTCTAAAGGTCGCAGCCTCTCGATCCTGGCTGCCGCGTTAGTCATCTTGGTTGCATTGGTGTTGTTTTACGTTAGGCAATCTTCCCAGGAATCAGAAGCAATGGCAGGCCAGGTCGACGTTGCGCAGTCGGCAACGCAGTCTGACGAGTCCGCCCAGGACACGCCGATTGAATACTCCCCGAGTGCAGTTCCTGCGAAACAAGTTCTGATTGTGCTTAACCGCTTTCAAGACACACCGAAGAGTGACATGAGCTATGAAGAGTATGATCAGATGCTCAATCACCTAAAAGGCGATCTGAATAAAATGCTGCCCACGTTTGTGCGTCACGACCCCAGCGACGAGAGCTTTAGAAAAGAGGTCTCGGCGGCGCTTCGCGATTACACCGCGGCGGGGAATTGGTGGAAGACGACGATGCGAAACAGCAAAGTGCTAAGTGATGCTGACAGAATAGTCAGGGTGCAAGCCGAATGGAGCTCAGCGCAAGCACATCTCGATAACGCAGAGAAGTTATTACAACCTTAGAACGTGGCATTCATTCAGCAAACGTCGTAATCAAGACGTTCAGCAGTGGGTCGCCCGGCCGGGCGATCCACTTTTTTTGTTAGCTCCGACAGGCGCCAACTGAACTCCTTAACGCGAAGTATTATTCCGCTCCTAAGGAACCTGGGGAGACATTTGATTCGCCGGGGCTATAAACATCACGCGCCTGATGGCGCTACTTGATTCGGCCGCAACTCATGCATCCCTCTTTGTGCTGAGATTTTCAAATCGGCAGACCACATAACTTGACGCTTTACAAACCAGCATGCTAGGTTGCGAGTCTGCCTAAAACTGAATGAGTTTTCGGATCCTTTACCAGAAAGCCGAAGCACGCGATTGAATGCGCCCGCACTAGAACTGAAACGCACGCCGCTCAATAGCGCACATCGCCGTTTGGGCGGGCGCATGGTTGAATTTGGCGGTTGGGATATGCCCGTCCAGTATCCCGCCGGGACCATGACTGAGCACCTGGGCACGCGCACTAATGCCGGGCTGTTCGATGTGTCGCACATGGGCGAGATCGACGTGCGCGGTCCCGACGCAATCCCTTTCGTTAATCGTCTGACTTCCAACGACGTCGCTAAACTAATTGATGGCCAGGCGCAATATTCTGCCTTGACTACTCCGGAAGGAACGGTCATCGACGACCTGCTCGTCTATCGCTTTGCCGAAGATCGTTTACTGCTGGTGGTAAACGCCGGGACGACCGACAAGGATTGGGATTGGATCAAATCACATCACAGCAATGAGAACGTCGAGCTGAAAAACGTAAGCGCCGATTTCTGCCAAATCGCCATTCAAGGTCCACGGGCGCTGTCGATCCTGCAAACTTTGACCACCCCGCCGCTCAACGAAGTTAAGTATTATCACTTTCGTGAAGGCGAGGTTGACGGAGTACCGGCGATAGTTTCGCGCACCGGCTATACCGGCGAGGACGGCTTTGAAGTCTACGCAGCCGCGGACAAAGCCGAGCAAATCTGGAACAAAATTCTCGCGGCCGGGGACTTTGGCGTGGATGACGGCATCCTGCCGTGCGGTCTGGCCGCGCGCAATACTTTGAGGCTGGAAGCGGGCATGTGTCTCTACGGTCATGAGATCGACGAGACGACGACTCTCTTCGAAGCTAACCTCGGCTGGATCTGTAAACTCAACAAAGGTGAGTTTGTTGGGCGTGAACGATTAGCGAAGCAGAAGGAAGCAGGCATCAAGCGCAAGCTCGTAGGCTTTGAGGTAACTGATCGCGGCATCGCGCGTGATGGCCAGGAAGTTTTTATCAACGGCCAGCGCGTGGGCCAGGTCACCTCCGGCAGTCCCGCTCCTTTCTTAAAGAAGAACATCGGTATGGCGTACGTGCCCGTCGAGTCGGCGACAGAAGGCGCCGCGATTGAAATCGATGTGCGGGGACGAATGGTCGGAGCGCGCATTGTGCCACTGCCGTTTTATAAGCGACCGAAGCTATGATTTCTTTGCGGCTTTCGATTTACCTTTGCGCCTTTGCGCGAAGCCAAGACCGAAGGCTGAATCATTTCTCGCAAAGGTGCAAAGATGTAACGAGAGGCGCAAAGCAATCCAGGCACCCCCCCCGTATTGATTGAACCTGTCCGAATGGTTAGGTTATAAACTAGATCGAGATCGCAAAGCACGAATCTGAAAACTTTTAGGAGCATCATGGCCAACGTTCCGGAAAATCTTCACTACAGCAAGGACCACGAATGGGTGCAAGTCGAAGGCGACACCGCCGTAGTCGGGATCACTGATCACGCGCAGGAGCAACTCGGCGACGTGGTTTACGTCGAACTGCCAAAGCCCGGCGAAGAGTTTACCGCCCACGAATCATTTGGCTCAGTCGAATCGGTAAAGGCCGTCTCGGAAGTCTTTACGCCGGTCTCTGGCAAGGTTACAGAAGCCAATGACTCATTGAATGACGAGCCGGAGAAGGTCAACAACGATCCCTACGGCGAAGGTTGGATGATCAAGATCAAAATGAGCAACGCCGGCGAAGTCGATAGCCTTTTAACCGCGGCCGAATACGAAGACTTTACGAAAGCTGAGAGTGAATAGCATTGCGTTACATTCCCAACTCGCCCGGCGAACGCGCCGAGATGCTGCAACAACTCGGCGCCGCTTCCATTGAAAATCTTTTCGAATCAATTCCCGAAGATTTACGCCTGCGCCAACGTCTGCACGTCCCGGCAGCGATGTCTGAGATCGAGTTGCTAATGGCGTTCGATCAAATGGGGGCCCGCAATCAGGCCGCCGGCCGCGTGAGCTTTTTGGGCGGCGGCGCATACTCGCACTACGTACCCACAATCGTCGATCATTTGATTTCGCGTTCCGAATTTTTCACCGCTTACACGCCTTACCAGCCGGAGATTTCCCAGGGCACGCTGCAATCCATTTTTGAGTTTCAGACATTGGTGTGCCAGTTGACGGGCATGGATATCGCGAACGCCTCGATGTATGACGGCTCGACTGCCATGGCCGAGGCCGTGTTGATGGCTGAGCGAGTGACGAAGCGAGCGAAGGTGGTCGCGTCGGCAGCAATCCACCCGCAGTATTTGGCAGTAGCGCACACCTACGTGCAGCACGCGGGAATCGAGTTGCAGCACGCGGCATTTGATCCTAATACGGGACAAACATTGTTCGCTGCGATCGACGATCAAACCGCAGCGATCGTAGTGCAGTCGCCAAACTTCTTTGGTTGTATTGAAGATGTCGCGGCGATGGCTGAGAAAGCACACGCGAAAGGCGCGCTCCTGATTGTGGCTATTACTGAAGCGATGTCTCTCGGGTTGCTGCGTTCGCCCGGAGCATCCGGGGCGGACATAGTCGTCGCGGAAGGACAATCGTTCGGTGTGCCCCTTTCGTTTGGCGGACCATACGTCGGCTTGTTTGCGATCCGTGACCAGTACGCCCGGCAGATTCCCGGCCGTCTGGTGGGCGAGGCTTATGACAAGCAGGGCCGAAGGGGTTTTGTGCTGACTCTAGCAACGCGCGAGCAACACATCCGGCGCGAGAAAGCCACTTCAAACATTTGTACTAATGAAGGACTGATCGCGCTCGCTTCAACGATCTATCTGGAAACGATGGGCCGTCGCGGAGTGCAGGAAGCCGCGCGCCAATGCGCACAGAAAGCTCACTACGCCGCGCGCGAAATCGGGAAGGTCGCCGGTTTTTCGCTTCCCTTCTCTGGCCCCTTCTTTAATGAGTTCGTGGTGCGCGCGCCGGTTGCTGCGTCGCCACTGCTCGACAAACTGGCCCGGGAAAAAGGAATCGACGGCGGCATCGCGCTTTCGCGTTTCGATTCGAGTCGCCCTAACGATTTTCTCGTCTGCGTGACCGAGACGAACACGCGCGCGCAAATCGATGCCCTGGTCGCCGGACTCGCGGATCTTTCGAAAACTAGCCGATGAAAGTTTATTCACCACAGAGGCACAGAGATCCACAGAGGTTCACAGAGAAGAACTCCGTGGTTCTCTGTGCAATCTCTGTGTCTCTGTGGTGAGTCTTAGCCTGCATGAACTCAACAAACATCATCAAAGTAACCACGCACATCAGTCATAACGAGGCGCTGATCTTCGAACGATCGCAGCCGGGCCGCGCGGGCTTCATGCTGCCGGCACTCGACGTTGAAGAGACACCGCTCGACGAAATCATTCCCGCTGAATTTCAGCGCGAAGACGATCTGGCTGGCATGCCGGAAGTCACTGAAGTCGACGTAGTGCGTCACTTCACTCGCATGTCTACCTGGAATTATTCGATCGATCTCGGCCTGTATCCGCTCGGCTCGTGCACAATGAAATACAATTCGCGGCTGAACGAGAAAGTCGCGCGCATTGCCGGCTTTGCCAATCTGCATCCGCTGGCTGCTGAGGGCGAAGCGCAGGGCGCGCTGCAAGTCGTCTATGAACTTCAGCAACACCTCGCCGAGATCACTGGACTGCCCGGCATTTCTTTGCAACCCGCCGCCGGCGCGCACGGAGAGATGACCGGCATCATGATCATTCGCGCGTTTATCGACGCGCGCGATGGCAAAGAAAAATCAGCGCCGCGCCGGACGATGCTGATTCCTGATTCCGCGCACGGAACAAATCCCGCTTCAGCTCATCTTTCCGGTTTCACTGTAAAAACAATTCGCTCAACCGCTGAGGGTCTGACTGACTTGGATCATCTGCGCGAGCTTTGCGCGCACGGAGACGTGGCGGGCCTGATGTTGACCAATCCGAACACGCTGGGCTTGTTCGAGCGAAATATTCAGGAAATCTGTCGCATCGTGCATGACGCGGGCGGCCTGGTCTACATGGACGGCGCGAACATGAATGCGCTGGTCGGCGTCGCCCGGCCCGGTGATATGGGCGTCGATGTCATCCACTTGAATTTGCACAAGACCTTCTCGACGCCGCACGGCGGCGGCGGCCCGGGCTCAGGCCCAGTCTGTTGCACCAGCGAGCTTGAACCATTCCTGCCCGTGCCCCGCGTAGTCAGAACCCGGAGCGGTAGCGACGGGGTTGAAGACTCGTCAGCGGACCCAACGTCGTACAAGCTCGATTCCAACTACCCACAATCAATCGGCCGCGTCAAAGCCTTTCTCGGCAACTATGGCATGATGCTGCGCGCGCTATCCTACATTCTCACGCACGGCTACGACGGCTTGCGCGAAGCGACCGAAGCCGCGGTGCTGAATGCGCGCTACATTGCGCACGGCCTGATGTCGGATTATGAAAAACCTTTCGACGCGCCGCCGATGCACGAGGTCGTCTTTACCGACAAACGCCAGGCGCGCAAAGGCGTGCACACGCTCGATATCGCCAAGCGCCTGATCGATTACGGCTTCCATCCAATGACGATCTATTTTCCTCTGATCGTTTCGGGCGCCATGCTGATCGAACCAACTGAATCAGTCGGTCGGCAGGAACTCGATCAATTCATCGAGGCGATGCGATCGATCGCGCGCGAAGCCGTGGAAGATCCTGAATTGGTTTTGAACGCGCCGCACACGACACGCATCGGGCGGCTGGACGAAGCTGCAGCGGCAAGGAAACCCGTGCTGCGTTGGAAGCCGAGTAAGGCCGCTACGGAACCGCTCGCGGTAGCGAGCGGGTAATTTGATTTGGAAGGGGTATGGTTCCTGGTACCGACGAAATATCTTCGTTAACTGCGCTATTATGAAGCAGTAGTCGGAGACTACATGCTCGTTTTCTTATCGAGACCCACGAGTAACATACTGCGATCAGGCCAACCTTGTCTGAAAGTGGAGGTGATTTATGGCACGGCTAACTAAACGTGTAATTCCAAGCGGCCCACTCCCGAGGACCGGTAAGGGCCTTGCGATTGTCCTCGGGTTACTTGTTGTTGCTATCGCGCTCTTGGCGTGGCTTCTTTTGAGATGAAGAGCTTGAGCCGCCTACAAAAATACGGAGGCTTCATTGCATCGGTCCTGGTGCTTGCAGTATGTGTTCTAACTGCGGCGAACCTAATTAAGTACAGATCGGTCGCCAAAGAAGTTATTATCCAAAGCAAGGATCTAGTCGATGTTCTGACTAAGGTTGTAGGCTCGCTGGCGTTAGTTGCCGGTGCAATCGCATCATACTATCGTTTCTTTCGTGGTCGCACGTTCGCAGCACGGGCCGAACTGAAACTGAATGTGACAGTTTACGATACCAACCAAGAATTCAAACTTCACGTGATAAATCTTGAGGTGTCGAATGTTGGTCCGGTCCCAATCTGGGAGCCTCGACCTAACATTGACGTCTATCTCTATGGCCCCAAAGGAAGAGAAACGTTTGCGATTGCTAAGTGGTGGAGCCCCGCAGACGATGGCAAGGCCGACGAACCTACCGTCTCGTTAATTGATACGCAGGAGAGTTCTCAATTTCACTCATCGCAAAATATCCGGCCAGAAGTCTGGGCAGTTTTCTACGTCGCCAAGGTAGTGTCAAATCGTGGAGACACGTGGATGAGAGCGGTCACTGTTGCCAATAGGGAAGGTTCAAGCCATCCATCCAAGCATGACAAGGTATCAAACAGAGCGTGAAACAAAGCGATTCAAGGAAATCCACTGCCCTACTTCTTCAGTCGTGTTCGCTAGCGAGCGCCCAAACCGGCGTTTTCCTCGACGAATCTTTGATCCTTGACCTCTTGACCGGCGCGCCACTAAACATCAAAATCACCTCGGACCATGGCCCGAATCAGACAAACGATCAAAGTTGACGGGCAAGAGTGCTGGACTCTGTTCGATACCGGCGCTCGCAATACCTATGTGACTCCTTCGGTCGCACGGGTTCTGCAAACCTCCACGATGGCACACGCGTTCAAGACCGCACTCGGCGGCGGAGTGAACATATCGGCGCTTCTCGAAGCTGAAATTCAAGGCCACCCGATCTCAACTCACGCGCTAGTGATCGACGAAATCGGCAAGGATGAGGATGGCAAGCCCATCGAGATTCTCTTTGGCGCCCTGGCGATGCAGCAGTGGGGTATTAGGCCCGTGCCCGACGAAGAAAGACTCGATTTAACGCAATACCCTGACGAGTTCGTCGAATTCTAGAACTCAACAAGTCGGCACAGAACCGCTTGCGGTAGCAAGCGGGTAGCGACGTCGGTGAACCGTCGATAAGATACCGGCGCTGCCAGCAAAAAATACTTTCTTCTCAACTGGCGGGCAGTAGCCCGCCTCTAAACAACCAAATGAAAACCAGACTCGTATCGGCACTCTGCGCGCTTCTGTTCTTAACTTGCGCCTTATCCGCCCAGCCGAAGTCTTCCGCTTTCGATATTCTAATCAAGGGCGGCACCATCTATGACGGCACGGGCGCGGCGCCAATCAAAGCCGATATCGGCATCAAAGGTGACCGCATCGTCGCCATCGGTAACTTGAGAGATGCGCAAGCCACAACAGTAATCGACGCCAGCGGACTCGCCGTCGCGCCGGGATTCATCAACATGCTTTCGCATTCGGAAGGTTCGCTGGTTGCCGATGGCCGTTCGCAGAGTGAAATTCGCCAGGGGGTAACGACCGAAATTTTTGGCGAGGGCACATCGGCGGGGCCGCTCAACGCCGAGATGAGGACACGGGCGCTGGCCCAGCAAGGCGATTACAAATTCGATATCCCGTGGACCACACTCGCGGAGTATCTGACTTACCTGGAGACGCGCGGGGTTTCGCCCAACGTGGCCTCGTTCATAGGCGCGGGCACAGTGCGCACCTACGTCATCGGGCTGGAAGACAAAAAAGCTACGACCGAACACCTTCAACGGATGCGCGAAGTGGTGCGCCGCGAGATGGAAGCGGGTGCGTTAGGAATAGGGTCGTCTTTGATTTACGCGCCTGACACCTACGCCTCTACCGAAGAGTTGATCGAGATGTGCAAGGAAGCGGCAAAGTATCAAGGGAAGTACATCTCACACGTCCGCAGCGAAGACGATCGTTTGATTGAAGCCGTCGCAGAGTTGGTGCGCATCAGTCGCGAAGCCGGACTGCCCGCCGAGATTTATCACCTCAAGGCAGCCGGTGAAAAGAACTACGCGAAGATGGATCGCGTGATTGCGATCGTCAACGCCGCTCGCCGCGATGGATTGAAAATTACAGCCGATATGTATGTCTATGTCGCGAGTTCGAACGCGATCGACTCGCGCATTCCCGCCTGGGCGCACAGCGGCGGTAATGAAGCCATGTACCAGAGGCTGGCAGATCCAGAAACGCGCAAGAGGATCAGCGACGAACTGCATCGACGGGGTCCGATGGCCAGGACTTTGTTAGTGGGATTCAGGCCGGCAAACCTCAAACCGCTGATTGGGAAAACTCTCACCGAGGTGGCCGCGATGCGTGGCAAAGACGAAATTGAAACGATGCTCGATTTGATTCTTGAAGCTCGCTCGCGCATTCAGGTCGTCAGCTTCACGATGAGCGAAGACAACATCAGGAAAGAAATACGCCAGCCGTGGGTTTCGTTCGGCTCTGATGCGTCATCGATGGCCCCCGAAGGCAAGTTCCTCGAATCGTCGACGCACCCGCGGGCTTATGGTAATTTTGCGCGCGTGCTTGGCAAGTACGTGCGCGAAGAAAAAGTAATTACCCTCGAGGAAGCTGTGCGAAAGCTCAGCGGCTTGCCGGCGGCGAACCTCGGCCTCGATCATCGCGGGCTGATTAAGCAGGGATACTTTGCCGACGTGGTCGTGTTCGATCCAAACACGATGGCCGACAAAGCTACTTATGAAAATCCTCATCAGTACGCAGTCGGCATGAAGCAGGTGTTCGTCAATGGAGTTCAGGTGCTGAAGGATGGCGAGCACACGGGCGCAAAGCCCGGCCGCGCTTTGTGGGGACCCGGAAAGATCAAGTAAGCAAAGGGACAAGCGTTTAGAGTTCAAGCTTTAGCTTGGGTCTAAAAAAAGAGCAATCTAAAAATTGAACTCTAAACCCAAACCAAGGACAAACAATGGCCGCACCACAACCCTGGACGGGAATACAAATCGAAACGAGCTTCTTTCCGCTCTCATTTTTTCTTTATCTCTGTACGCCGACCATCGTGATCGACGGTGTCGCCTGTCAAAGACCGTGGGGCACGCATTCGTTTCAGTTGCCAGGCGGCATGCACAACGTCAGGATTTACTTCGGGTACCTGTTCATGACCAACTGCGGCGACAACTCAATTAATGTGGTGGTCCAACCCAACTGCATTCACCGGATCAAATTCGAGATGCCACCGTGGATGTTCTCGAAAGGCACGATGCGGGAACTGCCGCCATACATTTTCGCCAGGCAATGAGTCTAGTACTGCTTACGATAAGCAGTCAGTACCGAGAGCGGTACTGACCTCCGCGCCACGAGTCGCCCGATAGACACACCAAACTTAGCCTGCTATTCATAAACCAAGGAGATTTCGAATGCTCAACCTGCTCAGTTTGAACCGCATGACTCGCCGCGTGATTGCGGTGGTCTTCATTTGCGCTTTTACCTTCAACTCTCTTTCCGCGCAAGGCGTGAGTAAGAAAGTTCGCTTCGCCAAAGGAACTTCATCCACGATCATAAAAGGCGGCGTGGTCCGCGGCGATCGCGATCGTTATTACGTGGGTGCGAAAAAAGGCCAGACGATGACGGTCAAGATCACTTCAGAGGAAAACAATGCGGTCTTTCAAATTTACTTTCACGGCGAAGAAGAGTCTTTGCCGGGCGCCGGCGACGGGGATGACGCAAAGAACTGGTCGGGAGAACTTCCGATCGACAACGAATACGTAATCGTAGTGGGCGGCACGCGCGGGAACGCAAGTTATACTCTGACGATTTCGATTAAGTAGCTTAGGCTTCCCAAATCGATTCAGGCGCGGCGTTTTCCGGACTTGATTCCGCGGCGAGTCCTTCAGCCGGAAGCTGCAAAAGCGAGAGACGCTTAACCACGCGGCCTTGCAGGAGATGCTCCTCAATGATTTCTGGCACATCGGCAGCGCGAACCTGCGCGTACCAAACTCCGTCCGGATAGACCATCACCGCGGCGCCGATGGCGCAGAAGCCGACCGAAGCGCATTCGGTGAGAATGACGCTGCCCTTCGGGTTTTTACCCTTGGCCTCCCTGCCAAACAACACGCCGAGTGCTTTCAACTGGCTCTCGAAGGCCGCCATTACTTCGGCGCTGCCAACGGCCGAGCACGACTTCCCCGAACAGACGAACACGTGGTGTCGAATAGGCGCAGAGGTCACGGGCGCGAGGGCGCATAACTCTTCCGGGTTTGCAATAAATTCAGGCTTGGCCATGCTTTTATATGCTAGCACGAGGTGAGTGTCAGAAGCCCGACCATGAAGGAGCGCTCCGCGGCAGGCTTGCCCTCCCTGACGGTCGGGCTTCTGACTCTTGAGTCTTTGCGTGCAACCGATTCCATTGTAAGATTGAGTGCGAACGGGCGACCGCTTGACTGACCGCATCAAGCTCCACGGCGGTTACTCTGCGGGCGCCTCATTTAATGTTACCGACAAAAAACATTCCGGAAACGATGCCAGACCAAAAGGTCAACGGACTGGTAATTCACGTCTCGTCGCTGAACGATCGGTCGACGGAAGTCGTCATGCGCGAGATTATTCGCATTGGCGCCTGTGAAGACTGCGATGTGAAGATCCGTCTGCCCCAGGGAGCGACCAGCGCTGGACCCGTGATTGAGTTGGCCCGCAAGAATGGCATTTACCGGATCGCCAGCATTGATCCGAACCTGGAAGTAAAACTAAACGGCCGGGCAATCAAGCCTGAGAAAGGCATTCACGACGGAGACGAAATTTGGATTGGACCCAGTGGACCGTCCATTCACTTTTTTCCGATCGCCTCGACGCCGGCCCTGGTACCGGGCCGTCGCGACGGCGCGCACGTCGCACCTTTCATCGAACAAGCGGCGATGGAAGCTTCAGCCACGGCGCGACGCGACGATGCAAAGATATTCCTGCGAGAGTTCACCCGCGAACTGGTTCGCGAAATCAATCCCAGCACCAAGATTATTGCTTTTGCAATTCTGATCCTGGCGGTCGTCGGCGGGCTCTACATTGGCTTCGCGCAGTTTAACGAAGCGCGGCGCGGCCGCCAGACAATTGCTGAACAGCAGGCGCAACTCGTAGCCCAACAGGAACAGTTAAAACGCGCGAACGAACAATTAAGCAAGGTCATCGAATCTACTAATCGAATTCAAAACACCATCGCCATGGGTGAGATGCTGCGCGCCAACTTCGGCGATGGCGTCTGCCTAATTTATGGTTCGTTTAACTATGTCGAATCCGGAACGGGTCGCCCGCTGCGTTATCCTGAGACGCAGATCAACGAATCCGGCTCAACAGTTTCCAACGCCAATGAAGAACCGGTGCTGACGCCCGAGGGGCACGGAGCGATTGCTGAATTCCCCTTCGTGGGAACTGGTTTTCACGTTGGCGAAGGATTCGTGCTGACCAATCGTCATGTAACGCAACCATGGGAAGCTGATGAGCGAGCCCAAAGTCTCAACAGCTCAGTCAGAGGCGTCCCCCGGCTGCGCAAGTTCATGGCTTACTTTCCCGGCAACACGCAGGCGATTGCTTTGAAAGTGAAACAGACAACAAAATCCGAAGACGTCGGAGTTTGCACGATCGACGCGAAGGACTTGCCGCCGAAGCTGCCGGTGCTGCCGCTGGAAAAAGATCCTGGTTCGGTGGCGGTGGGAAAGCTGGTCGTCACGATGGGTTATCCGTCGGGCCCGGATCGTTTGCTGGCCCTACTGGACGAGAGTGAAGCACGGGCGATTCAGCAACGCTACGGTTCGGTCGAGGCGCAGCTTAGCTATCTGGCTGAGAAGAAGCTGGTTCAGCCACTGACGACTCAGGGCAACATTACGGATCTCAAAGCGCGCCGGATCGTGTATGACGCGCGGACCGGCGAAGGTGGGTCAGGAGCCCCACTCTTTGGGCCATCCGGCCGGGTGATAGGACTCACGTTTGCGATCTTCACGGAAAATACAGCTTCCAACTTTGCGGTGCCGATTCGGTATGGAATTACTTTGTTGGAAAAAGCAGGTTGGACGGGCCCACCGAATTCGGAAGCGGATCAAAAGGCGGAAGCTGCGGCTAATCAGCCAAATCCCAAGCAATGATGCACGGCGAAACGGCTCGATGATCACAATTTACAACTGTCACAATCGTACAGACATCTGAGGAGGGATGCTGGTACGTTGATTGCCGAGCGATTTCGGCATGGTAAGAGGTCCGGGCAAGAACGAAGCGCAAGAATAGTAGCGCAGGAACATCGCTCCTTTCGGAGCGTTTTTTTCAAGAGCATGGACGCAAAAACTCATCGCCCCAAAGAGAACGCCGCCGGGATAAACCTGGGCTGGGTTTCTTTCCGATTAATTTTAACCATAGCGGCGATTTCACTCTGGTGTGGCCAGGCCGCTGCGCAAACACCAAATCAGTTTGCCGCCAGGCCATCTGCTCCCGCCAAGTCTACGGAAACTGAGCGGCCTGTGGCTCCCGCGGCCGAAGGCGAGCGAGTTGCCGCGAATTCATTGACCGAGGCGCGACCGGATGAATCATCGATCGTTCCGGAACCATCCACTCCGGCTCAAGCCCAGTTCAGAATCGAACGAATGTCGATGATGGGTGGCGCAGAGTTGCTCACGATCTTCGGCCGCCTGGATGGAATGCGAATCAAGGGAAAGCCCGCTCCGGAAATTCCCCTGCTGAGCGTCGTGCGCGACACGTTGTCTGACAACGATCCCGAAAATGATCGGCTTCGTTATGTCTGGATGCTTACCTACACGCAACCAACCATGATGAAGCGCATCGCTTCGGCCATTCCGTTTCTTTATCAGCATCTCGGAAACAAGAAGCACGCTTCGAAGAATCCGCCGGCGCCGATTCTCGATCTCGCCAACGTCAGCCGCCAAACGTGGAACCATTTCTTCTGGATGGGACTACAAAATGTTTTTCTGGATAGTTATGGAATCCCTTTGAAGGCCGCCAGTCGCAGCTACCGCCGTAATCTCGCTGACTATCGTGCGGCCCACGTCACGCAAGCGCTGACGATTCTCGGTAACTATGAAAACCTGCGTCAACGAACGCGCGATGAAAGCGAGCTCCTGGCCCTGCGGCAGCCGTCCGACACGAACTCGCCGACGAACCGAGATAGTAGTGTCAACGATACCGCGACGCCTTTGTTGCCAGAGCGCTCACCTTTCACGCCCGGCGAAATGCTTGAGCTGCGCGCCCGACTGATCCTGTCCGGCAAGACCTTCGGTGGGTTTTTCGGTCCCGACAAGTTCAGTGACACTGTTGAAAAGCGTTCGATGGCTTCCGTAGATACCATGGGCCACAATTGGGAGATGCTGCGACAGAGAGCCGAGGCGGAGGGACTCTATTTTCAGCCCCTGACCATGCCCGATGGCCGCGCGACTCATGTGCTGCTTTGGATTTCCAGGTCTGATCTGGCCGCCCAGGCGGGTCGATCCTTTGGCCAGCGCTTTCTAAATATTTCGAATCCCTGGACTGACGCGCGCTTGCGCAACTGGACCGGTTACACACAGACGCGTTACTTCGATCAAGACAACCGGCCAACGACCGCCGACAACCCCGGCGGCCGTTCGTCGGAAATGATTCCCCTGGCTCTTTATGGGCTTGATCATCCAAAAGTCCCGGCCCTGTTGATCGACTTTCGCGACGGTCTAAACCCCAAGAGGCGCGAGATGTCCCGGCGGTTATCTAACGACGTGACCAGGAATATTTTGTCGCTCTCGAGTTTTGGCAGCGTCCCTTATTTTCTGGGTCGCACCGTTTACAATTTTGTGACAGGTCGTCGCGGGATGGACTTGAACCAACCGTCGCGTTTGCAAAGCTACACAGAATTGAAGCTGCTCTTGTCTTTCAATGGATCACTTGATTTGCAACTCCAGCGCGAGATCGAGCGCCGCCTGGAATTGGTCTCGGTCAACCCGCTCAGCAACGACAACCAGAGCGAGGTTCAACTTGCGCGCCAGCAGTACGATGCCCTGGTCGAATTTGCTCGGCGGCCCGAAGGCCTGCCGGCTAAAATCGAACGCGATCGCCGGGCTGAGATGGTTGCGCTCAAGCATGGAACGATGGCCCGCTTCTTTATTAATCTCGGCAACGTTCTGTCATTCGGTCGCTATGTTCATCGCGAGAACGTCACTCCCGAACTGGCGGCGCGAATGGAGTTGGCACGACGCATCGAGCGCCAGGCGAACTTTTTGAGCGAAGTCGCCAGGTCGTCTCCACAAACTGAAGTCGCCTGGGACATGAGCATGGTGAAGCGTTCGCTTCAGTTTCTGGCCGACAACGGCGGCGGTGCGAACCGATCCGCTGTGAAAGCGGCGGCCCTGATTTTTCAGCGCACCAACGACGCCGAGGCCCGCCGGTTGTGCCTGGATGCCCTCTACAAAATTAATGGCAAGACCGCCAAGAACGCACTCCTGCGCCTCTATCGCGAAGAGCAGTCTCTGTCAGAGTGGCGCCCCGCCATTGCCGAGCGCTTGCGTAAAGCAGTCGCCGACGACCGATCGCTGAAACCAGCCGAGGTCAGGGCGGTTCTCAATCAGGTAGGTCAGCCGTGACAGTTTTTTTTGTGGATGTTTCTTTGCGCAAAAGGATTCAACCCCCAAACCTCGAATACCTGCCGCGCATTCTCGTTCAACTAACCGGCATCGTGCTGGTCACGATCGTCTTATCTATAGCAGCGTTCGCGCAAGCCCGGGTGAAACGCGTGGTGGTGATCAAAGTCGACGGCTTGCCTTATGAGCTGGTCGAGCGTTTTGCCCGCGAACAGGATCCAGCGTCGGGGAAAAGCCTGCTGCCGTGGTTCGACAATGTCTTCTTCAAAAACGGCACGCGTCTGACCAACTTCTACGTTCGCGGCATGAGCCTGTCGGCTCCTTCGTGGTCGACGCTGGACACCGGGCAGCATTTGCAAATCAAGGGCAATGTCGAGTTCGATCGCGACATCCTGCATACTTACGACTATCTGAATTTCATCCCTTTTTATTTCAAACAAGCCATCGGGTCGAGCGTTGATATGCCGGGGACTGAAGTGCTCGATTCCCTGGGCGTGCACATGCTGATCGATGCCTATGACAATTACGAGCGCTTTCCCGGTCAACAACTTTACGGACGTGGAGCAAGGATAGCGACCCTACAGCACGTGGGCCAGGAAACATTCTTGAAGAACCCGCTGACCCTGGCCGGAGAATTTTTCACCGGCTTCGATTTTCGCGGGGCAGTGTCCAGCCAATTCGAACGCGAACTGATCGAGCGATTTTCTGACGAGCGAGTTCAATACCTGGATCTCTATGAAACCTCGTTCGATCATGTGGCGCACCATAACAACGACCGTGCCTCACACCTGAAAGGCATCCGGGACATCGACGGTATGGTTGGCCGCATCTGGACCGGGATTCAAAAAAGCTCGCTCGCTTCCGACACGGTGCTGATTGTTGTTTCCGATCACGGCTTTAATACCGACGAACGTATCATCAGCCAGGGATTCAATCTGGTGAAGCTGCTGGGCAGCTACCAGGGCGGCGGTCATCACGTCATAACCAAACGGCGGCTGCTGATGGATTACTCGGTGAAAGCAATCAATCCTTTCGTGCCGCCGATCACCACGACTGCTGCGCAGTCGTATTACTTAAACAACCAAAGTGCTGAATACCCGACCGCGCTTTTGGATTTCGACGGCAACGAGCGGGCCGGATTGCATCTTCGTAACAGCGATCTTAATCTGCTGCACATTTTGCTCCAACAGTTACAACGCAAGAACCTGCCGTCGCAATTGCGCCAGGCGGCCACGGACACTTTCTTCAAAACAATCGAGCGCGACAGAGCGACCTGGCAAGGCGAGCTGGATCAGCTGGCGGAAGAGTTAGCTGCTTTGCGGCCGGCAATCGAGAAGCAGCGCGCGCTGTGCGAATCTCAACCGAAAAAGTTCACTGTCCAGGACAGGGAATTTGGCCGCGACGATAATGCCCGGCGTGTCTGCGTGGCGGCGAAAGAGATGGCCACGAATGAAAAAGCTTACAGGGGTTACGTCGCGACGATGCGAAATCTGTTAGGCCTGCGCCCGGGAGATTTCGCTGTCGTCAAACTTAAGATCGCGGAAGTAATTCCCCAGAATGCGATGGGCCGGCGGAACTCAATTCACGATCTGCAAAACTATGTCGTTGGTCCTGGCCGCGATGGTTTAGTGCTGAAGAGTGATGGCTCGCTCGACCTCGAGCGCAGCTTTGTGCGGATCAATTATCTAACCTTGATTCATGGCCAGCAGGTGCGCAACAACGTACAGCAGGGCATAGGGGATCGGCCGGTGGATTTCATCGCGACGCGGATTCCGCGTGCGACGATCGCTGCGGCGCTCAACCCGGAATTGCAGCCTGATGACGATGTTGTCTGGCTCTACGGCGGTCCTGACCATCAAGCATTGCTATTGGCCCGGGGAGAAACTCAGGGTCAATTGCAGTTGCGCTACGTGCCCATCGCCCATCTCACCCAGGATGAGCAGGGCGTAATCCGTTTCGATCTGGCTGAGTTGGAGGAGGGCTTTCCACTGCGGATGCTGGAAGATCCAAGGCTTGACGTACCGCTGAACGATCGCCTGGGTTGGATAAATGAGTGGCACACGGACGCTGAGTGGTTGCATGCGGTGCACAAGACGCAATACTCTAACGGGCTTATCGGACTGCACGAACAATTCACCCAATTCGCTACGCCGGGGACGGATGTAAACGCGGCCGGGCTGGCAGCGGACGAAAGGTTGCTTCATCGTTTTCGCCGGCGTCAAAGACAACTGGTGGAAACCGATATGCTGATTTTGGCCAACAATCATTGGAATTTTGATGTGCGCGGTTTCAATCCTGGTGGTAATCACGGATCGTTCTTTCGCATCTCGACGCATGCAACTTTAATGTTCGCCGGTGGTGACGGTACTGGTATCCGTCGTGGTTTGGCCATCGCTGAGCCTTACGATAGTCTGAGTGTGGTACCGACGATCCTGACGCTAACCGGTAATCTTCAAAGTGATAATCAGCCCTCTGAGTCTCTGGCCCGGCGTGGTTTCACCAGGTTTCCCGGTCGAGTGATTTCCGAAATTACGGGCGCTCGCGTTAGTCAACCGGCACAAAGATGAGTTTAGAGTTCAGCCTTTAGGCTGCCGATTCGCGAGCAAACTAAAGTTTGAACTCTAAGCTCCGAATCGCAAATATAGCAATGGAACGTTCCCTCGATGATCACGCGCTGATGGAGAGCACCGATTCTATGTCGGTCACCAAACCGTCAAACGCAAAACGCTCAATCGCCTGGCTGCAAGCCGTGGCGTTTGTGCTCGGCGCGGGTCTGCTCGTGTATGTCATTCGCAAGGTTGGCGTGCAGCCGATCTTTTCCGCTTTGAGCCGCGTCGGCTTTGGCTTTTTCTTTGTCGTCGCCATCAATGGCCTGCGACATGTTTTGCGCACTATCGCGATGAGCATGTCGGTTCCGCCCGAGCACCGGCGCTTCACCTTCCTTCAGGCCTTTGCGGCGCGGCTTGGTGGTGAGTCGATGAGCTTCCTGACCTTCGCCGGTCCGCTGCTGGGCGAAGCCACGAAAGTAGCCCTGCTGCGAAAACGCGTCCCGTTGGTTCATGGCGTGCCGGCGCTGGTCGTCGACAATCTGCTCTACAACCTCTCGGTCGTGCTGGTAATCTTTGGCGGCGCCTGCCTGATGCTGTTCGCTTATCCCGTCCCGCCCGTCGCGCGCGAGATGCTGATCCTGATTGCCTCGGTCGCTTTCCTTGGATTGATCGCGGCGGCCATGGCAACTCGACGCCGGGTTACTCTGCTGACGAACATCATTGACAGTCTTCGCCGTCGCGGCTTCCAGCCCGGATTTCTCCGCACGCGCCGGCATCACATCTATCGCGTTGAGTTGACGGTTTACAGTTTTTACAAACGCCGGCGCGCAGCATTCTTTGGCATGGTCGGGCTCGACCTGACCTCACACGTGGCCAGCGTCGTGGAAGTTTACGTAACCCTCAAGATGCTCGGCTTCGGGCCGTCAATAGGCGCCGCTTACATCATCGAGTCACTGACCAAGGTAATCAACTTCGCGTTTGGTTTCGTGCCGGCAACGATAGGCGTTTATGAAGGCGGTACGGAGATCATTCTTAAGAGTCTGGGCTTTGCCGCCGCCGCCGGCGTTACTCTGGCGATTGTGCGGAAAGCCGCGATTATCTTCTGGACCGTAATCGGTGTTTTCATCATCACCTGGCGCGCCGTGCCCAACGCCTGGCGGCGCGTGCTTGATCGCAGTCCTCGACTACAAAAACTTATGGACAGTCTGGTGCTTTCAAACCTAGCTCATCGTCCCGCGCGAACTGCTGTCAGCGTTGCCGGTATCGCCATCGGTGTCTTACTGGTGGTCTTTACCGTCGGGTTGGCCCACGGCCTTTTGCGTGAACGCGGCAAACGCGAAGCCAACATTGGCGCTCAGATCATGGTGCGGCCCCCGGGCATGATCGGCCTCAGTGGTGCTCAGCCATTCGCCATGCCCGTTGCCCATGCGGACGAACTGCTGCGCGTCGAGGGCGTGCGCGCCGCGGTTCCGATCGGCCAGAATCTGGACAAGAGCGACTCGGGGTTTGGCTCGCGCTTAATCGAGGGGATTCCCTACGATCAGTATGCGGCGTTGAATGGATTAACTATTAAGGAGGGGCGCGGGTTGCAGGCCGGCCTCGAAGTGATAGTCGATTCGGGCTGGCTGCGAGAGCACAATACCGAGGTTGGCGCCACCACTGAAATCTACGAACGGCCTTATCGAATTGTCGGGTCTTACGAACCTCCCGGCGGCGGCCGGATGAAGATTCCCCTGGCCACGATGCAGGATCAGGTGGGCAGCGAACATCGTTGCAATACGATCCTGATCGCCTGTGCCGATCCATCGCAACAGGAGCAAGTCGCCGCGCGTATCAAGACACAATTCCCCGACGATCAGATCGTGCTTACGCGCGAGCTGCCTGAGCTGTACATGTCCAGCGTTCCGGCACTGAACATCTTTCTAAAAGTCGTTGTCGGTGTGGCGACGACGATCAGTATGCTCGTGATCCTGCTGGCCATGTATACCACCGTGACCGAGCGCACGCGACAAATCGGCATTCTGAAATCGCTCGGCATGTCCAAACGTTCCATCGCCTGGGTCATCGAGCAGGAAGCGATTCTCGTGAGCGTTCTGGGTGTCTTCATCGGTGTGATGCTGACGCTGATAATCCGCTTCTTCGTAATGCGATCGACCTCACTGGTGGTTGACGTAGAGCCAAAGTGGATCGCGATCTCGCTGGTGGTTGGCCTGATCGGCGGTTCGGTCGGCGCGCTCTATCCCGCCATGCGCGCCGCCCGTCAGGATGCGGTCGATGCGCTGAGTTATGAGTGAGGTCCCGGTCGAGAAAGTTCGCGCATGCCACGAGATAAATTCGCCACCGCCATCACCTGCATCGATGGGCGTGTCCAGCAACCGATCTCTGATTGGATGAAGCTGCACGCGAATGTGCACTATGTCGATCTGATCACGGAGCCAGGACCGGACAAGGAGCTCAGCGACGGATCGGCCCACATCATCGATGAAATCGTTCGCAAAGTTTCGTTTTCAATTCTTCATCACTCTTCGAGTGTAGTCGCGGTGACGGGTCATCACGACTGCGCCGCAAATGATGCCGATAAGGAAGAACACATCGAACAGATTCTCGAGGGCGTCCGAGTCCTTCTGTCTTACGGCCTTAACGCGCGCGTCCTGGGGCTATGGCTGAATGAATGGAACTCAGTCGAATTGGTTTGGGATACGCAAGAACGGGAGCCGGCAAGAAGCTTTCTCTGATGCGGTCAGTACCGGGAGCGGTAGCGACCGCGTTAAACCCTACCGGCAAACTCGATCGTCGCGTCGATGAGGCCAGGTCGCTACCACTCCCGGTACTGACTGCCTTACAGCGATCAAGAATCCGGCGACGCCGGCAGCGCTTTCAACCTCACCAGCTTCACGCCCTTCGCCAACCGCAGCAGTTGCAGCACGCGAATTCCCCACCAGTTGAAATCAACTTCGTACCAGGCCAGACCATGACGGGCCGAGGTTGGATGGGCGTGATGATTGTTATGCCAGCCTTCGCCCCAGGTCAGCAGGGCCACCCACCAACTGTTGCGCGAATTATCATCTGTTTCAAAACGGCGCCGGCCCCAAAGGTGAGTCGCCGAGTTGACCAGCCACGTCGCGTGCAGACCTATGGTCACGCGCATAAAGACGCCCCAGAACAGCAATGGCCACCCGCCAACCGCCAGCAAAATAATGCCTAGCAGGATTAAGGGCACAAAATACACACGATTAAGAGCGACGATGAAGCGATCCCTCATCAGGTCGGGAGCATAACGCTCGAGAACTTCCTGACTGTGCTGTTGTGCTGTTCCGCTCAGGATCCATCCCATGTGAGACCACCAACGGCCATCGTTGGGAGTGTGCGGATCGCCGCCCCGCTCGTCGCTGTGGGCGTGATGAATGCGATGCGTGGCCACCCAATTGATCGGTCCGCCCTCAAGCGAAAGCGTCGCGCAGACATTGAGAAAATATTCCACCAGCTTCGGCACCCGGTAGCTCCTGTGCGTCAGCAACCGGTGATAGCACATGCCGACGCCGAGGCTCTGGGCTACCCAGGCCAAAACCGCAGCCAGGATCAGACCTTTCCAACTCCAATAAAAAAGCGCCGCAACGGCGCCGAGGTGAAAAACGATCATCCATATCGTGGTGGGCCAGCGAACTCCCTGATGGCCGCGAGGGTCGTTTGTTTCGGTGTTCATCAATAGTACTTTCGCGAATACGCTTTCCAAACCTGGTTTTGAGGAGCTAGACGGAAGGTTGCGAGTGAATCAAACGTCGCACTCGATCCGAAAAGAGAACATCGATCTTTTGCGGCTCAATGACCGCGGTTACCTCGCCCGGGCCGTAGGTCGGATGCGTCAGGTGTTGTCCGGTGCGATAGGTGCGCGTCCGATCGTAAGGTGCGCTGGCTTTCGTGCTGGCACTGGCTGACCGGGGCCCCGCAGCAGGCTTAAACGAACTGCGCACTCCGCACTTGGGACAGCTCACTCGAGATATCTGGCCGCGCTTGGTGATGGTGGCGACGATGTGACCGCGCTCTTCCTGACAGCGAGCACAGAACTTGTCGACGCGATCACCAACAGCGAAGGTAGGCTTTTCCGCCTTTGGCTCTTTCACGGGCATGAGAAACAAACGCGGTGTGCTTTAGCAAACCACAGCACGACGCGCTCCTCCGACAGAATGCTGAATTGAAGTTGATTGGAGTGCAGCAGACATTGCTGCACTCCAAAAGACAAACTAGTTCGCTGATTACCAGCGCGGCGCTCGATCGTTGCGACCGCCACCGCCACCACCGCCGCCGCCGCCGTAGCCGCCGCCACGACCGCCACCGCCGCCGCCACGGTTGCCGCCATAACCACCACCACGTCCGCCGCCGCCACCGCCGCGTCCGCCGCGATCCTCTCGGGGCCTCGCTTCGTTGACGTTCAGATTACGGCCGTTGAATTCCTTGCCGTTGAATTGCTGAATGGCCGCTTCTCCTTCTTCCTTCGTAGCCATTTCCACGAATCCGAAGCCGCGTGAACGACCTGTCTCGCGATCCTCGACCACGCTGGCTGATTCGACCGTGCCGGCTTGGGCGAAAAGTTGTTGCAGATCTTCGCTGGAAGTCTGAAAGGACAAATTGCCGACGTAAAGTTTCATTGACATGTTGGGTTGAACTCTCCTTTAAAAGCTTGCGCTAAGAAGCTTCGAATCGAAGGTGGCTTCGTAGTAACGGCTGCAGCGAAGGCTTGCGTTTCGGATGCTCACCAAAATGAGCGGCTTCTCTTCTTCGGTTGAAAACAGCCTGCTCTCGAACTATCCGTAACGCCGCCGCCAATCCATGGGCGCGGGGCGCATCACCGTTGATGCGCGAGAGAAGGAGTACTAGCGCATACTATGCCCTATTTCGGGGCAAAGTGGCAAGGACTAAGTCGGGCCGCTAAACTGCGCCTCGCTTCGCGTATTTCGGTCGTTTTTTACTTGAGATTTTGGGTTTGGCTTGAGTAGAATAGGCCTTCCCCGTAATTGTCCCAAACCCCTTTTAAGTTTGACGGTTGTCGCTGGAGGAGATTCCTGTGCTGGAACAGACGACGCTTGCATTACCCAAGGTTCCGACATCCGGACCGCTGGTATTCAATAATGAGCTGCCCTTCAATGAGCTGCCCTTCAGGGCCTTCCTGGAAAGGCTGCCTGCCGGGGCCTACACCTGCGATCCCGACGGCCTGATTACCTATTTCAATCAACATGCAGTTCAGCTGTGGGGCCGTAAGCCCCGGTTGAACGACCCGGTCGATCGCTTCTGCGGTTCGTTCAAACTATTCGCGATGGACGGATCGCCCATCCTGCACGAGGAATGCTGGATGGCCCTGGCCTTAAAACATCTCCGCGAATATAACGGACACGAGATCATGATTGAGCGGCCAGACGGTCAGCGCCTGACTGCCCTGGCGCACGCCAGTCCAATCCATAACGAAACGGGCCGGCTCATTGGCGCGGTGAACGTGCTGGTTGACATCAGCGACCGCAAGCGAGCCGAAGACACACTGAAAGAAGCTGATCGCTCAAAGAACGAATTTCTGGCGACGCTGGCGCATGAACTGCGCAATCCACTCGCGCCGATTCGCGCGGCGGTAAAGATCCTCCAGCTCAAGTCGGAACCTTCACCGGTTTCCCAGTCAGCCCTCGAGGTGATCGAGCGCCAGACGCGGCAGATGACCAGACTGATTGACGACTTGTTGGATATCGCGCGCGTCACCAGCAACAAACTTGAGTTGCGGCGGGAGAGAATCAAACTACGTGAGGTCGTGGACGCAGCGGTGGAAACCAGCCGGCCGCTCATCGAACAGCGCGAGCACAAACTAATCGTGAAGACTCCGTCCAATCCAATATACCTCGATGGCGACATGGTCCGGCTCGCCCAGGTGATTTCGAATCTGCTTAACAATGCCGCCAAGTATACCGATCCAGGCGGACGCATCTGGTTGACGGCGACGCGGAAAGAAAACGCCGCGGTAATCAAAATCCGCGACACGGGCATAGGCATTCCGGCCGAGACGATGCCACAGATTTTTGAGATGTTTACGCAGGCGCACCGCACCAACCAATCGCCGGGAGGACTGGGAATAGGATTGACGCTGGTCAAGCGTCTGGTGGAAATGCACGGCGGCACAATCAAGGCCCGGAGCGAAGGACGAGGAAAAGGAAGTGAGTTCGTTGTGCGTGTGCCGATGAGTGCATCAGCAACAGTGCCGCGCGAAACCCGGGAAAGAGCGAAACCGAAGTCCAGGAAAGCAAACTTAACATCGACGCGCATCCTGGTCGTAGACGACAATCAGGACTCAGCCGACAGCATGGGCTTGCTCCTAAACCTGCTGGGAAACGAAGTACGAATCGTGCACGATGGCCTCGCCGCGGTGGATGTGGCGAACGAATTCAAGCCGCAGGTGGTGCTGCTCGACATTGGGCTACCCACGCTCAACGGTTACGAAGCGGCCAAGAAGATCAGAAGGAAACCCTGGGGCAAACAGGCGGTCCTAATCGCGGTAACCGGTTGGGGAGAGACAGTTGACCGGGAACGATCAAAGCAAGCGGGCTTTGATCATCATCTGGTGAAGCCGGTTGAGCCCGATGTGCTGACCAATTTGCTGTCGTCTTTGTAAGGTTTGGAGTTCGGCCTTTAGGCGGTTTTGATTCTGATTAAGACCGCCTGAAGGCGGAACTCCAAACTTTCAAGTCTTCACGGCTCTCGCTAACGACCTCCACGATTCGTTCAGCAATTCGTTTATCCGCAACCAATCAGCTTCAGTTACGCCGCCGTTCCCAGCTTTCGTATCGCGAATCACCATGGCCTCAAGGCGCAAACGCCCGTGCTCCATCAGTCGATCAACCAGCTCTCGATAGATTTCGGATTGCAATTCGGCTGGAGCTTTTTCCAAACAATTTTTCGGGTTCGCCCCGGCGTTTGACTCGGCATCGCTGGTTCGACATGATAGGTCAGAAATACTTACCAATCACGAAAATTGTGCAGTGGATTTAGTCCACCAGAGCGGGAGAAAGAACAGGAATGGCATATACACATACGGAACTCAAACACAAGACCCTGGCCGAACTGCGCGACATAGCCAAAGACATCGAGCACGATGCCGTGCAGGGCTACACGCAGCTAAACAAAGAGCACCTGGTGGTGGCTCTCTGCAAAGCTCTGAACATCGATATGCACGAACATCATGAGGTCGTGGGCATCGACAAGGCCGCGATCAAATCGCGGATCAAGGAACTAAAAGGACGGCGCACCAGCGCCATCGCCGCGCACGATCATGCTCAACTCAAGGCCGTGCGTCGTCGCATCCATCGCCTGAAGCGCCAGATCCACCGGAACACGGTCAAGGCTTAGAAACTATTCGAGTCGTTTAGAAGCGGGCTACTGCCCGCCGTTTTGTTTTCTGTGTTTAGAGGCCGGACTTGTCCGGCCAATTAGGTTCATGGCGGACAAGTCCGACATCTAAACGCACGCAGAGCCGCAATGACCAAAACTGGCGGGCATTAGCCCGCCGCTAAACGATCACCTGGCCCCCTCCAAATCACGGTTGACTTTGGCTTCGAACTGGCATAGAAACCTCACACGAATTTTCTTCCAAGTTTTTTTAGAATCAAGAAAGGTAGCTTATGAAACAGGCTATCAGTATCAACGTCAATGGTGTCGATCACGCGTCGGACGTCGAGCCGCGCTTGCTGCTCGTTCATTATTTGCGCGACCTTTTGGGACTGACGGGCACACATGTCGGCTGTGAAACTTCGATCTGCGGAGCGTGCACCGTGCTGCTCGACGGCCAGGCCGTTAAGTCATGCACGATGTTTGCTGTTCAGGCTAACGGCACGAACATCACCACGATCGAAGGCCTCGCTACCAATGGCGCACTGCATCCGATGCAGGAAGGGTTCTGGGAAAAGCACGGCTTGCAGTGCGGTTATTGCACGCCGGGAATGATCATCGCGGCGACGCAATTGATCGATCGCAATCCCGCTCCGTCGCGCGATGAAATTCGCCACGGCCTGGAAGGAAATCTGTGCCGCTGCACCGGATACCAGCACATCGTCGAGGCGGTCGAGTACGCGGCGAAGAAGGCGAAGGCATAAGAGTTCAGAGTTCAGCCTTTAGCCTGCCTGGAAAAACCACGCTGAAGCGTGAACTCTAAACGGAGGTTTCATGAGCAAGTACGTTGGACAAAGAATCAAGCGAACTGAAGACCCGCGCCTGATCAAAGGCCTCGCGCATTATGTCGACGACGTCCGGCTGCCTGACACGCTGCACGTCGCGTTCGTCCGATCGATTTACGCGCATGCTCGCATCGCGGGCATTGATGTGACCGAGGCGCTGAAAGCCCCTGGCGTCGTCGCCGTGTACACGGGCAAAGACATCGCCACCAAAGTAGGACCAGTGCCGTGCGCCGCTGCGCTTCCCGACTTGAAGGTTCCTGATTATCGAGTGCTCGCTATTGACAAAGCTCTTTTTGTCGGCCACCCGATTGCCGCGGTGGTAGCCACTGACAAATATCTCGCCCGCGATGCCGTCGATCTGATTTCAGTTGATTATGAAGAACTGCCTGCCGTCGTCGATGTCGAAGCGTCCGCGAAAGGCGGGACGGTGATCCATGAGCAGTTTAGCAACAACGTCGCCTATACCCTCACCTCGGGCGAAGGCGACATCGATGCGGCGATGAAATCCGCGGACAAGATCGTCACGCAGAGAATGGTTCATCAGAGACTAGCGCCGATCGCCATGGAAGGCCGCGGCGTGCTCGCCCGCTATTTTCCTGGTGAAGAAGAATTGACTGTTTGGTCTTCGACGCAGATTCCCCACCTGCTGCGCACCCAGCTCGCCATCATGATTGGCATCGCCGAAAACAAGTTGCGCGTGATCACACCCGAAGTTGGTGGCGGCTTCGGCTCGAAATTAAATGTTTATGCGGAAGAAGCGCTGTTGGGTTGGATCTCGATACAGCTCGGCAAGCCTGTGAAATGGATCGAGTCGCGACGCGAAAATGTGCAGGCCACGATTCATGGCCGCGCCCAGGTTGGGACCATTGAAGTCGGCTGCAAGAGCGACGGGACCCTCACCGGTCTGCGCTACAACGTCTTTGCCGATCTTGGCGCCTATCATCAACTGCTCACTCCTGCTATTCCGACGCTGACTGGACTGATGCTTTCAGGTGCTTACCGGATTCCGGCGATTCAGATGAATGTCACGGGTGTCTTCACCAACAAGATGTCCACCGACGCTTATCGCGGCGCTGGCCGTCCCGAGGCGACCTACGTGGTCGAGCGCGCCATGGACATCGTCGCGGCTGAATTGAAAATTGATCCGGTTGAGGTGCGGCGCAAGAACTTTCCGGGCAAAGACGAGTTTCCTTTTCACACGGCCACCGGACTGGATTACGACAGCGGAGATTATGAAGCCGCCCTGGATAAGGCGCTGGACATTTCCGGCTATGCAAAACTGCGCGCAGAGCAAACCAAAGCGCGCTCCGAGGGAAAACTAATCGGCATCGGCATGTCGAGTTACGTCGAAATTTGTGCGTTGGGTCCATCGCAGGCAATGCCCGCCGGCGGTTGGGAAAGCGCCACCGTGCGCATCGAACCCACCGGCAAAGTCACCGTCATGACGGGAGCATCGCCGCACGGACAGGGCCAGGAAACCTCTTTCGCGCAAATCGCCGCGGACGAACTTGGCGTTGATCTCAATGACGTGACCGTAATTCACGGCGACACAGCGA
>Ga0070698_100000513_pt1 | contig 41148 bp, 70 predicted proteins | sample KBSK1502metaG_FD_65477 | JGI IMG/M metagenome (GOLD analysis project Ga0070698, IMG submission 65477) | Corn, switchgrass and miscanthus rhizosphere microbial communities from Kellogg Biological Station, Michigan, USA - KBS K1-50-2 metaG | ecosystem: Host-associated > Plants > Roots >...
GAGGGAACATAGGCGCGATCCGTATCAATGGCAATTCCAATATCTTCAACAGGGTTGACAACCAACAGATCATCTTTGATTGTCCCTTCCACACGCAACAGGGCAGTAGCCTTTACCTTTGTGCCCGCGGTGACTTCCTTGGCAAGTTGCAAGCGTCTTAGGGATTTGATGCCGGGAGTTGAATCAGTTGCCATTATTTACCTCGCTTCTTTGGTTGCGTTTCTTCAAGTTCAGCAACCACATACTGAGTATCGTTCTTTTGTTCCACGCGTTCATAAAGCCTGCTATCTAGCAGCCGTCCGATACCGTGATATTCTGCCTCTTTTTTTGTCAGATCGCGCGCAGGAACATCGGGAAAAAAACTGCCCGCGCCGATATATCTCAAATAAGGTATATCGTTCATTGGAACGACCTTATGCACAGGGCAAGCGCACATATTCCCAGGATGACCTCAAGATACGGAAATGCAACTCCGAAAAAGAACAAAGCCAATCCCGCATAGAATATTATTGTGATTACTTTCCATACGTCCATTTCAGACTCCTTATGTGTTACTCAGTATTTTTACTTTACTCATAATGAACCGATACCCAATGCACTGTACGCCGGAATAATCAACCTGCGGAAGAAACTGCATTGTGATTTCATCGAATGTGCTGATGGTATTTCCAAACCTCGCACCCGGTCCACCGGATATATTTGAAACCTGTGCAATCAGCGCCGCGGGAATTGAATCAATGAATGGGTCAATAATTGCTAAATCGTGCGCCAGGTCAATCCTGTTAGTCAGAACATCAATAACGATGTTATATAAACTTTTCCGCGTACCCTCCGCTCCGGCTCCAAGATTGCCGGTGGATAGATAAATCGCCGCAAATGGAAAATCATTCTGCGTTTCATTGGGATTGGTAGGTGCCTGATGTATCCCGGATACACCGGCAACCACTGAGGCGATTTGAGTTTTGGCATTTACGAATTCATTAGCCATTGCAAATTATCCGATATAAGACAAAACGTATGGTGACAATAAAAACAGCACATCAGGATCCGGCGGCGGTACTTTGGTGGACATCTCACCATGCGCGGTCATTGCACTTACACCCAACGGAGTGGCATAGCGTTTATACATTCTCATACTCCAGATAATGCATGCTTCCTTGATTGCTTTTGGCACCGCGGGCCAGCCGCGCTTACCAACAACTTTGACATTCTTAGGAGTGTTGGGAAGAAAACCATATCTCCCAGTGGGACGAACAATATCTATCCTCATATATGGTTTTTGCTCTGCTTCCAACAGTGCGTTATATGGCCATAGCTCATAGTCAGTATCAGCAACCCAATCCACGTATGACCGATTGCCACTATCCACGGAAAGCGTAGTAATGGAAACATAGTCACCAATCAAAACGTAATCACTACTCACGGGAGTGAAATATGCCGTTGTATCATTGGTATCTTTCCAGAAGAACCTCGCACATTGATAATCAATTGCACGAGATACAGCTTCGATTGCACCCTCGAGCGCGGTGTCATAGGTGGTCACTGAGATATTCAATCTCTCAGCTTCTTTGAGTTCTGCGAGTGTGCAATACGCATTTGTCAATGTCATTTCGTAATACTCATTTTTGCGTTACAATAGTAATTGTCATGTGCTGAGCATACAGGAGAAAAATGAAAACTAAAATTTGTATTCATAGCGATTGTCCATTTGGCTATATACCTCAACCGATTAGTAATTTTTGTAAAGATAAAACTAAACCAGATGGACATCATACTTATTGCAAAACTTGCAGAACCAGAATAGCCAGAATAAGAATGGAAGATAATCCAAGTGCTAAAGAGAAAAATAGACAAGCACAAATCAGATACAGAAATACTGAGCATGGAAATAAAAAACAAAAGAAATATTATCTTGAACACAAATCTGAATACCGAGAGCGAGAGAAAAGCTATCAACAAAGACCGGATGTAAAAGCTAAACATGCGGAAAAGATGAAAAAATATAGGCAAAGAAACAAACCAAAAGAGCGAGCTAGGCAAGTTATTAACTATGCGATTAAAAAAGGATATATAGCTAAACCAAGTATTTGCGATTGGTGCAAGAAACCCGCCAACGGAATTCTTGAAATTCACCATTGGAAAGGTTATGCTGTGTCTCATTGGTTTGACGTAAAATTTGTTCATTCTAAATGTCATGACCTCGTAGAAAACTTATCTCCAAAGGACTGGTGATCGTCATATGTCAATCCCCTTTTCCCATAATTGCTTCACGGTAAATAAAGATGTCCATCTGATGGTTTTCCAGAAGAACAATAAAAATCTTTTCTGAAGTTTCCATGATTCTCTAGTCATGGTTCCATCGTTCCAGGATATTTCTATAACTCTGTATTTCTTGAAAGTAAACATCTTTTATCCGGTCACTACAAAGCAAGACTGACACAAGCGTGGGTATTCTCTGCGCGCAAATGCCAGGCGTCGCGTTTCCATTCGTTCCCATAATTCAACGGGTGAATTTTGGTTCACATTGCCAATGATGTCATCAGCTTGCAAATCTTCACAGCACATTGGTACCGAACCGTCTGAAAGGATCGTGAACGTTTCCATCAGCGCGGTGCAATGGGTCACACCCTCGCGCGCGGGCAGAGGTTCATTTTTCATGCGTGCCCAGGCACGGATTTGAATGCCCTCAAAAATAACATTAGGGCAATCTGCAAAGTAATCACGAAGATATGGAGCAACAGAATCAGTACCCTTGCGAGCGTTGTAAATCTTGATTATCTTTGGACGGTGCAAAGATAAAGCCAATAACCTTACTTGCTCCGCGTGTTTTGTAAAATCAGACCCAACACGAATAGAATTATTCTCTTCAAATGTGTCACCATCAAAGCTAACTCGCAATTCGTCAACTTGCGAAAGGTCACGCTTGTTACTCAGTAGGGAGGCGTTTGTGTTGAAGGCAATCTTTTGCACGCCGCGCATTTTTGCATATTCAATCATGGCTTCGAGATATTTATTCAATAGTGGCTCACCACCATGATACAAAACCAATACACGCGGAACGAACGGCAACATCTCAAAATATTCCACAAATTTTTCATAGCGTAGAATCACTCGATGCCCGCCTTCTACGCCAATGGGGCAATGGCGACACTTGAAATTGCAAACGCCTGCGGGTTCGATGCGAACTACATCAGGAAAGTGTCTCATGATATTTTTTCAACAATTCAATTGCTAAATCAACCGCGGAACTTTCTTCAAAAGGTTTCTGAATATTTTCGTCTACTTCCTTTGGAAAAGTTTCACGCAAAAATTTTGCTAATCGAATAATCTCCAACTCAAAGTAATTTTCGTTCACTTTTTCCTCGCGTAAATTTCCATTTGATTTCCGGGAAAGGCAAACTTGCGATACCCCTCGACCATACTGAGTAAGAATTTCGAGAAGTCTGCAACTGGCCGCGCGTAGGGTGTGCCCCAATACGGATGCAACACTTCTATATTTTCAAACTCTAACCTACTGAGTATATTGGACAGAAAACGACTACCAAACAATATCCAATTGCGTGCGGGGTCGAGAGCTGGCAATTGTCCAAATAGTTTGTAAACCAAGCTGTCAATGTCGGGAGTTGCCAATATAACAAGTAGTCCTCCTGGTTTCAAAACTCGCGTGGCTTGCACAAGCGCGCGCATGGGGAAGTTGATGTGCTGCAGCGTGCCACGGAAAATCACCACATCGAAAAAAGCAAAATCCGCAGATTGAACATTTCTAAGCATCGTGATCCCCTTTGCGCGTGCTTTCTCCGCGGCAAAATCAGACGGTTCGAACCCGTACTTTTCCCAACGGTCATCGAAACAGGACAGAAACCCGCCAATACCACAACCAATATCTAGCACTTTGCCAAACTGACAACGCTCTACAATGCGCTTATGCTCTTGCAAGTACATCTTTTCGCGTTGCCTGTCCAATAAGTAGTATTGGTCGAAATACTCCCGTTCATACAGGTTTGCGTCATCGGTAGGATTGAGGTTCGCAATGCTACTCATTGGGCAATGTCCTTCCAGTGAGCGCCAGCTTATCCTCCACGCGGATCCACTTTTCATCGTTCTGTGCCAGGACCATTTGCGCCATCCCGTTGTATTCCATGACCTTTTCAACACGGGATTGCCAGGAACGGCAATCAATATACTGGCCGTTGACAAACGCGTGATTGGCAATGGCTTGCTCGTACATGTTCTGGGCTTCTTCGTATTTTTGTGCAATTTTCATCAAATCATCTTGTGGGATGTTTGCCGTTTGTGCGTCAATGAATTCCTTTTGCACCGCGTCTACAATCCCGCGCGCCCGGTTATATTCTGAGTGGGTTTTGTCCATGAGCTGCTGCAACTCAGATGCACGCGCCTCGAATGCCTCACGATCCACTTTGGATGCATCCATTTCATAGCCATATAAAGGCGCATAGAAGATCATAGATTGCTCAGGAAGTACAACTTCAATGCCGCGCCCGATTGCAATGCCAAGCCACAAACCTATGCCGTCCCGCTGGTACACATACTCAGTATTGTTCTCCATTTCGATACCGTACATTTCGATGCGCGTATAGCCATGAAAGATTGCCAGTGCAATTGCATAGCAGGGACCAGACGTAAAATATCTGTTGATCTGTTCGCCGCGCCTGAAATTGGGAAGCAGAGAACTAACAACATCTTCCAATGGATAAACAATATTTCCCGGACAATCCGGTGTAATGTGCGGCGTGTAAAATTGGATTCCTTTTTTAGAATGTAGCCAAGTTCCAAAGGCTTTATCCTCTTGCGACCGTCTGAAAATATCCTCAGGAGGATGGATGTCAAATACCGCGTTTGCGCGCGGGCACCAGTCCATTGTGCTTTGTCCGTTGAAGATCCAAATATCAACGTTCGGATCATGAAACGGTGCTTTCTCGCGTGTGATTGGATGCGTGCCCACAAGTGCAACAGTTTTATTTTGCATAATAATATTTGTCATGATTGCAGGAGGCAGGGAGTAACCCCTACCTCGATTTCTATATCGCTTGCTCATGCCGCTCGAACGATTGGGAATGCGGCAACAGCCAGTGCAAAGTTACTGCCGGAAGTTGCCTGCCCGGAGTTGTACAAAGCTCTCACATATCGCTTTGTCACAATGCCATATTTCTCAGACAGAGCACTCACACCATCTGTATTAGTGAATGCAACAGTGGAGCCATCGTAAGCCAGCACGTTGGTAAACGATGCGGTTGCAGTTGAATCACATTCCTGGATTGTCACATTGGCAACGAACCCGGTTGACGATGAGGGAGATTGCACAGAGGCAATTACGAACTTGATTTCCCGCTTGCCCACTGGAAAATAATTCGCAAGGTCAACCGCTGAACCTGCTGATGTCGAGGTTGCACTTGAGGCAATACTCAACGCAAGCAAGCTAACCATTAGGGTACTTCTGGAATTCATGTTTTATTTCCTTTCAGCATCTCGACGGGTGAGCCGAAACCCACCCGCCCTAAATCGCGCTGTGAAATATTATGTACTTGAAAGAACCTTCATGCGCCAGTAGTGCACCAGGTCACCGCCAGTGCGCTTACGCATATAGACAACCACTTGATCGCGCAACCCGTAGACCTCACGGAACACTTCCACCGAAAGACCAACGCGGTCAATGATGTAGTAACCTTTGAGATCGCCGAGCGCTGCATACTTGTTGGATGTTGCAGGGTTTGGCATGAACTGATTTTTTGCCAGTCCATAACCAAGCAGAGAGGGGGACATGCCGTTGGAATAGTTGGGGTACGCATCGCCAAGCGACCACTGAGGCAGAGTGGCAGTGCCAGCGTTGATAGAACGCAACGCGGCAAAGGTGGTTTTATTTGCATACCACTTGGCAAAGGTTTCGTACTGCATCGGCAGTTGCGCTTCCACGCCGATGATGCCCGTGGTTGTGCCACCCCATGCAATGGTAGTAGTACCGGAAAGGATTTGATTACCCCAGTAGGTCACACCAGCGACTACTGAGTAGGTGCTGTATGCGATTCCCATTGACGGGTGAGACAGGAAGCCGCGCGGCTGACCTGCGCCCGTTCCATTCGTGTACGCTGACTCTTCGCCAAGTGCGTAAGCTTCGGAACCCAACTCACTGATATACCCCATGACATCAAAGCTATTATCCTCAAGCTGTTCGCGGGTCATGATGATTGCAGCGGTTGCCAGATGCACCGGAATACTGATCTGTCCGGCGATTGGGTTTGTTGCTTCAGAAATATCAGACGTTGACGTATTGGAACCGCGCCAACTGAAACGCACACCGCTGGTAAACAAATTCGCGGACGCATCATCAACCGTGGAGCCGTTGTAATTCACACTTGGAAATGTAATGTGATCGGTACCGGTCGTGTATACACGCGCGTTAGGTCTAACCGTAGACATCGCTCCGATTTTCTTTACCAATTCAGGGCGATAATCAGGAGCAAGCCAGAAACCACCAGACGGGTCTGAACCTTCATTCAGTACCTTCATCGCGTCGCTCTTCATTGAACGACCTAAACCAGCGGAGCGGATGTAATCAGCCTGGGCATCCTTATATGCACCGGATTTCAGCGCATCAAGTTTCTTTTGTCCCATACTTTTAAACTGACCAGGAACGGCATACATTTCACCAGTTTGCGGATCAACAGTTACACCGGGAATATCGCCTTCACCGGGCAGGGTTTCACGTCCAAAGGTCGCAGCGACTTGGGAGCCTTGCGATTCGTCACCATAACGCTTCAGTTCTTGCGCGGCGTTGTAACGATCAATGTCTTTCGCCAATCGTTGACCTTCAGCAAGAAAAGTATCATAACTTTTCGTTTGATCTTCATTTGGAGTTTTATCTCCAATTTCGCCTTCGAGAGTCTTGATCTTTCCCAAAACATCATCGTAGGCTTTTCTAATTGCTTTTATATCCATTAGAACTTACCTACCTTTCAATGTGATATTTCAATTCGAGTAATTTTGCTTGTCTCTTTTGATGCTCAAACCGCAAATGATTTTCATTTGCATCTGGTAATTGCACGCCAAGAGATTTCAAAAACTCCAAAGAGCCAATCATGCGCGGCTCTGCCGGAGTGTTTGTTAATGCGGAGGCAAACCATGGCCATTGTCTCAGCCAAGTAGATTTGCCAGTTTGCTCCCTGATAACATATTGAGGAGCGGAATCGGAAGATGTACCAAGCACACCTTTTTTAATAAGTTCGTCAATTGCTTGTCTATACTGATGAGATGTATCCAGCTTTGCCACATACCAACGCCCAATATCGTCATCACCAAAATCAGTAATACTGCCAATAATCGGGGAGGCTTTGAAACTTTCATCTTGTGCGTGATCCCATGTTAAAGGTCTGGCAGATTTCCCCAGTGTGCCATCCCAAAAATCCGTGTCATTGGTAAAGTATTCGATTTCAACATCAGTAAGTTTGGGAGAACCCCACAGGAACGTATACCCTTTGATCTCATTCAAGCCGGTAAACTTCACTGCCATTGATTTTGTACTATCCAAGCCGATAGATTTCACATAAGACAGATTCAAGTCTTTGTGTTTTGGAATTGCAAATGATTTAGCAGGAACGGATTGAATAGCCTGTTCCATTTCGTCTATTTCAATCTTGATGAAATCAACGATGCCCCGCATGATTACAGCTAGTTTCGATACGTTGGTTTTTTCGGCATTTTGTATATCCCACATATTAGTAAGCATATTCAAAGCCGCACAAGCATTTGATATATCCCACCCTTCCTGCCTAGCGTACTCAACCCCTCCCACTTCATACATATCAATAAATTTCAAGGCAGAAATTGACTTTTCACTTTCGCCACATGCCGCGCCCATTTCTACCATTGCATCGTGTGCACCTTGAATCTTTTTCATGTTCGCCGCAGAAATCGCCGCGCCGATTTTCATATTCTTTGCATCCTCAACATTGGCTTCTAATGCTCCAAGATGCGCTTTAGCCTTTTCTTTGCTATCATGCTTTTTGACCAATGTTCCATCTTCTTTTAGGACCGATAAGCCATCTTCTGAAAGTTTGTACGGCATGGCAATTTCTCCAAATAAAAAACGCCTACGAAGCACAGGCGAAAACCTGTTGCACTCGTAGGCGTCAATTTCGACAACGAAATTATCTAACGTCTAGCTGAAATATTCAATTTATCGGGAACACGTGGTCTATATAGGGCATCTGCCTTGTTAACTAACGCGTGTTCTCTCCAAAAAACATTTTACAGTAGGAATTATAAAATTGTCAATTGTCAAATAGTTACAGAACGATACTCAGTATTGGGGTTATAGTCCGTAGGCACATTGGTCATACTCTATTTGTTCGGCTGTAATTCTATTAATAAATTTTTCCTGAATTTCTTCCATCGTTGCAATAGTGTACTTAATTATTCGCAACGGTTTCTCGACATCCATAACAAAATTTATTTGCACATTACTATCACTCATAACTATCCTTTCATCCTATCCCATGCACCTTTGATGCCGCTTCTGAACCGCTCCATAATTACCGCGCTGTTGTCCACAACAAAAGTATTTACTGGTTTCCAACCGCGCGTGAGATGTCCGATGATTTGAGTGAAGTTCCCTTGCACCCACTTGAAATAAGGTGCGGCGTTTTGGTAGGCGATATATATAGAGCTATATTGCTTTTTCACAACAAAATCACCGGAGCGCGCCAGTTCATATGTTCGTTTGGTTGGGATACCGCGCCCAAACCCATTGGAAGCAAAAAACGCGCGCCTCTGTTTATCCGATGACCATAAAAACGGCTCATTGCTCTGTTCTGGGTACATAGACATTTTAATTTGGTCATTATTCAAAAACGTATTGACACTCTCCAAGCCTTCCTGAATTACAAACGGAGGGTAATTTTCCAACTTGGTTTTTATCTTCGCAAGTTGGCGGGCATCAGTTTGAATGTCCAGAAGTTTATTAGCCATACTGAGTACCTAGATTGTAATTACTTCGCCATCATCTGTAGAAAGTTCGCAATCACAATAATATCCACCGCACAACATAGCAGCTCCCGGTTTGCGGGGAATGTAGTCACGATTGATAAACCAAGAGGCACGGTGACGTTTGCCATCAAGACTTTTGCAAGTGTCACAGTGTTTCTCCGTGCCACCTAAATTCCAGGTTAGCATTTGGTTTTTTTTCGCAAGCATCAATGCCGCATTATAAACTGACATAACCGCCGCGGTATAACCATCTGCTTTCTGCGATACCCATGAGAAATAATCGAAATCTTCTTCTTTGCGAAGTTCTTTCGCTTGTTGGAAAAGCTCATCAATAAATCCAAATTCCGCACTCACACGCGCGTTGAACCATTCCAGTGCATCATCGTCCAACGGCAACTCTTGCCCACCGTCTACCCAGCCGGCATCGGAAGCAGATCCAAATGCCTCTACCATGACTTTTTTGAAATCGTTTTTAGGTCCTGAAATTGCACCACTATTCTCGAAGTAGTCAGTTAGTATATCTGTGATTGCATCATGATACGTAGCATTAATATCTGAAATATCTTCTGCTTGCTTAGTTGCACGACTGGCAACGAAATTGCGAAAGCCTTTCATTTCCAATTGCAAAGTAAGTTCTGATGGCAAAGGAATACCGTTGTCGCTCAGGTAATCTAGTGCCCGTTGCACAGCAGCGAAGTTCATTTTTTATCACGCCTCATTTTGTCGTTTTCATCCTCCATTGCATTATGTAGAGCACGTAAATATTTCATTACATCAACCAGATCGATGCCCTTTTTTATACTGGTTGACATATGCCAGTTGTTGTCAAAATCAAAGATTAATTCATAACGTCCGTCATCTTCTATAAGCCTGATTGATTTAAGTTTCATTTATCGCTTCTTTCAACGAAACAATCACCGCCTGTCCAACATACTCATGCACTAATTCTTTCTGCCGTTGGGGTGGCAGGTATTTGAATTCATATTCAGGAAGATCGTCAAACTTGCCTTCCCTGATTCGCCGCTTGGCAAATGAGCGATATTTCTTTTCCTCAGCATCTTGCAAATCAATTTCCTCCTGTGTCTTTTTAGGTTCCGGCAGCATTGGTGGCACTTCATCACCTTCAACAGTTTCACCATCTGGTAATTCATGTTTTTCCGCCTCCTGATAAAACGCTTCCCCCTCTTCACCTTCAATCGGGTCAAGTCCTGCTTCCTTGCGCGCCTCATTCATTCGCGCCCATTTGCCACGATACATTTTATCGGCACGGTCTACTTGCGAGGTTCTATCCTCTTGCAATGCCTTTACCCCTTTGGTTTCAAAACCGCAGACAAATAATTTTGGTTCACTTTCAAAATCAGGAAGCAACTGATCCGTTGCCACTCCTGAGAGATATTTCCATTCGTTTGAAATTGCACCTTCGTAAAATGATTCTCGACTTTCTTTGTAATTTGCAAACGTGCTCCTATCAATCCCCACCTTTGCACCGATAAGGATCGGAGGTACGCGGAACACCATGCAGATCCGGCTCTCACTACGTGCGTCAACTTCCGGGAAAACCATATCTCGGAAACTGCTGGATGTGGCTTGAAATTTCAACCCTTTCCCGATTACCGCAATTTCACCCGCGTTTGCCGCGCCGCCGTGGGATTCCTGCCAACGGCGTTTGTAAACTTCTGCCTCTGCATTCTGCAAAACTTGGTTTTCAGTACTCAGTATGCCTCCTAAGAAGTTGCCATTTTTCAAAAAGGTTTGCAGCATGATCGTCATATTGTTGTCAGTGTTGATCATTTCCAGTGCTGACATCGTTGGTGAAAATGGTTTTAGCAATGGGTACAGTGGATCAAAATACTGAAACAACAATATATCTTCAATAGCGATGTCTAGATAAGGCAAGCCGTAGGGCTGATAGCGAATGGCGCGTATCGGCTTTTGTTGCCCTCGCAGGAAGCTGCACCAGTCGGGACGCATCGGCCATAGTCGAATTGTTTCCCCTCGATTGTTGCGCTCTTTCTCCCATGCGCTAAACCCGGCGATACCCAAATACGTTTCAGTGACTTTCCAAAACGTTTGTTCACTTACACCTGGGCATGGGTTAGAAAGTAATTCACTAATGCGATGATGAGCAATCATTTCTTTGTCATCATCCCTATAAATTTGCAATGGTGCCTCGCTCACCGAATCCGCGCGTACGTTGATGCAAGTGAATACCAGCTCATTCACCCTATATCCCATTTGCGCGAGGGCGTACGGATTGGGGGTTTGGTATTGCGGTGTGGTCACTTCCCACTCTGGATAGAAACTAGAATACGCCATGCCGCGCGGCAAACCCACCGATGATTGATTGACAAACATGGATTGCCCGGCGGCTTGCTGTGATTGGACGATTAAATCCTCGAGGTATGCCATTATGATTTCTCCTTGCCTGCTTTTTGGAGCCACTCTGTATATTCTGTACCCTTTGTAATATCGAATATCTGAACAAGTTTGGAATGAATATTGTCAACAAACGTAAAGGCAGTACCCACCATAACCTTTTGACAAACCGGGCACAATAACAAACGGGTATTATCACCAAGCCATAAATTTATATCTACGTTGTCAATAGATTTATTCTTTAGATGTTCACAAAGCAAAATCTTTTTCCCCTTGATTTCCTCTTTGTGTTCTTTTCTGAATTGTTTCAAGGTTATTATCATTATGATTTCTCCTTGAACCCGGTCCAAAATCGAAAAGTAAAACTTTTTACACTTTCCTTTTCCGCTTCCAATAGTTTTGCCTCAATATCCACAAGAGAGTTATCTATAAAAAATACTTTAGCATTTGCCCCAACGCGCCGCGCGGTTTCCTGTGCAACTGCTTTCTCCGTGAACATCAGTGCCCGCTCACCATCGCCGCGCAACCAGCCAGTACCAGGTATCCAAATTCCGTAAAAGATTTGCATTTGTTCAGTCATTGCGAATTGCCTTTATCTTTTTCATTGCTTCCAACAGGGATTCTTTTGGATGAATTTCTACCTGATAATAACCAAATGATTTCACCCATGCGCCAAGCAAAATAAACCTATCACCTATAAATCTGATAAATCTATAAATCCATCCATCCCTAAGCATATCAACATATGCCACTTCCGGCACCCACAAGCCACCTTGATTTTGTTCAGTCATATTCTATGCTCCTGGTTCGCCGCCATCGCAGCGCACTTTATAGGTTTCTCTCGTAACCATAATGATTCTGTCCAATAAGGTAACCGTGAAGATTACACCAACAATAAAACCAAGAATGAAAAATAGAATAATCATTAGAAAATTTGTATCGGCGTGATCGCAGTTTGCAGTGCAATCAAACCGCCCATAACCGTATCATCGTGTCCATTGCCAGAAGCGGCGAGCCTCCACACACCGGAAGGTAATTGACTAGAAACAAAGTTTGTATATTCCTGTCGTTGCACGGGATAATCCTGCAATTGCCAACCACCTGTATCAAAGGCATCGTATGCATCACCCGCCCACTCTGATTTACTTGCGTTGCTTGTAGTAAATTCCATGATTTCAATTCCATCTTCACGCAATGCTTCAATGTTGACACTACCTACATTATTGGTTTCAGCCCCTAATCGAGGCTTCCTGATACTCAGTATGGGTGCTTTGCATTGGGGGCAAGCATTGTATATTTTCTTTTCCTCGTGGTTCCAAATTCCTGCAATGAAATGTCCATTGACACAAATTGCATGTGACCACTTCTCAAATAAAGTGATTCTTATTCTGCGTCTGATTTCTTTCCACGCCATCTTGTTGTCGTGAAATAAATCTACTTGCCGTTTCGTTGTCTTATCGAAAATCGGCATAGCGGTATAGTCATCTGATTGACCAAAATCTAAACCTGCGAAATATTCATGATCGGGATTGTATTTGACATTCATCGGAGCATTGAACATCTTTGCAATGTTCTCGCCAAAGTACGAACTTCCAGAAGTCAGAAAACAAGTAATTGGATCTTCGGGGTACTCCTGTACAAATAAATGCTTGAGTTCCTTTTTCTTATTTCGCCGCCATTTGATTTGTTCTTGCGTCAATCCATGGGCATCTGCAAGTTTTTGCTCTTCATCGGTATAGGATAAAACCTCACCATCGGACAATGCCAATGCATACTCTTCATCCCACCACCACGGATAAAAATGGAGTGTCCATACCCCCTCACCTCGGTACGCTTCCATGCACAACTCATAAAAATATCCCAGTGCACCGTTAGGAGTGGATTCCAAAATTACATCAGGATTACCACCTTGCATTGCACCGGCCATGATGCTTTCGGCGTCCGGCCAGAAGGCAACTTCCGAGCCGTGCAAATCAGTATAAGTATCACCACGACCAATAGAAACATGACCCGCTGTACCAATCGTGCACGAACTATCAAAATCTGGATAAGTTGTTAGAGAGGCATTGGCGTATTTTCTTTGTGGCTGCAAATCCCCAAATTTGCAATTGTCATAAAACCTATCCACCATCATACGGATTTTATCGGTCAAATCATTATGGTGAGTAAGGGTTATGCTTGTTGTAGTTTTTGTAACTGCCCGTCTAAATAATTCCCCTTGCACATAGGTTGATGATCCCAACTGCCGAGCCTTCAGAATCAAATCCCGCCCGGTTCGGTGCGCGTGAAAGTGCCGTTGCATTCTGTTCCATCGAAGTGGGACAAGTTCCTTTTTCTTATCCAGTATCTTCAGGAAGTTGCTTGCAAACCGTTCAGGATTCTTCGTTATCTGTTTCGGTGTCAGGGTCGGTGTCGCTGTTAACAAAATCACTCCATTTCATCAGAGTAGCATTGACATTTAATTCATCTCGCAGTAACCCAGGTGCATCTGCTTTCATAATCAATTCGTGATCTCTTGGATTCTTACTTTTCAACATCCTAATGATCATATCATCGTAAACTGTTTTCCCCTTTAGATTTGTTAATTGACCTGATTCCATTGTGCAAAGTTGCTGAATGCGTGCACGGCGTTGTGCTGACATGGCACGGTATTTATTGCCTATCGGTGCCGGGGGTCCGGGTTGCAAATTTGCAAGTGAGTTTGGATTCATCTTTTTTTTCATGACATCCTCACCACATGTCGAACCGGAATATAGGCATAGCCTTCAACGGTAATCAAAGGATAGAACACATCCCCGCGCGCAGTGCCAGTGGAGAGGATCCGTTTGGTGGTTTTGGTTGCAACATCCCAAGTGACGCACGCGAACCTGTGAATAAACTTTGGATCATTTGCAATTGTCCATCCTGTCACATCACTTTGTTTCAGGGTCTTGAACCTGTACCAATCTCCGATGCGTTCTAAAACCTCGATTTCGTTTCCACACATGCCAACGTACGCCATCTTGGGCCAGCCTGTCGTGTTGAACTGCGCACGAGATGAACCGATGAGATAATCAAACTTTTGCACATTGCCATCGTTCATGGCAATGATTGCATCTTTCCAATCATAGGGAGTTGCCAAGTTCACCCTAAAATCTCCCGCACCTTCACGCATGAATGGGTAAAACCGAATCACTGCCGGCGGGTTTTCGGGACCAATGAAATCAGATGATTGCGTACGACATTTGAAATCCCAATCTGGATTTTCATCATCCCATGCAAAGCGATACCGAGAGATGCCCTTTGGAATATATGTTTTCTCAAACGCGGTAACAACATCGGGGAATGTCATGGCTTTATAACGTAGGTTTTCGTTTCATTCCCAATTGTGATTCCAATTTCAGGCGGGAATGTTGGCGTCACAACCGGCGGAGGAGAAGGAGGAAACATTGGTGTCACAACTTCACTGTAAGCAAACCATTCTGCTTTACTCCATCCGACAATAGGTGATGTCAAATGAATATATTTCGTACCTGATACGATTTTTATGCTATCAGCCTTGATTGCCGCGCCCAACGAAACATCAGGATACACTCTCACATCTCCGGCATCAGCCCAGACTTTCGCGGTAGAAGTACATTTGCCTGTGTAGTTTGTCATAATAGTTTCTCCTATAATGTTGTTTCCAATTGCATTTAGAAAAAATGGAGTGATAAGGTTCAAATCCACTGCACCTTGAATGCCCTTTACGACTCCATTTTCTGCATACTGCCATAATCCCGGCGTGCCCCATTTGGATTGGTCTGGAATATATGCACTGGGAATTACAGAATACAGATCCGGCAGAAATGGATAACCAGCGGTCCACGTGGGAATTTTCTTGAAGTATTCTTTTTCGGCGTTGGTCATGGCAATGGCATCGAGAATATTTTTTCTTGAATAGAGCATCAACAGGTTTTTAGGAAACGCATGTTTCACGCGTTCAAACCATGCCCACAAGCGCGGCGTCATCAATTGGTTTTCAAGAGTGGATAATGGCTCTTCGAAATCGAGAATGAGCAAATCGGTACTCAGTATGTCTATCGCTGAAATGATGTTGATGAAGTGCTCTGCTTGTTTGACCGCGTCACATGCTTTCCTGAAGAAGTGATAAAAGCCACGTATGCAACCAATTTGCATCATGCCCGTGGCAAAGCGCAAGAACTTGTCATCGGTGTGACTATATGCAGCACCGGGATGTGCCTCCGTGGCCTTAGTGATAAACAATATTGGACGCGGTGCAACGAGTTTGAAATCCGGGATCTCTTTCCAATGGGACACATCATAGACTGGTGGAATCTTAATCTGTGCCATTATTTCCTCGGTGGATTGCGAGTGGCAACAATTGTATAAATGACCGCCAACACAAAAACGGCCGTTAAAACACCGTAAGCGATTTGCACAGAGTTCATGGAATTTTCCCTCCGAAAGCTGAATACAAAATATACAAGATAATAATTGTGTGAACTGCCGATAGTGTTGGAGCAAGTACCTTATCTCGATACCAAATCCAACCCGCGTTCTTTTTCGTAATAAGCACATCTATTTTCTGCGAAGTCGTTAGAGATGGATTGATATTGTTGCGCCGACCAATGCCCTGAATTTCACCCTTCAGAAGGTTTATCTCTTTCTTGATTCCATCGTGTTCTCTTATGTCCTTAGCCTGGCGCGAGGTATTAGATTGACACCACTCAAACAACGTGCCTAGTTGCTCCTCGCGTGTAAGGGATTTTAGAAAGACGTTTTTAGAAGTAGTTGTTTCCATAACTAAATCGTCATGTGTCCCTTGAGTTGCACAACAATCGAACCGGGAGAATCCTGTGCAAGCCGCGCGTCCAATTGATCTCGTAACTTAATCGCCTGCTGCTTGCTCATCTCCAGACGCACATTGCGCCGCGGTTGTCCAAATGATTCGGTAATATCTGGGATGGTTGTTAGCACCTCGTCCACATATAAAACAATCGCGCGACGAATTTCTTTTTTCTCATCCATCGGTCATAGCAAACTTGGAGCTTTGCGCTTGAACAAAAAGAACGTGCCCACGGAACCAACGAGTAAAACAAGCAAGTGGATAATACTGAGTACCAGATTATCGAATACCGATGGAATGAGCCGGAGATATATTTCAATTACAACCACGATGATCGGTGCAAGTGTGGCGGCAATTACGTTGGCGTATCCAGACAGATCAACATGAAAAGCAAAACTTAGTTTCAGCAGCGCCCAAGTCACACCCGCAGTCACTAACATGAGAACAAGTAACCGTCCTTCGTCTGGCAATTGCGCCAAACCCTGTGCGGTTGGCGCACAGGCAACGAGCAAAACCATACCAAGTGCAAATACAAGAATTCGTTTCATAGCAACCTCCATTAGTCTGATTAAATGCAACGTCCCTCTAATCATAGAGGGACTTACCACTTTAGGGGAATACCTAAAGGTGTAGTTTATCCTGAGGGAAAAGTTACAGGGTTGCTAATAAAAACACTTCCACTTGTTGTCGCAAACCTCCATAATAAACCCTGCTCTTTAGAAAGATTATATAATTTCTTGCGAAGTCGAAAAGCGTTATCCGTTTTGATTTCTACAAGTTTTGCACCGGCATCAAATTCATTTTTTATAGATTCAATCATCATTTGATTTTTGCCGGGCGCACGTGGTCTATAGTGAATTGCTCCCATTATTTACCTCTTGTTTCATTTGCCATCGTGCAAACGTTACAATCAACTGGATTCTATTCTCTAAATCCATTTTTTGACACGCGCGTTGCACATGCCATTTCACCGTTTCATGACTGATACTCAGTATTGTTGCAACCTGTTCGTAACTTTTTCCTTGTACAAGAAGCGCGGCGATTTCCATTTGCCGCGGAGATAACTTTGCAATGGGATCTGCAGCGGGTGAGTTCATTGTAATAACGGAATCCGTTACCAGTTAGAAACTCCAAAGCCCGGCATAATAAGACATTCCGAGTATGCCGATTATGCTAAACAACAACCCTAAAAACTTACTAACCGGGTTGTTTTGTTCGACTGCATTTTTCGATTCTGCCAGACCAAAAATCGCTATAAAAAGAAAAATCCAAAACATATCATTACCTTTCTAAAGCAATAGTTTATTAACTTACAATTTTACCGCGCGCCTGTATAACTGCATCCGCGATAAACTTCCGTTCCTTGCGTGACAACATGCGCCACATGGCATCGGACCGGAACGTTTGACATAGCGCAGCAAAGTCCTTATGCTTGGATAAGACGCGCTCAGGACTCCAATTCAAAGTGAGTTCGGCATAGAGTTTTATATTGCGCCTGTGTATGTTCAATGCAGCCTGATATTCAGTGTGGGACCATTCAATCAGTCGTTGCGCCTGCTTGATCGCCATAGCTTTTTTGCGCTCTTCCTGTTCAATCTTTTCCCATTCTCTTTGGCTTCTCATGGATAATCTATATCCTAATCCAAGTCTCAAGCTTTTGATAACTTGCAAATTCTGTCTGACAACTGTTAGAGGTGGTAGCATTTTATTTTCCTTTCACGTGTGAGAGGGCCCCTGCCCCAGTCTTTCGTTTGCCATGATTTGTACCCAAAAGCCGGGAATATCCATCATAACCATGTTAAAACATGCGCATGATAGCGGAGGGGGAGGTAGCAGAGGAGGTTTGATTTCACTTTTGCAATCCCAAATCCAGCCGGGTTTGTCTCGCCATTGCCGCGATTTTCTTCTTGATTGGCTTTGGTTTTGGTACGTGTGGCTTTTTCAATTCAAGCACAATCAGAATTGAATCATCTTTCGGTATCCATGTACCTTTGCTTTTCGCAAATCTATTGAGTGTTGCGTAATTGATTTGATCGGCATAAACCTCATGAGCAATTACTCGCCAGGATGCCCCATGCCGATTCTTGCGTAGAAGCTCTCTAGCAAGTTTTCTTGCTTTACCTGTAATTTGTGCCATAGTCGCTAATCTCCTAAATTCTGTGTGCTGTAACAAGTCGTTACAAAGACACAGGTTCACTATCGGCAACCTGATTTTCAGGTTTTGCCGTTTCTGCCTCTGTAAACTCGTATTCATCGGGCAATTGATGACTTTCAAACCAACCCGCAAGAAACGCCTCGCCATCGGCATTAAGTGTCACTGTGCCATTTGCGTCAGGGATAACCATTTTGTTTTCAACGAAAAACTGCCGTACCAAGATGAGGGTTTCGCGTTGGCTGCGAAACGTGCGGCTGGTTTGCTCTAATCTGTTTATGCCAAACTTCTTTTCTCCATTGGCGGCAAGTTCGGCAAGTTCGGTTAGTTGCTCTGCGGTGCAAGGGACGGTCAAGAGTGTTGACTTTGCCCCATTGTCTTTTTCGCTGCGTATCCATACCTCAGTTGCAACAGGTTCAACTTGTTCTACTTCCTCGCGCGGCGCATGACGCACAAAGTAGGAGATCCCGGCGAGCAAGAATACACACGTTAGTATCATCGCTATGATTTTTATAATCTCGTTGATCGTGGCAAATTGCGCGGTCGCTTGCCCTTGTACCATCGCCGCATACTCAGTAGGGGCGTAAGCTTGCTGTGTGTATCCAGCGGCAACTATATTTTGCGCGGCTGCAATTTGCGTGCGCTCAACAACTGCCGCGGTTGCTGTAAGCGGTATCACTGTGGCACCTGCAATCTGTGTCCACATGGCAACCTCATGGGCGCGCGCATCAGCATCAGCAGTGAGTTGAGCATAACTTAGTAATCTTTGCTCCGCTTCGCTTGTCACTTGTGCATTGATTCTTCTTGCTTCATCAGCTGTTGACTGTGCAATGGCGAGAGTGGACTCGTAGCCAATCGTTGTCGTTGGAATAATGGTTCGCGTAGGGATGAACGTAGGACTAACAGCGGCATACTCAGTAGGTTGCTGTTGTGCAAATGCCGGCGCATTAGATTTGTGCATGATGTAATTGAGTAAGAGCGCCGATGCAATGATGAGGACAAAGATAACTTTTTTCATCGTTCCACACTCACCCAATCCCCATGGCGACCTTTCCAACTTGGATACAGCAAATGCGTACCTTCGTTGCAAATATCTTCGATGATGTTTGCTGCTAATCCATGTTCATGGCAATTAGATGTCTTAACTTGCAACGCATCTAACCAATTGAGTTTTTGCCATTTGCAAAGAGTTGGATGATTGACAATTTCATACAATAACTTTCTCACGTCATCATCCGTGAGTGAGCCGCGCGTACCAGTGAGGATTAAAGAATTATTCATCGTTGCAACTCCATGTGCAAGAACCAGGCTAATATCTCTCCCTTCTCAGTGAGAAGATAAGCCGGGGATTTCGGATGTTGATTGATTGTGTAACCCAAATGAATCAACTTAGAGACATTGCGAATGAATGACATTCTGTTTAGGTTTTCTTGCCCATCTTTTGTATCCATACCTGGACATCCATTCTCTACCCAAAAGAGTAAATCAATTTGCTGTCCTGAAAAATGCAGCGTGTAATTTATCATCGGAACACCAGCCACAACACGATCACCCAAGCAACTAGATACGCCCATTCAGGATTGATTTTCATTTTGACCTATCTCACTATCAACACAACCAACGTGCCAATTGCAACCAACATCAACAGGAAGCCGGATAATTGTTTCATCGTTGCACTCCTAGTTCTTCCACGGGGATTTCGCCGGTAATATTGCATCTATAACAGGCATGACAATAACGACACTCAAACACTTCATAGCCTAATGCGCCTTGCTCAATATCCGTTACCTGTGCAAATCGCATGCCTCCACAATCACAACGGAAAAGCCCGCCCCATTCATCATGTAAACAAATGTTGTATATTTTCATCGCCATACTCCGCACTCTTCTGCGAGCTGCGACACTGCCACAGACTCATTTACATTGTGCATTCGTGCATATAGGTTTATCGCGTCCATGGGTTTCATCCCGCAAACTTGACATCCTGCAAGTTGTCGTTGAACATCTATCCAGGCTGATTGATGCGCATCGGCGTGAAAGGGACATAAGGCTTTCAACCATCGGCCATCGGCACTGGAACGTTGCACGCCGGCAAAAAGTGTCTCAATTCGTACTCTGGATTTGACTTTTGCAATCAGATCCATTGCACTTGGGAACATCGCCGCTTGGTAAGCATCAAACGTCTGATACTCAGTATTGGTTGTTGCAAATTCAGGTGCAACGCCGTTGAAAACCGTCTGCTCATGTGCCACCCGTGGAAACAAATCAAGTGGTAGGATTGTCTCAATGTTTGCAACGACAGGAAATACCAACTCACCAATTGGTGCATACACGTGTCCGCTGGGATGAGTTGATAAAGGTCCAACCACATACTTTCCTTGCGCCTGTACGTCTATACCACCTTTGATACTGATGCGCTTATCATTGCACGCCGGCGTTTCAGTGCAAACATAAACATGCATTCCTTGCCGTGTGCGCACCTGGAATGCTTGAGAGAGATACTGAGTATCAGATGACATGCCGCACCACTCGCGCCAAATGTCAAAGTAAAACATGTTGTCAAAATCAATCACTACCAAATTGCACCACCCGCAGATCACTGCATAGTTGCACCAGTCAGTTGCAAACCACTGTACAAGGTACTCAGTATCAGGTTGTTGGGTTTGGAGATGACCCCACGCAGGTAACATTGGTTCCTTGCTCCGATGGTACAAAGGCATGACACTGATACCTAACTCTATAAACTGTTTTGCAAAATTATATATAATGTTCATGAGTAATAATCCTTATGCGAAATTGCTTAATAAAATGAATATGCGAAAATGTCTTACAAATAATTTAATTTCTATCTGTTACACTTTTTATGAAAAGTAGAGTAAAAGTCGTTTTTGTAACAGATGTAACGGATACAGCTTAAGGACTTTTCAAAAAAATAAAATAATTAAATGGTATTTAATGTAAAATACCTGTTACATCTGTTACATCTGTTACACTACAAATCATTGAGTTGATATAAAACAGTGACAACCATCACTTGAGATTCGCCTTGCAGGGACTGTGAAATTGATATGATTTCAATTCCGTTCTCTTTATTCTGCGCAACCCATTGGTCAATTGCTGTTTCTACTTCATGAGGCGATCCAACAAAAATCTTCACAGTTCTTTCAGTCATTTTTTTCTCCTTATGGCAAATGTTCAATTCCGTAATATCCACGTATCAAATCTGTTCCTGTGCGCTTCTGTTTGGGTTTATCCAATCCAAGTTTTGTGAGTGCGCGCGATAGTTTCCGCATGTCAATTTCAGAACCCACGCGCAAATTTCCTTTCAGTGGGTCTTTTAAAACGCTCATGATTTCCAGTGATGACAACCACCAGTTTTGATTTTTAGCGTCAATCTTGAAAAACTTTTTAATTGTTTCTTCAACAGGATCAATAACCCGGTACTCTTCGTTGATAATATCAATCTGCTTGCGCTCATCTTCTGTAGTTGGTTGCCAGCTTTCACCGGATAAATAAAGCATCATGGCTTGCGCCCAAATTTGATGTATATCTAGCTTCGTATACTCCCAATCAATACTCAGTATGCGCTCCACAAAATATCGCCTGTCGCTTGTTGGCATAAATCCCTCTTCGTTATTGATCGTGCCAATGAAAGAAGCAAGCGCGGGTTGAATGGTATCTACCTTGTCATACTTGCGGCGAAACGCAATCGTGCGTTGTGTGAGAAATCCCTTCATGGATTCCCAATCACTTTTTCGCATGGATGAACCAAGTTCTTTTACTTCCCAAATCCAGAATTCAGCCAAGCGGCGTTTATTATCTTCGTCGCGGGTATCTAGCTCCTCTTCGATGTGATAGGCGGGTAGAGGCGATGCAAGCCATAAAGCAAAGTGGCTTTTCCCGATTCCTTTTGGACCATCCAAAACCAACATTCGATTTTGTTCAGCCGCCATAACTTTTGCGCACGCGCCAATTAGCCACCGGCGCAAAAACATTGGAAACATGCCATACTCACTATAAAAATAACCTGCCAGTTCTCCAATGGGATCGCCGCCATTGAACGTCAGAGCGTTTAGATAATCCTGTACCGGGTGGTATGCGTTCTTCTGTGCAGTTGCTAAAATTACATCTGAAACGTGATCCATACCTTTTACTTTTAAATCTCTCATTTCGTTTCTAATGTCTGCATAATCCCCATTTGACATAATGCGCCCGTTATCTTCGATGCCACGGCAGAGATTCAATCGAATCGAGTGCCCGCGGCTTTGGATAAGCTGGAGGATTTCATACGTCTTGATATGTTTCGATGCTTTGATCTGTGTTTGGGTTTGTGCGGCGCGGTGAGCGTTTCCACATTGTACAATAGCGCGCTCAATGGTGCTGCGTAGAGATTGCTCATAAATATTGAGTGCATCCCGATACGCTTTATCAATATCGGGGATTCCAATGATGTCTATCCAAATCCGGGTCCAGGGTTGCGCGGCTGGTATCCCGTAGCTGGTTGCCTCCCGCGTGACACTGAGGGCATGAGATAGCTTTTCCATGCCATCAATAAACAGGCTTGGATTTTCATCAGCAAACGCATCTGCAAGAGTGCGCGCATCAGGATCACTGATTCCTTGTAAAATCAAATCCGAATGTAAAGTTGAGGGTGTTTTAACTTTCGCGGTGAATGTTGATTTAGTTGTCATGGTCATTTATAGATTCCCATACAAAATGCCGCTACCTACGTTTGCCATCGCCTTGCTGAGGGGTTCGGGCTTTCCGTAAATAGCGGCAGTTTGTTGGCAAAAATAAAAAGCACGAACACCCTCAGCAAAGCCAATTTTACCACACTGCCGTGTCATGGGTTCGCCTCGAACAAGACATACTGGACGCGGGATAAGCGGCGTTTTGTTAATTCGATATATTCAGGGTTCAATTCGCAACCGATATAGTTTCTATGATGCTTGATTGCGACTGCGCCAGTGGTGCCACTGCCGTTGAAGGGATCTAAGACCGTTTGCGGTACGGGTTCATAAGGTTGCTTGAATCCAACACCATCAATAATCGGTAGGTCAGGCGCATACTCCCAACAACCACACTGAGGTTGCCAGCCAAGCGTTTTATTCCTCTTGTACACATCGGCGTTTATTCCAAGATTGTGATTTATAGATGGGTATTTCTTGCTACCACTCATTTTGGTTTTTGGTTCATCATAAGTTTCAGTTGCGCGCACCCACGCGCGCCCACACTTGGGACATTCTCCCTTTTCGCTTGTTCCTGCCAGTATGCAGGGTTCAATTAAGTCGGGCGGGAATGTGGCGAAATGAGCTTCTTTGTATGGCTTTGTGGATATGGTCCAAACGCTGCGCTTGTTGCGAGCGGGATACTCAGTATCGGGTAATCCATCCGCGCGGCGTAGGTGCATTGTGTTTGGCTGTTGGCCGTCGGGTTGCAAGTTCTTCATAGTCCTTGACCATCGCTCATGACCTTGCTTTGCGAACGTCTGGCCACTATCTTTATACTTTTCAGATCCTTTGAATTTTGTATCCTTGCTCCCGTCATAATTAGCAGGTTCTAAAATCGCCTCCGCGTCATAAAAATAATTTGAGCTCTTACTCAGTAGGAAAATATACTCATGGCTTTTTGTGGGTCGGTCCGTCACGCTTTCCGGCATGGGATTCGGCTTGTGCCAAATGCAATCACTTCGCAGATACCAGCCATCGGCCTGTAAAGCAATCGCAACGCGGGCAGGGATCATCAATAAATCTTTTGGCTTGTAGCCGATCGGTGGAGTTACGCCGCTTGTGTGACCACTCTCACCATGCACAGAGCCGATCTTCACACCACGCGAAGCACCGTTGCTTTTATTATTCGATTTAGTGTCGCCAGTTCCTTTTCCGCTTCCCGCATAACTATCTCCAATTACAATCCATAGCGTCCCGTCATCTTTCAGCACGCGCCGCACTTCGCGGAACACCTGTACAAGTTTTTCAACATAAATTTCGGGTGTTTCCTCGAGTCCTATTTGGTCATCAACACGAAGCGCGCCACAACGTTTGCAAACCTTTTCATACTGGCTGTAAGTTGTGCCAGCATTAGAAACCTGCTTTGCCGATGTTTCAGGATTACGCCCACCCTTTTGATAAGTGTGGTCGCATTCAGGATCACCGCCTTCCCAAGTTGCAGTTTGATAATCCCTCAATCCGAAATAAGGAGGAGAGGTTACGCATGTTTGCACACTGCCTGCCTCCAGTGTTTTCAATGTTTCCAGACAATCACCTTGCAAGAGTTTATAGGTCACTTGGCTTTTCCCATTGCGAGATCGTATGCCTTTTGCACTTGGTCAAAAAGAATTGCATCCCCGCCATGATCGGGATGATATTGCCTCACCAACTGAAGGTAAGCATTTCGGATTTCTTGATTGTTGGCATTGGGAGAAACATTTAAAACTTCAAACCATTGCTTTGCATCTGGGTCCGGCAATGCGGCATATCCTGCAAACGCCTGGTCAAGCGAACCCACGCCCCAACGCTCCTGCCCGCGCAAGGCCTCTATGTGTTTCACAATCGCCCAAAGGTTATCTTCAATCGAAAGCCACTTGTCACACGCAAAAACCAAATCACGATCATGCCAGTGGAAATACACAGCAACGCCGGGATCATCAGGAGTACGTTGCCCGGAGTAAGGCAATCCGTTTGCCTTTACTCTCAGATTGGATGAAATCACCATATCGCCTCCACCCATGCGGCGAATCTCCTGTTCTAATTCGCGGGCACTTTCGGAGATAGTGTGCTTGCGACCTGAAACATAATTGCCAGCATAACCAATACCGCCGCGGGTTCCGAATCTTGCGCGTTCCCGATCTTGTGGTTTCGTTCGTGGCTGATTGACCGGCCATGACAATGGAAAGTTAGTAATATCTTCGTTCATCTCATCCTCACGATGTCAACAATAATTTTTCAACACTTTGCGCAAGTTGTTGCACAGCGATTGCGCCACTATCAGCGGATAATTTGCATTTGGTCATGGTTATTCATCCGATACATCTGTATTTTTGGTTTCCCATTCAGCCATTTCAATCAATGCATCAGTCAAACCGTATTCTTCTGCAACGGCGAAAAATGCACCGTCTGGTAATTCGTCGTAATCATCCCGAAAAACACAAGCTGCCATGATTCCATCAGGATAATTTCTGTAATCACGAAATTTGATTTTCTTTTGTTTGCTTGCCATAATAAAAGTTCCTCAATAATTCCTGCCAACAGTCTCTACGTTTTGAAAGTCTCACCGCGCACCTGTTGGCACATGCGCGGAGGTGGATATGATTTCCGCTTACGGTTGCGGAGGCGACTTTTGCAAATGCTCATGATTTCACCGTAGGACGACTCAACGGGTTGCAAGAAATCGCTTGCCCGATAACCACTTATAGGAGTTCACAAAGGTCTTGGTTACTATCTGCTTTTTGCTCATCGTCCGAATCTGTAACGGGGCCAGTTCCCGATACATTCACTACTGAGTAACTTTCTCCGCTTCCAATTTCGCGCGGACTTCTGCAACCTGCCCATTGGTGGGAATTTGTCCATCGTTGGCAGCCATGACTGCCTCAGCACCATACTGAGTAACCAGCTCCTGAAGCGGATCAATCACGGGAGTAGATGCAACATCCACCACATCGCCGCCTTCAGTAAGCGCAACGCCATACATTTCAGGTGCTTTCATAAGCGTTGTCATGCCCGCGGTGACATCCGGGAACACAACATCAGCGGCAAAGCCTACCGCGCGCCACATGCACATATTTTCGGGATACTTTGCCCAACCGGAATCAGGTTTCACAAGTCCAGCCCGTTTTGCATCCTCAAGAGTAAATGCACCAACAAAACTGAAACCATTTTTGCGTGTCATGTGACAGCGATAACCAAGAAAGTTTTTCTTTTCATCGGTCATGCGTTCGACTTTGATTTCCTCAACAAGAGGGCTACTGAGTAGGATTGCCATTGCGCCGCGCGGTGAAAGTGCGGGCTTCCCCTGAATGACTTGCACAAGTTCAAAACTTGCAGTCATGGATAACCCTAATTCGTATCCCTTCAGCATAATTGCCTCTGCCTGTTCGATGCTGGTTACACCGAACAAATGGGATCGGTACATGGCCGGTGCCATCTTTTCAATCATGGCCCAAATGCCAGGGGTGAGTTCACGTGTGGCCGCGGTTGCGATTGCCAGTGGTGCGGCAATAGGTTCAATTGCAGTTGATTTATTTTTGGTTGCCATTTACTTTTTCTCCTTGTGTAATAGGTTCTATTATTTGCGTTCCAATGATTTCTAAATTCTCACCGTCGCACAGGCCAAGCAAATCACGGATGCGGCGACGTAAAGCCAAGCCAACAGGTGATTTGATGTCCATATCCGTGAGCCCGGTTAGTGCATGGCCAAGATTGTTGTTGGACCAATCGAGGATTTTCTGCGCGTGTTCGATTCCAATACCAGAGATTCCGGTAAGAAAATCTATCTTAGGCCCCAACATGCGGGCGGTACGTGGTGCAAGGATTTGCATTTCCGGTGATCGGTTGCGCCGTCCGATACGCAAGATACAATCTTCATAGTCAAGTTGGCCGTTGGCAAAACAGACAAACACTCCCAACTCTTGAATACTCAGTATGGTCCCCATGACACTTGCAAATGACCATCCAGTCACGCCGCGCTCTGCAATTACTTTGCCGTTGTGATCGGCGGTGATTGGGTCGGTGATGATGAGACAGCAATACTGAGTAACAGGTTCATCTGCAACACGTTGGGCATTGGCAATTTCAGTCATTCTTGCAAGCTGAGGAAAAAGCCTATCCTCTGCAAGAGTGTTCAAAAAGTCAGAGAGAGTCTTGCGCTCAAAAACCAGCGTGCAACCATCGCTAGTTACAGCCTGTATATCGCCAGTGTCTAAGAGTGCAACCATCGTAGGCACGCCACCAAACTTTAGGTTTTGGAAGTATGCGGGTTCGCGGGAGTCGATTATGACTGCGGTAATTTGCGCCATATTATTTTTTCTTTCCTTTATGCAAATGGCGATAGCGCGCGGGTGAGATATTGACCACGCCGGGCAACCAAACTGGTTTGACTTGGTGACGGTGATTCTTTTGAGTTGCATGAGAACGAATCACTTTGCCGTTTCGGTCTGGTTTTTCGTGCGGAGATGGAGGGGGGAACATATTTTTCAAATCCTGCAAAGTCATTTTTGTCATTTTCAGTTTCCTTGAATTACAGTTCTGCAAGTAGGACATACACTTAGAGGCATAGATAAAAATGCCGTCACAATAACTTCCGGGTAAACATTCTTATGGCAGTGATAGCAGTAGGCACTCACTATCGAAACGATGATTTTGATTTGTGTTCGGTCTGCAATCCAGACTTGATGATTCTTTGTGGTGCTCATAAATAAATCCTGAATAATTGCTTGCGGTGGGTAGGCTTCCGAACCTACCCACCTCGAAAACTAATACGGATATGGCACATCCAGGCGGTTGTACCCGCAGCCTTCGTCACCCACTACTGAGTAGGGGTCTGAGGGTTCTTCTACTTCGCAAGCATCACAGTAATAAGGTTCTGTGATTGCAATGGATTCAGGATCGGGACATAGCTCAGCAGGGATTTCCACGATTTCACCGCAACCGTCACATTTTATGTAAGCCATGATGCGCACCTAGAAAGGCAAATGCCCGGTGAGTTCTGTGATGAGTTCTCTGGTTTCAACACTATCAACCGTGTACCACTTCTCTACGTGCGGATAGAAAACATGTGCCTTGATCGCCTCTTCCACTTCCGCGAAATTCAATTTACCGGGAGCAACGTTGTTGATAACAACTCTGAGGATATTGAGCGCCTGAATTCTTTCAGCATCTTCAGGTGTAACTGATGTGAAAGTAGGATTGTTGTGTCCATTGCCACTGGGTTGCCCACCAGCGGCTAGGTATGCAGATCGGCAAGCATCCTCGGTATCGAAAAACTGGACAAACTTGAACGTCGTTTCGTCCTTCATTTCACCCGTGGGATTGCCCTGCGTGTCTTTGGCGGGATATTGCCTGCCGTTAGGAACACGCGCCACGCGTGCCCACTTGCCATTGATCTCTCGGACGTTATCAATTCCCAAGGCCTTAATCGAAGGCAGAGTAAATTTCGACCAAGAGACAGACCATGTAACATCGTGGAATTCAAGGGACTTGGGATACTTGACGTTGATCTCAGGCAATGGTTGAATGAAGATGTCAATCATGGTATGGCGCTTTTCGTGTACCGCGGGATCGTAAGGTACGCCGCCCTTTACACCTTTTTGAAACGCACAAGCCCAAGCGTTGATTTCAACCATTCCGAAAAGATCGTAGGTCTGTTCAGGTGGATTGCTTGCCTCTTCAAAGGGGTCGAATTCTTTTGTTTCTTGTAACATTTTGGTTTCTCCTAGTTTTTGATTTGAAAGTTTGAATAATTTTTGTGGAGAGACAGTTATAGATAGTTCGATAGATACCTCCGTGTGATTTAGTTGAGTAAGAGCAATAATTCTGCTTTGGCTTTTTGCCACTCACCCCATGCTTCACGTGCAATCGCATCAAACAGTTGCGCCATAATGAACCACTGTTCAATTTCATCCTGTGGCATTTCTTCATCAATAGCCTCACCGTACATGCGCCAGGCTTGCTCTTTTTGTGATCCAGCTTGTGCGTATTGGATCTGCCAATTCTCAATTTGCCATTGCAAAAACTTTGCCTGAGAGGTGTATTCAGGGAGGGTGGTTACGTAAGAGAGTGCAAGAGTGTTGCTCATGAGTTGTAATTCTCCGCTTCGTACCGGGTGATGAAAAAATGCACACCAGATGAACATTCTGCCCAACGGTTCTCGTCCCATTCGTTTGGTTTGATCGTCCCGCCGACTTTGTAGACAAAACTACTGTCGTAAGTGCTTGTGAAATCCTTGCGCGTGCGTTTGCCGTCGAAATCGAAATGACCTTTGTCGATGGCGTACTCGGCCCGGCACTTGCGGCCTGTGGCGTTGGAGCGTTTCGCTTTGGCAGGGATGATGAGTTTTACGATCCCCTCGTTGCATTTCTTCCAGCCGATAATGTCGCCGTCTGGAATGATGCGCGTGATAGCGTCGGCTTGTTCAATGTTTTTGGCGTTGCTGAGATTGGCGCTTCTGAGATCGGCGTTGCTGAGATCGGCGCTTCTGAGATCGGCGCTTCTGAGATTGGCGCTTCTGAGATCGGCGTTGCTGAGATCGGCGCTTCTGAGATTGGCGCTTCTGAGATCGGCGTTGCTGAGATCGGCGCTTCTGAGATCGGCGTTGCTGAGATCGGCGCGCTCGCCGCCCTCCTCGCTGTACAGCCATTTTCGATGTGCTTCTAAAATCTCGGATAATTGCTTACCGTTGATCGTGATGTCTTTAGGGTTTCTCATAATTGCACCTTTATTTTGGTAATCATATACTTGACACACAAAGCATCATCTTTGAAGCCTAAAAACTTTGCCGTCAGCCTTCGTGTGAGGCCATTTGTCTATTAACAATCCCTGTACCCTTAGATGGTCAATTACCGATTCTGGTATTATTCTGCGGCGCGCTTCTTGTGGAGGGTCACTGATGTACCACTGCCTATCATCGCTCAGATAGACGTACCTATTGGGGTTCTCGGATAGCCATCCAACTAACTCCTCACCTGTTATGGGTTTCATTCTACATTCCTTTCGATGGTCGCTTTCACAACTATTGCGGCCGGTAGTTTGGACGCACGTTTTACAATGCAACTAGCACACAATAAGCCATCCTTTTCGGGATGTATCATCAACCATTGCTCATCTGGTAGCAACATATCCAAGCCAAACTCACTATACGGCTTCCCGCAATCAAGGCACTCAGCTTTTAGGTGCGTCATGTATGTTGTTACCTTTATTTTCGTCCTATCTTTTGCAGTTGCACATTAGTTGAGGCAATATCAATGGCTATGTCAACATCACCGTTGACAATTTGCGAACCTGCCAACGTAATGCCCATGCCGTGAGCCTGGAATGAATTTCGTACACGTTCGACAAAGCCGTCTGCATCACCGCGGATAATAAAAACAATTTCATCGCCAGAAAACCATAAACCAGTGAGCAACAGATCATCAGAACGAACCTGCAAAGCAGTGCGAATCTTCTCGTTGACGGTCTCGTAACCATACTGAGTATTGAGCTGGTGCATGTTATCAATGTCACCGAACACAACAAACTGTCCGTCGGTGGATTTACGTTTCTCGATTTCAAATGCCGCACGTGTCAAAATTCCATACGGTGCATGGGTTTTGAGTTGTGCGTTTTCAGCACGCAACTTTTCATTTTCGGCTTGGAGTTGTTCGATAGTGGTCATTTGGATTTTCCTAAATCGGGACGTACGAAAGCAAAATATGCTTTACCTAAAGTGGTTTCGGTAATGTCGTTTATAGGTGTGCCACATTCGGGACATTCAAGTTTCCCCACTCGCAATAATTCTTTGCCCGGAAAGACGTGTACTTGTGATCCTGTGCAAGCAAATACGTGTTTGACTTTTTGAGAGGTATTGAAGTTTTTTGGTTTCATTATTTCGTCTCACGTTTCGTACCCGCCGCCATTGCTTTTGTAAAGTGGGCTTTGGCATTGGCTATTACATCCTGCTTGAAATTTGCCTCACGTTCTAAGATTTCTAATGCCGCCATACCATTCAGGATTTCATCAAAACTTTTGTACGGCAGTCTCAGCAGGTTTGCTTTCTCCAAATCTCGGACCCGGCGGGTTAGTTCCGAGATTTGTTTCTCTCGTCTATTCCATTCGTGCGAGAGGAGGAAAAGACAGGCGATTGAGAGAGCCACGATAACGACAATTAGGAGTGAATTGCTAGCCATAGGATTAGGAGCATCAGAATAAATAAGATTACGATCCAAACCATTTTGTACCTACTTCATCACGTGTTACGTGCACACGATGATGACAACTTGAGCAAAGCCACTTCACGTCGAGACTATATTTTTTTTCATATCCTTTGTGATGATGTGCTTGCAACCTTGCTTTTCTTCCGCAGGTTTCGCAATATTCTGGTCTGGTTAGAATTCCTTTTTGAACTGCTTGACGAACTTGGACGTGAGCATTCTTTACATTAGGATTATTTTTTTGATATTGAATAACGTGTTTGATAATCCGTTCTCGATTCTCTTTGTATTGTTTTCTGCCGTGACTTGCTCTACATTCCTTGCAGTAAGACGCATAGTAGGACTTTCCAAAAGCTCTCTGATAGGTTGTACTGAAACAGTCAATCGGTAAAAGTCTTTTGCACTTTCGGCAGGTTTTTTCGCTCATTTTGGTTTCACAATTTCGGACAGGATCAAACTCTTGATGTAGAAATGGGACTAATTCGCAATAACTGCATTAGTCCTTTTTGTAGTTCTTGATTTGCTTGAGAAGTTTTTTTTTCCTACTTCAAGCCGCTTATCTTCCAACATCGCGGCCGTAAGAATGTCGTTCACCACCTTGCTATCACTTGCGCGTTCCCCGTCGCTTTCAATGGTCATTCTGGCAGCCTTTTGCGTAACCCAAGCAATCACAACAGGGTCGAGGCTGTACGTACGGGTTACTTTAATTTCGGGTTTTTCCATTCTCTTTACTCCTTCGTGTAGTTTTTCATCTACCGTTTGTTGTCAGGTTCTTACAACCACAACTTTACTACAAGGTTTGTAACTTGTCAAGGGCTGACAACAGATTGTTGTCCATCATTTCAGAAGATTATGACAAAATGTTCGTAATTATGAACAATACGAAAGATAAGTTTTTATGGGTCGATTGGATAATTAAAGAACGTGAAAAACGGGGGATGACACAAGCGGACTTAGCGCGTGCAACAGGGCTACAACGTTCAACCGTATCTGATTACGAAAAACGGTTAAGAACAAAACCAGATGTTGAGGCTTTAGCAAAAATATCAGAAGCACTTGGATACCCCGCTGAATATTTGCCCCGATTAGCTAATCAATTTCCTTATGCAATTGAAGTAGATGATGATACACAACAACTCATTTACGAGACAAATGATCTAACGCCCCAAGAAAAAGAAGAAATCTTAGCTTTCATTCGCATGAAGAAAAACCTAAGGCAACGCAATGCACATAGATGAGCAACTTGCACAAGCAATATTTGAATCTGACAAATTGGATTTGCCTACCATTCGCCACTATATTGCATGGGTGAAATTCAGGAGAAAGATACATCATGGTTTTTATAACTTACCCCATTGGATACAACCGAAGCCACAGCCTAAGGTGCATTGGGTAGGGAGGTAGTTTAGGGGATGAGAAAATTATTGTTGATTGGGTTATTTGTTATTGTTCTTTTAGCTTGTGGAGGCACACCAACAATAGAATCAACGTCTACACCGGAACCAACTTCAACACCGGTGATTACAGGGAAGTGGCAAAGCGATATAGAGCCATCATCATTTGATGATTCGACGAACGTATATCTTCTTCTTGACGCAGAAAACAGAATACAAGGCTGGCTTGATACTTTTTTACCAACACTAGTTGTTCGATGCAAAGAACATGAAGTCAATGTTTACATCAACGTAGGCACACAAACGGCAGTTGAATACAACAGCGATTTATCTACTGCCCGGATTCGTTTTGACCAGGACGAAGCGCAAACCATATCTATGAGCGGATCAACAGATGGAGATTCACTATTCTTTCCAGATCCAAATCAAGCTTTGCAACAAATTCTTTCTCACGAAATACTGTTGTTTGGCTTTACACCGTTCAACGCTAACCCTGTTGAAACAAAATTTGATTTACGTGGTGTGAATGAAGTAATAAAACCCTTGAAAGAGGCGTGTCCCTAAATGTCCGATACTCAGTATTAGTCTATCAGTCCTTTGCCAATTTTATAAAGCAGCCCTGTGCACGGTCCTTTCCAATAAATTGTAGGATTACAAACATTCTTTGAAGTTGCGTACCCCTGCACCTCCGGAGCCGAAGAGCACAGTTCGAGTCTGTGCAGGGGCGCACGTTGCACGGAATTCCTACCCCCATGTGGCAAATAAATGTATCAGGGTTGCACCAATTTCAAACGAAAGGTGTGTGCAATCTTATGCAACTCGATAAAGCTATTGAAGGGTTTATTTTGGAAGCGCGCAGCGGAGCATATTCACCGGCATACATTCCTACAATTGAAAGCCAGTGCAAGCGCATTTGCAAATTTTTTGGCGAGAGAAATCTAGATGCACTCACGCTTGAAGATTGGAAGTCTTATTTTCGATACTTGCGCTTTGAATATGTGCCAGTGCGTTTCAATGGTGACACATCGCCATTGAGCGAAGCAACCATTGACAACCATTGGAAGATGATCAGAGCGTTTTACAACTGGGCGGTTGACACAACCATACTGAGTACCGAACGCCCAGATAAAAAGCTACCCCGTCCCAAGTATCAATCTCCCGAAATCGTACCATTCACTACCGATGAAGTAAAACGCCTTATAGATGCCAGTCAAAGCACCTTGGTAGAAAAAGCCAACGGACGGAAATACAAAATCCGCCGCCCTAATGCGGACCGAGATAAAAGCCTGTTGCTGATGTTGCTTGATACTGGTTTGCGAATTGGTGAGTTGCACCGATTGCGAATAGGAGATGTGAACCTTGAAAACGGGGAAGTGTATGTGCGAACTTTGCGCGATGGTAGGAAATCAGCCGCGCGGACAGTGTACCTTGGAGCACGGACCAAGCAAATCATTTGGAAGTTTATTGCAAAACAACAAAGTGCCCCGGACCAATCACGGAAGCTGTTTGATTATAAATATACTTACTTGCGACATATTATTCGCCGCATCGGTGCAAATGCCAACGTGCCACGAACCTACCCACATAGGTTTCGCCACACGTTTGCAATCTTCTATCTTCGCAATGGGGGAGATGTGTTTACGTTGCAAAGGTTACTAGGACACACCACTTTGGTAATGACGTTGAAGTATGTAAACTTCGTCAAAGCTGATTTAGAGCACGCTCATCGCCGCGCCTCGCCGGTGGATATGTGGAAACTATAATACAATTGGGTAAGTTAGTTCGTAGTACCCAACGCGTTTCCCGTTGGCATTTGTCCATGCGGCACTAGAGGCGTCTTTGAAAACGCTAATGACATTTGATGCACTTGTGATTTGAACAAATCCCGGCGTTGCTGATGCACCTGCGCCATTATCAATTACGGGAATGGCAATGGATTGCCATGCGCCATTTGTAATACTCAAAGCCGTAAATGGGGTTGACATCGTGAAGTTGGTTGCATTAGATGTACCGTTGGCGCTTTGTCTTGATCTGACGGTACAATTTTTCACGTCCAATCTATATTGATAAATCACGTTGGTCGGATTGACTGAAAACCCTACAAGCGTAGGGAGCCAGGTTAAATACTCAGTGGCAAAGATTGGATAGTTGATGACCAGCGCCGATGCAATAGACCAATTGAATCCCGCGCTTGCAGAGAGTTGCGCGCGAAATCTTCCAATATTTGTAACCACGTCGGTGGCATTAAAGTTCGTCCAATTGCCAGCGATATACTTTTCACTGGTGGTTGTGTTGACGAAATCATTCATTGTCAAAGCATAAGGTATGCGACTATGCCCAAACTTCAATCCCGCTGATGCGCCAGTCTCACCAATGGCATACATAAAAAAGTCAATTGGAAGTGCTGCCAGTTCCGCGGCACCGGCGTTATGCCAGTTGGTGCCATGAACTTTGGTATAAGATGCAGAGGTATCCAAAGTATAAACAACATTGCCAACTTTAAAGCGGATGGGATTGGTAGCAGATGCATCCGTAGTTGCAACAGATTTAATTGCAACTGTAAGATCATTAGTTGCAATGGACGGAGTAATAATGTAATTGAAATTGGAAACATTTAGAGAATTCAGCAGGTACGTTTCAATTGCTGTGATCTCCAATGCTCTATCGTTTTGATGTGCGGCAAGAACATCGTCAACGCCATCGGTAAGAGATGCAAATGAATGAACTGATGCAGGAAAAGATGCAGCCATATTATCATCACCTTATCATGAATAAACCAAGTTTAACTTCGTTGACATTTAGATTTCCACCTGAATTTTGTTGTACCCAAACTTCAATGTAACCGGCGGCGGCCAGTGTCACAATCGAAGATGTGGTTAGATAAATACTGTTGGTTGCATCATCACCAACAGATGAGTTACCAGAATAGTAAGTTACACCACTAACTTTGATGTAGATGGATCTGAACTTGTTTGTAGTCCCGGTCGCGCTAAAGAATCCGTTGGCTACACAAAAATAATCTCTAGATGGAAATCCCACGGGAATAGTAATCCTGTTGTTGACAGTATCCACCATGGAGTAGGGGTCAATAGAGGAGGCAAGGCCGGTGACTTTTGAAAGTGTTGCCGTGGCAATTGCCAGAGGGCCGCCAGTGGCAAGAGCGCGCACCCCGCTACCATACTGAACGCCAAGCGTCGCAGATGCAAGACTTTCCAACACCTGATAATCACTGCCAACTGCCAAACGTGTTGCAGCATCCGCGCCAGATGCCGCCGCAATATCACCTTTGGTTGTAAAAATATCAGGAACACCCGCGGCAAAGTTGTCTCTGATGTACGTATTCGCGTACGCTGATTCAATCGTTCCACCCACACTAACTGAAGGAACAGGAGTGTATCCCATGATCACCATCCATAAACTGAGGTATCCCAAATGCCGCTATCCCACAAACCAGCATCGGCGTCCGGGGTGATAAACGGCTCTAAATACAATGTGGTTCTTACTGCCTGTGTGTTGCTTCCTACAGGTTCATCTTCGATAAATCCCACTCGGAACTCTTCTGTTGAAATTCCAAGCGCGGGAATATCGGCGGTAATTACATCGAACAAATCCGGAGCAAACTGTTTGCTGAATCTGTTTTCCAACTGAATAATTGGCGTCTTTTGCCCCGCGGAAATAAAAGGCTGATACTGGTCAACCAGGTCATACGCTTGATTTCGGTCCTGATACCAGAGACTATCCAATACCAACTGCCTTTGATTCACTGCGTCCGCGGGATTGCGCGGGTTGGAAATTGTATCTGTGCGTTCGGTCCACGTAATGTCACCCTTGATCCATGTGCCGTATGTCGCCGGTGGCACGGTATCAGGATATTCTACTGGTCCCGGAAATAAGTACAATGTATCCAAACTCACATTGTTTATTTCAATAAAGGCTCTCACACCATAATCTGTAATCGTAAGGTACGGCGCAATTCCATCAGCCGAAACCGAAAACGAAAGATAAGGGACATAGGGGGAAAGAGAGAAGGTATAGCTATTGTCAATGCTTTCCAGATAAACAGGGTATCCATTGTAGTTGTAATCAACTAATACAGACCTTGTTTCCCCTGACGCCAGCGGAGGATCTGTTTCAAGCGGTTGCCATACAATTGCATCCGTGAGAGATTTTCGCACGTGAAACTTTAGTTTGACCACGTTCCGGCGAATGATCCACGGCTGCGGGTTGCCAATATCCTTAAGCATTTCGCTTTGAGAAATAGATGCGACAGAACTTGTATTCCCAAACCTAGGGATAAATGCCAACTGCCCCAAATTATTTATAAACACATAACCAAAAAAGGAAAGCGCCAAATCTTCCAGTTCCGCGGCAACGTTGCGGTCTCCACTGGAATACCAGTATCTTATAAAGTCGGAAGATGTGCCAATATCGCGCCCCCACTCTACGGGCCACTGCATGACATCTAAAAGAACGTTGATGTTATCATCTACTGAAGTAGGTGAGAGTGTGCCATCGGTATACGTTCGTTGTGCGGTGACGGAGGTATCCCGCAGCACTCGCAAGCCATCTTCACAACGCAAAATTACTTTTGCATCCGCGCCGTAGCCAATAGGGTTTATGTCTTGAATAATACCAGTGAAACGAATATATTTTGTGTTTGTTGATTTATCTTTTACCGAAACCCTGACTATCTTGCCAGCCTCGACATCCGGGTAGAGAGGGGAGGAGGTATTCCAAGCATCAAACCTGCCATCGTGATTGGATAATGTGATTGTCGCTGTACCAGTTTGTACAACTTCAAACCCCTGCCCACTCGGACGAAGCATGACTCTTCTGCCGCGGGATATCCTCGGAGCAATGGTTAGATAAGAACTCTCATTTGCACCATCGAAAACATTATCACCATCCCAATCTACTTCGATACCCCAAGCCAAACTATCTTCAACAGTAGACGCACCATACTTGTGCGAAGTGCCATACTTGAATACTGAGTATCGGTTATCGGTCACAATGCCACCTTGCCATCGGATTGCATCCGTCTAACTGCTTGTTCGACAAACGGTGCAATAATTGTTTGCGCTTCACTGGCATTGCCCAAGGACACCTGCGGGGAATAGATAAACGTTATTCCTTGCCCACTTGAACCATTGCCACCACCTAAGGGTAACACTGTGCCACTCATGGAAGGTCGGAAATATTCTTGTCTGGTTTCGTTGACGCGGTATAGCATCCCCGCGGAAATATCACCACCGCCCGCATGAGTGCCGGCGCGAATCAAACCACCACTTGGCAAATACTGCGGACCTTGATTTGCAAAGTTGGAAGTGTAATTGGCAATGACATCAATCGTTGATGTCTTATGTTCCGGGATACTGGCAATAATCCGTTGCAATTCCGCGGCGTCTACTTTTCCATCTTTCATAGAGTGTTTCAAAATCTCGCCATACTCATACACGGATATTTTGCCGGCGGCAACTTTATCCGTTAGATTGTTCATGGCAATTGCGGCGTCCGCGGAGCCTTGATCAAACACGCCGAACATCACACCCGCTTGCGTTGCCATTTGGAATTCCGCAGTGGTAAGACCACCTACAGATAGTTTTGTTACCAGCAGGTCATATTGCATTTTCCCCATGGCTTCCGTGTGCTTATCTTCGACTTCCTGAATTTTGTCCTTCACTTCATCGTACGCTTGCAAATTCTCTTCTAATTTTTCTTTGTTCTTATCCCAACCTTCAGCGGAAAGGGATTCGTATTCAGCTTCGAGTTTGGATTTCTCTTTGAGAAGAGATTTCAAATCCTTATCATAGCTTTTTTGTTCACTATAAATATTCGAGGCTAAATCCAAATAACTTTTGTATTGCTCAGTGAGAGCCTTAATTGCATCTTCTTGCGCTTTGATTTCTTCTTTTGTTTTTTCGGTTTCAACGCCAAGTTTTGCAGTAGCATCGGCGTTTTTTATCATCGCTTCTGTAGAGGCGTCCTGCTCTTTTTTGGCTTGTGCCAGTGCATTATTCCATTTGTCCGTGCCGATAACAGTAGCGTTGAATTCATCGCCCAAAATTTCCTGTGCCCGTTGCGCGGCGTTCATGTCGTTTGTCATTGCAGTAAGAACAGGTAATAACTGCTGACCAATTGAAACTTTCAATCCTTGCACACTATCATTCCAGTTATCCAAAGCAATTTCATAACGCCGCGCGTCGTCAACTGCCTTTTGCGTGAGTATCAGACTTTCATCAATCGCCGCACCTTGTTCCAACAATGCCTTACTGCCTTTATTGAGAACGTCAACCCACTGCAATCCGGCGCGTCCCAAGTTTTTGATAATAAATTCGTTCTGCTTTTGCTTATCGTTGATGGACAAATATTGATCTGATAGTTTCGCAAGAGTTTCAAGGTTAGGTGTCAATCCCTGTTTTGTCAATGTGCGTGTGGCTGTCATTGCATCTTCGGCGCTAAGTTTGTAATCATCCAAGACCTGTAAAAACCTGCTGGTGTTTTCGGTACTTTGCCCACTGACAAGGGATAAGTTTCTGACCTCATTGGCGTACTTGACAGTTGAATCAACAGCATCTTTCCCAAACGCAACAACACTGGACGCTAACTGTTCAAAGGCTCTGCTAGCCGTAAACGATTGAACCATAGTACCAAGTTGCCCAAAGGAAGATGTCACGCCTCGCAATACCTGCGAGGCAGCATCCGTTGCAACGACCATGATTTCGACTCTCTCGGCCATTATGTATTCATCTCTTTTAGTTTCAACATTACATCACGTCGCGCCTCATACCGATACCACCAAAGCAACCGGGAACCACCGCCAATTTCCCACGGAGGGATGCCCCAATCCGACGCAGCATCTAATGCCACTACCCACCACGGGGCTATTTTTGCTCCTGAGATTGCTGAGTCTCGGATTGATTTTCTTTCACTAAAGGGACGGACTGCTCTTGTAGTTTCTTAAGAAACTCGCTCCTTATGCTTTTTATTTCTCTGAGAGTGTAAGTGGATTTCAACCATGCAAGCGCGTCATCAGAGGACAGATACTCAGTATGTTTGTTGCCATTTTGAGAATCCGCTAGCACGAAATGAGACAAGGCTTTATAAAGCCATATCGGATTCCCTTCAAAGAACCCAAAGAATTCATCACCTAGCAGATCGTCAAAGCGGTCCGGGTCAATCTGGATTTTTGGCATTATTTCTTTTCAATGAAGTGCCATGTGCCCGTTGCACCTTCGTCTGAATAGGCAACGGAGGTTTCAAAGTGATAATCCCGTACAACATCATCACGGATGACAAAGAGGTTCACTACTCCCGTTTCTTCATCATGTACGCGCGTAATGAAGGCCAGAGAATTCACGCCGCCGGATGAAACGAAATGAACGTTACGCCCAACTGCAACACCTTGCAATTTTTTAGCCTTTACACTTTCAGGTTTGGCTTCTGCTTTCGCTTCTGCCTTCTCTTCTTCTTTTGTTTCTTTCTTTTTTTCAGTCATTGCAAACTCCTTATGTTAAAGCTGATAACGCATTTACTACAATAATCTGCCCACCCAACGCGGCAGTTGGATCGTATCCACCCTTGAGCGTTCCTGTCACTGTATCGTTGCCATCATCGTTTTCCAGCGCGGTAAATTCTGTCCAAACACCAGGGACATCAATGATCAACGTCTTATAAGTGTACACACTACCTGCCACTGTGAACGCCGAGCCTTCGATTTTGATCCGAACAAGCCGAGCCGTCTTGGAACGCTTCTTCGCTTGTTCAGCGGTTGCAGTTCCATCGTGTTCAAAGGTGACTTTCAGCGTCCAGGTAGCTTTTGTATATTTGGCGAAAGAGAAATCTAACCTGCCGTCACCTGTGGGTTGACCTTTCCATCCGGTTTGCAGATCCAGATCAAATGACAAGAATGTATTGCTCTTTTGCGTTGTGCCAATCGTGCCTGTGGTGTCATCGATGTATAGTTTCGCGTTGCCAAAGATAATCTCTTCCACCGACGGCACGGAAATATTTGGCGTGAAAGTCTGGGTAACTGTCACCGTGGAGCCAGACGACTCTTGCACAAATGTGCCAGTGGAGAGGGTGAGCGTATTTGTTGAACCTGTCACCATCGAATACACGCCATCATTGGAAGATGAACCGATAACCCGTACTCCGAACGTAGTTGTTGGGAAGATTGCAAACCCACTTGCACTATCTACAATCGTGCCTCCTGTGGAGTTGAAAGTAAGCGTTGCACCGCTAAAATTGACCGGTGCCACTGTGCGCGTTTTCAATACCGCGCTCATCATGACGGCTTCTTTGTACTTACCGCTGAGCCGTAAGCTCTCGCAGAACGCATATGCACCAAATTGTACTTCCCGATCATCGCCCGCTTCCGCGGAATAGGTTTGGATAGAATTTTTGGAGGTGGTAGGCAATGGGTATATGTACACAAATCCGCTACCAGTTGAATCACTTGTGCCCGCGGTTACATTCTTGATGCCCATTGCCAGCGGAT
>Ga0070698_100000516_pt1 | contig 41081 bp, 34 predicted proteins | sample KBSK1502metaG_FD_65477 | JGI IMG/M metagenome (GOLD analysis project Ga0070698, IMG submission 65477) | Corn, switchgrass and miscanthus rhizosphere microbial communities from Kellogg Biological Station, Michigan, USA - KBS K1-50-2 metaG | ecosystem: Host-associated > Plants > Roots >...
TTGACGAAGATGCCGTCGGGAATTAGCGCCAGTGAAATCCGTCCGCTGGGTGGAATCTTGATGTTGCCTTTTGAGTAGCGGTCCTGGCCGAACACGGTGACTGAGATTACATCTTCGGGGCCGAGCCGATAGGTCGTAAAGAAGTTGTTGTAGTAAGGGACGATTGCTTCTGCTTCCGCGTCCTGGTCGCGGCGATTTGTTTGACCGTCGGCAGTCACTTCGGACAGCGGCTTGCTCGCATCCTTCTTCCCGGCCTTGTCAGCCTTGGATGTATCAGGCTTAACGGTCGCCGGAGCTGGCTCACTAAACGGCCCGCCGGTGACTGTCGTAGACGTCGACTTGCTCTTGTCCTGGTCGACGGCTGCGTCGCGGCTGATAGCAGGATCAGCCTTGGCTTTTACATCGTTCGCGGTTGGCCCGCTGGCAGTGTTCGCCGCGGGTGGAGCAGATGTCTTGCTCTTGTCCTGATCGACGTTGGGATCGCTCGTCATCACCGGGTCGCTGTTAGGCTTTACCTCGGGTGACGTTTGCGGCGCGCCGTCGGTGGTCGCCTTTCGTTGACGAGTGGCGTTTGCCGGCGACGTGGGCGACTGGGCGAATGCGCTGCTGGTAATCATCAGCGCGGTAGCCAGAACAATTGTTTGAGTTAGCAGCTTCATAGTTTCAACCTCCGACTTAGTGGCACAGACTTCAGTCTGTGATTGGTTATCGAGATCCACAGACTGAAGTCTGTGCCACTTATCTTCCTCCGCGGCCCAGCAGGATCGTCTTGATCGTTTCGAACATGATCGTGGCGTCAAGCGCGATGCTCTGGTTCTTGATGTAGTAGAGTTCGTATTCCAATTTTCGTCTGGCATCCTCGATGGATGCGCCGTACGGATACTTGATTTGCGCCCAACCGGTCAGTCCGGGCGCGATCAAATGCCTCTGTTCGTAAAACGGAATCTCCTGCGCCAGTTGTGCGATAAAGTGCGGCCGTTCCGGGCGCGGGCCGACAAAATTCATGTCGCCACGCAGGATGTTCCAGAACTGTGGTATTTCATCGACCCGTATTTTCCTGATGATGCGGCCGACTCGCGTCGTGCGATCGTCGCCGGTCTGGGCCCACACAGGTCCGTCTTTTTCAGCATCGACACGCATCGAGCGAAACTTCATCAACATAAAAGTGCGGCCGTTTTTGCCGACGCGTTCCTGCCGGTAAAAAACCGGGCCGCGCGATTCAAGCTTGATCAGAATCGCGGTCATGACGGCGATCGGAAAAGACAGGATGGCGCCAATCAAGGCGACGGTGCGATGCATTACGGCGCAGGCAATCTCGTTAATCCGTGCGCGCCGGCCACGGCTGGAAAAAATCAACCACGACGGTCGAATGAGATCGAGCAACACGCGTCCCGTCAACCGTTCATAAAAGGAAGCGCTTTCCTCGATCGAAACGTCGCCCGACAAACTTAGCCGCAGCAGCTCGTCGGTCGGAAAGTGACCACGTCGATCGCCGATCGCGACTACGATGCGATCTATGTTTTCGCTCTGGACCAGCGATCGCAGTTCCGAGGTCAAGCCAATTACTTTCGGATTGATCAGGCTTTTCCCAACCAGCGCGGGGTCGTTGTCGACAAAGCCAACCACGCGAAAACCCGCGTCGGGCCGGCCCAGGGTTTCGCGCGCGATTTCAATTGCGAACGGACCAGAACCAACGATCAGAATACGCTCGCCGATTTCCGGGTGGCCCAGGATCCAATGAATACCCAGGCGCCAACTAACCATCATCAGCAAAGCGAGCGGCAGCGAAATAAACGAAACGCCGCGGCCGATCATTACCTGCGGCATGAGATAAAAAGTTATCGCCAGCGCGATCCAGGCGAGTCCCAGTGCTTGCAGCAGACGCAGCACCAGTTCGCGCCGGTCATGCATGACCACGAAGTCGTAAAGGTCGAGAAGATAAAACGACGCGAGACAGAAAACCGTCGCCAGCCCCGCTTTGTAAAAGCCGTGACGGGTGATCAAAGCGTCTTCTGCATCGACTGAGCCCAAACGCACGTACACGGCTACGATCAGACCGCCGAACAACAACATCGCTTCGGCGAGCAGCAGTAGAACCATCCGTGCGTTGAACCGGGAAGGTTTCAAGAAACCACATCCTCCTCGATATAAATCAGGTCGGGATCTTCAGCCGCCTCTTGATCGATCACTTCAGTTTCTGCTTCAGCCTGTGGCGCCAGGCGAAGATGACGCGGCTGATAGTAATAAGCATTGGCATCAAGCTTTGTGTCGGCGCGATTGAGCACAACGCCGAGCATTTGTTCGCGCGGCAATTGCTCGAGCAGGCGATCGACAACCGCGTAACGAGTTTTCGAAGCACGCACGACCAGGATCGCCGAGTCGGCGCGATTGATTAGCAGATTGGCATCAGTGAATACGCCGAGTGGCGGCGCATCGATAATGATGTAGTCGAAATGCTTGCGGGCTTCGTCAAGCAGACGGCCGAAACGGGGACCGGAAAGCAGTTCAGCCACGTCTTCACGAGCAGCGCCGCCGGGCAAAAGGTGCAGCCCCGACGGATCGAGCTTGACGATTGCTTCGGTAAAGTGGGTCTGTCCGGTTAGGACTTCCGACAGACCACATTCGGCTTCAATGCCGAGATAATCAGCAGCGCAAGGCTGTCGCAAATCGGCGTCGATGACGAGCGCCTTCACCCCGTCTGTTTGGGCCAGCAGCCAGGCCAGGTTCAGGGCCGTTAAAGTCTTGCCTTCACCGACGCCGGCGCTGGTGATTACAAAGGCGCGTTTGCGCTCGCGCTCGCCGGCTTGAAGCAGGCGGGTTCGCAGTGAGCGAAACTGTTCGCATTCAGGCGAACGTGGTTCGGTAATAGCTACAAGATGTGGTTCGACGCGCGCGGCCAGGACTTCTCTTACAGAGAACTCGACAGCGCGCGTCGATCCTACAGCGCCCAAGGTTGCCCCAGCATCACGGGAAGCTGGTCCGCCGGGGAGTGCCGGCCCGCCGGTCCCTTCGGCCGTGTGCGCAGTGGACGCTGAGTTGAATGCCGCGGGCTTGGCGGTGAAGGGCGAACCCTCCCAGGGATGATCGTTGTCGTGCTTCGGGGTGAAGTACGACACGTTATCCGAGTTGCCGTTGCGGCTGACTGAAGATTGTTTTGGTTTGAAATTGCGCGGCGCGGATTCGGCGCGCTTCAACGCATCATAGACTCTGCCCATTGTTTTCTCTCCCAAGGCCCGAACGGCTGAAAGCCGCTCCCAGCTCTTCAATGGTTGTTGGCGATTCGCTCGATCGCGGGTATTCGTTAACGACGATGTCAGAGTCCCGTTCCGGTGTAGTCACCGGCTCAGGCTTCGCGACGGGCGCAGGATATTGAGCGACCGGCTGCGGGCGGTCTATTGACGACACGTTAACAGTCTTGTTCGCGTTGCCGTTGCCGTTTCTCTGACCGTTACCGTTGCTGTTTTTCTCGCCGTTGCCGGCGGCCCAAAGCTCCGCTCGTCCGGCCGCTTGAAAAATTCGCGCCGGCCCTTCGCGCTCTTCAAAGTTCTGCACCCGCGGCAAGACGTCGAAAGTTTCGGCCACTTCCTGTACGGCGGCGCGGCTGATGATCGGTTCGCCTGCCGCGAATCCGTTAAGCAAAGCGTTGTCGCAAAGATTGTTGATGTTGCGCGGGATGCCTTCCGAACAGCGAAAGATGTAATCGACGGCGCCCGGTGAAAAAATGTCGCCGCGCGCGGCGCCGGCAACTTTCAGTCGGCTGTTGATGTACTGGGCGGTCTCTTCAACGTTGGGCAGCGCCTTGACGTCGCAGCGCAGGGCCACGCGTTGTTTGAGCTGGCGCAGATCGGGATTATTGAGTACGTGGCGCAGTTCCGGCTGTCCGGTCAAAACGATCTGAAGTTGCTTGGCGGTATCGGATTCGAAATTGCCAAGCAGTCGTATCTCTTCCAGGACGCTGGTGGAAAGACCGTGTGCTTCATCCACGATCAGAACGGTGCGCAGGCCGCGGCTGTGACGCGAATCGAGAACTTTGCCAAGCTCGATCAAGAGATCGGATTTGCTTTCCCAGTTCTGAATATCGAAAAGCTTCGCCAGATGCTGGTAGAACTCAGGCACCGACAGGCGCGGATTGAAGATGTAAGCCACCAGCACTGTGCGATCCAGGCGTTGCATCACCCAGCGCAGCATTGTGGTTTTTCCCGTGCCGACTTCGCCGGTAACCACGATCAAGCCTTTGCCGCTTTCAATGCCGTAGTGAAGGTTGGCCATCACTTCGGTGTGCGACGGGGTGAAATAGATGTAGCGCGGATCGGGAGTCAGCGCGAATGGCATTTCTTTCAGTCCGTAAAATTCTGCGTACATACTTTCCTCCAACGGTGGCACAGACTTTAGTCTGTGTTCACAGGGCGATTAGCACAGACTGAAGTCTGTGCCACTCCAAACTAAAGCAGGAACTTCTCCAAGACATGTGTGGCCCGCAGCACGAATGCTATTGCGGGCATGGTGACAATAGCTGCCGCAACTCCGGCCGCCATCGCGAGTTTGTGACGACGCGGGATTGAGCGAGCCTCGGCCGCGGTTAATAGTTCAGGGATTGAAGCGAGCACGGGCAGACCCGTGTAATGCTTCGCGTCTTCAGTAGTCTGAATCGTGAATAGTTTTCTGACCTCGACAGCCAGCGCGAGCAGTAAGCCCAGCGCCAGGCCGATCCCGAATCCGGCTGCCGTCAAAACGAAACGTTTGGGCGCGACCGGCATTGCGGGAAGGTTCGCCGGATCGACAACCTGAATGCCGCCGCCCTGAAAATCTTTGGCTGCGTCGGCGCCGACGACGATCTTTTGTTGCTGTGCAAGCAGGTTGTCGTAGTTCAGTTTCTTTGTCTGGTACTCGCGATCGATGGCTTCCAGGCCAACTTCAGCGTTGGGAATTGCATTGATACGACCACTGAGATCGGCGATCTGCGCGTTGGTTTCATTCAAAAGCTTTTGCTGGCGATCCATGTCACTGTCGGTCATGGTGATCTGGGTTTTCAGCGAGAGGATGCGGGGATCGCTCAACTGCACCAGTTTCTGCCGGCGCTCTTCGATACGCGCTTTCCAGTCGTTAATCATTTGGTCCTGGTCGCGCTTGACTGACTCGAGCTGCGACTTCTTCGCTAACACGTCCGGGTGCTTTTCCTTGTACTGCGTCAGCAGGTTTTGCAGTTCGGCCTCGAGCTCCGATCGACGGTTGGCCAGGTTCGCCCAGGCCATAGTCGTTTTCGGATCGGTGGTGTTTTCAGCGGCCATCGCGATTTCCTGATCGTAACTCTTGGTGATGTCGGCCAACTGGCTGCGATAGGCCGCGCCGAGATCGCGCGAGCGGCCCTGTTCGGCGATCAGTGCTTTCTGTTCTTCGTGCAGACCGGTCAGACGGCCAACCAGGGCCTGCGACTGCGAAGGCAGATTGTTCATGTTCTGCTGAAGATAGGTCAGGCGCTGGTTGTCGATCGTGTCGAGTTCTTCCTTGGCGTTGCGCACCTGTTCTTCGATGAACTGTTTAGCGGAGGTGCCGGCGTTGACAGTGCCCTTGGTTTGTTCGTCGATGTACTTGCTGGCCAGTTCGGCCGCGACTATCTGGGTCGATTTCGGATCACGCCCGCGATAGGTGATGTTGAATCCATTCGTGACGTCGTTACGGCTGGTGTTCACTTCGACCTTGATCTGTTTGCGCATCTGGTCGATTAGCAATTCCATCGGCTCGCCGCGCTTACGTTCGTCGTGAAAGAGGTCGTACTTTTCCATCAACGGTTGCAGCGAACTGCGGCTGGTGACCACCTGAGAAATGCTGGTCAGCTCGCGCGTCATGGTTTCTTCGGCCACGGTGGGCACGACAGAGTTGGGCAGCGTCGATGGCTTGACGACAATCAGCGTCACCGATTCGTAAACGTCGGGCAGGCGATAAACCGCATAAGCGATGGACAAGCCAATGGCCAGAGTGGGCAAAAGGATTAGCCATTTTCGTTTGCGCGCGATGTTCAGGTATTCACCCAGTTTGCGCGGTCGAAATTCAACACTCATTGTTCCAATCTCCTTGTTGTTTAGAGTCGGGCTACTGCCCGACTCAGCGGGCGGTAGCCCGCTGCTAAACGGCAGGGTCTCTTACAGCGTCGCCAAAGTTTTCCTGGCTTCGTCGGCTTCGGCGAAATTTGTCTTCTCGCCCAGGCGCAGAGCGGTTTCGATCTCGCGGCGCGCGCCGGCTTTGTCACCCTTGGCGGCCAGCGCTACTCCGAGATGAAAGCGATAAGTTGGCGAAGGCACGCCGTTCGTGCTGTGCGCCGCGGCTTCGTCGGCCGACACGGCCTTTTTCAATTGCTCCGCGGCCGCGCCATACAAACCTTTTTTGTAGTAGACCCAACCCAGGGTGTCGACAAAGCTCGGCACTTCGGGGCTGGCCTGAACGGCGCCCTGGGCCAGGCGAACCGCTTCATCCAAATTGCCTTTGCCGTAGACAGCGTAGATCCACGCAAGATTGTTGGCGGCGAAAACGGCGTTCTCGTCTTTGGCCAGGGCCTGGCGGTAGTAGTCGGCGGCCGCGTCAAAATTCTGCCGGTTCATCTCGAGCATGCCGATCAGCGTGTAAGCTGCGGCATTCTCGGGACGGCGCTCGACGATCTTCTGGTATTCAGCAATCGCGCGGTCCTGCTGATTCGTGTTCACGAACAGCGCGCCCAAAGCCGAATAGGCCGCGAGATAGTTGCCGTCGATTTCCAAGGCGCGACGGAATTCAGCTTCAGCGCCCTGCGCATTTCTTTCAAAGCCGTAGACCTGGCCTTTCAGAAAGTGCAGGGAAGCGTTGTTAGGCTGAGACCCCAATGACTGATCGATTCGGGAGTGGGCCTGATCGATTTTGTTTTGCGCGGCATAGATACTGATCAGGCCACGCAGAGAGTTAAAGTTCGCGCTGTCGATTCCCAAAGCGCTGTTATAGAAACTGATTGCTTCGTCGAGTTTGTTTTCCGCCAACGCCACCGAAGCGAGATCGACATAGACGTCGGTGCTTCGCGGGGCTGCATCGCGGGCCATCAGAAAATCCTGACGAGCGGTCCTGGTGTCGCGCAACTGTAGGGCGGCCGAGCCGTGAGCTACGAGAGTGTTGGCCCGCAGATCAGACAGCATCTGCGGTGACATGTCGCGATCGGGCGAAGCTTTGCCCAGACGCTCCTGTAGCTGACTGGCTCCCTGCAAGGCGGACTTGGCATCGCCGCTAACCAGATCGATTTGCACCCTCATCAATTTTCCCGGCAGATAATCCGGGTAGTTGCGTTCGAGATCGCCGGCAAACGCACGCGCCTGATCGATTTGGCCCAAGCGGAATGTTGCTTCAGCTATGAAGAACAGACCGGGCCGTGAATTCGGTTCCTGCTTGAGAACTTCTTTTAGATCTTCGACCGCGGCTTTCAGATCATTCGGGTCTCCGCCCTGCATTTCAATGCGGGCGCGCAGGATCATCGCCTGACGATCCTTTGCGTCGTTCTTCAGAATGGCGGCGATTTCGTTCTTAGCGCCGTCAATTTCACCACGCATCAACATGATTTCGGCCAGGCGATAGTGGCCCTGCGTATAGTCAGGAGACTTGGCGACAACTTCTTTGTAGATCGCGAGGGCTTCGTCCATGCGACCGGTTGACGAATAGAAATCGGCGAGGACCGAACGGCCTTCGGGCTTGTCTTTGTCGAGTTCAGCCAGGGCCTTGTAAGCCTCTTCGGCTTTGTCGAAGCGGCGGTTGACGAGATAGAAGCTGGCGAGAACGAAACGTGCTTCACGGTTATTGCCATCGGACTGGACTGCTTTAAGAAATTCAGTCTCGGCATTGTCCAGGCGTTTAATTTGGACCAGGAACTTTCCGTATTCGTAATGCGCCAGCGCAGACGATCCGTTGACCGAAATCGCGCGCTGGTAGATCGCTTCGGCGGTCGTCAAATCGTTCGTCAACGCATGAAAGCGAGCCAGACTCAGATAAGATTCAACTCGCTTGGGATCGATTTCGATCGCCCGGTTCAGTTCGGCGAAGGCTTCGGTCTTGTGGTCCTGCGCGAACAGCACACTGCCCATCAGGATGTGACCCTCAATGTGGTTACTGTCCTTTTGCAGAACTTCTTTCGCCAGCCGCTCAGCTTCAGCGATACCCGCCGCCGATTGCTTGCTGCCCATCAAATAATAATTTCCCAGCCGCACGCGCACGTCGAGGTTGTTTGGATCGAGCGCCACCACCTGCTTCATTTCTTCGAAAGCTTCCTGGTATCGCTGGAGACCTTCGTAAGCATTCGCCAACCCCCAGTGCGCTTCGGCGAGCTTGTCGTCGATTTGCAGAGCGTTGCGAAACTCGAGCGAAGCTTCCTGAAACTTCTTATCTTTCAGGAGTGCCTGGCCACGGGCGACGTGTTGGGCTTTGGCTTTTTCGGGGGTGGTGCACGCGGCTATCAACAGGACTGCGGCAACCAAAATAGTGAACAGGGGAAGGGTATAGAAATTCCGGCGGCACTCGTTTTTCATCACTGCGGTCTCCGTGAGCGCTTCGGACTTTCGAGCAACTGAAGGTCCGATGCGCTCGGGTTATTTCACTTTGGCGATCTTCGGCAACGGGCAAAGTCGCATGAAGGTCGTTGGGGCGAAGTTTGTTATGTCAAAAACCTTGTTTCCAACCTCATCTCGGTGCGGGGCCGCACCGGCGAGTTACAGGTAAGAAAGTCGCAATTGGAAGTTTCTACCAGGATTGATTGCGGAACCGCCGGCGCGAGCCAGCAGGTAAAGCTAGTTGGGAACAAAGGCCGGCAGTTGGGCTGAGGCCTGAGAGGCCATTTCTACAGCGTTTTTCTGGGCTTCTTCCGGCGAATTGCCCATTGGGACCATCACGCGGACCATCGCTCCGTCCGAGCGACGCCGGCGCAAGCTATCAAGCACTGTATAGACTTTTCCCCAGTACTCACTGGCCACGGCGCGGCCCCGGCCCTGGTACCAGTAAATCATCAGCGCGCGGTCGCGACCGTTGGCAATGGCGAACCGGTTGGCTTCAAACGGCGCGCCGCCGTTCGTGGGAGTAATCAGAATTCGAGCGGGATCGCTCATGACCCAGCCAGAGCCGGGCAGGCAATTCAAAGGACTGTGATAGGTAGCGCCGTTGCGTTGCGTAGCGTAATAGCCGACATACAACGAAGCCGTGCGCATGCCGGAAACAAAATTCCGAGAAAGATAATCGTCGGCTCGCAAAACCTTTTCAGTCTCAGCGTCAAAGCGGACATCGTCGCCCGTCTGCCGCCACGAACCTACTTGGGCGGGAAAATCCTTTAGTGCTTTGCGCGAGACGTGGGCCTCGCCGGCGCGTTCCCAAACATTGATGATTCCGCCGCCCAACAGCAGCACGGCCAGCAGAACCCAGAAACGAATTGTGTTAGTGCGGGTTTTAGTCATCATCGATTCTGCGTTGGCCACTTATCGAGTCCGCGAAGCGGACGAATCGAAAATAGCCCAGCAGTTCACTGCTGGGTACGGGTCCCACCATGACTACCAAGCCCGTGAAACGGGCGGCAGAAATCGTAAGGCATCGTTGAGCTGTCTCGCATTGCTTTTCATTTCAGTCGTCCGCTTAGCGGACTCGGTTCTTCATCTCCGATTCGATCCCACCGATGAATCGGTGGGCTATTTTCATGCGTCCGCTTCGCGGACTTGCCAAGCTGCGGGATCGGACAGCTCCATTTTTCCAAATCGCGCAAATCGATCGAGCACCCAGCCCGTCGCAAACAACAGCGCCGCCGCCGCGATATAGATCACCCAACCCGAGAACGTATGAAAGAAACCGTCCGCCACTCGAGTGCCGTAGTAATGGGCCAGAACGCCTGTGCCGCTAACGCGCAAGGCGTTCGTTAGAATTGCAATCGGCACGGCCGCCACGACCAGGATCAGCGAGCGCCAAAACGTAAAACTCTTGAACAAATTAGTGGCATAGATTTCAGTCTGTGATGATTTAGGATCGGAATCACAGACTGAAGTCTGTGCCACTTTCGGTTTCGTGAAATACGCGTAGACCACGGCCAGTGTTACCAGCGTCATCAGCGATCGTATCCCGCTGCATGCTTCGACCACTGCAAGTCTCTTCGGCTCGCTCGCGCCGAGCGGCATCAACTCAATTATGTTTCCCTGTCGCAGCACCGGGATGCTAAAGAAAGACATCGCCGCCACCGCGCATCGCGACGCGAAAAGTTGCAAGGGAAAAGCGATCCGGTTAAAGACGATTTGCGGAATCGGGATTGAAAGAATCAACAGCGCCAAAGGCACTGACACCAAACGCAGCAGTCGGAAACCCCAGAAATAAATCAGAATGCTCGCGATCATCAGAACCAGCGAAAGCCGCTGGACGAACAGCTCGGCCCCGGCGACACCCGCCCACAACGCGAGCAGAGACATGCCGACGCCAATCCCACCCCAAAGAGCAGCGGGGCTGGTCAGCACTTCAGCGAAGCGTGCTCGTTCGAGCCAGAGAATGTAGCCGATAACAAAAGGAATCAGCAGACCGTGCGAATAGTTTTCGTCAATCCACCAGTCGGCACCCAACTTCAGGAGCACGGTGAAATAGACAAACACCAACGCGATGGCGATGGTTAAAGGTTGGTAGAGCTTGCGCGGGACGGCGACACTCATGCGGTTTGATGGCTTGCGCAGCCGAGGGGCAATCTCTGCTGAGAAGCTTTGGTTGATGTGGGCCGGAATCAGCGTTCTGTCCGAGACCGGCTTTCAAAGACGGGCAGATAAGTTCTGGCCCTCAAGGTTGGGTAAACAGCGAAAGGAACAGGCATTCCTGAAAGTTCGGTTTATCGGGATTAGGTTGTTGACGGATTAGTCGTGGGTTGGTGCGCGAACGCGAAAAGCTGCGTGGCATTAAAGCCAGTCTGATTATAGACACGGGCGACTGGCTGCTGTCTATAGTTAATTCTGGAAAGTCAGAACGGAAAGCGACCGCGCCCCAAACTTCGGATCGCGGACATCCCTGTCCGCAAGCGGGCGAAGCACACTCCGATTTTTCGGGACGATGGCGTTGAAGAGGTTCGCGCTGCGCGCTCAGGCGGACAGGATGTTCGCGATCCGAAGTTGGGGCCCGGTCGCTACCGCGCCCGGTTCTGACCGCATCACTAAATTCACTTTTCGCCAAATGCCCGCTATTCTCTCTAGCCATGACTGCGACCACTGTCGGTGTAATCGGCCTGGGATATTGGGGGCCGAATCTGTTGCGCAACTTTGCCGAGAACGAGGCGGCCGAGCTGCGCTGGATTTGTGATGCCGACGAGTTACGTCTGGCGGCGATGGGCCGTCGTTATCCCGCGGCGCAAACTACGACTGACTATCAAAAACTTCTGGCGGATCCAAAACTGGACGCGATTGCGGTGGTCACTCCGGTAGCCACGCATTTTCAGATCGGCAAAGCAGCGCTCCGGGCGGGCAAGCACTTGCTGGTCGAAAAGCCTCTGACCGCTACGGAACGCGAAGCAGAAGAGCTAAACGATCTCGCCGATCGCAATCAATGCACACTGATGGTCGACCACACGTTTGTGTACACCGGCGCAGTACGCAAGATGAAAGAGATCGTGGCCAGCGGTGAGTTAGGCGATTTGCTCTACTTTGATTCAGTGCGCATCAACCTGGGTTTGTTTCAGAAGGACATCAACGTTCTTTGGGATCTGGCGCCGCACGATCTTTCGATCATGGATTACCTGATCGATCGCCAGCCTGACGGCTTGAGCGCGATCGGCAGTTGTCACATCGAACCCGGGATCGAAAACATCGCTTACCTGATGATGCACTTTCCCGGAGACTTCATCGCGCATTTTCATTTCAACTGGCTGGCCCCGGTAAAAATTCGCCGTACGATGATCGCCGGCGCCAGCAAGATGGTCCTCTACGACGACATTGAACCAACCGAAAAAGTGCGCATCTATGACAAGGGCGTGACCACGAATCGCGTCGGCGCCGATCGCGAAGCCGATTATCAAACACTGGTAAGTTACCGGACTGGCGACGTGTGGGCGCCAAAGCTCGATTCCACCGAAGCGCTGCGTCACGTGGTGGCTGAATTTCTAAACTCGATTCGCGACAGGCGGCGGCCGTTGACTGATGGCCAGGCAGGTTTGCGCGTCGTGCGCCTGTTGGAAGCCGCGCAACGTTCGATCAAGAACGGCGGGCAACTCCAATTGATCGGCAACGGGCGATAGGATTGAGTTCAGAGTTCAGCCTTTAGGCTGCCAATAGTAAGCAAACTAAAGTTTGAACTCTAAACTCATGAGACCGCCTTATGCTTGAGCCAAATGACGTCGATCCAATCACATGAAAGTCCCGCTCCTAGATCTCCAGGCACAGTACGAAACGATCCGCGATGAAGTGCGTAGCGCCGTCGATCGTGTCTTTGACTCGCAGCATTTTGTTCTGGGTGCTGAAGTGCAGGCGTTGGAGGAAGAGATTGCCCGTTATTCGCAGGCGAAGTTTGCGATCGGCTGCGCCTCAGGCTCGGATGCTTTGTTGCTGGCGCTAATGTCTTGCGATGTACGCGCGGGCGACGAAGTCATCACGACGCCATTCAGTTTTTTTGCGACGGCCAGTTCGATCACGCGGCTCGGCGCACGCCCCGTGTTTGTCGATATAGATAAGCGCACTTTCAATCTGAACCCATCGTTGGCGGCGGAGGCGTTGACGGAGCGCACCAAAGCGATCGTGCCAGTGCACCTTTACGGCCAATGCGTCGAGATGGATCCGTTGTTGGAGTTGGGTTCTCGCGGCATTCCCATCATTGAAGACGCGGCGCAGGCGATCGGCGCGGAAGATCGCGGCCGCCGCGCCGGTGCAATGGGCGCGATTGGCTGCTTCAGCTTCTACCCGTCGAAGAATTTGGGCGGCGCCGGTGATGGCGGTATGCTCGTGACAAACGATCTCGATCATGCGCAGCGGCTGCATATGCTGCGAGTACACGGCGAAGAAACGAAATATCATCACAAAGTCGTTGGCATCAACAGCCGGCTCGATGCGCTACAGGCCGCCGTGCTGCGCGCGAAGCTGCCGCATCTCGATGAGTGGACGAGGGCGCGGCAACGCAAAGCTCAACAATATGAATTGATGTTCATCGACGCCGGACTAGCCGAACAGATCGAAGTGCCTTTCGTGAGAAGGGACGCGCGTCACATCTTCCATCAATTTGTGATTCGCATCAGCGACGGACGGCGCGACGCTTTGCGCGACCATCTGCGCGAGCACGGCGTGGGTACGGACGTCTACTATCCGGTGCCGCTGCATTTGCAGGAATGTTTTGCGTTTCTGGGTTACAAGGAAGGGGACTTTCCGGTGGCCGAGCTGGCGGCGAAAGAAACTCTGGCCTTGCCGGTGTATCCGGAGCTGACCGACGAGCAACAGGATTACGTCGTGAATATGATCGCGAAGTTTTTCAGAGGTTGAAGTGCGTGACGAACCACAGTATCAGTTTCGAAGTCTTAACTTCAGGATGATCGGATCACGCAGTTTCTCATCGCCCGCCACCAACACCGGGGTACGGAACCGCTTGCGGTAGCAAGCGGGTATTTACTCGAAAAACAACCCGGTCGCTACCGCGACCGGTTCTGTACCGATTGTTTACGCGACGTTTGAGTCAAAGCCGCGGGACGCGACAGAAAGTTTGTTAGCACGAGTGAACGCCTTCCATTGTGACGATGGTTGACTAACTGCGGCGCCGGACCAGCGTTAATCCGTATGCCGTCACCAGCGCAACGACAAACGCCGGCAAGGCGGTCAGCACCGGCCACACGACGAGTGCCACTGCGAGCCGGCGACGATAGCTGGGAGCGAAAAATACCTCGTGTAGGTTCGCCGCGACCGCCAGACCGAAGGCCCCGATAGCGACTGCCAGGGCTGTGTGCAGCGCTGTTGCAGGAGGCGAGTTGCGCAGCCGAAAGTGCTCGTACCCAATGTGAACTGCATACAGCGCGACACTGATCAACCACGCCGCCAACCGCCACATCCGCACTTGATTGGATGGCAACGCGAAGACGATGCCGACGACAGAGTACAAAACACCGATGAGTATTGCCGAACCGAACCAAAACTGTTGACGAGCGTCACTCATGATGCGAGACCCAACGATGTGTTCGGTTAATAACGCCAACTCAGCACCAGGTCAACGTCGGTGTCTGCGTCAACGAGCCGCGAAGCGGCGACGGATAGTAGCCCCGGGTGAGTGAGCGCAGCGAGCGTAACCCCGGGATCATCTCCCCCAAAGATTCCGAAGCGCGCTTTAGCGGGCGACAGATTTGAATGGTTCCATCCAACTCGCATTTATGATCCGGTCGCTACCACTCCCGGTTCTGTAACACCGAGCGGCCCAACGTTTGAGTTGATGCGGCGGCGCGAATTCAATCAAGCATCGCCCGACCAGTCATGATGCGAAACACGCTCCCGCCGCGCGCGTCCAACGATTTGTTAGACGCGTGCCATAGAAAACCACGGTCTTAATTACCGGAGCTTCGGTGCCCGCTGGGTGCGGTTGTATAGCAAATGCGTCACCTGTCCTTTTTCGTCTTTTACGAAGGTGAACATGATTTGCGCGTCATATTCTCTGACGAAAAACTTTGTATCCGTTTCTGGAACTAACTCAAACCTTCGTCCCTCGGCTTCACCGATTAGTTTGTTTCCATCCTTGGCAACGGAGAGAATGAAATCCGGCCCAAGTTCATACTGTCCGATGTAGGCATCATAAATTTTCGGCTCCAGGATTATTGAAGGACGTTCTTTCGGAAGATTGTACTTTTCCCCGAACACGATCGCTGCCAAGTCCCGGCTCGCGCTGTTTACGAACACGTCGTCCGAGTTGTTCAGGAGGATGACGGTCACGCCGTCGTCAACATAACGGTCAATGCTGGGCTTGTAGCCTATCTGCACCCCGGCGTAGAAGACGCGCCTCCGGTTGAACTGCTTATCAACGTGCCAGCCGTAGCCGTAATCACCCTGATAGATGGTGAACATCGCGTCGAGCGACTTCTTCGATATCAGCTTCCCGGCGTAGAGCGCCTGATCCCACAGGAAGAGATCGTCCACCGTGGAGTAGAGTCCGCCCGCGCCCTTCACGACGCCCATGCTCAGGTACGGGGCGCGGACGAGGCGGATGCCCTCACGCGAGTAACCGACTGCGCGGCGCTTCAGCACAACTTTGTTGTCGTCGTAGCCCGTGTTCCACATCCCCAGCGGGGCGAAGATGTTTTCGCGTAAGAAGCCTTCGTAGGTTCTGCCGGAGACTTTTTCGATGACGTAAGCCAGCAGGACGTAGCCGGAATTGCTGTAGTTGTATTTCTCGCCGGGTTGGAAGTCTAAGGGCTTGTCTTTGAAACGCGCGATGGCATCCGTGAGCGTCGAGGGCAACGCCCTCGTCTGTAGCCAGTCGGGGAAGTCCGTGAAGTTTGGGACGCCGGACGACATGGTGAGCAGGTGGTGGAGCGTCACCGCGCGCCACGCGCCGGGGCAGTCCGGCACGTATTTGCAGACGGGGTCTTGGACGCTCAGCCTGCCGCGCTCTTGCAGCATCATGATCGCCGTCGCGGTAAACTGCTTGGTGACGGACGCGAGGTGGAACTTCGTCTGTCGCGTGTTGGGCACGTCGTCTTCCAGACTCGCCATGCCGTAGCTTCCGCTCGCGAGTACCTTGCCGCCCCGCGCCACCAGAATCGAACCCCTGAAGCGGTTGAGCTTGGCGAGGGCGTTCATATACTCGCCGGTCTTCCTAACGATGTCCTTGTCAGGACGCGCAGTTTGGGCGAGACCGCTCGCGGCGAGCAGAACGTGCGTTGCCGTCAGAAGAGCAAGTTGTAGAAATCTCGTGTTGATGTTCATCATCATTCGAATCCGCGATCCTGGCAATGACAGGCGTCTAACGTCGTGTTGGGTTGCGCCCCACAGCTATTAGTGGAAGACGATACCTGCGCCGACCCGGAAGTTATGTTGCGTGTTGTCAAAGAGGCGTGTCGGGTTGTAATCGAGCTGGATGACACGGACGTCAATACGCTGCCCCACTCTTATGTCAAAGCCTCCTCCAAATGCCCCCGCAAATCCTGTGTCAGATTCGTTCAGTATGTTCCTGCTAGACCCAGAACCGACCGGACACCCTTCCGGGATAGCGCAAACAAGTGGCTCGTCAACTTTAACGCGGGTGCGCGCGGCCCCGACGAGCAGGTGGGCGTATGGCTTAAGCCGTGTCTCTGCAGAGTTGTCTTTAAACTGTATGCCGCCGAGAAAGTTGAAGACCGACGCCCTGGCGCGAACGTCCGCCGGGACTATAGCCGGAAGGCACAGCGGGGCCGGCTGGCACGGGAATACGAGGTTAACCCTGAGCCTGTCAGACCTGTAGTTCCCGGAGAAGTCGAACTTCAGGCCGACGTAGCGAGAGAGGTTTGCCGTAACAGAGGCGTTGAAGCCGTTGAAGCCTTCACGACCCTTAAGGTCATCACCCAGCACCGGGAAGGTGTTCTCGATCCCGGTGTCCGTCCTGCTGTGTGAATACCCGCCGTATGCCTCCACTTTGTTGTAATCGTCCGAAGACTGTGAGTACGCCAGAGGCGCCGTGAAGGCAAGGACGACCACCATCAAAATTAGATTCCGCATGTAAGGACCAAGTGCTTGCTGAGTTTCTGCAAGGCGCACGTTCGTTTAATTCCTTAACATTGACGTGGCCGCGCCCGCCAAAAAGTTAAGAGAGCAACCGCGATGTTTAAGCCGCTGCGCCTCATGAGCCGTCACTGTCTAGACGGCTAAGGAACGATCAAGTTCCGATGTCTTGCGTAATCACAAGCGACCCAACGGTTGAGTTGACGCGGCGGCGCGAATTCAATCAAGCATCGCCGGACGAATCAAGTTACGAAACACGCTCCCGCGGCTCGCGTCCAACGATTTGTTATATGGCGACCGACAGCGAGCGTTACGCGGCTTCGACGTAGTCCGCGAGGCTAGTGGGTTCGGGAACAGGTAACCCGTCCTCACGCATTCCGTCGAGGTGAAGTTCAATCGCCTCACTCATGCGTTGGCGGAGTTCTTCGATGGTTTTCCCGGTAGCGACACAGCCCGGAAGATCGGGCAGGTAAGCTGAGTAGTTTCGTTCGCCCGGTTCGATGATCATTGCGTACCGCATAATGTGAAACTCTATTTCTTCAAGCCCGCCTGAGTCAAGATACTCTTTAGGGTTTTTGGGTGAATATCGTCAGACGGATGTCCAGACACCGTGACGCGACCGGGTTTCGTCGGATGTTTAAGTTGCCGATGACTACCCACAGTCGTGATCAGAGACCAACCATCATTTCTGAGAAGCTTGAGGACATCACGAACCTTCACAGTTTCAACATGGTAGGCGAGTCGATTGAGAATCAGAAGCCATACAACGCTTGAGTTGACCGGGCCACGGCGCTACTGAGCAACTTCGCCGAATCACGCTTGATGCGAAACACGCTTCCCGTGGCTCCGGTCCAACGATTTGTTGTACGCCGCCCCGGAGACTTTCACACTTCGTTAATTACTTGTTGCCTGCGATTACGATATTCGTCGTCGTCAATGAGACCCTTTGCCTTCAGTTCCGAGAGACGCGACAGGCGTTCCTCAATGGAAAGCGCAGTTGAGTTCAGCGGTCCTGTCTGGACAGAGCTAGCCCCAGCGCAAGCGGCGTTTATGTCGTTCATAAGAGCGACTTCGTCAAAGAGAGTAACGCCCTTTCTGTTACGTGTCAGGTTGGAATATGCGCGCCCTAATTGAAGTGTTCGTTGCCTCAGGTTCGGGTTGGCAGGATCTGATTTGAGTCTCGATAAAGACTCTTCATAGGCTTTGCGCGCCTCTTGAAGTGCTTTTCTCTTTTTTTTCGATTCTATGTCCAGAGCGACGGCGATGACAATAATGATGACAAGCACGACGAGGCAGCCAAAGGGACCCTCACCGTTGACTTGTAAAAACGCGACTGAAATGTCGATTAGCATAAGACCGGCGTACAACTACTAATTATCAATCAAGACCGCCGCAGATCATTACGAATTTCGGTGTTATGCACCGAGTTCAGCTAACTCGCTCCCCAGCGCGCTTTGTTGCTCACCGAACTATGTTTCAACTCGCGAGCTTCCGCTTCCTGCTTCGCCAGTTCGAGGTCGTGGTCGGTCATCAGCTTGACCAGGCCGTCGAAACTAACCTTCGGTTTCCAGCCGAGTTTCTCGCGGGCTTTACTGGCGTCTCCCAATAACAGATCGACTTCGGCGGGACGGAAGTAACGTGGATCGATCTCGACGTACTTTTCCCATTCGAGATCGAGATAGCTGAACGTCTGCTCGAGAAACTCGCGGACGGAATGCGTTTCGCCGGTGGCCACCACGTAATCATCCGGCTCTTCGGCATTCATGATCATCCACATCGCTTCGACATAGTCGCGCGCGTAGCCCCAATCGCGTTGCGCGTCGAGGTTGCCCATGTACAGCTTGTCCTGCAAACCCAACTTGATGCGCGTGGCCGCGCGGGTGATCTTGCGCGAGACGAAAGTTTCTCCCCGCCGTTCTGATTCGTGATTGAAAAGAATTCCGTTGCAGGCGAACAGGCCATACGAGTCGCGGTAGTTCACCGTGATGTAATAGGCGTAAGCTTTGGCGCAGGCGTAAGGCGAGCGTGGATAGAAAGGGGTCTTTTCAGTTTGTGGCGTCTCAAACACTTTGCCGTAAAGTTCCGAAGACGATGCCTGGTAAAACTTCGGGCTCATGCCGGTTTCGCGAATGGCTTCAAGCAAGCGGACTGTGCCGAGGCCGGTGACTTCGCCGGTGTATTCGGGAATGTCAAAACTCACGCGCACGTGCGACTGAGCGCCGAGGTTGTAAATTTCGTCCGGTTGTACTTGCCGCAGGATAGTGTTAAGCGAACTCGAGTCGTTGAGATCGCCGTATAGCAGACGCAGACGCGTCCCTTTCTCGTGCGGATCCTGATAGAGGTGATCGATGCGATCGGTGTTGAATGAAGACGAGCGACGAATGATTCCGTAAACGTCGTAACCTTTTTCCAGCAGCACTTCGGCCAGAAACGAGCCGTCCTGCCCGGTGATACCTGAGATCAAAGCGGTCTTAGCCATTATGAGTCCTGTTAATCGATTATCAGTAAATGCCGAGAAGCGCCGGTTGACCCGAAGCGACCGAAAGCGCGAGAGCATTTCAGCGGCGCAAAAGTTTTTGATAACATAGCCAACCTCAGGCATTTGGGCAAGCTGACACCCGATGAACGGGTAATAAGGTGTTCAGAGTACCGACTTTAGTCGGGCCTTTTACTAGTTCCGGAAAAACCCAACTGAAGTTGGTACTCTAAACGTTCGATTTGACTAACACTTTCCCTTACAAACGAGTAACAGTTACGGGCGGCGCAGGATTTCTGGGCCGCTTTGTGACCGAGAAGCTGAAGACCCGCCACGTCGAGGTCTTCGTGCCGCGGCAACGCGATTACGACCTGATCGAGAAGGACGACATCATCAGGATGTTGCGCGACTCGCAGCCGGATCTTTTGATTCACCTGGCAGCGGTCGTGGGCGGCATCGGGCACAATCAGAAAAATCCGGGGAAGTTTTTTTACGACAATCTGATGATGGGGACGCAGCTCATCGAACAGTCGCGGCTGTACGGGGTGAAAAAGTTCCTGGCTACGGGCACGGTCTGCGCCTATCCAAAATTCACGCCGGTTCCTTTCAAGGAAGACGATCTTTGGAATGGCTATCCGGAAGAGACAAATGCGCCGTATGGATTGGCCAAGAAAATGATGCTGGTTCAGTCTCAGGCTTATCGTGCCCAGTATGGCTTTAACTCGATCTTCCTGCTGCCGGCAAATCTCTATGGCCCCGGCGATAACTTCGATCTCGAAACGTCGCATGTGATTCCTGCTTTGATACGAAAATGCGTCGAGGCCCGTCGCACCGGCGCTGATTTCGTGGAAGTCTGGGGATCGGGCACCGCGTCGCGTGAGTTTCTTTATGGTGAAGATTGCGCCGAGGGAATCGTTAAAGCGGCAGCCCTGTATGACGAGAGTGAGCCAGTCAATCTCGGTAACGGCCGCGAAGTGGTAATCAAGGATCTGGTTGAACTGATCGCACGCTTGACGGGATTCGAAGGCGAAATCAGATGGCAGACGGACAAACCGGATGGTCAACCGCGCCGCCAGCTCGACACGCAACGTGCGTTGGAAAAGTTTGGTTTTCAGGCGCAGACTTCGCTCGAGCAGGGACTGCTTCAAACGATTGATTGGTACGAAACGACTTTTATGGCGCGAGGCGCTTGATTGAATTCCCAGATGCCGCCAAAGATCAGCATTGTCACTCCATCGTTTAACCAGGGCCGGTTCCTGGAAGAGACGATTCTGTCTGTGCTCAATCAGAAGTATCCCAATCTCGAATACATCGTGATCGACGGCGGCAGCAAAGACGAGACGGTCGAAGTCATCAAGCGCTATGAAGATCGGCTGGCGTACTGGGTCAGCGAAAAAGATCGCGGGCAGGTCCACGCAATCAACAAGGGCATCGAGAAGGCGACCGGCGACATCTTCGCCTTCATCAACAGCGATGATGTCTATCTGCCGGGAACCTTTGCCGCCGTGGCAGACTACTTTGAAGCAAACCCGGAAAGTGAATGGGTGTGCGGCGATACGATCATGTTCGGCGAGGGACATCCGACGGAGCTGATGCAGACGGTGGTGCCAGAGTCGGCCGCGCATTGTTTGTCCTGGGCCTACTCGGCCGCCCAACCCGGACATTTTTGGAAGCGCGAATTGATCGAAGGCGGGTTTGACGAAAGCTGGCCTTACGATTTCGATCACGATCTGTACGTGCGTCTGTTATTGGCGGGCCATAGGTGTGAACACATTCCGCTGCCGTTTGCTGCTTATCGCCTGCATGCAGTCAGCAAAACCGTCGCTGAAGGTCACCACCAAATCGCGGAGTTTGATCGCAGCGCTGAAGTATATGAAAGCGATCTGGAAGGCGGCGACCGGCGCTGGTGCCGCTCGACTCGATTCCTGCGCCTCTCGTATGCAGCGAGTGAAGCCGGCCAAAGCAAAGACGGCGCGCGTTGGTTGATGAAAGCGCTGGTTACTTATCCCGAAGGCCTGGTGCAGAGAAATTTCTGGGGCTGTTTGCGCAAGCTGGCGCGGAGCCGAGCCGTAGCGAAGTCGGTCGAGAGCGTTGGTGAAAATCGTTAAGAAAAAATCTTTAAGAGCCGAGCGAGAGTTTGGTCTGATTGTCGGTGGCGTCCTTTTGCTGCTCAGTTCGTGGTGGCTTTACCGCGGAAAGTTTCCCCACGCGTCGCAGATCACGATGCCCCTCGCTGCGGCTTTGCTCCTGCTCGGTCTGCTGTTTCCGCGCGCGCTGGTCTGGCCAAATAGAATCTGGATGGGTTTGGCGGAAGTACTGGCGTTTGTTTCCACGCGAATCATTCTGGGCGTTGTCTTCTTTGGGATCGTCACACCGATCGGCCTCGCCAAGCGTCTACTAGGCTGGGATCCGCTGCAACGGCGCGCGGCGCGCGGTGAGTCTTACTGGAAACCTTATTCAGAGCGCCAGAGAGACACCCGTCACTACGAGAAAATGTTCTGAGGAGTCTGGATGTCAAAGGCACAGGTAATCAGCGAACTCTGGCAGTTCATGAGAGAGAACAAAAAGTATTGGCTGGCGCCCATAGTGATTACGCTCGTCTTGTTCGGGGTGTTGCTGGTGCTGGCAAAAGGCTCAGCGATTGCGCCTTTCATCTACACGCTCTTCTAACTGGGTACTGGTTCAGAGTTCAACCTTTAGGTTGCTGTTGGCTTTGCCTAAAAAGTCCGCTCAGCGAATGAAAATCGCAGGAGTTTCCGCAACGCGGAGCGATTTCATTAGCACCGGGCTTCAGCCCGGTGATCAGAAGCCGTATTGAAATTGAAACCGTTTCAACGGTTTCTCCTGCGTTCATTGGTAAACCGTTGGAAACGGTTACCGGGATAACTGCCGATCGTTAGTCACCGGGCTAAAGCCACGGTGCTAATGAGATCGCTCCGCGTTGCGGAAAGTCACGCCGCCCTGAGTTTTCACTCAGTCTCTAATCGCTGGGCGATTTTTTCATTCGCGCTTTACCGGACTTGTCGAAAGACTTCTTAGGCAAAGCCGTTGCTGTTTATGAAGCAAGCTGAAGCTTGAACTCTGAACTCGTCTATTCAAGTGACAACAATCCTCGGCATTTCTGCTTTCTATCACGACTCTGCCGCCTGCCTGGTCAGGGACGGCGAGATCGTCGCGGCCGCCCAGGAAGAACGCTTTACTCGCCTCAAGCATGATTACAAGTTTCCTGTTCACGCGGCGCGCTATTGCCTCGCGGAAGCTGGAATCACCGCCGAGCAACTCGATTTTGTAGGCTTTTATGACAAGCCTTTGCTGAAATTCGATCGCCTCCTCGAAACCTACCTCGATTACGCTCCCTTCGGATTCCGATCGTTTCTCAAGTCGATGCCGCTTTGGATGAAAGAGAAGTTATGGATGCCGGATCTGATCCGGACTGAGATGGCCAAAGCCAATGGCGTCGAAGATGAACGGGCGGCAAAGAAGGCTGGCAAAAAATTCGAGTGGAAACTTCTGTTCGGCGATCATCATGAAAGTCATGCCGCCAGCGCTTTCTATCCATCGCCTTTTGAAGAGGCCGCCATCCTCACGATTGACGGCGTTGGCGAATGGGCGACGAGCTCGATCGGCGCTGGGCGTGGGAACGAGATCACTCTGCTGAAAGAATTGCGCTTTCCCGATAGCCTGGGACTGCTCTACAGCGCGTTCACTTACTACACCGGTTTCAAAGTTAACAGCGGCGAATACAAAGTCATGGGCCTGGCGCCTTATGGCGAGCCTAAGTACGTTCAGCTGATCAAAGACAAACTTGCAGAAGTGCGCGATGACGGCAGCATTCGCATGAACCACGAATACTTCAGTTACTCGCAGGGCCTGCGCATGACAAACAGTGCGTTCGATCGAATCTTTGATGGCCGGCCGCGGCGGCCTGAATCAAAGATCACCCAGCGTGAGATGGATCTCGCCCGCAGCATTCAAGCGATCACCGAAGAAGCGATGCTCAAGATGGCCGCCTACGCTCACAAAGAAACCGGGTTGACGAAATTGTGCATGGCCGGCGGCGTGGCTTTGAACTGTGTAGCCAACGGCCGGCTGCTAAGGGAAGGCCCGTTCGATGACATCTGGATTCAACCGGCGGCCGGTGACGCAGGCGGATCTCTGGGGATTGCCCTGGCGATCTGGCACCGGTATCTAGGAAAGCCGCGCGCGAGTGCTGAGACAGCCGGAACGTGGCGTTCAGCCCGGAACGACAACAGCAATGGCTTGCCGGACTACGTCGATGAGATGAAGGGCTCGTACCTGGGACCACAGAACTCAGTAGCAGAGATCGAAGATTTTCTTCGTTCAAAAAATCTGCCGTACAAGAAATACACGCGCGCAGAACTGCCGGCGGCGGTGGCGGACGTTTTAGCAGGTGGAAAGATCGTCGGTTTGCATCAGGGCCGAATGGAGTTTGGCCCGCGCGCTCTGGGAGCCCGCAGCATCCTCGGTGACCCGCGCTCTTCAGAGATGCAGTCGGTGATGAATTTGAAGATCAAGTATCGCGAAAGCTTTCGACCGTTTGCGCCCAGCGTCCTGCGTGAGCACGTTGCCGACTGGTTCGAACTCGACTATGAAAGTCCTTACATGATGCTGGTTGCCGACGTGGCACCGCCACATCGTCGCGAAATGAGCGCTGAAGAGAAAGCACTTTTCGGGATCAGCAAACTTAACATCAAGCGATCTGAGATACCCGCGGTCACGCACGTCGACTACTCCGCGCGGATTCAAACCGTCAGACGCGAAACGAATCCGCTCTACTGGGACATCATCGAAGCCTTTCGCCAAGAGACCGGATGCCCCGTCATCGTCAACACCAGTTTCAACGTGCGCGGCGAGCCGATTGTTTGCACGCCGGAAGACAGCTATCGCTGCTTCATGCGAACTGAGATGGATTACCTGGTGCTGGAGACCTGCGTGCTGGATAAGAGAGATCAGCCGGAGTTTGTTGAGCAGTCGGATTGGCGGAGTGAGTTTAGACTGGATTGATCGAGCGGGGTCCTGTGATAGAATTCCGAACCAAAGGGTGATTTATGAATCTGGCTGACCGCATAACTATTGACCCGGAGATTTGTCACGGCAAACCCACCATTCGTGGGCTTCGATATCCGGTCGAGACGATTTTGGAGTTGCTCAGTTCAGGAATGACCAACGAAGAGATTCTCGCCGACTATGAAGACCTGGAGCGAGAAGACATTCTGGCAGCGCTGGATTTCGCCCGGCGACTTAGCCAAGTCAAACGCATTGAACCCGTCTCGGCATGAAGTTCCTTGTTGACGCTCAACTTCCACGTCGGCTGGTTGCTCAGTTACGACAAGCAGGGCACGACGCGATTCACACGCTTGACCTTCCTGATCGCAATCGCACCACGATCGGATTATCAACGGACTCTCAATCAAAGACCAATATGTCGTCGTAACCAAAGACTCGGATTTCGTTGAGTCATTTCTCATACGACGAGAACCTTGGAAACTCCTCCTCATTTCAACCGGGAACATCAGCAACGCGCGTTTGGAAGCATTGTTCGCATCTACCATTACAAAGGCGGTTGAGGGCTTTGATGCTTTTGATTTCATTGAGATGGAACGCGCAAACCTGATCTTTCATATGTGACACTGATCAGGCACAGCATTATTAGGGCTCCGGTAGGGAGTTATTACTTCTAACCAGCACTTCCTCATTTGATTTTCTGTTATCCTCAAGCTTAAATGTAGCCGTCACTCATCATCCTTATTCAAAGAAAGAGCGTTAGCGAATGGCTGATCAAGTAAAGGTCCTGGTTACGGGCGCCGGTGGTTTCATCGGTCATCACTTAACAAAATACTTAATTAATCGCGGCTATTGGGTGCGCGGGGTGGATATTAAAGAGCCGGAATACGAGCCAACCTGCGCGCATGAATTTGAATTGCTCGATTTGACGAAGTGGGAAAATTGCCTGCAAGCGACGCGCGGCGTCGAACAGGTCTATGGCCTGGCGGCGAACATGGGCGGCATCGGGTTTATCGAGAGTCATAAAGCCGAGATCGTGCGCGACAGCTCGCTCATGAATCTGCATTCGATCGAAGCGGCCCGGGTAAACGGAGTCAAGCGCTACTTCTACACCTCGAGCGCCTGCATCTATCCCGGTTACAAACAGAAGGACGCCGACGTCACTCCTTTGAAAGAAGAGGATGCTTATCCGGCCGAGGCCGAAGACGGTTATGGCTGGGAGAAGCTTTACATGGAGCGCGTCTGCCGGCATTACACCGAAGACTTCGGCCTGGACACGCGCGTCGTTCGTTTCCATAACATCTTTGGCCCGCTGGGAACCTATGACGGCGGCCGAGAGAAATCGCCCGCGGCAATCTGTCGCAAGATTGCTTTGGCCAACGATGGTGACGATATCGAAGTTTGGGGCGACGGCGAGCAGACCCGTTCGTATTGCTACATCGACGACTGTGTCGAAGGCATTTACCGTTTGATGCAGAGCGCCCATCGCGACCCGATCAACCTGGGCCAGGACCGCATGATCTCGATCAACGAACTGGTGGACATGGTTGCCGGGATCGCCGGCAAACGCATTGGCAAACGTTACGATGTGACCAAGCCGCAGGGCGTGCGCGGGCGCAACAGCGACAACTCGCGTCTGCGCGAAGTCTTGAAATGGGAACCGCAAATCTCACTCGAAGACGGTCTGGCGCGGACCTATCGTTGGATTGAGGGAGAGTTGAAAAAAAATTCAGTTCCCGCCGTCGCGACAGTATGAGTTACGCAATGAGGTCAGTACCGGGAGCGGTAGCGACCGGATCTCAGCGCGATACAGAACCGCGGTACAGAACCGCTTGCGGTGGCAAGCGGGCTAATCTTCGATAGAGCTACGTGGCGCCAAATAGAACCCACTCGCTATCGCGAGCGGTTCCGTGCACTACCAGACCCGGTCGCTAACGCTCCCGGTGCTGACCTATTAACCCCAACTTCTGTTAGCATCACGACCCGTGGAGGATTCCGTTAAGCCCGCAGCCTCAACCCCGCTTCAGATCAGCGTCGTAGTGCCAGTCCGTAACGAAGAAGACTCAGTGCGCGTTTTGATCGAAGGCTTGCTCGCGCAAACGCTACCGCCTTGCGAGATCGTGATCACGGATGGCGGATCAGTCGACTCGACGCGAGAGATTATCGAAGAGTTCATTAGCACCGGCGCGCCGATAAGACTGATTCGCGAACCGGATTCAATGCCGGGACGAGCGCGCAATATCGGGGTCAAGCATGCCCAATGCGATTGGATCGCATTTACTGACGCAGGCATCAGGCCTGAGCCCGATTGGCTGGCGGGATTGGCTGCGAGAGTTGATGACAGCCCGGACGTCGATGTCGTCTACGGATCCTTCGCGCCCATCGTGGACAGCTTTTTCAAAGAATGCGCGGCCATAGCTTATCTGCCGCCGCCCCTCGAGATCGACGGAGCATTCCTGCGTTCGCGTTCGATTGCTTCTGCCTTGATGCGGCGGAAGGTTTGGGCTGCGGTGGGCGGATTTCCAGAGGACCTGCGTTCGGCAGAGGACCTTGTGTTCATGGAGCGAATTGAGGCCAGGGGGTTTCACGAATTGCGTGCGCCCGAGGCTATGGTGCATTGGAACATTCAGGATAATCTGTGGCGCACCTTCAAACGTTTTGTGACCTATGCGCGCAATAACATTCGCGCTGGTTTGTGGCGTCAATGGCAAGCGGCGATCTTTGTTCGTTACGCGCTGCTGGCTGTCATTACTCTGCCGTTAATTGTTTTTGGCGTTCGCTGGTTAATCATTCCCGTTGGTTGCTGGTTGGGCTTATTGATAGCGCGCGCGTTGAAAGCTTTGCGCCGGAATCGAAGAGTCTATCCGGCTGGGAGTGGCCGCAACCTGCTGCGGCTTTTCATGCTGCTGCCAATCATCGCCTCGCTTGATGTGGCGGCGTTCGTCGGCAGCATTAATTGGCTGCTTCTGGATAGACGGCGCCCAACCGAGAATACGAAGTAACCATGGCTCTTAGTAACAGGCGAGTGCTTTACATTTCGTATAACGGAATGCTCGACCCGCTGGGCCAGAGCCAGGTCATCCCGTATTTGAAAGAACTGAGCCGCGCCGGAATTGAATTCACGTTGCTTAGTTTTGAGCGATCGCACGCCCTCACTCCGGAAGGAGTTGAGCAGTGTGCAACATTGCATCGCGAGTTGGCGGAAAGCGGCATTGACTGGCACTGGCTGCGTTATCACAAGACGCCTTCGCTGCCGGCGACGGGTTATGACGTGTGGGCAGGCGTCAGATTCGCCGGGCGCCTGGTGCGTAGTAAGCAGATCGAAATGGTTCATGCCCGCAGCCAGATTCCGGCGGCAATTGCGCTGCGACTAAAGAGGCGCTTCGGCGTGAAGATGATTTTCGATGTGCGCGGACTTATGGCCGAAGAATATGCCGACGCGGGACACTGGCGGAAAGAATCCCTTCCTTACCGGATCACGAAAGCGTTTGAAGGCCGCGCGCTTGCTGCCGCCGACGGCGTCGTGACTTTGACTGAGAAAATCTGGCCGGTGATGAAGCAGTGGGACAGCTTGCGAAATCGTGAGGTGGCTCATGAAGTCGTGCCCTGCTGCGCCAATCTGGAACTATTCAGTTTTAGTCAGGACGATCGCACGCGCCGCCGGGACGAACTCAGGCTGCACGATCGCTTCGTGGTTGTTTACAGTGGATCGATCGACGGGTGGTACCTGACTGAAAGCATGGCGGACTTTTTTGTGACGATGCGAAAGCGAAGAAGCGACGCTCACTTTCTTTGGCTGACGCCCACTCGTCACGAACGCGTGCACGAACTGATGAAAGCGCGGGCCTGCGGCGAATCGGATTACACGGTGCTCCGATCGGCGTCGAGGGACGTGCCTTCATATCTATCAGCCAGTGACGCCGGATTGGCATTTATCAAACCCTGCTTTTCAAAGCTTGCCTCGTCACCGACAAAGTACGCGGAATACCTCGGCTGTGGCCTCCCCTTAATTATTAATGCGGGCGTAGGCGATTCAGATGTCCTGATCACTCGCGAATACGCAGGCGCGCTGGTGCGTAGTTTTGATGAAGCTGAGTATTTGCAGGCAGCTAAATTGATCCACGAGCTGGCCGGTGACCCGATTAAGATTCGCCGGCGCGCGCGCGCGGTAGCCGAAAGATTATTCGACGTGCGCACCATCGGCGCCGAGCGCTATGTGCGTTTGTACGAGAGGGTATTGGATAATTAGTGGCACAGACTTTAGTCTGTGATCTTAACGCGCGAATCACAGACTAAAGTCTGTGCCACTCTCAGCTTTTATGTCGCTCTCGCTCGAAAAAATACTGGAAACACTTCGCTGTCCGGCCTGCGAGGGGATGCTTCGTGAACCGGCGCAGGACGAACGCACGAGGGGCGACAGTTATCTCGAATGCGCTACTTGCAAAGAACAGTTTCCAATCGTCAGAGGCGTTCCACGTTTGTTGCTGTCACCTTTGCGCGAAGCGCTGCTCGGTCAACAGCCGGTCGCCTCGGATGAAGAGGCGCAGGTAAAAACGGCGCTCAGTTTCGGATTCGAATGGAGCCGCTTTCCAGAAATGTATGAGGAGTGGAACCAAAGCTTTCTGGATTACATGCAGCCGCACGCGCCCGATTTTTTTCGCGGCAAGAAAGTTTTGGATGCGGGTTGTGGCAATGGCCGGTTTGCTTACCACGCGGCCAGGTACGGCGCTGAAGTTTGGGCAATCGATCTGGGGCCGGCGGTAGAAGTTGCCCGGCAAAATACCGAACCGGCTGGTTTGGTGCAGGTGGTTCAGGCCGACCTGCACCGGCCGCCTTTCGCTCTGGAGAGTTTCGATTTCATTTACTCAATCGGCGTGCTGCATCATCTGCCCGATCCGGAAGAGGCTTTTCAGAACCTCTTGCGTTACCTGAAACCGGAAGGCGAAATTCAAATCTATTTGTACTGGGAGCCGGAGGGACAACCAATCAAGCGCGCGTTGCTGGGATTAGTGAAAGCTGCGCGCAGCCTCACAACGCGTTTGCCGCATAGAGCGGTCTATGCACTGGCGTTTCCGGCGGCGGTCGCTGCTTTTGGTTTTTTCGTATGGCCGTACCGGTTGTTGAAAAAAGTTCCGGGGCTCCGGTCTCTGGCAGAGAAGATGCCGATGAAGCAATACGCCAACTTTCCATTTCGCGTCTGCGTGAACGATCAACTCGATCGCTTTTCGGCGCCGATTGAGAACCGCTATACGAAGCAGCAGGTTGCCGATTGGCTAAACCGCGCTAAGCTGGAGAGCACGAAAGTCAACGCCGCTTATGGCTGGGTAGGGACCGGCCGCAAAGACGCCAGCACCATGGGGTCGCAGTAGGTACAGAACCGCTCGCGGTAGCGAGTGGGTATTGCTGCGTCGGTACTGTGGCTATCGAACCCGCTTGCTACCGCAAGCGGTTCCGTACCAGGCTGCTTCAGTAGATGCGCATGAAAGTTCTGGCTCTAGCGTCTTATCCGGTCGAAGCCGCGGCCACACGGTTTCGGCTCGAGCAATTCGTGCGGCCTCTTGCCGAGCGCGGAATCGCTTTGACGATCCATCCCTTCCTTGACTCGCGGCTTTTCGCCAGCCTCTATCAGAATGGATCGTATGCTCGCACCGCTGCCGGATTTCTTAAGTCGGCATTCCTGCGTTTGGGGGACGTGATGTCCGCCCGCCAGGCCGACGTGATCCTGGTTCAGCGCGAAGCGATGATGTTCGGGCCGCCGCTCGTCGAATGGTTGACTGCGCGCGTCCTGAAGCGGCCAATGGTGCTTGATTTGGACGACGCAACCTACGTCTCATATACTAGCCCGACCTATGGTGGCCTCGGAAAAGCTTTGAAATGGTTCAGCAAGACGGACGATTTGATTAGATGGGCCGCCGTCGTCACTTGTGGCAATCGCTCAATCGCCGAATACGTTGCCAGCAAAGGAGTGCCCGCGCGAATCATTCCCACGGTGGTCGACACCGACGTTTTTCGGCCCGCTGAACGCGAGGCATCGGACGGTCCAGTGGTGCTGGGATGGATTGGAACGCATTCGACATTCCCTTATCTCGAATCTGTTTTTCCTGCGTTGCGCAGGCTGGCGGAACAACATGAGTTCCGCCTCAAAGTTGTCGGCGCCGGGAGAGATGACGTTAGTCTTCCGGGTGTCAAAGTTGAAAATGAGCAGTGGAAAATGGAGCGCGAGGTTGCGGATTTTCAATTTATTGATGTCGGGCTTTATCCATTGGACGCCTCGATGTATCAAGGATGGGCGGCCGGAAAGTCAGGCTTCAAAGCGATTCAGTATATGAGCGTCGGCGTTCCCTATGTAGCCACGCCGGTCGGCGCCTCGGCAGAAATTGGCGAAGCCGGCGTGACTCATCTTTTCGCTTCGACGCCGGACGAGTGGTATCGTGCTTTGGCAACACTAATCGTCGACGCCGGCAAACGCCGCGAGATGGGCGCAGCCGGACGACGACACGCCGTGGCCAACTACGGATTACCAGCCCAGGCCGACAAGCTCAGCGAAGCGTTGCGCGAAGCGGCTAAACGAGCATGAACGGTCGAGGACGTCGATGCATCGAACAAGCAAATTCCGGCTGCTGGTGCTCGGGTGTATCGCGGTGTTGCCGTCGTTCCTCAAGCGTCCGTGTTACCGGATCTGTTTTGGTTATCGAATCGGGCGGCGGGTGCGCGTCGGCTTCAGCATCATTGATGCCCGCACGTGCGAGATTGACGACGACTCGCGAATAGGCCACCTGAATGTAATTATCGGAGTAGCAAACCTGACAATCGGAGATCACGTGAAGATCGGTCACCTAAACGTCATTCGCGGCGGTGAAGAAGTGATCCTGGGACGCTATTCTGAGTTGATGCGGATGAACGAAATAAATTCTATTCGCGAGCCCGATGCGGTAAATCAGGTTGATTCGCGATTCAAGCTGGGGAACGGCAGCATCATCACTACGGGTCATAAAATTGATTTTACTGATCGAGTTGAAATCGGACGTCGCACCATTATCGGCGGACGCAACTCTTCGATCTGGACGCACAACCGGCAACGAACTCTGCCCATCAAAATCGGCGAATTTGCTTACGTGGGATCTGAGATTCGGATGGCGCCCGGAAGCGGGCTACCGTCGCGGTGCGTGGTCGGAATTGGCGCCGTGGTGACTAAAAAGATCGACGACGAAGGATTTTTGATTGCCGGCGTACCGGCCAAACCGGTTAAAGAGTTGAGCGCGGAAGACCGGTTCTTGATTGAGCGGAAGACGCGTCCTGATTTGCCGGACGATGTATAGCTGTTTAGTACCGATGCGGTTTGAGTTTAGAGTTCAGCCTTTAGGCTGCCGTCTGTTAGGCAAACTAAGGGAAGCTCTGATCAAGTCCGGAACGTCGATGGCAGTACCGCGAAGCGGTTGAGCAACAAAGCCCAGGGTTGACGCGCTTCGCGGCTACCCTGGGTAACAGTTCTAACGACTTCGCAACCCAAAGGGGTTGTGTCAGTTCTCAAGAGTTGGGGATTTACGGTGCAATTTTGCGGGTCAAACGCGATTGTGATTTGCGCACGAAGATGCAACCCCGTTGGGGTAGCGCATCTTTTTTTGCAACGCGATCCCAGGGTAGCCGCGAAGCGCGTCAACCCTGGGCTGAGTTACATAACCGCTTCGCGGTAGGAAGAATTCGGCTTGATCAGAGCCTCCTAAAGTTTGAACTCTAAACCGCGTCAGTACAAGTTTGTTGAGCGTCACTGTTAGGAGCACTGAAGAAACAAAAGAAATGAACGCATTGCTATTATTTTTTGCGTTGGTCATGCTCGGCGCGGTCATGTTGGTCGCGCCTCCGGACGGCGGACCCGCAATCCTGGTGGCGCTCCCATTAGCGTTAGTTGCGGGCTGGTGTGTCTATAAGCCCAAAATCGATCGCCGATTTTTGATTCGGCTGTTTGCGGCCGGTCTATTAGCGCGCATTTTTGTGGGCACAATGATTTACGTTTTTCATCAACAGACATTCTTCGGCGGCGACGCTCTAACCTTCGACACATTTGGATTTGCGTTGATGAAGACCTGGGAAGGCGATAGTTCCTACCAGTATTTGGTGGATAAGTTTTTGCAGGGTGGCGCTTCCAGCGGTTGGGGCATGCTTTATGAAGTGGCAGTGATTTACAGGATTGTCGGCCAAAACATGTTGGCTACTCAGTATGTGAATTCAGTGCTGGGCGCAGCCATTGCGCCACTCTCGTACATGATCTCGCTGGAGCTTTTTCCCAACAAGAGAGTCGCGCGTGTATGTGCGTTGCTCACGGCGTTCTTTCCTTCGCTCGTGCTTTGGACCTGCCAGGGCATGAAGGACGGACCCATCATCTTCCTGGTCACCTTGGCAATGCTGGCCACGCTCAAACTGGGAACCCGCTTTAGTCTGAAGTATCTGATCGCCCTGGCGCTGGCGCTCTGCGGGCTCATCACGCTGCGTTTCTATGTCTTCTATATCATCGTCCTGGCGATCACCGTGGCCTTTATCATGGGACGGCAACGTCTAACGGCCCAGTCCTTTGTTCGTCAATTCATCATCATGGGCGTGGTCGGCGTGGCGCTCGCTTACTTCGGCGTTAGCCGTTATGCCGGCCAGCAATATGAATCATATGGCATGAAGCAGTTGCAGTTGATGCATCTGGACTCATCCCGGTCTGCGCAGTCAGGATATAGCGAAGACATCGATGTCTCGACACCGGAGGGCGCGCTCAGCGCGATCCCGATCGGCATGACTTATCTGATCCTGGCCCCTTTCCCGTGGCAACTGACCTCGGTGCGCCAGATGATCACTTTGCCGGAAATGATAGTGTGGTGGTTATCGCTGCCGTTGCTGGTGCTGGGCTTGTGGTTCGCTTTGAAACATCGAATGAGAGAAGTGGCGCCGATTATGATCTTCATGACGCTACTGACGCTTACCTATTCGATCCTCCTCGGAAACGTAGGCACCGCCTACCGGCAGCGCGCGCAATTGCTGGTCTTTTATTTTATCTTCGTGGGCATTGGCTTCGTTCTGATCAAAGAGAAAAGGGAAGAGCGGGCCCGCAAACGGCTGGCCGAGAAGGAAGCGGCCCGCCACCGGTTGCGTTGGGGACCTGACGTAAAAGATCGAAGGCCGCCCTCGAAGAAAGCGATTCTCACCAACTAATTCCAGTCCGGCGGGATGAGACTTACTTCATCGACTGGGAAGGATTCCGGAGTGTGCTGCAGCACCAGGCTTAGAGTTGAGCCTGGTACAGGTTTGCGAACGAGCAAAGAATCTACGGCCGCCGCACTCAGGATGATGAGCATCACCCAGAACGGATAACGTACTCGATAAAGCGTGCCGATATTCGAGACCACCAGCCCCACTGCGACGGCGCCCATTGAGACTACCAGGAAGAGAAACCATGCCGCGAGATTTTTTCGCTGGCGCCACATCCCAAACAAAGCGAGGCATTCAATGATGTAGGTGATCAGGGTTTCAAATCCTGAGAGCCGTCTGCCCCCCGCGCCAACTTGTTTTCCGTCATCGAACCACATGCTCGGAAACGGCGCCAGAAAGCCAACCACCACGGCCCGAGGAACGTAACGAATAATATCGGCCATGCTATTAAAGTGAATGCCATGGTCAATGTCCGATCCCGCGACTGACGGGATAGGGTTTCCAGAGGGGTCATATTGCAGCTCGAACCCGTAACGCCGGTTCGCAATTTCCTGCTCGACCCCCTCTGAAAGCTTACGCGGGACGACTACCCCCTGCTTCTTTACAGTCATCTGATTCTGAAACGCATTTTGCAGGCGCGGAGTAATGATGAGCGCTGCCACCATCATGATCGCAAAGACCACGTTACCGACGGGAAAACGCCTCTGACTAACGAGCCGCACAATAAGAAACAAAACCGCCAACCCGACGATGGCCCATAACAAGGGCCACATTGGCAGCCGCACGATTCTAATAATCATCATTGCTGCGGTTCCGGCTATCCCGAGGATGACGCCGTAGTACCATTCGGAATCACGTTTAATAATCAGCGTGAGGGTTAGCATGAGAATCAATACGACCGTCATCAATAGCGGATCTCTTAATAACTGTGTGGTGTGGAGCAGAAACGATGGCCAGAGAGCGACCAGCCCGGCCGCGAGGATGCCCGTTCGATAATTGAAAACGATCTCACTTAGCTTGAAAACCAGGACCAGAATCACCAGGTAGTAGATCAGGTTCAGCGGCTCAATCGTCAGAATATTAAGACTGTTTCCACCATTGAGCGTCAGCGGCAAAGCATAGAGTCTCACGTGCAACTGCGTTGGAAAGGTTGCCCAGGCGATCAGCCCCTGGTTCCTTAATACGCCGCACAACTCAATCACTTCACTCTGGTAAGAAAATCCGTCGGAGGCGAACGTGCCCAGCCCGCGTTGATCGAACTGGCCGGGCATCAGCCCGAACTTACCAATCATGAAGACCGCCGTTGTCACCGCTACATGGAAGACGGCGGCGGCCAAAATCAGGAAGGGAGACCGCGCGCGCTGGCGGGAGCGTCCGAGCAGGGTTTCAGCTGGTGAATCAGGTTTCATCTTGTTAGCGTTGAGTTTTCAGCCAGGGCGAAAAGAGTTTCTTCAGGCGAAACGGTTTAAGCGCTTTCCCGTTCGGTCGGTCATCTTGATGATCAAGGCTAAAGCCATCTGGCTGATGAACTGATGAAATCCGCTCCAGTTGGAAGAACCAACACCTGTCACCGGTTGCTTTTTTGGACATGCGTGCAAGCGTCCGCTAATATTAAAGCCAGCGCGGTCGAAAGTCATTCTAAGAAAGACTGTATAAAGGGTAACTGATTTTGTTCTCCGAACTCCTTCGGCTGCCGCTTTCATCATCCGCTTAACAAAAAATGTGTGGCATAGCAGGCATTGTTCGCAGTGACGGCGCTCCGGTAGACCGCGAGCTGGTTGCGCGCATGAACGAGGCCATTCGTCACCGGGGGCCCGATGACGACGGCTTTTATTTCAGCGACGGTGTGGGCCTGGCAATGCGCCGGCTGGCGATTATTGATCTGAAAAGTGGTCACCAGCCGATTCATAATCAGGACCGCACCGCCTGGATTGTTTTCAACGGCGAGATTTACAACTATCGCGAGCTGCGCGCGCAACTGGAAAAGCTTGGCCACAAGTTCTATACCGACAGCGATACTGAAGCGATCGTCCACGCTTACGATCAATACGGCGCCGATTGTCCAAAATATCTGCGCGGCATGTTCGCGTTTGCGATTTGGGACGAACGAACCAGGTCGCTTTTTCTGGCGCGTGATCGAGTTGGAAAGAAACCCCTGCTGTACGCGCAACTGGATGGCGAGCTGGTCTTCGGTTCTGAGTTCACGGCGTTGCTCGAACACCCACGCGTCAGCCGCGACGTCGATTTCGAAGCGATCCATCACTATCTTTCATTTATTTGCGTGCCAGCGCCGCTGACTGCCTATCGCGCGATTCGCAAACTCGAGCCGGGTCATTCCCTGTTGTGGCACGATGGCGAAATCAAGACCGAGCGTTACTGGCAGCTCGACTTTTCAAAGAAGGTCAGCATCAGCGAAGAGGAAGCCGGCGAACGCGTGGTCGAGTTGCTGCGCGAAGCAGTGCGCGTGCGGCTGATGTCTGAAGTCCCGCTGGGCGCGTTTCTTTCCGGCGGTATCGACTCGAGCGCGGTCGTGGCTTTGATGGCCCAGGAGTCTTCGGAAAAGATCAAAACGTTCTCGATCGGATTTGACGAGCAGGACTTCAGCGAGCTGCATCACGCGCGCCGCGTAGCCGAACACGTGGGCGCCGATCATCATGAGTTCATCGTCCGTCCTGACGCGATGGAGGTTCTGCCGACGCTGGTCGAACACTACGGCGAACCCTTTGCCGACTCGTCCGCGATTCCGAGTTATTACGTTTCTAAAGAGACGCGGGCGTTTGTGACTGTCGCACTGAACGGCGATGGCGGCGACGAGTGTTTCGCCGGCTACGAGCGCTATGCGGCAATGAATATCGCCCAGAAGTACGCCAACCTGCCGGCCGGTCTGCGCGACGGCGTGATTGCGAATGTCGTCCGGGCGCTGCCGGGATTTGATGCCCGTCAGAATCCGGTGCGGAAGGCCAAGCGGTTTGTCGCCGCCGCGTCGTTGCCCCCGGTCGAACGTTATCTGCGTTGGGTCAGCGCGTTCGATGAAGCGGCAAAGCAGAATCTCTATTCCGAAGGCTTTCGGCACGATACCGCGAAGTTTCGCACCGCTTCGATCCTGGAACCGTGGTTTGCCAAAGCGAATGGCGCGGGCATCGTTGACGCGGCGCTGCTGACCGATACGATGACTTATCTGCCCAACGATCTGCTGGTGAAGATGGATATTGCCAGCATGACAGTTTCGCTCGAGGCGCGCTCGCCTTTTCTCGATCATCACCTGATGGAGTTTGCGGCCAGCTTGCCGGAAAAGCTGAAGCTGCGGCGGCTGACCACAAAATACTTGCTCAAGCGCGTGTTGCGAAAACTGGTACCATCGGAAAACCTGAACCGCAGTAAGATGGGGTTCGGCGTGCCTATAGGTCATTGGTTCCGCGGCGCGATGCAACCGTTTCTGCGCGAGACTTTGCTTTCTGAAAAAGCGCTCGCGCGCGGGCTGTTTCGGCCTGAGATGGTGCGGCAACTAATCGACAGCCATGTCTCGGTCAAGGCCGATCATTCGCACCGGCTTTGGTCGTTGTTGATGCTCGAGTTGTGGTTCGAGAGGTTTCTTGATTGATTGTCCTGGAATCTCAGGATCTCAAATTTGAGATCTGAAATCGGTTGGAGGCTATCGCATGAAGGGCGTCGTTCTCGCTGGTGGTTTAGGATCGCGGTTGCGGCCGTTGACGTCGGTGACAAATAAGCATCTGCTGCCCGTCTACAACCAGCCGATGATCTATTACCCCATTCAGACGCTGGTGAATGCGGGCATCACCGACATCATGATCGTCACCGGAGGGAATTCGGCAGGCGATTTTTTGAAACTGCTCGGCAACGGTAAGGCCTTCGGGCTGAAACATCTCAACTACACCTATCAGGAAGGTGAGGGCGGCATCGCGGCGGCGCTGTCGCTGGTTGAGCACTTCGCCGGCAGCGAGTCGATCTGCGTCGTGCTCGGCGACAACATCATTCAGGGAGACATTCGCGCGGCTGCTGATTCGTACCGCGCCCAGGACCGCGGCGCCAAGATTCTGCTCAAGAGCGTGACCGACCCGCAGCGCTTTGGTGTGCCCGAGCTGGACGGCAAACGCGTGATCCGCATCGAAGAAAAACCGCGCCAGCCGAAATCTGAATATGCCGTCATCGGAATTTATATGTACGACGCGCGCGTGTTCGAGATCATCAAAACGCTCAAACCCTCTGGCCGCGGGGAACTCGAAATCACTGATGTGAATAATGCCTATATCGAGCGCGGCGAAATGACCTGGGACGAACTCGAAGGTTGGTGGAGCGATGCGGGCACCTTTGAAAGCCTGCTGCACGCTTCAAATCTGGTCGCCGAAACCGGCGCGAATAATCAGGAGCCAAAAAATGCAGCGGAAGCCGGCGCCAACGGCTGAGACTTTTCAGACCGGCGAAATCAAGGACGTGGTAGTGCGCGACCTGCGCAAATTCAATGATCGGCGCGGGTGGCTGGTTGAGCTTTTTCGCCACGACGATCTGGCCGCGGAATTTTATCCGACGATGTCTTACATTTCATCGACCAAACCCGGCGTGGCACGTGGACCTCATGAACACGTCGATCAAGCCGACCTCTTTTGTTTCCTCGGTCCTTCAAACTTCAAATTCCGCATGTGGGACAATCGTCCCGATTCCGCTACTTTCCGAAACGTGATGACGATGGTCGTGGGCGCTGACGATCCGAAGGTCGTAATTGTTCCCAAGGGCGTCGTGCATGCTTATCAAAACGTCGGCGACACGGACGGCATCGTGATCAATTGTCCGAACCGGCTCTACATGGGTGCCGGACGCCGCGAACCAGTGGACGAAATTCGGCACGAAGACGATCCCGAAACCATCTTCCGGATGGACTAGACGTTGCAGCGCGGACATCCTGTCCGCCAGCGAGCGAAGCTCGCTCAGATCGCCGCAAGAGTCATCTCGAAGTTGTTCGCGCTACGCGCTCAGGCGGGCAGGATGCCCGCGCTCCATTAATGAAGATCCTGCGCATCATCGCTCGTCTCAACGTTGGTGGACCGGCCCGTCACGTGGTCTGGCTCACTGAGGGTCTGAAGCCGGCCGGCTTTGAGACCTTGTTGGTCGCCGGAGTCGTGCCGCCGGGCGAAGATGACATGACTTACGTCGCCGCCGCGTCGGGCGTAAAGCCTTTTACCATGTCGCAGATGAGCCGTGAAATTTCGGTGAAGGATGCGTTGACGATTTGGAAACTGTTTCGTCTGATGCGCCGCGAGCGGCCCGACATTGTGCACACCCACACGGCCAAGGCCGGCACCGTCGGGCGCTTAGCCGGCATGATGTATCGCGCAGTTTCGCCGCGCCGCTGTCGCTTTGTGCACACGTATCACGGACACGTCTTTCATAGTTACTATGGAAAGTTCAAGACGAGTTTGTTTCTCGCCATCGAAAGATTCCTGGCGCGCTTTGCGACCGATCGCATCGTGGTTATCAGCGAGCAACAACGCCGCGAGATTAATGAAGTGTTTCGTGTGGGCCGGCGCGCACAGTTCGCGGTAATTCCGCTGGGCATCGACCTGAGCGCCTTTACCGCAGGCAGCGATCGACGGGGACGCTTGCGAAAGGAACTAAATCTCAGCGACGACGAAATATTGATTGGGATCGTCGGCAGGTTGACTGAAATTAAGAACCAGCGATTGTTTCTGGAGGCCGCGGCCTTACTTAAGAAAACTACCAGCTCGAAAGTTCGTTTTGTGATCATTGGCGACGGCAATCTGCGGCGCGATTTGGAAGCGCAAGCGAAATCGCTCAGCCTGGAAAAACGCGTTTTGTTTTTGGGAACGCGCAACGACCCGGAACATTTTTATCCGGCGCTCGACATCGTCGCGCTGACCAGTTTGAATGAAGGCACGCCGCTTACCTTGATCGAGGCGATGGCCAACGCCCGCCCGGTCGTCGCGACCGCCGTCGGAGGCGTGGTCGATTTGCTGGGACCATCAACTGTGCCGGCTGAAAGAGCTCACGGTTACCAGGTTTGTGAACGCGGCATTTCAGTTTCCAGCGGCAACGCTGAGGCTTTCGCCCACGCTTTGGCGCGATTGATTGAAGACGCCGAGCTCCGCGATGAACTGGAACGGCGCGGCCTTGAGTTTGTAACCCAGAATTACGGGAAAGAGCGTTTGTTGAAGGACGTGGCCGAGTTGTATCGAGAGCTAATGCAGATGGGAGCGCGAAGATCGTAATGAGGTCAGTACCGTGAGCGGTAGCGACCGGGTCCCTTTCTCGCAATCTCGATTGTGTGAGAGGTTGAGACCCGGTCGCTATCGCTCCCGGTACTGACCTCATGTTGCGCGACAGGATGTCCGCGCTCCATTCGTCTCTGTGCTAGACTCTCGGATCGAAATCCACAGCACTTTTTGAGGGGAATTTTCATTTGCGAATTCTAATTACGGGCGGAGCAGGTTTCATTGGCTCTCATCTTTCGGACGCGTGTCTAAAGCGCGGCGACGAAGTATTCGTTATCGACGATCTTTCCACGGGCAGCATTGAAAACATCCGCCATCTGAAGGAACACCCGCGTTTCCACTACACCATTGAGAGCGTCCGTAATCAGCCGGTGACTGCGGAACTGGTGGATCAATGCGACGTCATCTTTCATCTGGCCGCAGCCGTCGGCGTAAAGCTGATCGTGGAAAGCCCTGTGCGCACGATCGAGACTAACGTGCGCGGCACCGAAACAATTTTGTCTCTGGCCAACAAGAAAAAGAAGAAGGTGCTGATCGCTTCGACTTCGGAAGTCTACGGCCTGAGCGCCGAAGTCCCGTTTCGGGAAGACGGAAATTTGGTGATGGGCGCGACGACGAAGGGGCGTTGGAGTTACGCTTGCTCAAAAGCCATCGATGAGTTTCTGGCACTCGCCTACTGGCGCGAGAAAAAGTTGCCGACCGTGGTAGTGCGGCTCTTCAACACCGTCGGTCCGCGTCAGACCGGACAGTACGGCATGGTGATTCCGACGTTCGTGAAGCAGGCGCTGGCGGGACGGCCGATCACGGTCTATGGCAGCGGCAAGCAATCGCGCTGCTTCTGCTATGTCGGCGATGTCGTCGGCGCGCTGATGAAATTAATGGATGACGAAAGAGCCGTGGGCGAAGTCTTCAACGTGGGATCGAATCAGGAAATCAACATCTATGACCTCGCGCAAAAGGTGAAAGAGTTGACTAACTCTGATTCCGAGATCGTTTTGATTCCTTACGATGAAGCGTACGAAGAAGGCTTTGAAGATATGCCGCGGCGCGTTCCGGACATCTCAAAAGTAAGCGCGCAGGTCGGCTTCAAACCTCAGTTGGATCTCGACGGGATTCTCAAGACCGTGATCGAGTTCCAGAGCGGCCGGCAGGCGCCTGCCAAAACAACAACGGCGGCTTGAAGCAGAATGGCGCGGTTTTTGTTTAGAGTTCAACCTTTAGGTTGCCGGTTGTTGCAGTACAAGCTAAAGCTTGAACTGGCCTTGCCCGAAAAGTGTTTTATGAGTCCGCATTAGCGGACGATTGAAAATAGCCCAGCAGTTCACTGCTGGGAAAAAGAGGTGAAAGGTGTTCAGTCCGTAAAGCGGACGACTGAAAGCAACCGGCCAGATCCTTTAATCATTTCAACCGTCCGCTTCACGGACTTCCTTCCGTCCTCCGACCGCACCCCAGCGATGAAATCGCTGGGCTATTTTCATG
>Ga0070698_100000517_pt1 | contig 41047 bp, 37 predicted proteins | sample KBSK1502metaG_FD_65477 | JGI IMG/M metagenome (GOLD analysis project Ga0070698, IMG submission 65477) | Corn, switchgrass and miscanthus rhizosphere microbial communities from Kellogg Biological Station, Michigan, USA - KBS K1-50-2 metaG | ecosystem: Host-associated > Plants > Roots >...
CGCGTACCGGGTGGCGTGGTAGCTCTCGAAGAAAAGGCCGCGTTTGTCCTCGAACACTCGCGGCTCCACGATCACCACGCCCGGCAAAGCGGTCGCGACGACCTTCACGACGTTCCCATCTGGGGTCCCTCGCGCGGGTAGCTCGCGTCGCGGATCATGGCCAGCAGATAATCGCCGTACGGGTTGCCCCGCAAGGGCGCGGCCAGCCGCTCCACGGCGCCCGCGTCGATGAACCCCATGCGATACGCCACTTCTTCCACGGCGCCGATCTTCAGGCCCTGTCGCTGCTCGACCGCCGCCACGTAGGTCGATGCCTGCAGCAGCGATTCCGGGGTGCCGGTGTCGAGCCACGCGATCCCCCGACCGAGCGTCACCACCCGGAGCTTGCCGGCCCGCAGGTACGCGTTGTTCACGTCGGTGATCTCGAGCTCGCCCCGCGGCGATGGCTTGAGCCCGCGCGCCATCTCCACCACCGCGTTGTCGTAGAAGTACAGCCCCGTCACGGCGTAGTGCGACTGGGGCGCGGGCGGCTTCTCCTCGATCTTCTCGACGCGCCCGGTGCTGTCGAAGCTCACGACGCCGTAGCGCTCGGGATCGGACACGTAATAGGCGAACACCGTCGCGCCTGCGGTCCGCTCGTCGGCTTGCTGCAGCAGCGGCCGCAGACCGGCCCCGTAGAAAATGTTGTCGCCCAGCACGAGCGCCGCGGGATCGCGGTCTACGAAGTCTCGCCCGATGATGAACGCTTGCGCCAATCCTTCCGGCTTCGGCTGCTCGGCGTAGCGGACGTTGAGCCCGAGCCGCGCGCCGTCGCCGAACAGCGCGCGAAACCGCGGCACGTCCTGCGGAGTCGAAATCAGCAACACGTCGCGAATGCCCGCGAGCATCAACGTCGACAGCGGATAGTAGACGAGCGGCTTGTCATACACCGGCATCAGCTGCTTCGAGACGCCGAGTGTCAGCGGGTACAGCCGCGTGCCGGAGCCGCCGGCCAGGATGATGCCTTTTCTCATGGGACCTGCCCGTCTCCTGTCCGTCGCAGAATCGTCAGCCCATTGCATGTCGGATCGTGCTCGACGTGCCAGCCGGCGGCGTCGCAGGTGAGCGGACGGCGCTCGTCGATCCGGATGCCCAGCACCCGTTCCAGCGCGCGTACTACGCCGCGGCGATTGTTCCATCCCAGTCCCAGCGTGCCGTCACGGCGCCGGAACACCTTCCTCGCGTTGGTGTCGTGAAACATGGCCACGGCCCGCGCGCTCAAGTGCGGAAACCAGGCGTCGATCTCCGCGCACGTGTGATCATACAGGTGGCTCGTGTCGACGAACAGCACGTCGACGCGCGGCTCGAGGCCGCGCGCTTCGCACCAGCCGCGAAACCGCCGGCCCAAGCCCACGTCGTCTTCTTGCTGCCAGTGCCACCGCTCGTACCGCGACACGGTCGAGCAGTCGACGATGTCGACGCTCACGAGGTCGGCGCCCGAGCGGCGGGCCAGTCGCTCGAACACGAAGGTCGATTCCCCTCCTCGCACCCCCAGCTCCACGATCAACCGAGGATGCGCCGCGAGCCCCGCGACGTACAGGGCCTCGAGGTGGCTCGAAATGTCGGTCCCGACGAGCGCCCTAGCGCGAATCGCCCTGATGTCCGGGTCGGGCCCATCGGGGGGCGTGGTGCGACGCCACTCGACCAGCGCGTTGTAGGCGCGCACGCCAAGATCCAGCAGATCGTCGGTTCTTCGACTCATGGGCACCGTGCGGAGAACTGCTGACCCCGCTCGAGTCTACGCGGGAAGCCGCGGCAAGGTATACGTCACGGCCTTCGACCGCCACGCCCAGTCCACGAACACCCGCGCCTCGTCCCAGCGGCGCCGCGCCTTCTTGAGTGAACCGCCCAGCAGGCGCACGAACCCCAACGGAAACGATGCCAGGCCGACACTCGCCACGATGACGACGTAGGCGCGGGCATAGCGTCGGCCGCGATGCTTCACGAAGTACTGATACGTCGCCTGCAGGCCGAGCCGCTTCATCAGGGCCGTGGGCTGCTTCCGGGCGCTGACGCTGTAATGGTGCAGCAGCGGCACGCCGCTCAGATAGCGCAGCCGCCCCAAGTCGCCCAGCCGCCTGCACAGATCCATGTCGTCGAGATAGAGCGGCACCGACTCGTCGAATCCTCCCAGGGCGCGCACCTGCTCGGTGCGGCACAGCATCGCCGCGCCCAGCAGGCACTCCACGTCGCGATCGGTGGTGCCGTCCCAGCCGGCGTAATACTTCCAGGCGAGCAGGCGCGAGCGGGGGAATATCCGGGCCAGCCACGATAAGTCGCAGAATTCGGTCCACAGGGTCGGCAACCGGCGCGCGCAGTTGTGCGACATGAACTCGTTCGGCTTGCGCACCCGCGGGCCCACCGCGGCGCGCTCCGGAAACCCGCGCAGCGCGGCCACCAGGCGCTCGAGCGTCCCAGGCGCGAGCTCCGAGTCCGGGTTCAAGAACAGCACGTACTCCCCGCGCGCGAGCGGTAGCGCCTGATTGTTGGCCTTGGGAAAGCCGACGTTCGCGTCGTTCGCGATCATTCGGACAGCCGGAAACCGGGCGCGCACCGTCTCCACCGTGCCGTCGGCCGAGGCATTGTCGACCACGATGACCTCGACGTCGTGCGGGAGCGATCGGGCGCTGCGCTCGATCGACTCGAGGCAGGAGACCAGCTCGCGCACGGTGTTGAAGCTGACGATGACAATGGAGACCACGCGGGGCCGAACATGGTGGCTAAGTGACGGCCGGTCAAGGTGTTCGGGACCTATGAGTCGCGGCTGAAGCCGCGGCTCGGCCCTGCCGCTGAACCGGCCCAGGCACCCGTCAGTTTATTGACAGGGCCGAGTCGCGAGTTCACTCGCGGCTCCTCGGGGCACGTGGCTTGCGGCGTTTTTCACCACCCATTCGGGGCTCGTGCCCGATGCGTTTGGCTCAGTGGGCCCGCTTGCTCACCCCCGGTCGCTTGGGACTGCGGGCGGGAGCGTGGTATTCAGTCGTGGGCCGCACCCCCAAGGAGGTGCAGTTGGCGGTGCGGGGGCGAATCGTGACCATCTCCCGGACGCTGGTCGAGCTGCGCGACACGCCGCCGTCCGAGTGGGCCGTGGTGCACCCGACAGGCGGCCGCGAATCGTACATGGTGTGCCCCGGCTGCCGTCATCGCGCTCAGCTTCCTGATCGCCACGTCGACACCATGCGGTGCCCGCGCTGCAACGCGGCGTTCGCGATCGCGTGGGGTGGCGTTCCGGCGCTGCTCTCCCTTGCTGCTCAGGGGCTCAAGCCGGACCGCCGCGCCACGCGTCGTCGCACGCTCCGCGAGCGCCGCATCGGGCGCGAGCGCCGCAGCACGGCGCGCGGCGCCTCGCTGCCCCGCCGCAGCGGCCAGCGCCGGGCGCTGCTCGACCGCCGGCGGCGGTCGGCGAGTCGATGACCTCACCCCCTGTCCTTCGACTGTCGCTGCTCCTTTGCGCCGCTGTGCCCCTGGCGGCGGGAGGGCAGGCGCGGGCCGCTTCACCCGTGCTCGACGCGATGCGCACCGAGCTGACCCGCTCGCTCACCACCTTCAAGGGCCAACTCACCGCGCCCTACTTTCTGAGTTACGAGATTACCGAAGCCCACACGCTCAATGTCGCGGGCTCGTTCGGCGCGATCACCCAGAGCGGCGAGCGCCGCCACCGCGCGCTCGGCGTGGACCTGCGGGTGGGCGACTACCGCTTCGACAATACCCACCCGCTGCGCGGCGGCTTTCCCGGCCGCGCCTTCATGGGCTTCGGCGAGGGGATGGCCGAGATCCCCGTGGACGACGACCCGGACGCCATCCGCGCCGCCGTGTGGTACGCCACCGACCGCAAGTACAAGCGCGCCGTCGAGCAACTCACCTGGGTGAAGACCAACGCCGCCGTCGGCGTCGCGGCCGAGGATACGGCGCCCGATTTCTCGGCGGAGCCACGCGAAGCCTACACCGAGCCGGTGGCCCGCATCGCCGTCGACCCGCGCGTATGGGAAGACAAGATCCGGCGCTACACCGCGCCGTTCGCCCGCTACGGCGACATCTACGAGGCCGACGCCGTCTTCATCGCCGAGGTCGACTCGCGCTGGTACGTGAACAGCGAGGGCACCGAGATCCAGACCTCGCAGCCGATCTATCGCCTGTACGTCTCCGCCTTCTCCAAGGCCGACGACGGCATGGAGCTGCCGCGCTACGAATCGTTCTGGGCCTTCACCCCCGAAGGCCTGCCGAACGATCGCGCCGTGCTGGCGGCGGTGCAGAAGATGATCGACGATCTGCACGCGCTGCGCCGGGCGCCGGCGCTCGAGCCGTACACGGGCCCCGCCATCCTCTCGGGCCGCGCCAGCGCGGTGTTCTTCCACGAGGTGTTCGGGCACCGCGTCGAGGGCCATCGCCAGAAGCTCGGCATCGAGGGGCAGACGTTCAGGAAGAAGGTGAACGAGTCCGTCCTGCCCGCCGGATTCTCCGTCTACTTCGATCCCACGCTGCGCCGGCTCGACGGCACCGACCTGGCCGGGTTCTATCGCTACGACGACGAAGGCGTGAAGGCACGCCGCGTGGCGGTGGTCGAGCACGGCGTCCTCAAGACGTTCCTCATGGCTCGCTCGCCTATCGAAGGATTCGCCAGCTCGAACGGGCACGGCCGGGCTCAGCTGGGTCTCGCCCCGGTGGCGCGCCAGTCGAACCTGGTGGTCGAGACGGCGGAGCCGCACTCCGAGGCGGAGCTCAAGCGCATGCTGATCGACGAGATCAAGCGCGAGAACAAGCCGTACGGCCTGCTGTTCGACGATATCGAGGGTGGCTTCACCATCACCATGCGCTTCATTCCCAACGCCTTCAACGTGATGCCGGTGATGGTGTATCGCGTGTATCCCGACGGCCGCGAGGAGCTGGTGCGCGGTGTGGACTTCATCGGCACGCCGCTCACCACGTTCTCCAAGATCGTCGCGGCGGACGATCATATGGCCGTGTTCAACGGCATGTGCGGCGCCGAATCGGGCTGGGTGCCCGTGTCCGCCGTGTCGCCCGGGCTGCTGGTGTCGCAGGTCGAGGTCCAGAAAAAGCTCAAGTCCGGCGAGCGGCCGCCCATCTTGCCGCCGCCCTTCGGCGCGGCGGCTACGCCATGAGACGGGCCCTGCTGGCGGGCGCGGCGCTGTGGCTCGGCGCGCGCGCCGCCGCGGCGCAGGCGCCGGCCCCGAACCAGTCAGACCCGTTGAGCCGCGCCATGCGCGACGAGCTGACGCGCTCCATGGCCGCGCTGCGGCTCGACACGCTCCCCAAGCCGTACTTCGTTGCCTACCGCATCGACGAGGTCGAGACGGCCGAGGCGGAGGCGAGCCTGGGCAGCCTGGTGCACGGCACCGATGCCCGCGTCCGCCGCCTGCGCGTCGAGCTGCGAGTGGGCGACTACGAGTTCGACAACACCAATTTCGTGGGGATGGGTGGAGGTCCCGCCTTCAGCATGTTGGCGGGGCTGCGGGGCGGGGCACTGCTTCCGCTCGACGACCAGTACCAGGAGATCCGCCGGCAGCTGTGGCTCGCCACCGACGGCGCCTACAAGCGGGCAGTGGAGCAGCTCGCCCAGAAACAGGCCGCGCTCCAGAACCAGACCCGCACCGAGCACCTGCCCGACTTCGCCAAGGAGCCTCCGGCCGTCGTCACCGACGTCGTGCCCGCACCGCCGCTCGACCGCGCCGCGGCCGAGGCGCTCGTGCGCGGGCTCTCGGGCGCGTTCCGCGCCTTCCCGGAGGTGTACACCTCCGGCGTGTCGTGGAGCGCCGGCGTGGTCCGCACCCGCTACCTGAACAGCGAGGGCTCGGCGTTCACGCGGTCGTCACCCTGGCTGGTGCTGCGGATCCACGCCTCGACCCAGGCGGTCGACGGCATGCCCGTGGGCGACGCGGTGACCATCTATCGCGGGTTACCCACTGATCTCCCCGCCCGCAATCAATTGATCGACAGCGTGCGCGCGCTGGCTGCGCGCCTCACGCGCCTGCGCCAGACCCCCGTGGCCGAGGTGTACAACGGGCCGGTACTGTTCGAGGGCGACGCCGCGGCCGAGCTGTTCAACCAGGTGTTCGCGCCGCGGCTCGTGGCATCGCGCCGGCCCATGGCCGCCAATCCCATGATGGAGCAGTTCGCCGCCCGGACCGAGACTCCGTTCCTCGATCAGATCGGTGGGCGCGTCCTGCCCGCGTTCCTGAGCGCCGTCGACAATCCCACACTCACGAGCTTCGAGGGGCACTACATCGGCGGCTATCGCGTGGACGACGACGGCGTACCGGCGCGCGAGACCAGGCTGGTGGACCACGGTATCCTGAAGACGCTGCTCGCGACCCGCGTGCCGGTGCGCGGCATTCCCCACAGCACGGGCAATCGCTGGGGCGCGGGAGCGGTGGTGAGCAATCTCGTGGTGAGCGTCGACTCGGGTGCCACCGACCAGGCGCTACGGGCCGAGCTCTTGAAGCGCGCTGCGGCGCGAGGGCGCGCCTACGCGGTCGTCGTGTGGCGCCTCGCCAACCCCATGAGCATGGCGCTGTCGGACCCGATGTCGTTCCTGGCGTCCATGGGCGACGGGGACGACGAATCCGACACGCCCGCGTTGCGCGCGGCGGTTGCGGTGAAGCTGTTCCCCGACGGACACGAAGAGCCGATCCGCAACGCCGCCGTCTCGGGCGTCACGGCCGCGAGCTTCAAGGACATCGTAGCCGCGTCGCAATCCCGCAGCGTGTACTCGAGCCCGTTCCAAAGTCCGGGCGGCATGCTCGCGGGTCTCGCGTCGGGCGGCGGGGGCATGAACGTCCAGGCTTTGGGCTACGCGGCGTCGTACGTCATGCCGTCACTTCTGTTCGAGGACGTCACGGTCAAGGGCCCGAACGGCGATCTGCCCAAGCTGCCGCTGTCGAGCCCGCCGTGGGCGGGCTCCTCGCCCCGTTGATCCCCTCTCCCCGCGGGGGAGGGGAGACTCAGCCCGTCCGTCGTTCCCCCTTTTGTCCTCACCCCTTTGATCCCCTCTCCCTGCGGGGGGGGAGACTCAATCCGTCCGTCGTTCCCCCCTTTTGTCCTCACCCCTTTGATCCCCTCTCCCTGCGGGAGAGGGGAGACTCAACCCGTCCGTCGTTCCCCCACTCCCGAAGGGAGAGGGGGACAGGGGGTGAGGACCGAGACGAGGACAGGGGGTGAGGACCGAGACGAGGACAGGGGGGTGAGGACCGAGACGAGGCCAGGGCGCTGAGGACGGTCTCGAGCCCCGCCCGCGTCACGTGTGCGTTCCGCACGCGGACCACGCGGAACCCGGCGGCTTCGAGGACGTCTGCGCGGGCGGCATCGTATGCTCTTTGGTCCGGGCCGTCGTGCGCACCACCCTCCAGTTCCAGGACGAGCCGCTCGGCGGCGCAGTAGAAGTCGACGATGAAGCCGTGCACGACGTGCTGACGGCGGAACTTCAAGCCGAGTATGCCGCGGTTGCGTAGCAGGGACCACGCGTGGCGCTCGATCGGGGGCGCGGTCCGGCGCAGCTTGGCCGCGAGCGCAAACTTCTGGGCGGGCGTGACGCGTCGGAGCGGATCCATGGCGCCAATACTGACATGCCTGAGCGCCGGGCCCTAACCCGAACAGCGCGCGCAGGACCACAACGTTGCGCCGTGCGGACCCCCCATCGCGCTTGTGGTCCTCACCCCTTTGATCCCCTCTCCCTGCGGGAGAGGGGAGACTTAGTCCGTCCGTCGTTCCCCATTTGTCCTCACCCCTTTGATCCCCTCTCCCTGCGGGAGAGGGGAGACTTAGTCCGTCCGTCGTTCCCCACTTGTCCTCACCCCTTTGATCCCCTCTCCCTGCGGGAGAGGTGAGACTCAGCCCGCCCTTCGTTCCCCCTCTCCCGAAGGGAGAGGGGGACAGGGGGTGAGGACCAAGGTTGGGAGAGGGGGACAGGGAGTGAGGACCAAGGTTGGGAGACGGGGACAGGGGGCGAGGACCAAGGTTGGGAGACGGAGACAGGGGGCGAGGACTCGCATATCCTCGCCCCCCGGCACAATGTTCCGATCACGCCGTTCGACCACCGAGCATGCATCTTCCGGAGCGCGGGCATCAGCTACGTCCAGGGTATCGTCCGCGGCCCCGCCGGCGCAGAAGCAACCGTGCGCTTCCTCATCGACAGCGGAGCGACCTACTCGCTCCTGCCGGAGCCGGTGTGGCGCGCCATCGGCCTCGCGCCTAAACGCGAGGTGGAGTTCGTCCTCGCCGACGGCACCACCGTCCGCCGGTCCGTATCGGAGTGCCACCTCTCCCTGTCGCACGGGGAAGGGCATACGCCCGTGGTTTTGGGCCAACCGGGCGACGCGGAGCCACTGCTCGGCGTCGTGACGCTCGAGATCCTGGGGCTCGTCTTCGATCCGTTCCGCCGAACCCTCCATCCGATGCGGACGCTGCTGGTGTAGTCCTCACCCCCTGTCCCCCTCTCCGCATTGCGGAGAGGGGGAACGACGGACGGACTGAGACGGGATCAAAGGGGTGAGGACTACCGCCTCCCCCTGATAAACCACTCCTCCCATCCGACCTTGTAGATGTCCTTGCAGCGGGGGCAGCGCAGGCTCTGCGGGCTGCCGCCGAGCGGCGCGCGCGCGCGACAGCCGGGGCAGACGGCGTACAGCTCGCCCGCCCGCACCGCCATGCCGCGCGCCGTGGGAGGAGTGGGCACCAGGGTCCAGGTGTGGGGCCGCACCGACGCGAACTCGAGCGCGCCGCGCGGCAGGCGCACCTGCTGCGCCTCGACCGCGACCACCACCTCGCGCGACGACAGTCGCACCACGCGGTACCACGCCCCGCGCCGCAACCCCCCGCCGGTCGCGGCGCCCTTCACCCGAGCCCACTGCTGTTCGATCACGGAGCCAGTCGTTGTCGCCGGCCCGTACGATGTGGTAATCGGCTCGCGCGCGTCGTGCGTTATCTCACGCGCCTCCGGTTCATGCGTGTTTGCACAGCGTGTGGGCAACGTGTGGGTGAGATGTGCACGAGATTGTGGAGAACGCGGGCGCGGGTACAGGTATAGCATCGACCAGTGCGGCGCCCGAACCCCGGCGACTCGTTGCTGTTCACGGCGCGGAAGGCGTACATCGAAGCGGGGTTCGGGTTCGGCAACCTCACGCCGTTCCTGTCGCCGTTCAATCTGGCGGTGCATTTCACGTGGCAGCTGTCGTCGTATCCCACGCGGCGCTTCCAGTTCGGCATCGGCACCACGCGGCCGTGACTCTTCCGGCCGACGGGCCGGTGCGGTGATATTGGGGCCATGATTCTGAACTACGGCATACGGGCCTGCGTCGCGGCCGCCGCTGTGACGGCGGTGGTCGCCGGTTCGCAGCCGTCCGAAGCGCCCACCGGGTTCGACGACCTGAGCAACGGCATGGTGGACGATTCCACCCATCATGCGGATCAAGACAGCTTCGACGAAGTCGAAACCGTCGCCGACGGGTTGGGACCGCTCTACAACGCGCAGTCCTGCCGCGAGTGTCACCAGAACCCCACCTCGGGTGGCGCGAGCCAGATCGCCGAGCTGCGCGTCGGGCACCGCGGGCCGAACGGCCGGTTCCAGAATGCGAACATTCCCATCTCCCGCGGCAAGGTCGTCATTGCCGGCCGCACGCTAGTCAACGATCGCGCCATCTGTCCCAGCGCCGCGTTCCCCGATTCGGAGATCCAGGAGCGGGTGCCCGACACCGAGACCATCCGCACCACGCGCGCGTCGCTCAATCTGCTGGGCGACGGGTTGGTCGAAGCCGTGGCCGACTCGACACTGCTCGCCCTGGCGCGCGAGCAGCGCCGCGCCACGCACGGGAAGATCCACGGCCAGGCGCTGCGGGTGCCGATCGTGGAGGCCCCGGGGACCACCGGCGTCGGCCGGTTCGGCTGGAAGGACCAGCAGGCCAGCCTGCTGTCGTTCTCGGGCGACGCCTACTTGAACGAGATGGGGATCACCAACCGGTTGTTCCCGGACGAGGTGACCACGCTCTGCAACACGGCGCCCGAGCCGAACAATACGCCGGACTCGACCGGGCTCGAAGACATCGACCGCTTCACGCGCTTCATGCGGGCCACCAAGGCCCCGGCGCGCGACACGCTGCTCGCCCGGACGCGCCAGGCGCAGGAGGGTGCGACCCTGTTCGATAAAATCGGCTGCGCCGTCTGCCATGTGCGCTCGCTGACCACCGCCGCCGCCGGCAGTCCGATCAACGGCGGCACGTTCACGATCCCGCCCGCCCTAGGCGACAAGACGTTCCACCCGTTCGGGGACTTCCTGCTGCACAACGTCGGCACCGGCGACGGCATCGTCATGGCGATGCCGGAGCACTACGGGCGGAGGGTCTATCAGATCAAGTGGCAGGGGTTGTCGCTCGACTCGATCGCGCGCACCCAGAACAAAGTCCGCACCGCGCCGTTGTGGGGCGTGCGGCTGCGCCCGCGCCTGATGCACGACCACGAGTCGGTGACGTTGCGCGACGCCGTTATGCGGCACGCGGGAGAGGCGAGCGACGTCACGCAGCGCTTCCGCCGTCTGGCGCGCCGCGAGCAGCAGGCGATCATCACGTTCTTGCGGTCCTTGTAGCACTTCAACCGAGGATCACTCATGACCAGGCATGCGCTTGCCGCACCGCTGTTGCTCCTCGCTGCGCTGTTTGCCTTGCCCTGTCTCGGCCGGGCGCAGGCGTTCAAGGTCGCCCGCTTCAACATCGGTGGCGACGGCGGCACGGATTACCTGACGGCCGAACCCGGTACCGGCCGCGTGTTCATCTCGCGCGGCACCCACGTCATGGTGGTGGACGGCGCGACCGGGAAGCTGCTGGGCGACATTCCCGACACGCCGCGTACCCACGGCATCGCGCTCGTCGCCGGGGCGCATCACGGCTTCATCACCAACGGCGGCGACTCGACCGTCACGATGTTCGACTTGGCGAGCCTCGCCGTGATCAAGAAGATCCGCGTGGCGACCGGCGGCCTCGACGGCATCATGTACGACGACTTCTCCGACCGCGTCATTCTCACCAACCACAGTCGTCCCATCGGCACCCTGGTCGCGCTCGAGCCCACGAGCGGCGCGATCGTCGGCACCGTGGAGCTCGAGGACAATGGCCCCGAAGGCGCGGCGAGCGACGGCAAGGGCAGGCTCTTCGTCAACAACGAGGGCAAGAGCACCATCCAGGTGATCGACGCCAAGCAGATGAAGGTGCTGGCGTCGTGGCCGCTCGCGCCCTGCGAGGGCCCGACCGGCATCGCGTACGATCGCGCCACGAACCGCATCTTTTCCGGGTGCGGCAAGACGTCCGTGGTAGTCGATCCGGCGTCCGGCAAGATCGTGGCCACGATCACGAACGGCGACGGCGTGGATGCGCTGGGGTGGGACGCGGCGGAGAAGCTCATCTACATTCCCGCCGGGCGCGACAGCAACGTCACCGTGGCGCACGAGGATGCGCCCGACCGCTACAGCGTGGTCGGCACCGTGGCCACGATGCGCGGCGCCAAGACGATCGCGGTGGACCCCGTGAAGCACGTGGCGTACCTGTTCCAGCCCGAGTTCGGGCCCCCGCCGGCCGGGTCACCCGCGCCGGCCCCCGGCAGCCGGGCGCCGCGCGGCCCGGTGATCGCGGCGTGGTTCTTCGCGATCAGTCACTGACCGCGGGAGGAGGCATCGGCTACACCACGCTGCTCGGGTCCGCGGTCTGGGCGCTGCTCGCCAACAAGATGCGCAGCCTCCTCACGGTGCTGGGCATCACCATCGGCATCGCGGCGGTGATCTGCGTCGTGGCCATCGGCCGGGCGGGCCAGGCGCAGGTGGAGCGCCAGCTCAACAACCTGGGCGACAATTTCGTGTGGATCGAGGCGGGCGGGCGCGCGGTGAACGGCGTGCGCACCGGCACCCACGGCACCAAGACGCTCGTGCTTTCGGACGCGGTCGCCATCAAGACGCAGATCCCGCTCATCAAGAGCGTCTCGCCCAACGTGGACGGCTCCATCCAGATCATCTACGCCAATCAGAACTGGTATACCGGGTACCGGGGCGTGTCGCCGGAATACTTCGACATCAAGCGTTGGTTCGTCGATCAGGGGGCGGTGTTCTCGCAGGACGACGTGGATCGGGCGGCCGACGTGTGCGTGATCGGCCGCACCGTGCGCGACCAGCTGTTCGGGACGGACGATCCCATCGGGCAGGTGATCCGGGTGCGCGACCTGCCCTGCAAGGTGGTGGCCACGCTCCAGCCGAAGGGGCTCTCCGTCTCCGGGCAGGACCAGGACGACACGATTCTCATGCCGTACACGACGGCCATGAAGAAGATCAAGGGGAACAACTGGCTCGACGACGTCTTGTGCTCGGCCGTGTCGCCGGACGTCGTCAAGCTCGCCGGGCAGCAGGCCGCCGCGCTGTTGCGCGACCGGCACCACCTGCGTCTCGATGAGGACGACGATTTCAACATCCGGAACCCCGAGGACATCATCAAGGCGCAGCTCGAGGCGAGCCGCACCCTGACCATCCTGCTCGTGGCGATCGCGTCGATCTCGCTGGTGGTGGGCGGGATCGGCATCATGAACGTGATGCTCGTCTCGGTCACCGAGCGGACCCGGGAGATCGGCCTGCGCGTGGCGATCGGCGCCCGCCGGCAGGCAATCCAGCTCCAGTTCCTCGGTGAATCGGTGATGCTCAGCCTGGTGGGCGGGGCGGCCGGCGTGCTGATCGGCGTGGTCGGCTCGTTCTTCGTGGGCCGCGCCCTCCACTGGCCGATCCAGATGTCCCTGCAAGCCGTGGCGGTCGCCTGCGTCTTCTCGGTCGCGGTCGGGGTCTTCTTCGGCTACTACCCCGCCCGCAAGGCCGCCCTGCTCGATCCCGTCGACGCGCTGCGCTACGAATGACGCCGCTCCGGGTTCCCCTGCGATGGCTCCTCACCGGCGGCGCGGGCGGGCTGGTCGTGCTGTTCGCGGTCCTCGGGTTCCACCGCGGCGACACGATCGAATACATCACCGCCAAGGTGCTCCAGGGGGAGATCCGCGACGCCGTCGAGGCCACGGGAACCGTCAACGCGGTGATCACGGTGCAAGTCGGCTCGCAGGTGTCCGGCACGATCGCGCGGCTCAACGCCGATTTCAATTCCCGCGTGCACAAGGGAGACGTGATCGCATTGATCGACCCGTCCTTGTTGCAAGGGACGCTGCTCCAGGCGACCGCGGACTTGGAGACCGCGAAGGCGAGCGTGACGGTGGCGGAAGCGGATCTCGCCAAGGCGAACGCCACACTGGCGCAGGCGCACGCCGATTACGACCGCGCCGTGGCCATGGCCAAGAACGGCGTGGTCACCCAGCAGGAGCTCGATCTCGCGACGGGCAATTACGGTTCGGCACAGGCGTCACGCGACGCCGCGGCGGCGGGTGTCGCCGCCGCGAACGCGCAGGTGCGGCAGAAGGAAGCGGCCGTGACGGTGGCCCGCACCAATCTCGACCATACGGTGATCCGCTCGCCCATCGACGGCATCGTCGTCGCGCGCAACGTCGACGTGGGACAGACGGTCGCGGCGTCGCTCCAGGCCCCGACCATCTTCACGATCGCGCAGGATCTGACCAAGATGCGGGTGTACGCGAAGGTGGACGAGTCGGACGTCGGCCGCATCAAGCTGGCACAAGGCGCCACGTTCAAGGTCGACGCCTTTCCCAAAGACTCCTTCCGCGGCGTGGTGAGCCAGGTCCGCATGAACCCGACGACCGTGCAGAACGTCGTCACCTACGACGCCATCATCGATTTCGCGAACCCTGAGCTGAAGCTGTTTCCCGGGATGACGGCCTACGTGACCATCCCGGTCGCCACAGTTGAGCAGGTCGTCAAGCTCCCGAACGCCGCGCTGCGCTTCAAGCCGCCACCCTCGGTGGCTCGGACGCCCGGCAAGGGGGACCCGCCGCCGGGAACCACGGTCGTCTGGAAGCTCGAGCCCGACCACACCATCGCGTCGGTCACCGTCGCCCTCGGCATCACCGATCACGCGTACACGCAAGTCACCGCGGTAACCGCGGGGGACCTGAAGCCTGGGGACGACGTCGTCACCACCGCCGTGACCGCGAAGTCGGCCACACCCGGAGCGCAGGGGCTGCGGCGGTGAGCGGCCGCGCCCGCCGCACCGCTGTCGTGGCCGCGCTCGGCGCGGCGTTCGCCGCGCTAGCTTTCGGGCGGAGCAGCGTGGAGACCATGGCACCGGACCAGGACCGCGGCATCGTCACCAGGCAGAGCCTCCACTCCGTTGATCAAACGGTAGAGCGGCTGGAGGCCCTGCTGCGCGCCAAAGGGGTGACCCTGTTCACCGTGGTGGACCACAGCGGGGAAGCGGCGAAGGTCGGCATGCGGCTGCGGCCGACCAAGCTCGTGATCTTCGGGAACCCCAAGGCCGGCACGCCGCTCATGCTCGCCGCGCCGAGCGTCGCCATCGACCTCCCGTTGAAGCTGCTGGTGTGGGAAGATGCGCAGGGGAAGGTCTGGCTCGGCTACAACAGTCCCGCCTACCTGCAACAGCGCCACGGCCTGCCCGATTCGCTGCTGCCCAACATCGCGGTCGTCGAGGCACTGGCGCACGCGGCCGCGGAGTAACGGAGGGGCGCTCATGAAACCGTCCGCCAGGCAGGGGCGCCCCATCCGCGTCGTGCCGCTGCGCGAGGGAGGTGGTCTCGCCACCGCAGCGCCGCGCGCGGCTCCGGCGGCGGCGCAGCTCACCTACCGCGGCGGGCCGCTCCTCTCTGCGGTCGAAGTCGCCACGGTGTTCTGGGGAGCGGCGTGGAGTGAAGCGACGGTGCAGGCCACCGCCCAGAGCCTCAACACCTTCTTCCAGTTCGTGGTCGCAAGTCCCTACATCGACCAGCTCGCCGAGTACGGCACGCCGCAGCACCCCATCGGGCGGGGACGCTACGTGGGCACGGCTCGCGTCACCGACACGGCGCCGCCTGCGACCGTGACCGACGCGGCGATCCAGCAGATGATCCAGGGCGCGCTGACGCGCAACGCCCTGCCCGCGCCGGCGGCCAACACGGTGTACTTCGCTTTCCTGCCGCCGGGCGTCACCGCGGTGGCCGGAAGCGAGCGCTCCTGTCAGGCGTTTTGCGGCTATCACGACCGCTCCGGGAGCGACTTTTTTTACGCGGTCGTACCGTACCCCAACTGCGCGGGGTGCCTCGGCAGTCTGCCGCCGCTCGATGCGCTCACGTCGGTCTGCTCGCACGAGCTGGCCGAGGCGATCACCGACCCGGTGCCGGGCCAGGGGTGGTACGACGACGCCAACGGCGAGATCGGCGACATGTGCGCGTGGCAGAACAAGCGGCTGGGGGCCTACGAGGTGCAGCTGCTGTGGTCCAACCGGGCGAAGGGGTGCGTGTGACCTCACCCCCGTTGCGGCTCTTCGGTCCTCACCCCCTGTCCCGCTCTTCGGTCCTCACCCCCTGTCCCGCTCTTCGGTCCTCACCCCCTGTCCCCCTCTCCCTTCGGGAGAGGGGGAACGACGGACGGGGTGAGTTTCCCCTCTCCCGAAGGGAGAGGGGATCAAAGGGGTGAGGACTACAGAGAGAGGGGATCAAAGGGGTGAGGACTACAGGGAGAGTAGAGAAGTGGGTCTACAGCCCCGCCCTGACCCCCGCCGCGAGCGGCCACAGCGTGGCCACGTGCCCCTGGTTCGTGTCCCGCATCCAGTGCCGTTCGATGCGCAGCTCCAGCGTCACGCTGGGCGAGACCGCCACGTCCACCCCGCCACCGCCCGACCAGAACGTGTTGGTGTGATAGAACGTCTGCCCGCCGTCCGCACTCTTGAGGCGATACGCGCCGCCCCCGAGCCCCAGCACCGGGCTCACCACGCCGCCCGGCACCAGCGACAGCTCGGCGCGCCCATACCCCTCGACCAGGACCAGTGACACGTTCCCCGTCGTCCGGTCGGCGCTGAGCGAGCCCGCGGCGCCGCCCAGCGCGAGTGACAGCCCGGCGACCAGGGTGCGACGCCCGAACACGCTCCAGTCCACGCCCGACACCCCCGTCAGATTGGGCAGCGCGATCCAGGGATGGTTCGAGCCCAGCCAGGCGGAGCGCGCGCCGATCGCCCAGGCGCTTTCCTGTCCTCGCGTCAGGGCCACGGTGACACTCACGCGCGTTCGCACCCCGGAGCCCGAGAGCTCGAGCTCCCCGGTCCCGCTGTGGCGCGGCGCCAGCGTCACGACCGCGGCCGAGTCCGCCATGACCGTGGAGCGCAGCTCGACGGCGCGGCCGGTGGTCGTGGCGGCGAAGGCGTCGAGCGCGGTGCGGTTGCCGTGCGCGTCGCGCGCCGTCACGCGCCACACCACCGTGTCGCGCGACGTCAGCGTGAGCTGTCCCCCCCCGAGCGACGCCCCGCCACGCTCGAGCACCAGCGCGCGCGCGAGACCAGGATCGGCGTACACGGTCGCCGTGCGCGTGAGCGGTCCCACTTTGGCGCCGACGATCACCGGGCCGGCGCGCTCACCCAGCGTCACGCGCACCCGCACCATCCCGGACCGGTCCGTCGTCGCCACCGCGGGCTCCACCCCGCCGCCGGTCGCGGTGAAGGCGACCGGCTGCCCCACGAACGGCGCGCCCGTGGTGTCGCGCACCTCGAGCACCAGCGGCGCCGGGAGCGCGTTGCCCGCGGTGCCGTGCAGCTCCGCTCCTTGCGTGAACCGCGTGAGCCCGTCCGACACGACGGGCCGGGGCGGCGGCGGGGGCGCAGGGAGGGGCGTGGTGATGAAGTCGATCCGCGTGGTGGGCCCGAGCGGCGGACCGTTCGGCATGGCCACCGTGAGCCGGTACGTCCCGGGTATGTTGCCCGCGAGCACGCGGAAGGTCGCGACGCCGCGCCAGTCGGTGACGGCGACGGGATCCTGCGTGGCGCCGCCGGGAATGGCGCCGGCGCCCCGCAACAGCAGCTCGACTCCGGGCTGCGGGTCGGTGCCGCGGTACAGCTGCACGGGGACATCGGCCGCGGTCCCGGCGGGCGCCGCGATCTGCTGGCTCACGATGACACGCAACGGCGCCACCGGCGGACGCGGGGCACGCGCGACGGGGGTGGGCTCGGCGGGCGCGGCGGGCGCGGCGGGCGGGGCAGGGGTGGGACGCGCGGCCAAGGCGCGCGCGCGCAGGCACTGGTCGATCGCACCGAGCACGGCGTCGTCGGCGCCGGCGGCGCGCAGGTCGGCGCGATCGCGCGCCGACGGGTGAAACGTGACGCAGCTGCGGCGCACCAGCGCCACCACCTCCGCCAGCGGCCGGGCCTTGGTCGCGAGGAGCCGCACCAGCTCGGCCTTGCGCAGCGGCGGCGTGCTTTGCTGCTGCACGAGCCCCAGCACCACGAGCAGCACGCGGGTCACGGCCTGGGACAACCCGAGCGCTCGAAGTCGGCTTCCACCTGGTCCACGTCGGCGGCCAGGCTATCTCCCGCCGCCGCGGACGGCGACGCGAGGCTGTAGCGCAGCCACGCCTCGTCCACGGCCGAGAGGCCGCGCGCCAGGTCGGCGCACGCCGTCTGACGGCCGGCGAACAGGCTCGCCTGCTGCCGGTACCCGACGATCGCCTGCCGCACGGCCGCGGCCGCGGTCGCCTCGGGAGAGACGGCGGGGGGCGGGGCGGGCGCGGCCTGCTCCGGCCGCGGCGACTCCGCCGACTGCGGCGGCCCCAGTCCCAGCCGCACGCCCAGCGCCACCGCGCTGGTCACGGCCGCGGCCGCGAGCAGCCACCAGGGCCACGCGCCCCACCCGCCGCGGCTGCGGGGGACGCGCCAAGCGGGGTCGTCGTACTGGTCGTCGGGCTCGACGATCGGGACGAAGCGGCGCGCGCCCGACGGCCGCTCGGAGGGCGTGACGCGCGGCGCCCGCGCCGGCTCGGCGCGCACCCGCCAGACGGCGGGATCGGGCGACCAGTAGTTGCTCCAGGAGACGCGCGGCTGCTTCCAGCCGTCGCGGAAGTTGTCGGCATCCAGCAGCTCGTAGAACGGCAGATAGGGCGCGGGCGTGCCGGGCTCGCCGGCCGGCCGGAAGCACCCGCCCCGCGCGCCGCTAGGCCGGATCGTCACCAGCAGCGCGACCTGCCAGGGGCGCGGGAAATGGCGCACGTGCGCCGCGTGGTCGTCGGCCGAGATCTTGAGCACCCCCGTCGGATCGCTCCGGTACCAGCCCACCACCACGCCGTCCTCGGGGGGCAGCATGCGCTGCGCCGCGGCCAGCGCTTGCGTCACCACCCGTTCGCTCGCGCCGTCCACGATCATCTGGGGCACGCGCACGGCGCCGTGCACGATCACGTAGGGCGTGCCCGCCTCGGGGGTCTCGAACACCCGTCCCACGAGAAAGCCGAGCAACGCCTCGCGCGGCGCCGAGACCAGGTGGTCTTCCACGGCGGCGAGGGCGCGTTGCGAGAGGAAGATCAGGCTGGGCTCGTCGTCGGGGCGGGCCAGCTCCTGCACCGCTGGTCGCCACAGCACCGACTGCTCGGTGGGGAGGGGTTGGCGGGGAAAGCGCGCCACCCCCCCGGAGGAGTCGCCCGCGGTCGAGCCCCCGAAAGGTCCGTCGCTGGTCATATCGCCGCTCGTCGCATAACCCAGTACTAGAGTGCGCATGGCGCCGTCGCAGCACAAGTCGGGGTCTGTAGCGGGAGCACAACGCAGTCCTGTGGCGCGGCTGCCACGAGCGGCGGCGCGACATTGCGCGCACTTGAGTCCTGCTTGACCGCCGTCCGCGATAGTCGGACCCGACGCAGCTCGAAACGTCATCTCGAACGGGAGACCGACATCCATGAATGCGCCCAAGTTGCTGCTGCTCGCCTTGCCCTTCGGCTGGGCCTGTTCGGATCCGCCCACCAGTTCCCGCACCATCGACGCCTCCCTCGCCGCCGTGGCTACGCCAGAGGAGGGCGTGCTTGCGGGTCAGCTGCTCGCGTTCGCGAGCACCCGCGATCAGGGCTCGTTCCAGGTGTTCGTGATGCAGGAGCACGGCCTGCGCCCGCGGCAGCTCACCACCGTGCCGAACTACAACGCGCGGCCCAATTGGTCGCACGACGGCCGGCGCATCACGTTCACCGCCTGCCGCCCCACCGATCAGAGCTGCGAGATCTACGTGATGAACGCCGACGGCTCGGACCAGACCAAGCTGACCGACAACTTCTCCACCGAGCAGATGTCGGTGTGGTCTCCGGACGACCGCAGGATCGCGTTCGTGAGCGATCGCGACGGCACCCCGCAGATCTATGTCATGAATGCCGACGGTTCGCAGCAGACGCGCCTGACGTTCGACGGAGCCTTCGACTTCCTGCCCACGTGGTCGCCCGACGGCGCGCGGCTCGCCTTCCAGACGAGTCGCGACGGCAACGACGAAGTGTACGTGATGAACGCCGATGGCTCGAACGCGGTGAACCTGACGCGCAACCCCGCGGCCGACCAGTTCCCGGCGTGGTCGCCGCGCGGCGACCAGATCGCGTTTCGGAGCGACCGCGACGGCAACTTCGAGATCTACGTGATGAACGTCGACGGCTCCCAGCCGACGCGCCTGACGAACACTGCGGCCGAAGAGTACTACCCGGCGTGGTCGCCGAGCGGCAATCGCATCGCCTTCGTCTCGGACCGCGACGGCAACTTCGAGATCTACGTCATGAAGCCAGACGGCTCGTTGCAGACGCGGGTGACGAGCAACGCGGCGTTTGACGCCGATCCGGCCTGGGCCATCACGGTAACCCGCTAGGACACCTCGAGGAGGTCACGATGACAGTCCGCTTTTTCACGCGGTGCGCCGCGCTGGCGCTCGTTCCGTTGTTCGGCGCGTGCCACGATTCGTCCACCACGGAGGCCTAGTCATGCGCACTCGAATTGCGAAATCTCGACTGCTCTCCGTCCTCGCCGTCGCGCTCTTTCTCGGTGCATGCCGGGAGACTGCGGCGCCTGTCGGGTCAACGGTCGGCACACTGCGGCTCAGCCTCGCGCCGGGAGATGGACCACATGGGGCCATCGCGTTTCATAGTGACCGCAACGGCTGTTGTCAGATCTTCGTGATGAACGCGGACGGGAGCCAGGTGACCCTAGTCACGAACAACACCGCTCTGAACTTCGGTCCCGTCTGGTCGCCCGACGGGGGGCGGATCGTGTTCAGCAGCAACGTTGGTGGAGACTTCCAGATCTACTTCATTGAGGCGGACGGGACCGGAATGACCCAAGTCACCAACGCTGCTCAGGCATTCAATCCCGTCTGGTCGCCAGACGGCCATCGGATCGCGTTTAACAGCAACCGCGACGGCTCCTTCCAGGTCTACGTCGTGAACGCGGACGGGAGTGCGATGACCCGGCTCACCCATGACGCAGGCGACGACGCGCCGGCCTCCTGGTCACCTGACAGCAAGCAGATCCTGTTCGTCGGCAACCGCAATGGCGACAATGAGCTCTACGTCATGAACGCCGACGGGACGGGCGTCACGCAGCTCACCACCAACGAAGGCGAGGGCGACCACGCGGGCTGGTCGCCCGACGGTAAACGGATCGTGTTCTCGAGCACCCGCGATGGCGGCAACCTCCACATCTTCGTCATGAACGCGGACGGGACCGGGATCACCTAGCTCAACTCGGGTGAGTTCACCGACGACGACCCCGTCTGGTCGCCCGACGGTAAGCAGATTTCGTTTCAGAGCACCCGCGATGGCCACGAGGAGATCTACGTCATGAACGCAGACGGGACTGGCCAGACCCGGCTGACATTCAACCAGGGCATCTTCAATGCGGTTCCCTCCTGGAGGGCTAGGCCCCTTCGCTAAGGAAGCTCTAGGCGCGGTGTGGCCTCTTGCCACACCGCGCCGCTTGCGGGCTCAGGCGCCGTGCCCCATCATCTTCACGACCCGCCGCAAGGAATCCACCCATGGCTCGCTCGCCCCTCGTTCGCGTGAGTGCCGCACTGGCGCTCTGCCTCGTCCCCGGCCCCCGACCCCCAGCCCCTGCACCGAGCGTCGTCGAGTATCCGCTGCCGCGCCCCAGGGCGTTCCCGCACGACCCCGCTGTGGGCGCGGACGGGATCGTGTGGTACACCGACCAGGCGAACAGCTACATCGGCCGGCTCGATCCCGTGACGGGCAAGGTCACAGACTACGCCACACCGACTCGGGTCTCGGGTCCGCACGGCATCGTGGTCGCGCCCGATGGTGGGGTGTGGTATACCGCGAACTTCACCGGCAAGCTGGGCCGGCTCGACCCCGCGACCGGGACCATCAAGGAATTTTCCCTGCCTGCCGAGGCGCGCGATCCCCACACGCCGCTATTTCATCGCGGGCATGTCTGGTTCACCGCGCAGGGCGCCAATCTCTACGGCGTGCTCGACCCCGTCACGGGGGAGGCCAAGCTCTTCCCGGTGCCGACCTCGCGCGCCCACCCCTACGGCCTCGTCGCCGCCCCCGACGGCATGCTCTGGATGGCGCTGTTCGGCACCAACCAGATCGGCCGCATCGACCCGACCGACGGCGCGCTGAAGATCTTTCCGCTCCCGGCCTCGAGCGCGCGGCCGCGCCGCCTCATCGTCGACGCCAAGGGCATCGTGTGGTACTCGGACTACGCGCGCGGCAAGCTGGGCCGGCTCGATCCCGCCACGGGGCAGGTGCGCGACTTCGCCTGCCCGGGCGGCGACGGCAGCCAGCCCTACGGCATCGCCGTCGGCACCGACGGGCGCATCTGGTACGACGAGTCGGGCACGGGCCAGATGGTCGCTTTCGACCCCGCCAGCGAGCGCGCGGAGACGGTCAAGATCCCCACCCCGGGATCGGTGGTGCGCAACATGGCGGTGGACTCGACGCGGGCGCGGCTGTGGCTGGCGCTGTCGGGCGTCCAGAAGCTGGGGAGGATCGACTTGAAGTAAGGCGGGAGCTTAGACCAGCTCCTGCACCAGCCCCCCCAGGCGGTCCGCCAGCCCCTCCAGCTGCCGCATGCGTCGTCGCGTCGTGCGGCCGTACGCCGTCCGCGCCGTGAAATAGGTCGCGACCAGCCACAGCGGGATGATCGCGGCGACGGCGGCGCCCGCGAGGTGGAACGCGCCGACCCCGACCCCGATGATCGGTCCCATCCCGCCGCCGCCCATCCCGCCGCCGATCCCGCCGAAGATCGCCCCGATCAGGGGCGCGAGATTCTCCTGGATCGCGATGCGCGTGCGGCCGCCCCGCACCGACACCACGATCTCGAGCTGCCGATGGGTCGATCCCGGCGTGGCCACCCACGCGAACGACCGGCCCAGCTGGCTCACCTGTCCCACGTTCTTGAGGGCGCGCCGCACGACGTCCACCACAGCGGAGTATTCGCTGTCGGCCAGCTCGCCCTCGACTTCGCGCTCGATCAGGATCGAGGTCGGTCCGCCGATGGCCCGGCTCCAGCGGACCGGCTCGGCGACGGCGGCCGGCCCCACGCCCGCGGCCCGCAGCGAGGCGGCTGCTGCGCGCACCACCTCCGGGGCCACGCCCACCTCGGCCGCGAGCGCTTCTACGCCGCCGATGGTCATCGCGCCGCCCGTCTGATTCGCCTCGAGCTCGGTCGCCCGCTTCACGATCTCCTGCACTTCGCCGTCGGAGTAGCGGCGCCGCGGCGGCCCCGCACCGTTCAGGTCCTCGACCAGCGCGGTCGGCGTGGCGGTGCGCTGGTCGTGCCGCACCGCGAGGCCGCGCACCAGCGCCGCCTCGATGCGCGAGCCCACCGCGGTGAGCCGGGTGCGGTGCGCCGGCGTCGCCGCCGTGAACCGGCCCTCGCGCACCGCGTCTTCCGTGGGCCAGCGACCCGGCGCCTCGCCCACCAGCATCTCGTAGATCACCACCGCCAGGCTGTACACGTCGGTCCGCTCGTCCAGGTCGGTGAGGCCCGCCGCCTGCTCCGGGCTCATGTAGCCGGGCGTGCCGACCGGAAAGCCCGTGCGCGTGAGGTTCGCCCCGCCCGCCGTGCTGATCGCCTTGGCGATGCCGAAGTCGGCCACGACGGGATGCCCCTGCGAGAACAGCACGTTCTCGGGCTTCACGTCGCGGTGATAGATCCCCATGCGGTGCGCGTATGACAAGGCGTCCGCCACGGGCGCCGCGATCGCCAGCGCTGCCGCCACCGTGAGGGCGCGCCCGCCCTCCAGCCGCTGGCGCAGCGAGCCGCCGCCGATATAGGGCATCACGTAATAGAGGAAGCCGCCGACCTCGCCCGAGTCGTGCAGCGCGAGGATGTGGGGATGGGTGAGCCCGGCCGCGATTTGAATCTCTTTCAGAAACCGCTCCACGCCGAGGAACGCGGCGAGGCCGGGGAGCAGCACCTTGATCGCGACCTCGCGGCGGTGCTTCTGATCGTACGCCAGATAGACCGTCGCCATGCCGCCCCGCCCCAGCACCCGGCGCAGCTCGTACCGCCCGGCTAGGGCGGACTGGAGGTCGGGGGGAAGGGGTTCGGCCACGCGCAAGAATATATTTGGCAAGCAGATCCTTCGCGCCTGCGGCGCTCAGGATGACAAAGCGGCCTTGTCATCCTGAGCGAGCGCGCGGAACGCGCGCGAACGAAGGATCTACTCAGGGCCCTTCGGGGTTTCATCGCGAGTCCCTAACCCCTGACCCCTGACCCCCGAAACTGTGATCCAGCCGACAGCCCGGATCCCGCGCCCTGCGCCACACTGAGCGAGCGCCCCGCAGGGTTTTGCCGCCTCGCTGTTACCATCCGCCCTGGAGGGCGACCATGCCGCAGAGCGAACAATGGGCCCGCACCCGGGTCCGCACCTGCCGCGACCTGAGGCGCGGCGCGTGGTACCGCGTGACGCGCGCGACCCCCGTCGAGGGCGTGCTCGAAGTGAACCGCCGTCTGGTCACCGTCCCGCGCAGCTTCCTGCAGATCCTCCCGTTTCGCCCGCAGCTCTGGTCCGTGGTCCCGCGCGTCCCCAACGCACCGCAGCCGCCCCTCTCGTGGGGAGCGAGCTACGGCGTCTGCCCGCAGTGCAGCGCGCGGGCGTCCCTGGGCCAGCACGCGCTCAAGGTCTCGTGCCCGCGCTGCAACGGGCTGTTCCCCGTCGCCTGGGAGGACTCCGGGTGGTGTGCGTTCGAGATGTCGCGGGAAATAACGGCGGTCAGTCCGAAGCGCTGAGGCGGTGACTGGAGGATGAGCGCCGGCGGCGCTCCAGGCTCCCGCGGCGGTCCCCTCCGGAACGCCGCGACACGTTCGTGCGGCGCTCGATACCGCTGCGCCGATCGACCGCAACCGAGACCGCACTCCGACGACGCTCCCGCACGATGCGCCGACCGAGGCTTTGCCGCCGGTCGACGAGACGACGACGCTGGATAACGGGAATGTTTCCTCGCAGGTACGAAATCGTCTCTGGACGGGTGCAAATCGTGTGCTCCCCGTCTCATGCGGCGTGGTCAGCAGCCCGTGATCCCGAATGACCACGAAGTGGCGCGGGGCCGCAACAGTTCTTGACCCGTAGACACAACCAGTCGGCCGCGAACCGCTGCACCAGCCGCCGGGCCGTGCTACGATTGAGTGCGTCATGCGACCGCCTCATCTCGTGCTCATGCTCTGCCTGGCGCTCTTTCCCGCTGCCGGGCATGCCCAAACCCCCGGACCCCAAAGGATCGGCCTTGCCCTGAGTGGGGGCGCGGCGCGGGGCCTCGCGCACATCGGCGTGTTGAAAGTGCTCGAGCGGGCGGGCATTCCCGTGGATGTGATCACCGGTACGAGCATGGGGAGCGTGGTGGGCGGCCTGTACGCCGTGGGCTACAGCGCGGCCCAGCTCGACACGATCGTGCGCGGGCAGGACTGGTTTCGCCTGCTCACTGATCCCGTGGACCGGCGCGACCTGCCCATCGATCGCAAAGTCGCCGCGGATCGCGTCATGCTCACGCTGCCGATCTATCGGGGCGGCGTCCAGCTCCCGAAGAGCGTCGTGCCGGGCCAGCGCATCTGGGAGCTCTTGACCCGGCTCACCTGGTCGGCGCATGGCGTCCACGACTTCCGGCGGCTTCCCATCCCGTTCGCGGCTGTCGCCACCGACCTGGAGACCGGCCGGGCCGTGGTGCTCGACCACGGCTTTCTGCCGGACGCGATCCGCGCCAGCATGGCGCTGCCGAGCGTGTTCGCTCCCGTCGAGCTGGGGGGTGCCGCATTGATCGACGGCGGTGTGGTGCGCAACCTGCCGGCGCAGGACGCGCGCGCCCTGGGCGCGGACGTGCTGATCTGCAGCGACGTGACCGACCCGCTCGAGCCGCGCGACTCGATCGTGTCGCTGGTGGATGTGCTGGCGCAGGCGGTGTCGTTCCGCGTGTGGGACTCGGAGCGCGCCGAGCGCGGCGCGTGCGACGTGCTCATCGTGCCGGACATGCGGGCGTTCACGAGCTTCGGGTTCGGGCGCGCCGCGGAGCTGATGGCCCGGGGCGAGGCGGCGGCGCTAGCCGCGCTGCCCGAGATCGAGGCCAAGGTGGGGCGCCGCAGGGTGGAGCCTCGGGCCCCGGCCCCCGCGACACCCGACTCCGTGCTGGTGACGGCTGTGCGATTCGACATCTCCGGGGCAGGGGCCCCGGCGCCGGCGTTTCTGGCCCACGCGCTCGGGCTGCACCCGCCCGTCTGGGTTTCGCTGCGGGAACTGGGCGCGCGCATCGAGCGGCTCTACGCCACGGGGCTGTTCGCGAACGTGCGCTACCGGCTCGAGCACGGCGAGCTCACCGTGTTGATCAGCGAGCGCGCCGCCGGTCGCTTCGGGCTGGGGCTGCGTTACGACAGCCGCTACAAGGCCTCGGTGCTCCTCACGGGCGGGCGCGGCGGCGTGGAAGGGGACGCGCGCTTGGGCCAGCAGATCCGCGTTGGCCTCGGCGCCGCGCAGGCGTTGGGCGATGCCCAGCGCATCTCACTCGGGGCGCGCCTCGCGTACGCGCACGAGCCGGTCGACCTGTTCCAGGGCGGCCGCCGTGTGGCCGAGGCGCGGCTGGACCTGGGCGCCCTGAGCGCCTCAGTCGAGCGTCGGCTGGGGAGCGTGGCAGGCGCCTCGCTGCGGGTCAAGGCCGAGCACGCGCGCTGGGCGGAGGAAGTCGCGGCAGTGGACTCCGCGCCGATCAATCGCACGTTCGTCACGGTGACGGGCGTGGCAGACGTGGATACCTACGACAGCGGTGTGTTTCCCAGCCGGGGGGTGGGCCTGCGGGCGGTGTCGGAGTGGAGCGGCGCGTTCTCGCACCAGCTCGCCGACGCGCGGGGGTACCTGCCGCTCGGGCGCCGTGTCTCGCTCTGGGCGGACGCCACGCTCGGCGCCTCGGGCGGCACGCCGCCACCCCACTACCTGTTTTTCCTGGGCGGCGCCAACGGCTATTACCTCTTTCCCGACCGTGCCATCGCCTTCGCCGGACTGCACGTGCAGGAGCGGCGCGGCCGCCACGTGCAGAAGGCGGAGCTCGGCGCCCAGTGGCAGGTCTCCGTCGCTCCCGACCTGTTCGCCCGCGTGCGCTGGAACGCGGGCACGGTGCTCGACCGCTGGACCTTCGAGCCCGCTGGCTGGGTGAACGGCGTCGGCGTCGAGCTGGGCGCCAGGACGGTCGCCGGCCGCGTCAGCCTGAGCGTGTCCGGCGCCGGCGGCTCGACGCCGATCGTCGAGCTCGACCTCGGCTATCCCTTCTGAGCTATCCCTTCAGAATCAGGTCGCGCGCGGGCAGCACCTGAGTCTCGCCGTCCACGCGCACGTGGATGCTGCCGTTCACCGAGATGTGCGCATTCACGACATCGTAGATCCCCACCGCGGGGACCTGCAGACCCTCCAGCGTGACGTCGGTGGCGAGCGGGCGCTCGTCGCCCCGCTGCATCAGCTGTCGCACACGGATCGAGCCCATGTTGCAGAACATGAGTTGTGCCTCGCCCGTAGCCGCGAGCACCGCGACCCTCACGCCGGGTAGATCCACCCGGGCTTCCTCGCCGTGCGAGACCTTGGCTTCCTCCAGTCGCTCCCGCAGGCGGAACGACTGCGACTGCGCTGTGATGCGGGCTTCCATAAGCCACCTCCTGTTGAAACTGGTCCTACCGCCGAGGGCGTACCGGAGTTCCGTGCACGCGGCGTGCCGCCAGGGCGACGCTGCAACCGTACCGTTGCACCGGGGTATCCAGTTACGTCGGTGAACTTGACCTCCGAAGCCGCATGAGCACTCGGCCGCGCCTCACGCGCCCGCCACGCGTCCTCATCGCCAGCGATCAGAATCACGCCCTCTGGGACGTCCAGGGCACGCTCGGGCGACAGGGATACTCGGTGCTGCGCGTGTTCGCCGGCACCGCCGTGGTGGCGCGCGCGCGCGCGGCGTGTCCCGACGTGATTCTGCTGGACGCCAAGCTCGCCGACTCGGAGAGCCTCGACTTGAGCCGCCTGCTGCGCGCCGATCCCCTGATCGGCGCGAGCACCCCGATCCTGCTGCTGGTGCACGACCGTCCCACGCGGGAGGACCATCTCAGCGCGCTGCGCGCCGGCGTGTGGGAGCTGCTGCGCCAGCCGGTGGACACGGGCGCGCTGCTCGGCAAGCTCGAGTCCTACCTCGCCGCCAAACTCGAGATCGAGCGCGCGCCCAAGCGCAGCCTGGTCGACGAGCTGACGGGCTTGTACACGCGGCGCGGGCTGGCGCACCGCGCCTCGGAGCTGATTCTCCAGACCGCGCACCACAACACGTCGGTGGCGTGCGTAGTCGTCGCGCCCGAGGTGCGGGGCGAGCCGGATGCGGGGGTGCTGCGCGACGTCGCCCGGCTGGTGCGGGCGACCGCGCGCCACTCGGACGCGGTGGGGCGCGTGGGGCTCAGCGAGTTCGCCGTGGTCGCGCCCGGGGCGAACCGCGTCGGGGCGCGCCGGCTGGCGCAGCGGCTGCAAGGCGCGGCGCACGCGAGCGGCAACGGCGGCCAGGAAGCGGGGGAAGGGGGCGAGGTGGCGGTCGGGCTGCGAGCCGGCTACGACGCGCTGCGCCAGCTGCGTACGGAGGCCATCGAGCCGCGCCGGTTACTGGGGCGCGCCACGCGGGCGCTGGAGATGGCGCGGGCCGAGGGGAAGTGGCTGCGCCAGGGCGCTACGGCTCGAGCACCATGAGGGCGAACGTGCCCGGGACGATCGGGGGACGCGGCCGCGGCTGACCGGCGGCGGGTGCAGGGGTGGGCCCGAACTCCGCGGTCACGAGATAGACGCGGTGGCTGCGCTCGTCCAGCGCCATGGTGCGCGCCCCCTGCCGCGTCGCGACGTTCGCGACCACGTGGAACGCGTCCGGCCCGTCCTCGTGGACCACCGTGAGCGTGCCGTCGCCGTTGGATGCGAACGCGAGCCCGGTGCCGGGATCGAACGCGGCGGCGTCCACGCCCCCGCCGATCGGCAGCGTCGTGATCAGCTTGCCCGCCGCCGCATCCGAAATCGCCATCACTTTGTTGCGACAGACGCTGAACAGCCGATGGTGCGCCCGATCGATCGCCAGGCCGCTGGGCGACTCGCACGGCGCGAGCGACCAGCGGCGCGTGACACGCAGCGCCGCCGCGTCGAGTTGCGCCACCGCTCCCGCGTCCTCGAGGTTCACGTACAGCGAGCCGTCCCCCGCCGACACCCCGAATTCGGGACCGGTGCCGAGATCGATCGTGCCGACGCGCGCTCCGGAGGCGGGGTCGAGCACACTCGCGGAGTGGGCGTCGCCGTTGAACGTGAAGACGTGCTGCGAGGCAAGGTCGAACAGGATCGCGTCGTCGTCGGGCGCCACGGTCGTGTGCCCCAGCACCTTGAGCGTCTTCAGGTCGAACATCGTCACCGCGCTGTCACGGCCGGACGTCGCGAAGCCGTGGCCGGCCTGGTACGCGAAGGCGATGCCGTGGGCGCGATCGAGCCCTGGGATCTCCGCGAGCAGGCGGCCGCTCTCGGGATCGACCACCATCACCCGGTTCTGGCGGGCGATGAATAGCCGATGGCCCGCGGTGTCGAGCGCCACGTAGTCCCAGCCGCGGTCGCCGCCGAGCTTGATGGTCCTAGCGACGTGGTAGGACTGCGCGCCGGCTGGTGGCGCGGCGAGCACCAGGAGCAGAACACCGCACGGCAAGAAGCGCGAGACTCGGTTCACGGATCGGTCCCTTCGCGGTTCGGGTGGCTCAGCACTTCCGGTAGCACATGCCCGTCCAGGGGTTCGGTCGGCGGCACACCCAGCAGGGCGGCGAGCGTGGGCGCGATGTCCACCGTGCTCACGGGACGCGCGACGCGCTGTCCCGCGATGCTCGCGCCGTAAAATGCGATCGGCACGGCCACGTCCTCAGGATTGGTCGAGCCGTGCTCGGCATCGAGCCCCCCGGCCGACCAAACATACCCCGGGGCGGTCACCCCGCAAACGAGCCAGCCGTAGTTCGGCGGAATCATGTGGCGCCACAGCTCGGCGTTCCAATCCGAAGGCGGAGCAAGCGCCAGCGTGCGAGGCGTGAAAACGCGGGCGACCCCGGGGAGCGACGCCGCTTCCGCCGCCAGGGCGCCCGCCAGGCTGTCGACGTCGATGCCGCGCGAGCGCAGCGCCCCCACGTCGGCCACGAGCAGGCCGCTGTCGAACTCGAGCCCGAAGTCCGCCTGATACCGACTCCGCAAGACGGCGCTCGCTCCGCGGGCGACCGCGCCCAACCAGACGCGTCCGCCCGGCCGGTGACGGACCGTGACGGTGTACTCAGGCAGCGGCGTGACGCCGTGATCGCCGGTGAGCACCACCACTGTGGCGGCGCTCGGGACAAGGCGTGCGAGCGAGTCGAGGAACTGTCCCAGCCAACGGTCCACGTGCAGCAGCTGGTCGTGGATCTCCCGGGAGTCCGGCCCGAAGGCGTGACCGATCGCGTCTGTAGTGGAGAGCGAGATGCTGAGCAGGTCGGGCCGGTTGCGGCGGCCGAGGTCGAGCGCCTGGACTCCTTCGAGAGCGAAGGCAAGAGTGAGGGAGTCGATCCAGGGGAAGGCGTTCAGCTGCCGCGCGTCTGCGTCCGGTGTCGCCGCGAGCCGATGAGGGAAAGTAAAGTCGGCGCCACCATTCTCGAACGGCACGCTGTCGGGTTCGGGATACGCAGAATCAGGGAGCAGGAGATTCCACGTCGCACTGGCCCAGCGTGCCACGTCGATCCGGCGATTGAAGGCCCGTACCCACGAAGGCAGCGTGTCGGCGTAATAGCGACTGGTGGTAAACGCCCCGGCGTACAGCCAGTACACCGGGACCCGGGCCCGCCCAATGGGAAAGATCGCAGCTCGGTCCTTCCGCGAGACGGACAGCACGCGGACGCCGGGATCGCCGGCCCGCATCCAGTCGTACAGCGTCGTGCCGCGGAAACGGCGTGGCGATGCGCCCACGGTGTCCGGGGCGCCGAGCACCGGCGACTGGGGATCCTGCACGCCGCGGCCGTTGAGCGCGATCCCCGTATGTGTCGGGTACCGGCCCGACAGCATGGTCGCGTGCCCGGGCGCCGTCTCGGTCGCGGCGTGGTCCTGCTGCCCGCGCTCGAACACCGTTCCGCCACGATAGATGCGCGCGAACCCGCCGGTCCACTGCGACGCGTACCGGGCGAGATAGTCGGCGCGCATCTGATCGACCGCGACGAGCACGACCAGGGCGACTGGGCGCGCCGCGGCGCGCCCGGGCGGCGGAGCCTGACCGGGGAGCGCCCCCGCCAGGCCCGCCACCAGGGCCAACGCCGGCCTAGAACCCGTACTTCATCCCGAGGTAGACCGTCCGGCCGTAGTACTCGCGCTGCACGTTGAACTGGTGATCCGGCGTCCCCTGGAAAAAGCCGAACTCGGCGTTGTTGAGGCTCAGCGCCTGCAGCTGCATCTGGACGGCGGGCGTGATGTTGAAGATCACGGACGCGTCAATCTGCGAGTGTCGCTCGAAATAGTTGTCGCCGTTGGCCGTTGTGGAGCCGTCGCCGTACGAGCCGATGTACGCTCCGTTGTACGTCCACGCGAACCGCGCCGACACGGGACCGCGATCGTACAGCAGCGCGGCGTTGGCGATGTCGGGCGCTTGGCGGAGCAGCGGGGCCTCGCGACCGCTCGCCGGGTCCACCAGAACCTTCGAGTCCGCGTGCATCCAGTTGACGTCGAAGCCGAGACCGGAGAGCGCGCCCGGCAGGAACACGAGGTGCTGCGTCCAGTCGGCCTCGATGCCGACCACGTGTCCCGACCCGCCGTTTTCCGGCTCCGTTCCATAGAACCCGTCGAACGGGGTGAAGGGCCCCTGATAGATGAAGTTCCGCGTGAGAATCACGTCGCTCAAGGCCTTGTAGAACACGCCGCCGGACACCACGCCGCCGAACGAGGGCAGGAACCGTTCGATCAGGAGGTCGTAGTTCCAGGAGTGCTCCGCCCGGAGATTCGGGTTGCCGGCGCTCAGGTTCGAGTATTGAAACTGATAGATGCTGTTGACGTTCCCCTGGAGGCTCGGCGCCAGGTCGGAGTAGTTGGGCCGGGCGATGGCGCGCGTCACGGCCACACGCACGTTGGTGTTCGCGTCCGCGGTGTAGCGCAGCTGGACGCTCGGGAACACGTCCGCATAATTCTGCGTGCCACTCACCTGGCTCACCGTGGTGGCGCCGCTGGTGCTATCCGTTGCCGCCACGTGCCCCGTGTATGCCGAGCGCGTGGCTTCGAGCCGCAGCCCCAGGTTCACCCGCAGCCGGCCCAGCTCGACGGTGTTCATCACGTAGCCCGCGTAGATCCGCTCCGAGCCGTTGAAGCTCGCCAGCGCATTGCGGATCTGGTTCGACTGGTCCACGAAGTCGGCCGGGTGGGCGTTCTCGAACTGGTCGGTCATTCCCGCGTCGGGCTGCGGTCCCATCGAGAAGGCCGACGATAGGTCCTGATAGTACGTCGGATCCGAGAACGAGCCCAGGGCCTGCGCCAGGGTGAGCGCCTGGGTGGCACTGAACGACGCGTTGTTGCGCACGTAATCTTTGGTCTCGTCGCGCAGCCGCAGCCCGATTTTGAAGGCGCTGGGGTGCGCGCCGAGCGCATACGCGAGCTGCGCGTTGAGCTGCCCGCCCAGGTCGCGTCCCTTGGTGAGTCCGTTACTCGCGTCATAGCCCGACAGCCGGAAGCTGTCCGGCGTGGTCGCGGCCGCGGCCTGCGCCGCATTCACGTACTGGTAGGTCGGCATTGTGGGGTTCGAAACGTCGTACCGGATGTTTCCGGGGAGCGCGTAGCCGAAGTCGCTCGAGCGGTAGTCGTTCACCGCCTGCCGCGTGCCGGCGTAGGTCGCCGAGTAGTCGACGGTCCACGCGCCGCGCTCGTGCCGGGCGCCCGCGGTGAGCCCCCACAGCTGCTCGGTGGGTGTGCGATGCTGCACTTCGCGGGTGAGCGCCACGCTGGTGTCGAATCCGGCCGCGCCGGGGCTTCCCGCGAGGTCGTACACGTAGCGGGTGCCGTGATTCTTGAACAGGCTCCACAGGCCCTTCAGGTAGACCGTGGAGTGGTCGTTGACGCGGTAGTCCAGGTCCGCGCCGATGCCGTACCGGGTGCGGTAGTACGTGTAGTCCCGCTGGCTCCATTCGACCGGAATCGATCGCCCCGCGCCGTCCACGCTCCACGCCGGCTCCACGTCGTTGATCGCGCGATTGTTGCGGTCGAGGCTGCCGCCCAGCAGGAAGCCGAGCCGGCCGTCCACGCCCACCCGTCCGCCGTAGGTCAGGGTGCCCTGACCGACGTCGCGGTCCAGCAGCGACATGCGGCCGTATTGCCCCGCGACGTAGCCCTGGGGGCGGCCCTCCGGAGTCTTGGTGACGAGATTGACCGAGCCGCCGATCGCGTCGGCATCCATGTCGGCGGTGAGCGTCTTCGATACCTCGATCGCCGCGAGCACATCCGAGGGCACGTCGTCGAGCTTCACGATGCGGTCGCCCCGCTCGGTTCCCGGCACGTGCACACCGTCGATCGTGACGTTCGACAGGCGGGGCTCGGTGCCGCGGATCTGTACGAACTTGCCTTCGCCTTCGTCACGCTCGAGCGACACGTCGGGCATGCGGCCCGCGGCCTCCGCCGCGTTGCCGTTGGGAAGCGCGCGGATTTCGTCTCCGGACAGCACGGTCACGAGGTTGTCCGCGACCTGCTGGCGATCGAGCGCGGCCGCTTTCGTCTCGCCCAGACGATGGGCCACGACCAGCACGCTCTGCAGGCTCACGGCCAGCGGCCGGAGTCGCACGTTCGCCGCGGTCGTCGCGCCGCCCGTGATGGTCACGGTCGTGGACTCGGGCGCGAACCCGAGTAACCGCACGCGCAGCGCGTGCGATCCCGCCGGGACGTTGTCGATCCGGAAAGAGCCGTCCTCACGGGTGCGCGTCCCCAACGGCGTACCGGCAAGCTGCACCGACGCGCCCGCTACCGCTTTGGCCGTGGTGTCGGTGACTCGTCCGGTGAGGGTGCCGTTGGGGGTCTGGGCGCGGCTGAGGGCGGGGAGCAGCAGGGTGAGGCAGGAGAAGACTGCGAGCTGTCGAGCGGATACCATGACTCCCTCCATCGTCTGAGCGGAAATGGTCGGTGGGCCCGACCGATGATGCGCTCGGACGACAGCGGGGCGACGACGATTGGGTAACGATTAGGTCAAGCGCAACCGGCGAGATTGCAACGTCAGTGCGCCGCGCTGGGCTGGGGCGCGCCGTGCCCGGCGGCGCGCAGCGCCGCGGCCATGCGGCGCCCGATGGCGCGCGCGGCCCGCGCGAACATGCGGCCCGCCACCCGCAGGAACGGTCGCAGGTCGTCGCGCGCGAACCACGCCGCTTCTTCGACGCCCGCGAACGAGGCCAGCCAGCGCTGCGGCGTGAGCGTGCCGGCGCGGACTTGGGCCAGGCTCGATTCCAGGTCGTGGTCCTCCACCAGCCACTTGCGCCCCTCGCGCACCCGCGTGGGCCAGACCGGCTGCCGGGTGAGATCGCAGTACAGCACGCGCACCACGTCCAGCCCCTGCGCGTCCAGGAACAACCGGAACGTGGCGCCGATACGGGGGTTGGGGTCGAGCAGCTTGTAGAGACCGTCGCGCGCGTCGTAGCGATATCCCACGTCGAGCACGCCCTGATAGCCGAGGCCCCACATGAAGTCGCTGGTGAGGCGCTCGACGTGGTCGTTGCGCTCGCACACACCCAAACTGGTCGCGCCCCCGTACACCGGGTGCTGGCGCAGCTTGCGGCCCGTGAAGGCGGCCACGCACTCCGACCATTCATTGAACACCCCGTTGAACATCCACACGGCCTCGTCGCCGCCCGGGATGTGCTCCTGCAGCATCAGGTTGGGCGCGGTGCGGTCCTCCCACTCGAGGTAGCGCGAGAGGAGCGCGTCGGGCGTCGCCACGATGGCCAACCGCCGGCCGGTGCGGCGCTCGAAGCGCGTCGGGTCGATGGGCTTCAAGACCATCGGGAAGCGGGCGTCCGCCAGGAAGCGCTCCACGTCGTCGCGCGAGCGGGGGAACACGGTCAGGGGAGTGGGCACGCCGAACTCATTGGCGAGCCGGAACACCTCACGCTTGTCGGTGAGTCGGCGGACCAGCGTGCGGGGCGGCCGCGGGAACAGGAACCGCGGCGCGAGCTCGTCCGAGTGCTCGGCGACGAGCACGGCCGTCGCGTCCGTGGTGGGGAGCAGCAGCGCGGGTCCCAGGCGGCGCCCCAGGTCGTCGAGGAAGCCCAGCGAATCCGTCACGCTCGCCCCCGCGCAGTCCCACGCGTGGGCGCTCTCGACGTAGCGCGACGCGAGGCCTGCCGCGGCGGGGTCCGGATCCACCGCGTGCACGCGCACGCCCAGGCGACCCAGGCTGCGCGCGACGCCCAGGCCTCCGTGGCCGAACCCCAGCACCACGACCGGGAGCGAGGGGTTGATCCGCAGGCGACTCATGCCGGCAGCGCGACGCCCGCCGGGACGGTGATCACTTCGCCGTCGTGCAGCTGGAACACATCGGGCAGGTCCTCCTGGTGCGCCAGGATGAAATCCAGGTCGGCGACCTGGCCGGTCGCGCGCAGGTAGCGGACGCTGTCGCTCACGAGCCAGGCGTCGGGGGAGGCGGCGCGCCAGCGGTGTACCAGGGCGGCGGTCGCGTCGTCCTCGGGTGCGTACCCAGCGTCCAGCAGCTCGCCCGCGACCAGGGCGCAGCACACGCGATCTTCTTCGCGGAACGCCCCGCGGCTGGCGGCGGCGACGATCGCGACTCGGGGCTCTCGCCCGGCGAGCCACAGGCCGAGGTAGCGGGCGTTGCGCAGCGACCCGAGATACACCGTGCCGGAGAGCGCCGCGGCGTGGATCAGCGGCGTGCCCGACGACGACACCAGCACCAGCGGTCGCTCCACGTCGGTACGGTCGGCGATCGCGGCCGGGCTGTTGTTCAGCTCGAACCCCGCCGGTATGGCGCCGTCGATTTCGCCCGCCAGGAGCGGCCGGTCGAGCCGGGCGGCGCGGCGGAGCGCCGCCGCGACGCTGGGCGCCGTGAAGCAGCGGCGTCCCTGCGCCACCGCGGTCACGGCCGTGGTCGTGGCGCGCACCACGTCCACCACGACGATCACGTTCCCGGCCACGAGCACGCCTCCGGCCGGGTCGCGGAAGCACCCGATCACCACGCTGCCGGCGCTCATCCGGCGGCCGGGAGCTGGAGGCGAGGCTTCGCGAACGCGTCGGCATGGAGGCCGCGGCGGTAGATCTCGACCCGCAACAGCTCCTCGAGCCGCACGTTGCAGAGCTGCACCGCGTGCCCGAAGTGATCGAGCAGCGCGAACTGACTCGGCTTGGTGGGCGCCTCGAACGCGACCGCGTCGATCCCGAACGCCTCGACGAACCGCTCGGCGAACGCCACACTCAACCTGCCGCTCGCGTCGAACAGGCCGATGCCGGCCGCGCTCTCGCGCGCCTCGACCACGAGCTGGGCGGCCCCCGCCTCAAGCCAGCGCCGGCCCTGGTCGATCAGCGCGTCCACCGTGTCGCGCCCGAAGGTCCCGCCGGCCTTTTTCCCGAGCTCGAACTGGACCGAGAGCCCGTGGCCACGCGCCAGCGTGACGATGGCGCGCGGGTCGAGCACCACGTCGGTGAACCCCGCCCCGCACTCCACCCGGTCCACGCCCAGCGCCGCGCACAGCTCGAAGTAGGCAGGCAGCTGGCCGCGCGCGGCGGCGATCTCGAAGGGCCCGCCACCCGTGACGGTCGGCACGCCCTGGCGACGCGCCGCCGCCAGCTTGCGCCGCACGGCGGCTTCGTCGGCGATGAGCCAGCAAGCCATCGAGAGCTTGAGGCGGGACATGAGATGGCCGCTTTGCTCGAGGTGACTCTCGAGCGTCGCAGGATCGTATCCGGGGTCGAACGGGCTCGTTGCGGGAGCGAGATCGGGCGCGCCGATTCGCTTTAGGAAAGCCGCCTGGATGGGGACTGCTCGCATCGGCCCGCCTTTCTACCTTAGCTGGGGCAACACCGCCACACGCTGAAGTCCGCACGTCGCGACCGCTCCGCAATGTTCAGCAAGTCGGAGGCCAAGACCGTTGTGAGGTGGGTCACCGGGTGGGCTGCTGCACGAATCCAACGCGGCACGAGCACGGCGTGTCGTGTGCCCGACGGCGCCGCCTGTCGCGGCGGCGCGACACAGAAGGCGAGCGGCTAGTTCTCCACGAGGTACTGCTCTTCCCACGCGACGTCGAACGCGCCGTTGCAGCGGGTGCAGCGCAGCACGCTCAGGCGCTCGGGCAGCGGCACGCGCTCGCGGCAGTTGGGGCAGACCCCGTACTCGGAGACGCCGGGGAAGCGGGACGGGTTCTTCGGGCGCGGCACCACCGACCAGCGGCGTGGCGGCTGGCTCATGATCTCCAAGTCGGCGCGCGGTATGCCCACCCGCTCGCCCACCACGTCCACGATCGCCTCGCGCGGGCCCAGTTTCTTCACGTGGTACCAGGCACCCCGGCGCAGCGGATAATCGGACTCGGCCCGCAGCCGGGCCCAAAAGCGTCTGGGAGTCACCTTCCCCTCCTGGCCGTGGTCAGCGCCACCCCGGAGTCAACGGTCGGAAGCGGGTGGCGGCGCGGCCGTCGGCCCCGTGATCGGGTGGGCGCGTGGTGGTCGATGCACGTCGCAATAATAGCGCTCCGGACGGACCGTGCGCTGGGACTGCTGATGCGTCACCCAGCGCGCCGGCCGGCGACAGCTCTTGCGTGTAGCCCAGTCGTAGAAGTCGCAGCGGGGGTCGCCCATACGGAACTCCGCGGGTGCCTGCCACTCACCGACCCGAAGGGACCGAGGCGTCCGTGCTGCGGGGTTCGAGCAGAGTCAGTTGCTGCTCCGCCATGTCGCGACCGATCCACACGACGTGGTCGCCGCACATGATCGCATCCACGGCGTAGGGCTGCATGCCGAACGAGGCGGCGTCGGAGGTACTGACGAAGGTGCCCGGGAAGTGATACCAGCAGTTTTGGCCGTCGGGATGGCTGTGGACCACCCCGACCGTGCCCGACCACCCCGCGGCCTCGCAGCTCTGGGTGGGCAGGACGCGCGTGCGCGTGGAGCGGGAAGGCTCGACGTCGGCCGGAGCGATCCGCTGCACCACTACGGCGCCCCGCTCGATGGTGCCGATCATACAGCCCATGAATTCCGTGGGATAGGACCGGTACTGCAGCTCGAGATAGCGGCGCGCCTGCTCGGACAGGACGAGCGCGTGCACCGGGATGGAAGCGGCGCCGGCCGCCCGGCCGCTGCTCGCGCGGATCGCGGGGGCCATGCGCGCGCCGCCCCGCTCCAAGGGCTGCACCAGCCCGGGACGGATCGCCAGCACCGCGACGATGCTGGTCGCCGCGAGGCCGGCACGCACCATGTGCGCGCGGAGCGGACTACTCTGCGGCACTGCTCCTCCGAACTCGGGCGCGAGGTCTTAATGAGGGCGTCTCCGTTTGGCACCATCGCAAGAGCGGTGCCAATCCCGCTCCCCCCTCCCACCACCACTGGTTCTGGAGGTTTTGGAGGTTGTGGAGGTTGTGGGGGGGTGCGCTAAGTCACAATACGAGAACGCTCACCTTCTTGGAGGCGGTGCCGGTGGCGCCGCGCGCGTCCTGTACGGTGATGGTGAGCGTGTGGCTGGCCACGGCGAGGTCCCCGTAGGAGTGCGACCCGTTGATCGTGCCCTCGGTCGACATCGGGAACGTTGTCGGCGACGTACCGTCGCCCCAGTCGATCGTCACCGTCCACGGGCTATCGTGGTCCTGATCGCTGAACGACGCTCCGCTCAACGTAAAGCTCGCGCCGATCAGGACCTGCTGGTCCGGACCTGCTATGACGACCGGCGGATCGTTTTGTGGCGGCTGGGCCACGCAAGTGATCGCGAAATCGGCATGTCCCGTCCCGCCGGCGGGGACGTTCGCGCTCTGCGGGTTGGCGCCGCTCACCGTGCAGTTCGAGGCGATCCCGGAGAGCGCCACGCTTTGGGTTCCTGCTGGCAGGCCGGAGAACGTAACACTGCCGTTCGTGAGGATCGACTTGCTGCTCCCGGCGACGCTCACCGTATAGCCATCGGGATCCAGGTCCGAGCCCCCGGTCGTCGTTGTCACGATGAGGTCGCCGGTGGTCGCGGTGCAACTGATCGTGAAGCTCGCCGGCGTCGTGTTGTTCGCCGTGATCGAGACGGTCTGCGGGTTGGGGCCACTCACAGTGCAATTGGACGGGATCGGGCTCAGCCCGACCGAATGGCTCCCGACGCTGAGACTGCTGAAGGTGACGCTGTTGTTCGCCCCGACCGGTTGGCTCGAGCTGGCGTCTACAGTGACGGTGTACCCTGACGGTGGATTCGAGCCGTTGGTCGCGGTGGTGACGGTAAGATTCCCCATAGGGGGCGCAGCGCAGGTGACGGCAAACGCCGTAGATCCGCCGCTGCCCGCCACTACGTTCACGGTGCGCGGGTTGGCACCGCTCACGGTGCAGTTTGACGCCACGCCAGAAAGGAGCACGCTGTGGTTGCCCGCGGGCAGGCCGGGGAAGGTGGCGCTGCCGCTGGTCGTAGCGATCGACTGGCTCGCGGCTTGGTCCACTGTGACGGTGTAGCCGTCAGGATCCAGGTCGGAGCCTGAAGTATTGGTCGTCACGGTGAGATCGCCCGTGGTGGGCGGGATCGCGGTACAAGTGACCGAGAATGCGATCGAGTCCGTCTGGCCGGCCGTCACGCTCGCCGTGCGGGAGTTGCCGCCGGTCACGCTGCAGTTGGACGCGACGCTCGAGAGCACGACGCCATGATTGCCGACGGAGAGGCCCGGGAAAGTGACGCCCGTACTACCGCTGTTCGTGGCGATTGACTGGCTGGTCGTCCCATCGACGGTCACGGTGTAGCCATCGAGGTCGAGGTCCAGCCCGGTCGTGCTGGTGGTGACAGTCACGGAGCCGGTCGTAGGCGGCGGGGGGGTGATGTTGAACGGCTGGCTCGTGGAGTCGGGGAGCCCGGACACGTGCGCGATCAACGTATAGCCGTCGCCTGCCTTATCGATCCAGAGGTTGCCGAAGGTCGCCACGCCGCGGCTGGGGTGCGCGCTGGTGGTCCCGCCGAGTGTGGCATTGCCGGGGGGGTTCGCGCCGAGCTGGATGACAATGGTCGCCGTATCGGCGCCCGCGACCGGCACGCCTGCCGAGTCCACCACGCTCACTTGCACGGCGGGATTGATCTTCTGTCCGGCTTGCGTGTTTTGGGGTTTCGCCATGAAGACGAGGGCGACGGGCGGAGCGGTGGACGTCGGGCGCGGGCCACCCGAGCCGGACACCAGCTTGTCGAGGTGGCAGCCCACGACGACCGCGCCGAGCGCCACAACGCAGATCGGCTTCATAGCCGCCTGTGGGCTTTGCAAATGTCGCACCTACTCCAGGCCCTGCTTTACCCGGAGATATCTCACATAGGAGCGTCGCGCGGACGCAACAGCTACAGCGTGCCTACCTTGACCGTCTTCGAGGCCGATCCGCTGAGGCCGCCGGCGTCCGTCACGGTCACAGTGAGCGTATAGGTGGCCGGCAGCACTGTGGCATAGGCGTGTGAGGCGCTGATCGATCCTTCGCTCGCGCTGAAGGTGCTCGCGCTGCCGTCGCCCCAATCGATCCGGACGGTGAACGGGCCATTGTGGTTCGGGTCACTGAACGATGCTCCGCTCAGGGTGAACAGCGCGCCGATCAGCACGCTCTGATCCGGCCCTGCACTCACGACCGGGGGCTGGTTCGGCGCGGTGCACGTGATCGAGAAGCTCGCTTGCGTTGCGCCACCCGCGGGGACGGTCACGGTCTGAGACGCGCCACCGGTGACGCTGCAGTTCGCCGGGACGCCTCCGAGCTGCACCGTGTGGCTCCCCGCCGCGAGGCCGGACACGGTGATGCTGGCACTCGCTCCGATATTCTGGCTTGCCCCGCCGTCGACGCTGAAGGTGTAACCGCTGGGCGCGTTAGCCCCCGACGTGGACGTACTGACCGTGAGGCTACCGGTGAGCGCCTGGCAGGTGATAGTGAAGCTCGCCTGGGCAGTGCCGCCGGCGGAGACGGTGACGGTCTGGGACGTGCCACCGGTGACACTGCAGTTCGCCGGGACGCCGGCGAGCTGCACCGTGTGACTGCCGGCCGCGAGGCCGGACACGGTGACGCTGGCGCTCGCTCCGATAGTCTGGCTCGTCCCGCCGTCGACGCTGAAGGTGTAACCGCTGGGCGCGTTAGCCCCCGACGTGGACGTACTCACCGTCAGGCTGCCGGCGAGCGCCTGGCAGGTGATGGTGAACGATGCTGTCGTGGAGCCACCCGCGGGGACGGTCACCGTCTGGGACGCGCCACCGGTGACACTGCAGTTCGCCGGGACGCCGGCGAGCTGCACCGTGTGACTGCCGGCCGCGAGGCCGGACACGGTGACGCTGGCGCTCGCTCCGATAGTCTGGCTTGCCCCGGCGTCGACGCTGAAGGTGTACCCGCTGGGCGCGTTAGCCCCCGACGTGGACGTACTCACCGTCAGGCTGCCGGCGAGCGCCTGGCAGGTGATGGTGAACGATGCTGTCGTGGAGCCACCCGCGGGGACGGTCAC
>Ga0070698_100000518_pt1 | contig 41042 bp, 37 predicted proteins | sample KBSK1502metaG_FD_65477 | JGI IMG/M metagenome (GOLD analysis project Ga0070698, IMG submission 65477) | Corn, switchgrass and miscanthus rhizosphere microbial communities from Kellogg Biological Station, Michigan, USA - KBS K1-50-2 metaG | ecosystem: Host-associated > Plants > Roots >...
CGCGCCTGGCTGCGCGAGCACGGCGTGCCGATCCACTTCGAGGGCCGCCGCCGCGCCGGCTGCCAGATCGCCATCGAGTTCCAGGACCCCGACGGCAACAACCTCGAGATCTACTGGAACATCGACCAGGTCGGCACCGAGGGAACGGTCCGCACGGCCAGCGAGTGGCGGCCGGCCAAGAGCCTCGAGGAGGCGGTGGCCAACCCGGTCAAGGGCCAGACCCTGCCCCGCCGCGACTGACCGCGGCCGGCCTAGCGCCCGGCGATCCCGCCGAGCCGGTCGATGGCCTCGCGGGTTTCCTCGACCAGGACCCGGATCAGCTCGGCGGCGGGAAGCGGACGGGCGAGCGAGCCCGCCTGCCCGGACCACGCCGAGTAGAGCTCGGAGGAGCCGGCGCGCGCGCTCGCCTGGCGCAGGGGCGCGGTGAGCTTGGCCTGCACCGGGAACGGCAGGAGCTCCCAGGCCTCCCGCACCGCCCCCTCGGTGAAGCGGTTCCGCACGCCCCGCGCCGGCTTGCCCGAGAAGGCCTGCGTCATCGTCGTCTCGTCGCCGTCCATGTCGACGATGGCCTTCTTGTGGGCGGCGGGCGCGCCGCTCTCCGGGCACACCACGAAGGCGGTGCCGAGCTGGGCGGCCTGGGCCCCGAGGGCCAGCACCGCGGCGATGCCCGCCCCGTCCATGATGCCGCCCGCGGCCACCACCGGCACCCGCACCGCGCGGACGACCTGGCGGACGAGGGCGAGCGTTCCGGTCATCGCCTGCTCCCACGAGCCCATGAAGGTGCCGCGATGGCCGCCCGCCTCGCCCCCCTGCGCGATGATGAAGTCCGCCCCGAGGGCCTCGAGGTGGCGCGCCTCGCGGACCGAGGTCGCGGCGCTGCCGATCCGGATGCCGAGGCCGCGGATGCGGGCGAGCACCGCGGGCGAGAGCTCGCCCAGGTGGATCGTGCACACCGCGGGTCGCAAGTCGCACACCGCCTCGAGCTGGGTCGCGAGGCCGGGCGCGTACGGGGGCGGCACGCGCTCCGGCACCGGGAGCGCGTGCTCCGCGAAGAGCGGCTCGAGCGCGGCGATGGCGGCGCGCTGCCGCTCCCGCGACGGCTCGTCGGGCACCGGCGCGACGAAGAGGTTCAGGTTGAAGGGCCGGTCGGTGCGGGCCCGCACCGACGCGGCGTCCTCCCGCATCGCGTCCGCGCCGGTGTAGGCGTGGCCGAACGACCCGAGGCCCCCGGCCGCGCTCACCGCGGCCACCAGGTCCGGCGTGGAGGTGCCCGCCATGGGGGCCTGGACGATCGGGTACTCGGTCCCGAGGAGCTCGCAGAGGGGAGTGCGCATGCTCGCATCATAGGACAAAAGGGTCGCCTTGACACTCGCGGACCCCCCTGCAATAGTCAGCCCCCATGGGGGCCATCGACGCGGTCGCCGCCGGCCCATGATCGGCCTCGACGTGATTCTCCAGGCCGGGCTCTCCGGCCTCTTCATGGGCAGCGTGTACGCGCTCATCGCCATCGGCTTCACGCTCGTCTTCGGCGTCACGAACATCGTCAACTTCGCCCACGGCAACTTCGTGATGGCCGCGATGTTCGTGACCTACCTGCTCTTCAAGACCGCGCACGTGGATCCCTACCTGGGCCTCGTGGTGGTGCTCCCGCTCTTCTTCGGCTTCGGGGCCCTGGTGTACGCGCTGGTCATCCGGCGCATCGTGGACGCGCCGCACTCCGCCCACATGATGGTGACCCTCGGCCTGCTCATCTTCCTGGAGAACCTCGCCAACCTCTTCTTCGGAGGCGACCTGCGCGGCATCACCACCGGCTACACCACCTCGTCGCTCGTGGTGGGCGCGGTCTCGGTCCCGATCGCGCGCCTGGGCGCCGCCGCGGTCAGCCTCGCCGCGGTGGTGGCGCTCGCCCTCGTCCTCAATCGCACGTCGCTCGGCAAGGCCATCCGCGCCGCCGCCAACAACCCCGAGGGCGCGGCCCTGGTGGGGATCGACGTCGGCCGGGTCTACCGGATCGCCTTCTCGCTCGGCACCGCGGCGGCCGCGCTCGCGGGCGCGGTGGTGATGCCGTTCTCGCTGGTTAGCCCGTTCGTGGGCGGCGAGTTCATCCTGAAGGCGTTCGTGATCGCGGTGCTGGGCGGGCTCGGCAGCGTGGCGGGCGCGCTCATCGGCGGCCTCCTCATCGGCCTCGTGGAGGCGCTGTCGAGCCTCTACATCTCCGCCTCCCTCGGCAACGCCATCGTGTTCGCCATCCTGATCGCGGTCCTGCTCTACCGTCCGTGGGGCATCCTCGGCCAGGCGCGGGTGTGACCCGCTGAGGCGCGCGCCCGTTCGCGTAGCCCTGGCGGCGGCCGGGCTCGCCCTCGCCCTCGTCCTGCCGGTCGCGACGGGACCGCATCTGCTGACCGCCACGATCGTCGCCCTCCACGCCGCGTTCATGGCCCTCGCCTGGAACCTCGCGGCCGGCTACGCGGGGCAGTTCTCCCTCGGGCACAGCCTGTTCTACGGCATCGGGGCCTACGCCTCGACGGTGCTCTACGTGCGCCTCGGGCTCACCCCGTGGGCCGGCATGTTCGTGGGCGCCCTGCTCGCCGGCGTCGTCGGCACCCTGCTCGCCCTCGGGGTCTACCGCTACAAGGTCCACGGCATCTTCTTCGCGCTCGTGACCCTGGGCGCGGCCGAGGTAGCGAAGGGGATCGCCGACAACTGGGCCTTCATCAAGGGGCCGGTGGGAATTCTCCTAACCATGCAGGACGCTCCCCGCGACTTCTTCTTCCTCCGCCGCGAGCCCTACTACTACGTGGCGCTCGCGATGCTGGTGGTGATGATCCTGGTGAGCCTGGCGCTCGAGCGGTCGCGGCTCGGGCAGTTCTTCCTCGCGGTGCGCGAGGACGAGCAGGCCGCGGAGGCCTCCGGGGTCGACACCTACCGCTACAAGACGGTGGCCATCGGGCTCTCCGCCGCCCTCACCGCGTTCGCGGGGAGCTTCTACGCCCAGTTCTACCTCTACATCTCCCCCGACACGGTGCTGGTCTTCGAGCCGCAGCTCACCATGATGCTGGGCACCATGGTCGGGGGCGCCGGCACCGCCTTCGGGCCGGTCATCGGCTCCATCCTCTTCAGCGGCCTCGGCGAAGCGCTCCGCAACCTGCCCTTTCTCGAGGGCACGCGCCAGGTGGTCATCGGCAGCAAGATGGTCTACGCGGTGCTCCTGATCGTGGTCCTCATCTACCTGCCCGGCGGCCTCGTCACGCTCGGGCAGAAGCGCGCGTGACCGCGGCGATGGCGGCCCTGCTCGACGTCCAGTCGGTGTCGAAGGCCTTTGGGGGCCTCCAGGCCCTCTCGAGCGTGAGCTTCACGGTCGGCGCGGGGGAGATCGTGGGCATCATCGGGCCGAACGGCGCGGGCAAGACCACCCTCTTCAACGTGGTCACCGGCGTCTACGCGCCCGACCGGGGCCGCGTGGTCTTCCAGGGCGAGGACATCACCGGGGCGGCCCCGCACCGCGTCTGCAAGCTCGGCGCCGCGCGCACCTTCCAGGTCAGCAAGCCCTTCGCGGCGCTCACCGTGCTCCAGACCGTCCGCATCGGGGCCCTGAACCGCATCCCCGACATGGCGGGGGCCACCGCAAAGGCCCTCGAGGTGCTGGAGCTGATGGGCCTCGCGGCCAAGCGCGACGAGCCGGGCCGCGCCCTCACCGTGATGGAGCGCAAGCGCCTGGAGATGGCCCGCGCGCTCGCCACCCAGCCGTCCCTGCTCCTCCTCGACGAGGTGGCGGCCGGGCTGCGTCCCAACGAGATCCAGGACATGATCGCGCTGGTGCGGGGCATCGCGGCGGGCGGGGTCAGCGTGTTGATCATCGAGCACGTGCTCGAGGCGGTCCTCCGCCTGTCCGGCCGCATCGTGGTGCTGAACCACGGCGAGGTCATCGCCCAGGGCCGGCCCGACGAGCTGGTGAGCGACCCCCGCGTCATCGACGCCTACCTCGGCGAGGCCTACTCCCTTGCTTGAGGTGCGCGGCCTCTCGGTGGCCTACGGCGACGTGCGGGTGCTGCACGACGTGACCCTGCGGGTGGGCGAGCGCGAGATCGTCTCGCTGGTCGGCGCCAACGGGGCGGGCAAGACCACCACCCTGCGGGCGGTCTCCGGGCTCTTGCCCGTCCTGGGAGGCGAGGCCACCTTCGAGGGCGAGCGCCTCACCGGCCTGCCGCCTTCCCGCATCGTGGAGCGGGGCATCGCCCACGTGCCCGAGGGGCGCCAGCTCTTCACCAACATGACGGTGGGGGAGAACCTCGAGATGGGCGCCTACCTGCCCCGGGCCAAGGCCGACATGGAGCGGAGCCTGGCGTGGGTCACCGGGCTCTTCCCCCGCCTGGCCGAGCGGCGCGCCCAGCTCGCCGGCACGCTGTCCGGCGGCGAGCAGCAGATGCTCGCGATCGGTCGCGCCCTCATGTCGCGCCCGCGCCTGCTCATCCTCGACGAGCCGTCGCTGGGCCTCGCCCCGCTCATGGTGAAGGCCATCTTCGACGCGGTTCGCCGCATCAACGCGGAGGGCACCACCGTGCTGCTCGTCGAGCAGAACCTCGTGCAATCGCTTCGGCTCTCGCACCGCGGCTACGTGCTGGAGACGGGGCGCATCGTCCTCGCGGGCGGAGGCGACGAGCTCCTCGCCAACCCGCACACCCGCACCGCATTCCTCGGACTGTCGTAGAGGAGGAGACCACTATGATCCCGACCACCCGACGCGCATTCCTCAAGTCGTCCGCCCTCGCGGCGGCCACCACCGTCGCCCCGCGCTTCGCGGCGGCCCAGAGCAAGGAGGTCCTGCTCGCCGCGGTGGTGGCCCTCACCGGCACCAACGCGGCGTGGGGCCAGCGCACCTGGAGCGCCTTCCAGCTCGGCTGCGACCTCATCAACGAGCAGGGCGGCATCAAGTCGATGGGCGGCGCCAAGCTCAAGTACATCGTCGCCGACACCGAGTCGAAGCCGGAGGTCGCCGGCTCCCAGACCGAGAAGGTCGTGGGGCGCGGCGCGGTCGCCATCACCGGCACCAACCAGAGCGCGGCCACCATCGTGGCCACCCAGATCGCGGAGCGCGAGGGCGTGCCCTTCGTGTGCGCCACCGACGTGGATCCGCTGATCACCTCGCGCGGCTTCAAGTACACCTTCCGCACCTCGCCGCTGGTCTCCGCCTACGCGGCCGACCTGCTCGAGTACGTCAAGGAGCTGGGGCAGAAGGCGGGCAAGCCGGCCCGCACCCTCGCGATCTTGAGCGAGAACTCCATCGTGGGGCAGTCGTCGGTGGAGGGCGCGACCAAAGTCGGCAAGGAGCTGGGCTACGAGGTGGTGGCGGGCGACACCTACGACGCGTCGAAGACCCAGAACTTCGCCAGTTACATCTCGAAGTACAAGGGCGGCAACGTCGACGTGGTGATCGGCCACAACAAACCGAGCGACGCGATCCTCATCACCCGCACCATGAAGGAGCTGAACTACAACCCGATGGCCTACGGGGGCATCCTCGGCGGCCACGTCTCCACCGAGTACGTGAACGCGCTCGGCCGGGACGCGGACAACGTCCTCGCCACCACGAGCTGGTCGCCCGACGCCGACATCGCCGGCCTCAAGGAGCTGGCCAAGAAGTACCTCGACCGCTTCAAGGAGCCGCTCGACTCCACCAGCGCGGGCGGCTTCACCGCGATCGCGGTGCTTTGGGACGCGCTCGAGCGGGCGGGGAGCGCCGACCGCAAGAAGCTGCGCGACGCGATCGCGACCATCCAGCTCAAGACCGGCGAGAAGATGTACATGCAGCTCCGGGGGGCCAAGTTCACGGCCGGCGGCGAGAACGAGCGCGCCGGCGGCCTCGTGTTCGTGGTGCGAGACAAGACGTGGGTCACGGTGGCGCCGAAGGAGTTCGCCAAGACCCAGGCCCAGTTCCCGAAGCCCAAGTGGGGGGCCTAGCGCCCCCCGCTCAGGGGCGCGGGTCGTCCACCGGGATGTAGACCACCGGCGCGGTGTGCTTCTTGTAGGCCTTGCGCTCCCCGTCGCCTAAGCACCGGAAGGCCTCGGCGGAGAGGGACACGGTGCGGGCCGGCAGGGTCGCCGCGATGTTGACCTCGCTCCCGACCACGTCGAACTGCTCGGCCCGGCCGAAGGGCCCCGCGGCGGCCCGCCCGAAATGGGCCTTGATCACCACGCGCGAGTCCCAGCCCCGAGCGGCCCACCACGTGTCGATGTCCCGCTTGATCGCGGGCAGCGCGGCGACGCCCTCGTCCGCCTGCGCCTCGGGCCAGACCGCGAGGAAGGCGTCGCCCATGAACTTGACCACGCGCCCGCGCGCCGCCGCCACGAGGCCCTCCGCGTGCCGGTAGTACCCGTCGAGCAGACCGGCCAGCGTGAGGGCCGGCGTGCTGCGCGAGTTCACCATGAACCGCGTGAGATCCGCGAACACGATGAGCCACCGCTGCTCGGCGTGGGCGGACGAAGCACCGGGAGCGCTCGGTGAGGGATTCGACATGGCCACCTCCGTCTGGTTTCCGCGTGTTTCGCCGGTCCGATGCCCGGCGGGGGGACGAAGCTGGCGCCGGCCCTTGCGTCCGGCAGTTGCGAAGAGCTTAGAAGGAAGTCGGGCGGGAGTTCAAGAAGAAAGGGCGGAGCGGCGGGGGGAGCCGCGGCGGATGCGCGGCTTCGGGAAGGCGCCGCGAAGCCCCTTCGCCTGGACCTGGAAAAGCGTCTCGAGCGCGGGCAGGTTCGGCAGGCGGTACCGCCCGAGCGTGCGGAAGCGGATGCCGGCCGGCCCGGGGGACCCGACCGCTCCCCGGGTCCGGCTCGACACCACGATCTGGCCGCCGTGAGCCGCCGCGCACACCCGCGCGGTGGTGTGGACGGCGAGCCCGATGTATCCGACGTCGGTGAGGGTCGGGCGCCCGCTGTGAATCCCCATCCGGACCCGGACCTGCACCTCGTCGGGCCAGGCGCGCTTGCCGAGCGCCCGCTGGACCGCGACCGCCGCCTCGATGGCGGCGGGCGCTCGCTCGAAGACCGCGAAGTACTCGTCGGCCCGGGCGTCGATCTCCCGGCCGCTCGCCCGCAGCACCGCGGCGCGGAGGATGCCGCGCAGGTCGTTCAGCAGGTCGCCGTACCGATCGCCCAGCCGTCGCAGCAGGCCGGTAGACGACTCGATGTCGCTCATCAGCAGCGTGACGAATCCGGTGGGCAGCGCGGCGGCGGCGGTCGAGGTGGCCTGGATCTGCCCGTGCAGCAGCTCCTTCTCGACCACGAAGCGCACCGCGGCCAGGACCGTCTCGGCGAGCCGGGGATCGTCGAGGACCGCGGGGGCGTGCACGAGCGCGGTCATCGGCCGTCCCTGGCGCTCCAGCAGCGTGACGCCGCGGCCGGCGCCCTCGGCGGGCAGCGGCACCGGCTTGCCGGTCCCGTCGAGATACGCGCCCGAGCTGTCCGACCAGTGCAGCACCGCGAGGGTCGGATCGCGGAGCACGCTGCGCAGGCGCTGCTCGAGCTCGCCGGGGGCCCGTTGGCGGCCCAGCTCGATCACGAGGCGCCCGGCCGTCGCGTTGCTCCGCTCCGACTCGAGCTGGCCGGTGATGAAGCCCACCGGCACGATGCCGTACTTCTTGGCCGCGTTCAGCAGCCGCGTGCGGGTGCGCTCACGGGCCGCGTCGTCCTCGAAGCCGACCTGGCTGAATCGGGCCAGCGCGTTGCGGACGTGCGCCTCGTCGTGGATGGGCAGCCGCCGCCGGCCCCGGGAGTCGACGTAGGCGAACGCGCTCGCCGGCAGCCGCGCGCGCTTGCTGGCCACGAGGCGAGACATGGTCAGGCGACCACCCGCTCCGGGTCGCGGCGCCGCACGCGGCGGGCCAGCACGCGCCGGTGCTCGAGGAGCAGCCGCACCGTCTCCTGCAGCACGGTGGCCACCGGCACCGCGATGATCATGCCCAGCACCCCGAGCGCGTGGCTGCCGACCACCACCGAGCCCAGCAGCAGCGCGGGGTGGAGGTGCACGCTCCGCCCGATGGTGAAGGGCTGGATGATCGTGTCGTCGAGAACCTTGATGACCAGGAACAGCGCCACCACGCGTCCGACCCCGGCGAGCCCCTGCCCCGGCGTCAGCACCACGACGAGCCCGGCGGCGGCCGCCGAGAGTAGCGGCCCCACGAACGGCACCACGTTGGCGAGACCGGCGAACACCCCGAGCAGGAGCGGGTACGGCACGCGCACGAGCCACAGGCCCAGCGCGGCCAGCGCGCCGACCACGAGGCCGTCCAGCACCACCCCGCGGATGTAGCGGCCGATGACCCCGTTGAGCTCGCGCCACACCGCCACCGACGTCTCGACGTGCTGCGGGGGCAGACGGTCCATGGCCACCGCGATCAGGCGGTGCATGTCCCGCAGGAGGAAGAAGGCGAAGAACGGGATCAGGATCGCGAGCAGGAAGAGGTGGCCCGCGTGCTCGAAGAGATCGCCGGGCTCGCTGGGACCCCGGTCGAGCACGAACCGCTGGACCCAGTGCCCGCCCTCGGGGAGGAGGCGCCGGATCGCGGGCGCCGACTCGCCCAGCTCCCGCACCACCGCGTCGAGGCCAGTGTCGATCTGGCGCGCCAGCCCGGGCATGCGGTCCATGAGCGCCGCGCCCTCGGCGAACATTCCCGGCCCCAGGAGGAAGCCGGCGATCACCAGCGCCGCGATGATCACGGTGAAGAGCGCGCCTACCGCCACGCTGCGCCGGATGGCCAGCGTGTCGGCCCAGACCAGCGCCGGGCTCAGCAGATAGGCGAGCGCCGCCGCGAGGAAGATCGGCAGGACCAGGCCGCGGGCCAGCCAGGCGAGCGCCGCGAGACCGGCCCACGCGAAGAGCCGCGCCGCGCTCACAGCGGGCCGGCCGCCTCCGAGCCGGGTCCCACCTCCGGCGCGAGCGGGTTGCGCCGCGCGTAGAGGGCGAGGAGACGGGAGAGATTGCGCATCACCACCACCGCGATGCGGGCGTTGCCCTCGATGAGCGCGTCGAAGTCACTCTTGTAGAGGATGAGCAGCCGTCCCGCCGTCGCGACCCGCGCTCTGGCCGAGCGCGGAAAGTCGTCTATCAGGGCGAGTTCGCCGAAGGCATCGCCCGGACCGAGCGTGTTGAGCACGTAGGGCCCCTGCGTCGTCGCGCGGGTGATCTCCACCGAGCCCTCCACCACCACGAAGAGCGCCCGCCCGGGATCGCCCTCCTCGAAGACCACGTCGTCGGCGTGGTAGACCTTCTCGAAGAACCGCGTCGCCAGCCGTGCCAGCAGACGTCGCGGCAGGCCGGCGAAGAGAGGCGATTGGGCCAGGAAGGGAGTGCGGCGGGCCTGCTCGGGGTCCGCCGCCCAGCCCAGCCATCGCGGCAGCGGCTGCTCGAACATGCCGCGAACTATAGCAGAAGGTCATCCGGATGGCGCGTGACACCGCCGGCCGGTGCCCGCGTGAGCCCGCGCCTATCCCTGGGTGAGGATCAGATCGGACCGGTCGTACTCGGGGGTCTGATCGGGAGCGATCACCGGTCGACCGGTGGTACCGAAGTCGTCCGACTTCGCGGGCTCGATCACCGCCCCGTCGCGCGCCGGAGCATGGCTCGTCGCCCGCTCGAGCGCCCACGCCGTGCCCAGCACGGCCAGCAAGATGAAGGCACCGACCACGAATGTCCGTCGCGTCCTGGTCATCATCGCGTCTTCCTCCTCTGGGGCGGCGCCTCGGGTCTCCGCCACGGCCGGCCGCCCGATGCCGTGGCGACTCGAACGGCAACGAACGGCATCAACGGTGCCAACGCCGGAGAAGGCGACGACGACAAGGGCCGGGCGCACTCAAGCGCCGGCGAGCGCGACCGTGATGCGCATCGCGCCAGACGCGCATCTAAACGGAAGGTGGACGCGCGGAGGGCGCGCGCCACGGGAGTGGATCGCGGCCCAAGTGGGCGATTCTCGGTTCCGTCCCGGGCGGTGGACCACCAGCTCGCTGCGGTCCGCGCGCACCCGGGGGCCGGATTCGATCGGCGGGATAACGCGAAGCGCTAGGCTTCCACCGAGGCGACGCGGCGCGGCGGGATCGGTGACCGACACCCGGTCAGGGATCGGGGACGGCGCGCGAATCTCCGGGCGTTATGCCGGGTCGCTCCCGAAATGCCCTGCCCGCGAAGCGCGCTCAGTCGGCGAGAGCCGGCTGCAGCACGCGCGCGAAGTGGCTCAGCTTGAGCCAGGTCGGAAACGCCTTGACGAGCGGTCGCGGGCCCTCCAGCCGGATCCCGCCCGAGCGCACCGCCTCCGCCCAGACGACATGGCCGGCCCACACGCGGGCGAGGGCGCCCACGTCGGCGTGCACGGTCAGGTCGACCTCGAAGCCCGGATCCTTCATGCAGACGTCGACGTCCGCGGGCTCCAGTACGAGCCAGCACGTCTGCAGGCGCAAGCAGCGTGTCGGCACGCCGCGCAGCTCGAACCGCACCACGACGCGTGGCGCGGGCAGGTGCGAGACGTCGATGCGACGGTGCATGGCCCACATCAGGAGCGCGGGATCGAGATTGTTCGGGGCGAACTGCTGGGCGGCGTGACGCTGGCCCCACTCGCCGAGGCGCTCCACCACCTCGCGTAGCTCCGTCCCGGCCGCCGTCAGCCGGTACTCCCGCCCGCGCCCGACGCTCACCGGCACGCTGTCGATCACGCCCGCGTCCTCCAGCTGGCGTAGCCGCTGCGCCAGGAGCGTGCGGGAGATCAGCGGCATCCCGCTGCGGATCTCGTTGAATCGCCGGGAGCCGGTGAAGAGCTCGCGCAGGATCAGGGGGGTCCACCGCTCGGCGAACACCTCGGACGCGACGGCCACCGGACAGAACTGACCGTAGCCCTTCATGCCCCGACTCTAGTCAGGCCGCCGGATCACGGCAAGTCCATTTTTTGGTCTTGGCGGCTCCCCCGCCGGGCTGGCATCGTGACTGCAAACATCGCCGCGGCACAGGAGGATCAGCATGACGCCAATGGAGATTGCCCCGACCGCTCCGGGTTCGCGGATCGACTGGTCGGCGGTGGCCCAGGAGCTGGCGCCGACCTTCGCCGCCCGCGCCGCCGGCCACGACGCCGACGACACCTTCGTCTCCGAGAACTACGCCGAGCTGCGCCGGCGGCGCGTCTTCTCCGCCGCGGTACCCGCCGAGCTGGGTGGCGGCGACGCCTCGCGCGCCGAGATGTTCGACCTGCTGCGGACGCTCGGCCGCGCCTGCCCGTCCACCGGGCTGGCCCTCGCGATGCACATGCACCAGGTTCTCGTCCCGGTCTGGCGCTGGCGCCACGAGCGCGCGCCGGTCGAGCCGTTCCTTCGTCGTCTGGCCGCCCTTGAGCTGATCGTCGCGAGCAGCGGCGGCTCCGACTGGCTGGCCGGATCCGGCCGCGCCGACCGGGTCGAGGGCGGCTATCGGGTGAGCGGCCGCAAGATCTTCGCGAGCGGCTCGCCCGCGGCCGACCTCTTTTCCACGATGGCGGTTCACGACGATCCCGCCGACGGTCCCACCGTGGTGCAGTTCGTCATCCCGCTGGACGCGCCCGGGGTGACCCGGCACGACAACTGGCGCACCCTGGGGATGCGTGGCACCGGCTCCCACGACGTGACACTCGAGTCCGTCTTCGTGCCCGACGCGGCGATCACCGTGCGCCGGCCGTCGGGCCGCTGGTCGCACGTGTGGCACATCGTGGCCGCCACCGCGCTGCCCGCCATCTTCTCGGTGTACCTCGGGGCGGCCGAGGCCGCCCGCGAAGCGGCGCTGCGCCAGGCCGCCCGCCGCCGCGACGATCCGACCGTCCAGGAGATGGTCGGCGCCATGGACACCGAGCTCGGCGCCGCGCGGATGGCCTGGCGCTCCATGGTCGACGTGACCGACCGCGGGACCGTGGGGCCGGAGGTGACCAACGAGGTGATGATCGCCCGTACGGTGGCCGGGCGGGCGGTGCTGCGCACCGCGGAGGCCGCGCTGGAGGTGGCCGGCGGCGCCGGCTTCTTCCGCAGCGCTGGCCTGGAGCGGCTCTTCCGCGATCTGCAGGGCGCCCGCTACCACGCCCTGCGCGGCCCCGCCCAGCGGCGGTACGCCGGACGGCTCGCCCTCGGCCTCGACCCGAACGACTGACCGGAGAGGAGGACCACGCCAAGGAGCGACGCGGTCCGGCCGGCGCCTTACTCGTCCAGCAGGGCGATGACGCGCGCCGGCGCGGACTCCGTCTTCCACTTGGCGGGGAGGGCGACCACCTTCACCCGGGACGGGATCTGGTCCAGATTGATGAGGTTCTCGATCTGGTAGACGATCTTCGGCAGGATGATGCGGTGCACCGGCATCGAGCTCTTGAGGATCTCGTCAGCCTTCTGATAGCCGATGCTGGCGCCCTTCTCTTCCTGCGCGAAGTCGTAGCCGAGCACCTTCGGCTGCTTCGCCACCAGCCACTCGGCCGCCTCCCGGGTGAGGCACGGTGACTCGTCCCACCACTTCGGATCGGTGGTGACGTGGCCCTTCGGCCAGTCGGTGCGCAGGAAGATCGTGGCCCCCGTCGTGAGCTGGATCCCCTGCTCGGCGAGCGCCCGCTCGGCGCGCTCCAGGTCCGCCGGGGTGATGCGCTCGTTCGCCTTCCCCTTGAAGGTGAGGTCCAGCACGATGGCCTCGCCGATCATGGCGTCGAGCGGCAGCTCCTCGATGCCGGGCCGTTCGCGGAAGAAGTGGTGCGGGGTATCGATGTGGGTGCCGGCGTGCACCGTCATCTCCACCATGTTCGACACGAAGCCCTTCTCCTCCCACTTCACGATCGGCCTCAGCTTGAAGTAGTACTCTTCCTTGGCAAACGGCGCCGAATCACACTCCTCGACGGTCATGCTCAGATCCACGATCCGCATGCGGAACTCTCCTCCTGGGGTTCGGGCACTCCGGCCTGCATCTTATGCCAGGGCGATGCGCTCCAGCCGGACTATTCCATCCCTCATCCGACGACGAGCCGGTCGATCTCGGCGGCCAGCGCCACCGCGTCGTTGCTGAAGTAGTGGGTGTGCGCGCCCGCGCCCAGGCAGAGCTCGGCGCGATCCCCCGCCCGCTCGGCCTCGATCCGGCCGTCCGCCCCCGCCGCCGCCACCGGATACGCGCCCGACGGCCGGGACCAGATCGCCCGCCCGACGTAGTCGCCGGAGCGGAAAGCGTTGACCCACTCGACCGCACCGATCGCCGCCGCGCTCGGCTCCGCCGCGGCGACGCCGGACGCGCCCGAGCCCATCCAGCCGTAGAGGAGCGGAAAGCGATCCACGTAGAGGGCACGGAGCGGCGAGCCGACCGTGACGAGCGCGATCGGGGCGTCGCCCACCGTCTCGCGCAGGCGTCCCCGCACGTGCAGGTAGCGGAACAGGTCCGCGCTGATCACGGTGCCCTGGCTGTGCGAGACGACGACGATCCGGGCGTAGGCGCCGTCCCGGAGGTGGGCCAGCAGCGCGGCGTACCGCGAGTAGATCCGCGCCCGGGGCGGCTGGCGGTTGGGCGGATCGGCGAAGTAGTTGTCGATGTCCAGCACCGCGTCGATCCCCGCCCGCAGCCGACCGAACGTCTGCGTGAGGCGAGAGCCGAGCGCCGCGATCGTCCACGCGCCCCCCGCCAGCCACTTCCCCGCGCTCACCAGGGTGTCGCCCTGGATCTCGTCGAGCCAGCCGGCCAGCCACCTCGTCCCCTCTCCGGCCACGCCGGCCGCGACGGCGAGCTGACGATACACCAGCACCACGTAGAGCACTCCGCCGACGATCGCGAGCGGCGTCACCCCGATCCCGAACGCCCGGCCCAGCCACCGGAGGCCGCCGTCGAGCCAGCGGCCGAGCCGCGTCGCCCACCGGACCGCCTCCGGCCGGGGCCCCGACGCGTCCACGTTCACGGTGGGCAACAGCTCCTCCCGCAGCGACGGCAGCAGCACGAACAGCGTCGCCGACGCGAGGGCCAGGAACGCGACCATCAGCGGGGTGAAGATCCGGCCCAGCTCCTGCATCCGATCGTCGAGGAAGATCGCGGCGGAGCGATAGCCCCCGCGGAACACCACCGGCAGATAGAAGAAGTCGCTCAGGGCGCGACCGGCGACGTCGTTCACCACCGACCAGAGCACCAGGCTCAGCACCGCGAACAGGGCGGATGACCCGACCACGCCCAGGCGCGCGGTCTCGAGCGACCGTCTCCCCGCGCGGTCGAGGCCCGCGGCCACCCGCGATCCGAGCACGAGCGCCGTTACCAGCACCGCCACGAACACCACGCCGACCACCAGCATCGCGGCCAGCAGCCACTCCGCCACGTTCAGCGCGGCGGTCACCATCCACTCGGCCTGCGTGCTGCTCTCCGGCAGCCGGATGCGGCCGGCCACGCACACCCCGGCGACCGTCGCGGCGACCAGGAGGTGCCCGAGCAGGCGCACCCCGTGCGCGATCCTCGCATACCGCTCGGTCAGCCAGGCGCCCAGCGCCGCGAGGACCACCGCGGTCGCGCCGAAGTGCAGCACCGGGAGCTCGGTGCGCGCGCTCGCGGCCACGCCGACCGCGACCGAGCATCCGACCGCCCCCGCCAGCATCAGGAGGACCTTCGTCCAGCGCGCCGCCCGCGCGGTCGTCCGGAGCCAGGCGAGCGCGGCCAGCGCGCACAGGACGAGGACGGCGGCCCCGCCCACCGCGGTGAGCAGCTGACCGTCTCGATCGGGCGGCACCAGGCCCGCCACCACGAACAGCGCGAGCAGGACCATCGAGAGCTGCGCGAGAGCGGCCGGGCCTCTCATCAGCCACCCGAGCCACGCGTGCAGGCGCTGCAGGAGCCTCAGGCCGGAACCGGCGCCGTCGCCGGTTGCGAGCACGACCTGGTCGACGACGTCGGCGGAGAGCCGGCTCAGATGGAAGAAGAGCTGGTAGAGCGCGGTCAGCGCTCGCCACCCGCCCTCGCGCAGCCGCGAGAGGTCGGCCCAGTAGAGCTCGAAGACGTCGACGGGCCGGCCGTCCGCCCGGCGCCGGAGCGACACGCGGGCGGACTCGTACAGGGACTCGCGGTCCGACAGCTCGAGGCGCCCGAGCAGGTAGTCGTCGAGCGCGAGCCCGAGATCCGGAGCGGCGGCGGACCGCTGCGCCTGGTAGAAGCCGCTCGGCGCGCCCGGCCGACCGGCGCCGACCGCCGATTGCCTCGCGAGGAAGGACGCGTCCCCGCCGGGCTCGAGCCGCGCGACCGGCACCAGCACGTCGTGCACCTCCCCGTGCACGTACCGGGGCTCTCCCGCTCCTCCGTGGCAGAGCAGGCGCGCGACTTCGCGCACCGTGTCGCCCGCGCGCTGATCGGCGATGCCGTGCACCACGATGACCGCGACGCGGTCGGTCGCTGCGTCTCGCATCCCGCGCGCACTGTACCGTCGCGGCGCAGCACAGGTCAACGACGGCGGCGCGGGGCCCGGCCGCCGCTGACCTCGCGCTTGTGGCCGGGCGCGGGCCGTGGAATCATGGCCGGAGCCACCGAGCCGTGCCCTTGCCGTCTCCCGGGGAGAGGATGCGATGGACGTCGGCCTGCAGATGATCTTCGCCACCTACGGGTGGAGCAACGTCTCCGACGAGCAGGCCTGGAACGAGGAGCTGCAGCTCGCGCGGCTGGCCGCCGACCACGGCTTCGACGTGCTGTGGTCCGTCGAGCACCACGGGAACGACTACTCGTTCTGCCCGGACAACCTCCAGCTCATGTCCTACCTGGCGGCGGCGTGTCCGGAGGTCGGCCTCGGCACCGCCGCGGTGATCCTGCCCTGGCACGATCCCCTGCGCGTGGCCGAGCAGGCGTCCGTTCTCGACCACCTGAGCCGCGGCCGCCTCCGCCTCGGCATGGGGCGCGGCCTCGCCCGGCGGGAGTTCGAGACCTTCCGCGGGACGATGGACGAGTCGCGCGGGCGGTTCGACGAGGCCGCGGCGATGATCCTCCGGGGCCTGCGCACCGGGGTCATGGAGGGCGACGGCCCGTTCTACCCGCAGCCGCGCGCCGAGATCCGGCCGCGCCCGACGCGGAGCTTCGACGGCCGCGTCTACGCGATGGCGTCCTCCGACGATTCGGTGGTGTCGGCGGCCAAGCTCAACGCACGGCTGGTGATGTTCGCCGACCGGCCGTGGCCGATGCGCATGCCCGCCATCCAGAAGCACCGCGAGCTGGTGCCGCAGATGCACGGGGAGCCGGCGCGCGCGCCCCTGCTCGCCGACTTCTGCGTGTGCACGCCCACCCTGGAGGGCGCGGAGGCGCTGGCGCGCCGCTACATGGGGAAGTTCGTGGAGAGCAACTTCTACCACTACGAGCTGCTGGGCCCGCACTTCAGCACCGTGAAGGGATACGACGCCTACGCGCAGAAGGTCGCGCTCACCCGCGAGATCGGCATGGACGGCATCGTCTCCGCGTTCATGCAGGCTGCGGTCTGGGGCACGCCGGACCGGATCCTGCGCACGCTCGAGGAGCGGCGGGCCATCGTGGGCGACTTCGAGCTCGCCACCTCGTTCCGCTTCGGCGGCACGCCCTTCGACCTGGCCGAGTCCGGGCTTCGCCTCTACGCCAAGGAGGTGCTGCCGGTCGTCCGGTCCTGGGCCGTGGGCCCGGCGGGCGGTGCGCCGGTCGGGACCTAGCCGCATCGCGCGCGTCGCCCCCTACATCTTCATCCTGCTCTGGAGCTCGTCCTTCGTCACGGCGCGAGTGGGGCTCCGCCTGGTCTCGCCGCTGCTCTTCGTCGGCGTGCGGCTGCTGGCCGCCGCCGCCCTCCTGGCCCTGGCCATGGTGGCGGGGCGGCACTCCTGGGCCGCGCTGCGCGGGCGCTGGTATCACCTCGCGGTGGCGGGCGTGTTGGTGAACGGCGTGACCCTGTCCGCGTTCCACGTGGGGATGGTGACCGAGAACGTCGCGGTGATGGCGCTGATGCAGTCGCTGAGCCCGATGCTCATCGCGCTTTCCGCGGTGCCGCTGCTCGGTGAGCGGCTGCGCGCCTCGCAGTGGCTCGGCCTGATCCTGGGCACGGTGGGCGTGGCGATCGTGGTAGCCCCGCGCGCGCTCGAGAGCCCCGCGGGCTGGCGCGCGGTCGCGCTCGGGCTCTTGGGCGTCGCCGGCCTTGCGGGCGGCACGCTCTACTTTCGTCGCTTCTGCAAGGGCGTGCCGCTGCTCGCCGCCACCACCGTGCAGGTCGGGGCCGGGGCGATCCTGACCGCGGTGCTCGCCCTGGCGTTCGAGCGCATGCACGCGGTGTGGACGGCTCCCGCGGTGACCGCGGTGGCCTGGAACGTCCTCGCGGTCTCGATCGGGGCCATGGCGCTCTACTACTACCTGCTGGCGCGCGGGACGGCGGGCCGGGTGTCGGCCAACTTCTACCTCGTCCCGGGAACGGTGGCGCTGGCCGCGTGGGCGCTCCTGGGGGAGCGCCTGACCCCGCTGGCCGTCGTCGGCTTCGCGGTCGCCTCCACGGGCGTGTTCCTGGTGGGCCGCGCCCCCGGACCGCCCGCGCGCCGGCTCCCGCTCAGGACGGCAGGATGACCGCCTTGCCGGTGGTCTGGGTGTCGAAGACCTTGTAGGCGTCCTCCGCCTGCTCGAGCTTCCAGCGGTGCGTGAAGAGCCGCTCCACGTCCACGCTCCGGTCGGCGACGAACTCCGCGCATTCGGCCTGCCCTTGCTTCGAGAACGTCCAGGAGCCGACGAGCGTCACCTGCCGGCGTAGGAGGTCGGGGCTCACGTCGAGCGTGACCTGGCCGCGCTCACCCACGAAGCAGGCGGTGCCCCACGAGCGCACCGCGCGCACCGCGGCCGCGCGGGCCTCCGGCGCGGAGGAGGCGTCGAGCGTCTTGTGCGCGCCCTCGCCGTGGGTCAGGTCGCGGATCGCGGCCACCACGTCACCCGCGGCGGGGTCGATCACCTCGTGCGCGCCGAAGGCCCGGGCCAGCTCGCGCCGCTCCGGCGCGACATCGACCGCGATCACCCGCGCCCCCATCACGAGCGCGAGCTGGGTGGCCGAGAGCCCGACCGGCCCCTGGCCGAAGATGGCGATGGTCTCGCCGCCCTGCAGGTTGACCCGTCGCAGCGCACCCCAGGCGGTGCCGGTGCCGCACGAGATCGCGGCGCCGGTCACGAAGGAGAGCGCGTCCGGCAGCGGCACCAGCGTCGACACCGGCACCTTCATGTAGCGCGCGTGGCCGCCGTGCCCGCCCGAGCCGTACACCACCGTCCCCTCCAGGCACATCTGGGTCCAGCCCGCCCGGCAGTGCTTGCAGGTGCCGCAGCCCTCGTAGTGGTGGTCCATCACGCGCTGCCCGACTCGCGCCTCCTTCGGGGTGACGCCGGCGCCCACCGCGGCCACCACGCCGCAGGGCTCGTGGCCGGCGATCACGCCGGCCTGCCGCTGGATGCCCCCCGCCACCGTCCCGGCCGGCTGCGCGGACGCGCGGTAGTTGTGCAGGTCGCTCCCGCACATGCCCGACGCCTTGATCTCGAGGACCACCTCCCGGGGCCCCGGGGTCGGGTCGGGGAACTCCCGCAGCTCGAGCTTGCGATCGCCGAGGAACACGACGCCTTTCATCTCCGCCTCCGATGCCCGCGTGTTACCCTCATACGGCGCTCAACCTTCTCCGGGAGGATCGGCATGATCGTCTACGAGATCCGCACCGAGTTCGCAGTATATGCCAACCGGGCACCCCTGAGGCGGCCATGGCGCACTGGCTGCTGAAGTCCGAGCCGGACGATTGGTCGTGGGCCGATCAGGTCGCGAAGGGCCGCGGCGGCGCGGAGTGGACCGGGATCCGCAACTTCTCGGCGCAGAACCATCTGCGCGCCATGAAGAAGGGTGAGCAGGCGTTCTTCTACCACACCGGCAAGGAGAAGGCGATCGTCGGCATCGTCAAGGTGATCGCGGAGGCGCACCCGGATTCGACCGACGCCGCCTGGCGCGCCATCGACGTCGCCGCGGTCGCGCCGCTCCCGACGCCGGTGGGCCTCGACCGGCTGAAGGCGGACAAGCGCTTCGCGGGCATGGCCCTGGTCCGGCTGCCCCGGCTCTCGGTGCAGCCGGTGAGCGACACCGAGTGGCGGCTGATCTGTGAGATGGGGGGTCGCGACTAGCCGGCGGCCGGATCGGGCGGCCACTCGCGCCGGGCGCGCTCGCGGAGCTTGACCTTCTGCACCTTGCCGGAGCTGGTCATCGGGAACTCGTCGACGAACACCACGTGGCGGGGAATCTTGAAGCTCGCCACCCGCCCCCGGCAGTGCTCGACGACCTCCTGCTCGGATAGCCGGGCGCCGGCCGCGACCTGCACGAAGGCCACCGGCACCTCGGCCAGCCGCGCGTCGGGCAGCCCGACCACCGCGACCGCGTTGACGGCGGGGTGGGTCATCAGGAAGGCCTCGACCTCCATCGGATCCACGTTCTCGCCGCCGATCTTGAGCATGTCCTTGTAGCGGCCGAGGAACCGCATGTGCCCGTCCGGGCGCAGCAGGCCCATGTCCCCGGTGTGGAACCAGCCGTCGGCGTCGATGGCCCGCGCGGTCTCCTCGGGCCGCTTGTAGTAGCCCGGGGTGACGATGTACCCGCGCACCAGGATCTCGCCCGGCACCGACACCGGCTGGTCCTTCCCGGTCTCCGGATCGACGATGCGCACCTCGTAGCCCGAGCCGGGATAGCCGTTGGCCTCGACGCACTGCTCCTCGCTCGAGTCGAGGAAGGAGAAGGTCACGCCGATCCCGACCTCGCTCATCCCGAACCCGGTCATGAGATTGCCGAACGTCTTGCGCGCGCGGCGGGCGATCGGGATCGAGCTCGACATGCCGGTGCCGCAGATACCGGTGCGCACGCTCGACACGTCGCGGGGCTCGCGCTCCTGGGCGTCCAGCAGCTCCTTGTAGTGGGTGTCGAAGCCGTGGATGATCGTCGCCCGCTCGCTCGCGATGAGATCGAGGCACTCGCCGGGCTCGAAGGTCTCGGTCAGCACCTGGCGCGCGCCCCGGACCATCGACATGAGGGGCCCCTCGATGAAGCCGAAGGCGTGGAAGAGGGGCAGGTACATGAGGATGACGTCGTCGACGGTCAGGCCCATGCGATCGCCGTGGTCCCAGGCGTTGCGGATCATGCGGTGGCTGTGCACCGCGCCCTTGGGGAACCCGGTCGTGCCCGAGGTGTAGAAGATGAAGGCGCTGTCCTCCCCGTCCACCCGGGCGGCCCGCTCGCGGAGCGCGTCCGCGGTCACCGACGCCCCGCGATCGAGCATCTCGCGCCAGCCGGTCACCCGGGTGCCGGGCCCCTCGGAGAGCACCACCACGTGGCGGAGGCAGGGAACACGCGGGTCCGGGCGCGCCCCCAGTCTCGGCGCGACCTCGCGCATCATCGCGAGATAGTCGACCGGCCCGGAGCGGTCGGCGAGGAGCACCGCGGCGGCGTCCGACTGCGCGAGGACGTAGGCCGTGTCGTCGGTGCGGAAGCGGGTGTTCACCGGGACGAGCACCGCGCCGATCTTCATGACCGCGAACATCGCGTCGATCCACTCGGGACGGTTGACCATCCAGAGCGCGACCTTGTCCCCCGGCGCGATGCCCACCGACATGAGTCCCCGCGCCACCGCGTCGACCCGCGCGTGCACCTCGGCGAACGTCCACCGCCGCCCCTGGAAAGCGAGGGCCTCGCGCGGGCCCCACTGGCGGGCCGCCCGCTCCGGCAGGAGCCCGATCGTCTGCTTCGCGTACCAGTCGCCCATGACGGCCTCTCTGTTCCGCTCCGGCGGCTAGGTCCCCGTTCCGCCCGCCTCACCTTCCCGCTGGCGGCGCAGGAAGTCCTCGACCTCACGCATCAGCCGCTCCGAGTCGAGCTCGCCGCCCGGCAGCGGCGCCTGCTCCTCGGCCGCCGCCGCGTCGTACTCCTGCTCCAGCTTCCGCACGTGTTCCCGGGTGGCGCGGTCGCGGGCCACCGCGCGATCGCACTGGACGCGGAAGTCCTGGATGGCCTCGGCGAAGTGGGACATGTCCGGGCTCAGGTCGAGCAGGCGGGCCACGTAGCTGACCAGGGTCTCGATCGCGGCCGGGTTCTCGGAATCGGGCAGATAGTGCGGCGCCTGTCCCATGAAGCCGACGTGCTGCATGCCGCGCTGCTCCGCCGCGTCCAGGACGACGGTCGAGATGCCGGTCGGCCCCTCGTAGGTGGGCGGGCGGTAGATGCCCCAGGCCTCGAGGAGCGCTTTCGCGCCGGGGTCGGTGCAGCGAGCGGTGACCCGCACCGGCCGGGTGTGGGGGGCGCCCGCGAGCAGCGCCCCGAGCGAGACGATCCGCCTCACCCCGCAGCGCTCGGCCACGTCGAGGAACGCCTTGGTATAGGTCTGCCACCGCTGATGGGGCTCCGGACCGCTGAAGAAGAGGAGCCCGTCCCGTCCCCCGGCCGGATGCCACGCGAAGAACTCGCTCCGGGGCCAGTGGATGTCGCGGCCCCCGTCGGGCCGGAGCCGCACCTCGGGCCGCTCCTGCGTGAAGACGAAGAACTCTTCCGGGTTGATGCGCGCCAGCCGCGTGGCCCGGAGGTCACGGGACAGATGCCGCAAGGCGCCGGTGGCGGCGCGGCCGGCATCGATCCATCCCCCGAACGCCATGACCATCGTGGCCAGGTTGACGGGCGGCTCGCGGTCGAACTCCACGTTGTCCATGCGCATCCTCACGCCTCAGCGAATCGGCCGTCCGGGACGCATCCGTCGCGTATCATAACGAAGGGGAACCGGACGGACAAGGAAGGCCGACACTTGACAGCATCTCGCAACCCGCGTATCCCGTCTATCAGCATGCGCCGCCGGGTCCCGACGGTCGTCGTTCTCGTCGCGCTGCTGGCCACCCTGGTCGCGTTGACATCGCTCGCCTATGCTACTCCGCCCGACCCGACGTGGGTCAGCGGCTTCTTCGACGAAGACGACAACGACAATGGCATGTTCTTCGTCACCTCCAGTCTGGCCACGCTCGACCCGTTTCCGCGCTGCGCGTGGTCACCGTTCCCCGTCTTCGGCCCCGCCGTCGCGACGGCGAGCGCGCGGCCAGCGCCCGCGCCGCACCGCGGTTCCCGGGACGCCCGGGCCCCTCCGCTCTCCTAGGCGCCTCAATCGCGGTCGCCCGCGCCGTGCCGGCATTCCCGGCCAGGGGGCGCGGGCGTGTGGCCCTCGGGTGTGCACGGGATCGAGTTCCCAGAAGGAGGACGGCGATGATCGGTTCTCAGGACCTGCTGGTCGGCCTGGCCATTGTGCTCTTTCTCTTCGGCGCCAAGAAGCTGCCCGAGCTCGCGGCCTCGCTCGGCAAATCGATGAAGGAGTTCAAGAAGGGCGTGTCGGAGACGGGAGAGGAGGAGCCGTCCAAGACCCCGCCCCCTCCGGCCGAGACTCCCGTCGCGGCCCTGACCTGCCCCACCTGCGCGGCGGCGCTCGAGCGGGACTGGAAGCATTGCCCCCGATGTGGCGCCCCGGCGCCCGGCGATTCGAGCGCGCGGTGACGGAAGACTCACTTCGCTTCGGTGTCGTCGGATGTGGCCGCATCGCGGGCAATCACCTGCGGGCGCTGGCCGCGGACCACGTGCCGGCCCAGCTCGTGGCCGTCGCGGACGTCAAGGAGGATCGCGCGCGCGCCTGCGCGGAGCAATACCGGGTGCCCTACTACCTCGACTACCACGAGATGCTCACCCGGCATCCGGAGATCGACGTCATCGACGTCCTCACCCCGACCGGCTATCACGCGCGCCACGTGATCGATCTCGCGCGATATGGGAAGCATTTCGTGGTCGAGAAGCCCATGGCCCTCCAGGTGTCGGACTGTGACCGGATGATCGCCGCCTGCCGCCGCCACGGGTGCCGGCTCTTCGTGGTGAAGCAGAACCGCTACAACCCCGCGGTGGTGGCCGCGCGTCGAGCGCTGGAGGACGGCCGCTTCGGCAAGATCGTCATGGGGACGGTGCGCGTCCGCTGGAAGCGCGATCAGGCCTACTACGCCCGGGATTCGTGGCGCGGCACGTGGGAGCTCGACGGCGGCGTGATGGCCCAGCAGGCCAGCCACCACCTCGACCTGCTGCAATGGTTCATGGGCCCCGTCGAGCAGCTGCAATGCCAGATCGCGACCCGGCTCCTTCAGATCGAGGTCGAGGACACCGCGGCCGCCCTCTTCCGGTTCGAATCCGGCGCCCTCGGCGTCTTCGAGGCCACCACCGCCACCCGGCCCACCGATCTCGAGGCCTCGTTGAGCCTTCTCGGGGAGCGAGGGTCCGTCATCCTCGGAGGCAACGCGGTCAATCGGATCGAGCACTGGCAGTTCGATCCCGAGCTGCCCGAGGACGCGCACGTCCGGGCCGCGGCCTCGCAGGACGTGCCCGACGTGTACGGTCACGGGCACGGCGACTACCTCACCGCCGTCGTTCGCTCGATCCTCGGCAACCAGGCCGGCATGGTGGAGGGCGCTGAAGGTCGAAAGAACGTCGCCATCCTCACCGCCCTGTACGAGTCCGCCGCCCGGGGCGGGGTTCCGGTTCCGCCGGACGTCAGGATCCGGAAGGCCCGGATCGGCCGGCGCCCCACCCCGGCGACGAAGGGCCGAGGTATCGCCTAGCCTATTGCTTCCCCTCGCCCTGGATCTCGCAGACCCCGAGGTTCAGTCGCCACCATCCCCCGCCCCGCGTGCATTCCTCCGCCTCACTCCTCGTGAGGCTCATGCCCGAGCTGCACCCGGCCAGAAGCCAGACCACCACCGCGATCCCGATGACGCTACGCATGGGCTGCTCTCCTCTCGTGAGACACCGCTCGCTGGGGCCGCTACTCACGCGGTCGGCTCCTCGGCCACCGGCGGCCGGGCGAATCGCGCGTAGACCGCCGGCAGGACGAGGAGGGTGAGCGCGGTGGATGAGATCAGGCCCCCGATGACGACGCGGGCCAGCGGCCGCTGGATCTCGGACCCGATGCCGTGGGACAGGGCGGCGGGCAGGAAGCCGACCACCGCCACGATGGCCGAGACGATGATAGGCCGGAAGCGGATCTCGCACCCCTGGACCACCGCGTCGGGCAGCGCCCGCCCTTCGGCGAGGGCCTGCCGGATCGACGAGACGAGCACGACCCCGTTGAGCACGCTCACCCCGAAGACCGCGATGTAGCCCACCGCGGCCGAGATGTTGAAGTTGGTCTGCCAGAGGTACAGGGCGAGGGTGCCCCCGATGATCGCGAAGGGCAGGTTCAGCATGATCAGCAGCGCGTCGGCGACCGAGTTGAACGCGCCGAACAGCAGGATGAAGATGATGAAGATCACCAGCGGCACGATCACGTAGAGCCGGGCCAGCGCGCGCTGCTGATCCTCGAAGCGCCCGCTCCACACCATCTGGTAGCCGGGGGGCAACGAGACCGCCGCGCTCACCTTCGTCATGGCCTCGGCCACGAGCCCTCCCATGTCCCGCTCGCGCACGCTCCACTTGATCGCCATCCGGCGCACGTTGCCGTCGCGCAGGATCTGCCCGAAACCCTCGGTCCGGGTCAACTCGGCGATCTGGGTCAGGGGGATGCGCTCACCTCCCGGCGCGCTGATCAGCAGGCCGCGGAGGCCCGCGAGCGCGTCGCCGTCGTGGGCCAGTCGCACCGTCAGGTTGAAGCGGCGCTCGCCCTCGAACACCTCGGTGACGTTGCGTCCCTTCGTCGCGGCCTCGATGGTGTCCTGCACGTCCTGCACGTTGATGCCGTAGCGGGCCGCCGCCGCGCGGTCCACCACGATCTGGAGCTGCGGCTGGCCCACCAGCCGGTCATAGTCCAGATCGGCCACCCCCCGGATCCCGCGCAGCACGTCCGCGATCTCCTTGGCCTTCCTCTGCAGCACGAAGAGATCGGGCCCGAAGAGCTTGATGGCCAGCTCCCCCTTCACTCCGGCCAGCGCCTCGTCCACGTTGTCCTTGATGGGCTGCGAGAAGTTCGTGGTGATCCCGGGGATGTCCGCGAGCGCGGTCGACATCGCCTCCACGAGCCGGTCCTTGTCCCGGATGCGCCACTCCCCCCGCGGCCGGAGGCCGATGTAGAACTCGTTGTTGTCGGGGCCGTTGGGGTCGGTGCCGTCGTCGGGGGCGCCGGTCTGCGAGATCACCACCCGCACCTCGGGAAAGCGGAGCATTCGCTCCCGGATCTCGTGGACGTAGGGACGCGTGGCCTCGAGCGCGATCCCGATCGGCAGCTTCACGCGAAGCCACAGATCGCCCTCGTCCAGCTCCGGCAGGAACTCCTTGCCGAGCAGCGTGAACACCAGCAGCGAGACGGCGAGCAGACCCGCCGCGCCCAGCATCGGGGGCAGCGGGCGGCGCACGCACCACCGGATCGCGACCCGGTAGGGGCGCCGCAGCCAGCGCAGGGGCGGGCTCTCCCGCTCCGACGGCGGGCGTCGGAACAGGACGCTGGTCAGCACCGGGATGAGCGTCAGGGTCAGGAGGAGTGACCCGATGACGGCCAGGGAGATGGTCACCGCCATCGGGCGGAAGAGCTTCCCCTCGATCCGCTGGAAGGTGAGGATCGGCACGTACACCGTCATGATGATGAGAACCGCGAAGGTGAGTGGCCGCGCCACGTCCAAGGCCGCGTGCTCCACCTCGCGCAGCACCCCGGGGCCCGTGACCTTACGCGCGCCCAGCCGCCGCACGATGTTCTCGGTCATGATCACCGCGCCGTCCACGATGATCCCGAAGTCGATGGCCCCCAGCGACAGCAGATTGGCCGGGATGCCGCGCAGGTCCATGAAGATGAACGCGAACAGAAGGGACAGGGGAATCGTCACCGCCACGATGAGGGCCGCCCGCACGTTGTAGAGGAACAGCGAGAGCAGCAACACCACCAGGACCGCTCCCTCGACCAGGTTCCGCATCACGGTGGTGACGGTCGTCTGCACCAGGCGGTCCCGGCTGTAGTAGGGCTTGAGCTCGACGCCGGGGGGCAGGAGCTGCTGGACCTCGGCGATCTTCTTCCTCACCCCGTCGATCACCTGCCCCGGGTTCTCTCCCTTCCGCATCAGGACGATCCCCTGCACCAGGTCGTCGTCGTGGTCCTTGCCCAGGATGCCGAAGCGGATGGCGGTGCCGATGCCGACCGCTCCGATGTCGCGAACTCGCACCGGCGTCCCCTTCTGCGCCGCCACCACCACGTTCTCGATGTCCCGGGTGGACTGCACGAGCCCGATGCCCCGGATCATCAGCGCGTCCTCCCCCTGCCGGATGTAGCTGCCCCCCGCGTTGGCGTTGTTCGCGGCCACCGCGTCGAACACCTGCTTGAGGGTGAGGTTGTAGGCGCGAAGACGGGCCGGGTCCACCGTGATCTGGTACTGCTTGATGCCGCCGCCCCAGGAGACCACGTCGGCGACGCCGGGCACCTTCTTGAACTCGCGCTCCAGGGTCCAGTCCTGGAGCGCCTTCACCTCCACGAGCGGCAGGCTCGTGGACTCGAGGGTGTAGCGATAGACCTCGCCGATGGCGCTCGCCAGCGCGCCCAGCTGCGGCTTGGCGTCGGCGGGGATCTCGGCCTGGCCGATCCGCTCCAGCACCTGCTGGCGCGACCAGTAGTTGTCGGTGCCGTCGGCGAAGAACACCCGGACGTTGGAGAGACCGAAGATGGAGATGGACCGGATGAAGGTGACGTCGGCGATGCCGTTGAGCTCCTTCTCCAGCGCGATGGTGACGAGCCGCTCGACCTCCTCGGCGGCGTGGCCCGGCCAGATGGTGATGACGTCCACCTCCACGTCGACCACGTCCGGGTAGGCCTCGATCGGCAGCCGGTGAAACGAGACCACCCCCCCCGCGGTGAGCAGGAGCGCGAGCGCCAGCGTGATGAACCGCTGGTGCAGCGCGAAGTGGACGAGCCGATCGATCACTGGCCGCTCTGCCGGAGCAGGATGCCGCCGGTGGCCACCACCCGATCGGTCGGGGCGAGCCCGTCGAGCACTTCCACGAGCCCGTCGAACTCGGCCCCCGTCCTGATCAGGCGGCGCTCGTACGCATGCTGGCCGGTCTCGAGCAGCACGGAGGCGACGCCCTCGCGCCGCTGAACCGCCTCGGCCGGGAGCGTGAGGACCCGGGACGAGCTCGTGTCGATGGCGACCTTGACGAACATCTCCGCCTTGAGGTTCCGGCTGCGATTGGGGACCACCGCGCGGACCTTGAGGGTCCGCGAGTCCTTGTCGATGGCATCCGCGACGTTGTCCACCCGGCCCGGATAGCGCTCGCCCGGGCAGCACGGCTGCGTCACCGACACCGTCTGGCCGCGGCGCACCCTCGGGACGTCGGGCTCGTACACGTCGGCCAGGACCCACATGCGGCTGAGATCGGCGATGACGAAGAGGTTCAGGGGGGTGTCCGACTGCCCGTACGACACGACCTGCCCCGGGCTGATGTTGCGCTCCACGACGGTGCCGGCCCGGGGAGCTCGCACGACCACCAGCGTGCTCGCGTCGGCCCGCGACGCGATCCCCTGGAGCTGCGACTCCGGCACCCCGAGGGTGCCGAGCCGCGACGCGGCGCGATCCCGCTCCGCCACCGCTTTGCGATAGTCGCTCTGGGCCGCCTGGACCTCCCGTTCGGAGATCGCCTTCATCTCGAAGAGATCCCGGGCGAGGTCGATCGCGTGCCGGGCGCGCTCCCCGTCCGCCACCGCCTTCGCGTAGTCGGCCTTGGCCGCCCCCAGATCGGGACTGTCGATGACCAGGAGGCGGCGGCCGGGCTCCGCGGACTCGCCGGGACGCGCCAGCACCTCCACGACCCGGCCCGTGACCGGGGCGGTGACGCGCACGAGTTCCTCCTCGTTGAACTGGACCTTGCCGGTCGTCTCGAGCGTGGTGACCCGCGTCCGGTACTCCGGGCTCACGACCGTGACCAGCCCCGGGGAGGCGGCTGCGGCCGGCGCCGCCCCGGCGATCACCCTGGCCGCGAGGGGTGACGCCACCGCCCCGTCCCCGCCCGCCGAGGACAGGGCGGAGATCCACCCGATGAGCAGTACGGCTCGCACCGTAGTTTTTCCCATGCGCAATCCCCCCGCCGACCGAGAGTCGATCTCTGCCAGGACGCTCGTCGAAGGCGTGTCACGACGTCGCGCGATCAGGCGATCGATGAACGCCGGGTGTCGGGACGGTGCCTTCGAGCCCGCGGATTCGCCGCGGGAGTGCTACCCGAAGGACTCAGGCAGCGGGAGGGGCGCGGGGCTGGAGCGATGCGCCGAGGAGACTGGAAACGGCCTCGGGCTCGGGCTGCGGGGCATCCCCGACGAGGGGCGGGACCGGTCGAAGATCCGCCTGGAGGAACGGCTCGACCACGCCGGCGCCGGAGGTGATGAACCCCACCACATCGTCGAAATCCGCATCGTCGTAGATGCCCTTGACCCAGGACGGATCCGGAGGGCTCGCGTACGCCAGCGGGGTGACGGCGCTGATGGCCGCCACGCTGAGCGCGACCACGAGGAGCGGCAGGATGCGAAGCGTGAGCCGACGACGAATCCGCTCGCTCTCGCTGCGCATAGCTTCTGGATATGCTCACCCCTCACGTTTGTCAAGCAACTTCTCTTAAGAATTTCTTCACGTGTGGTTCAGGATCCCTTCAGGTGTCGACCACCATGCTGTTCACGGACAATCGCACGCTTTGAACTTCGATCAGCCTCCGGTCGAACGGTGGAAGGGCGAGAGCATGACCAACTCCGTCACGCCGACGAGGTTCGACCAGCGGTAGGCCCTGGCCTCCGCAATCCCAGCCGCTCGCCGAGCCAGAACACCGCTGGCAAGGCGAGCGGCGTCAGGATCAGCGTGGAGGCGAGCCCCCCCACCACCACCGTCGCCAGCGGACGCTGGATGTCGGAGCCGATCCCTCGCGCCACCATCGCCGGCACCATGCCCAGCGCCGCCACCACCACGACCATCAGCACCGGACGCAGCTGGACCCGCGAGCCCTCGATCACCGCCTCACGCAGCGACACGTCGGGCGCCAGACGCCGGCGATTGATCTCGGAGAGATAGAGCACCCCGCTCATCACCGCGACCCCGAACAGCGAGATGAAGCCCACCGCGGCCGAGACGTTGAGATTCATGCCGCGGAGGTAGAGCGCCACCAGCCCCCCGGCGAGCGAGAAGGGCACCGTGACCAGCACGAGCGCGGCATCGAAGGCCGACCCGAACGCGATGAACAGCAAGACGAAGATGACCCCGAGGGTGACCGGCATGATGACCACCAGCCGCCCCCGGGCGCGCGCGAAGTTCTCGAACTGCCCGCCCCAGTCCACCGTGTAGCCCGGCGGCAGCTTGACCGCCTCCGCGAACCGGGCCTGGGCGTCGGCCACGAACCCGCCCTGGTCACGGCCCCGGATGTTCGTGCGCACCGCGATGGAGCGCTGATTCTCCCGGCGGGCGATGATGCTCGCGCCGTCCGACGTCCGGATGTCGGCGAGGTCGGCCAGCGGGACCCGGGCCCCGTCGCGAGTGGGGATCAGCAGGGCTCCGATGGCCGCCGGGTTGGCCCGCGCTTCGGGCGCGAAACGCGCGACCACGTCGAAGCGTCGGTCGCCCTCGAAGACGCCCGTGACGGGCGAGCCGCCCAGCGCCAGGTCGATGACGTCCTGCACGTCGCTCACGTTCACCCCGTAACGGGCGACCCGCAGGCGGTCGATCACGATCCGGAGCTGCGCCTGGTCGGCCTCCTGCTCGATCGAGGTGTCCGCCGCCCCCGGCACCCGCCGCAGTACGTCGAGGGTCTGCCGGGCCAGCGCGCGCAGGTCCCCGAGGCTCGGCCCGCTGATGATGACCGCGAGGTCCGCCGAGGACCCGGTGACGATCTCGGTGGCGGTGTCGATGATCGGCTGGGTGAAGTTGAGCGCGACCCCGGGGATGTTGTCGGTGAGGCGGTGCGACAGCTCCTCGACCAGCGCGGTCTTCGTCCGGCCGGAGGGCCAGGTGTCGTAGGGCCGGAGATCGACGAGCAGCTCGTTGCGATTCGGCCCGAACGGGTCGGTCCCGGAGTCGTTTCGCCCCGTCTGGGAGGCCACCAGGTTGACTTCGGGCGACTGCCGGATCAGCCCGCGAATCTGGCGAGCCATCGCGGCCGACTTCTCGAGCGAGATCCCGGCCGGGAAGTTGGCCCGGATCCAGATGACCCCCTCGTCCAGCTGCGGGAGGAACTCGGTCCCGAGCGAGCTGCCGAGGTAGACCGCCCCCCCGACGACCAGGCCGGCCGCCGCGACCGTCCACCCCGCGTGGTCGACCACCCAGCCGACCGCTCGTCCGTACCAGGCGGTGACGGCCTTCAGCGCGCGATGCCGGCGGACCTTCGCCCGGCCGTGGAACAGATACGTCGCGAGCGCGGGAATCAGGGTCAGGCTGAGCAGCAGCGAGCCCAGCAGCGCGTAGCAGACGGTCAGCGCCATAGGGGTGAACAGGCGGCGCTCCACCCGCTCGAGGGTCAGGAGCGGGATGTAGGCCGCGATGATGATCACGAGGGAGAACAGGATCGGGCGCCAGACTGCCAGCGCGGCAGCCGCGACCGCGTCCCGGGTGTCCGCCCGATCGCCGCGCCGCTCCCCGAGGGCGTGGATGATCCGCTCCACCATCACGATCGTCCCGTCGACGATGATCCCGAAGTCCAGCGCCCCGATGCTCAGGAGGCTCAGCGAGACGCCGCTCGCGTACATGCACACGAGCGCGAAGAGCAGCGAGAGCGGGATGATGACCGCGGTGAGCAGCGCGGCCCGGATGCTCAGCAGGAACACGAGCAGCACCGTGATCACGATGACGAACCCGGCCACCAGGACGTGCGACACGGTGTGGAGCGTGCTCTGGACGAGATCCGAGCGATCGTGAATCGCCACGAGCCGCACGCCCTGCGGCAGCCGCCCGTTCAGCTCGTCGACCGCCGCGCGCACCCGGGGGAGCACCTCGCTCGGGTTCTCGCCGCGGCGCATCAGGACGATGCCCTCGACCCCTCCCGGCCCCAGCGGCTGATCGTCCATCGCGAAGATCCCGGTCTGCGGGAGCGTGCCCACCTGCACCCGCCCGAGGTCCCGGACGAAGATCGGGACGCCCTTCGGCGAGTCCAGCACGATGTTCTCGATGTCCTCGCCCGATCGGATGAGCCCCGACCCGCGAATCGGTAGGGCCTGCTGGCCCGACCGCAGCATGGACCCGCCCGCGTTGCGGTTGTTGCTCTTCACCGCGTCGGCCAGCTGGCGCATACTGAACCGGTACTTGTCGAGCGCCTTCGGATCGACCTGGATCTCGTACTGGCGCACCAGGCCGCCGAACGCGGCCACGTCGGCCACCCCGGGGACCTGCAGCAATCGGGGGGTGACCACCCAGTCCTGGAGCTCCCGGAGGCTCATCGCGTCGTGGCCCGCGCCCACCAGCACGTAGCGGTAGAACTCGCTGACGCCTCCCGACAGCGGGCCCAGGGTCGGCGTCACACCGTCCGGGAGCTGCGCGGTCTGCACGCGCTCGAGCACCAGCTGGCGCGCCAGGTAGTCGTTCGTGCCGTCCTCGAAGGTGAGCTCGACCACCGACAGCCCGAAGATGGTCCGGGAGCGCCGGGAGATGACGAAGGGTGTGTTGTTGAGCGCGCGCTCGACCGGCACCGTCACCTGCTGCTCCACCTCTTCCGCCGCGAAGCCGGGGTACAGGGTGACCACCACCACGGTGGGGTCGGTCAGGTCCGGATAGGCCTCGATCTTGAGGTGCTGGAAGGCCCAGACGCCGGCCCCGGCCAGGACGATCGCCGCCCCCACGACGACGAGTCGCCGCGCGAGCGCGAACTGGACGAGTCGGGCGACCACGACACCTCCGGGAAGGGGACTACCGGTCCTTGAGCAGCACCGCGCCGTCCACCACGACGCGGTCGCCGGCCTGCACTCCGCTGAGCACCGGCAGGCGCTCGCCCACCGGCCGACCGAGTGTCACCGGGCGCCGCTCGTACTGCCCCGGCGCCCGCTCGGCAAAGACCGTGCTGCGCCCGTACTCCTGGACGACCGCCTCCGCCGGCAGCACCGGGACCATCCGCGGGGTTCCCGCCTGGCGGACGCTGCCGAACATCTCGGGCCGAAGTCGTCCGCCCGGGTTGGGCAGCTCGACGTAGACCTTCAGCGTTCGCGTCTGCGGATCGAGCACGTCGCCGATCCGCGCGACGCGGCCCCGGAAGACCTCGTCCGGGAAGGCCACCAGGCTGATCGTCACCGGCTCGCCGACGTGAACCAGGCTGACGGACCGCTCCGGAACATCGGAGGCGACCCAGACCGTGCTCAGATCCACGATGGACATGAGCGGGGCGGTGGTGTCGGTGTGGAACGAGATCGCGGCGCGGTACTCGGCGGGAGCGACGTTCACCTCGAGCACCTGGCCGGTAATCGGCGCCCGCACCAGGACCGGCTGATGGAACTCGCGCGGCTTCAGCTCGAGCACCTGGATCTTCCGCCACGCCTGCTCGCGGACGGCCTGGGCGATCTCGTAGCTCGACCTGGCCGCCGCCGCGTCGTTCTCGGCCTGGAGCAGATCCTTCTCCGCGATCGCCTTGTGCTCGTAGAGATCGCGGGCGCGCCGGAGATCGACGTCGGACTTCTCGAGCGCGGTCCTCGTCTGGCGCTCGCTCGACTCGGCCTGGAGATGGGCCGACACCGCGGCGTCCCCGTCGGGGCTGTCCATCGTGAGCAGGGGCTGGCCCTGCTCCACGTGATCGCCGAACTTCACCAGCACCTTCAGGACGCGGCCGCCCACCGCGGGCAGCACCCGCGAGACGCGGTTCGGATCGGGGGTCACCCGCCCCGGCGCGACGACCTCGTCGGTCGCCACCTCCGCGAGCTCGACGGGCCCCACCCGCAGCTGCTTGGACTGGGGCGAGTCGGACGCCACCACGATGACGCCGGGCGCCGGGGAGGACGGCGCGTCCGCCGCCTGCGCGGTCGGGGCCTTCCCCTCCCCTCGCCCGCATCCGGCGGCCAGACACATCCCGAGGACGCACCACGTCCGGAGGGTCGGCATCGCGCCTCGCATCGTCACTCCCCCAGCGACCCGCCCACCGCGGTCTCGAGCTGATAGAACGACGTCCAGTAGCTGCCCAGCGAGCGCACGTACTCGGCGGCGGTGTCGCGGTAGGTCCGCTGAGCGTCCAGGTACTCGAGAAGGCTCGCGCCGCCCCGTCGATACGCATACTCCACCGTGTCCCGGGCCTGCTTCGCCTTGGGGAGATAGGTGTCGCGCAGCACGGTGAGCTTGCCGCTCTCGGTGCGCAGCGCCGCCAGCGCGGTGTCCACCTCCGACAGCGCCTGGACCGCCACCACCTCGCGGGCCGCGTCGACCCGACCGGCCTCCGCCCGCGTCCGCGCGATCTCGCCCTGATTGCGGTCGAAGATCCGGAGCGGCATGCTGAACCCGAACCCGATGGTGTTGTCGGGACCGATGCGCTGATACTCGATCTGGGGCGTGACGTCCCACCACGCGTTGGCCCGGGCGAGGCGGATGTCGGCCTTGGCCTTCTCGCGGGCGGCCTCGGCGGCCCGCAGGTCCGGGCGATTGGCCAGGGCCCGGCGGTAGAGGTCGGCCTGGGTGAGCGCGACGTCCTTGAACGCGAGGTCTCCCACCACCTCGAAGTTCTCCGCGATCTGCTCCTGGCCCACGATGGCCCGCAGGGCGATCTTCGCCGCGTTCAGCGCCTGGCGGGCGTCGGCCGCGTCCCGCTCGAAGGCGAAGCGCTGCACCTGGATGCGGAGCAGCTCGAGCTCGGAGATGTCTCCGCGCTCCGCCCGGAAGCGCTGGATCCGCTCGAGCTCATCCAACGACTGGAGGTTCTGCTCGGCCAGGCTCAGGCTCTCGCGACCGGCGAGGGCGTCGGCGAACGACTTCTTCACCAGGAAGGTGATCTGCCGGCGCACGTCGTCGAGCTCGTGGCCGGTCACGCGGGTGGCCGCTCTCGCGCTGTCGAGCCGGCGCTGCCGCTTGCCGCCCAGCTCGATGGGCTGGCCCACGTTGATGGTGTACTGGACCTGGCTCGCGTCGCTGGCCCCGCCGAACTGCTCGGCGAGGAAGTTGGCGGTGGGATTCGGCCGGAGCCCTGCCGTGATCTCACCCGCGGTGACGGCCCGCTGCTCGAACTCCTTGGCCCGGATCGTCGGATTCGTGCGCGCGGCCAGGCTCACCGCGTCGTCGAGCGTCAGGCGCGTGAGGGGCGTCTGGGCGCCGACCGTCCCCGCTGCGGTCAGCGTCACCACGCAGACCGCGCCCACCGCGCACCTGATGTTCATGCACTCCTCCTGGCCGGCTCACACGACCGGCCCCGAGTCTAGCGAGCCCTGCCTGAAGGCTGCCTGAAGGGCACCTGAATTATCTCTTCATGTTCGCTCAGGCGCGCGGCAGGTGAACCGTGAACGTCGCGCCCTTCTCGCCGCCGGAGACCTCCACCGAGAGCCGCCCGCCCTGACGCTCGATCAGGGCCCGGGAGATCGCGAGCCCCAGGCCGACGCCCGGGGCGTCGGTGGCGCGGGAAGCCTTACCGCGATAGAAGCGCTGGAACAGCCGGGGAACGTCCTCCGCCGAGACGCCCGGCCCGGAGTCGGACACCGCGATGACCGCCTCCTCCTGGCCCAGCCTCACCACCACCCGCACGAGGCCGTCCGGCGGGGAAAACTTCACCGCGTTGTCGAGGATGTTGGCCAGCGCGACCTTGGCGGCCACCGGCGCGGCGATGATGAGCGCCTGGGAGGGAGGCTCCACCACCACCGCGATGCCCCGCCGCTCCGCCTCACGCGTGACCACCGAGACGGCCGCCCGGACGATCTCGTCCACCGCGACCGGCAGCGCCGCCTCGGGCTCCTGCTGGGCGTCGATGCGGGCCAGCTCGAGCAGGTCCTCGGTCAGCCCCTGGACCCGCTGCACCTCGTCGAGGCAGGAGCGCAGGGCCTCCTCGTATTCGGCCACCGCCCGCGGCCGGCGCAGCGTCACCTCCAGCTCCGCCCGAAGGCGGGACAGGGGCGAGCGGAGCTCGTGCGAGGCATCCGCGGTGAAGCGCCGCTGGATCTCGAAGCTTCGCTCGAGCCTCGCCAGCATCTGGTTGAGCGTCTCCACGAGCCGCGCGATCTCGTCCCGGGTTCCCGGGTGCGGCAGGCGTTCCCCCAGGTTGCCCTCGCCGATGTGACGAGCCCGGCCGACCACCTGGTCGATCGGACGCAGGGCCCGGCGGGCGAGCAGCGCGCTCGTCAAGCCGATGGCCGCGAGCATCACCACCGAGAGGCTGAGGAAGAGCCAGCGGCCGACCCGCAGCACCGCGTGAGCGTCGTCGAGCGACATCGCCACCTGGACCGCATAGCGACTCGGGCCGACGCTCACCGGGAGCGACACCATCCGGACCGGCTCCTCTCCGAAGTCGGTCACCGTCTGGAACACGGTCTCCCCGTCCCGCAACCGGGTGAGGAGCGCGGGTGGGGTGGGCAGCCGGGCGGTGCCGAGGGTGCCGCTCTTCGCGACCACCCCGCCGTCGAGGGTCGTGATCTGCACGAACTTGTCGAGGCGCGCGAACGACGGCGGCCCCGTGCCGGCCGCGATCTCGTGCACCCGCGGGTGGATCGGCTCGCTCTGGACCGCGGCCGCCTCCGTGGAGGCGAGCGACAGGATCGCGTCGTCGATGATCTCGCCGAGCACCACCCGACGCAGCGCCCACTCCGCGCCGAACGCGGCGAGCCCCAGCATCGCCGCCAGGACCACCACCTGACCGAGCCAGAGCCGGGTCTTGAAGCCGGGTGGCCGCATGCGCCGGTCAGTCCTCGGGCGGCCCCAATCGGTAGCCGAACCCGCGCACGGTGTGGATCAGGGACCCGCCCTCGCCCCGCTCGATCTTCTTCCGGAGGTGGCTCACGTGGACGTCGACCACGTTGTCGATCACCTCGGAGGCCTCGTCCCACACGTGCTCGACCAGGCGCGTGCGGCTCACGATCTCGCCGGCGCTCCGCATGAGCACCTCGAGGATCGCGTACTCCTTGGAGGTGAGCGTGATCGCCGTCCCCCCGCGCGTCACCCGGCGGGTCGCGGGCTCGAGGGTCAGATCCGCCACCCGCAGCACCGCCGCGCGGACGAGGCGCGACCGCCGGAGCAGGGCCCGGATGCGCGCCACCAGCTCCGCGAACCCGAAGGGCTTGGTCAGGTAGTCGTCGGCGCCGCTGCTCAGGCCGTCGACCCGATCGGCGACGCTGTCGCGCGCGGTCAGCATCAAGATCGGGGTGGAGACGTCGCGCGCGCGGAGCGCCCGGCACACCGCGATCCCGTCCTTGGTCGGCAGCAGCCAGTCGAGCACGATCACGTCGTACTCGTTCAGGGTGGCCTGCTCCTCCCCCTCCTCGCCGCTCGCCGCGACGTCGACGACGAACCCTTCCTCCTGAAGCCCCTTGGCGACGAGCTTCGCGGCCTTCCGGTCGTCCTCGATCAAGAGCACGCGCATCGCCAGCAGTCTACCTCATCGGAGCAACTCGGCCAGCCGTCGCACCCCCGCCCGGATCTCCCCTTCCGTGAGCGCGGCATAGCCGAAGAGGAGGCCCGCGCGCCGCGGCGGCTCCGTGTAGTACGGGGCCACCGGATGGATCCCCACCCCGGCCCGGGCCGCCCCCGCGATGAGGGCGTCCAGCTCCCGAGGCGGCACGTCGTTCAGCCAGACCACCAGATGCACGCCGGTGTTCTCGCCCGCGATCTCCACACGGTCGCCGAAGCCCTCGCGCAGCGCGGTGATGAGGGCCCGCCGGCGCCCCGCGTTCCGGCCACCCGCGCGCCGGAGATAGCGCTCGAACTGGCCGCTGGTGATGAGCTCGGCCAGCGCTTCCTGGTAGAGCGGGGCGGAGAAGCGGTCCGACACCCACTTGGCCGCGAGGAAGGGGCGCACCAGGCGGCGCGGCAGCACGAGATAGCCCACCCTCAGCGCGGGGAACAGGGTCTTCGAGAAGGACCCCAGGTAGATCGCCCGCTCGTCGCGGTCCAGCGACTGGAGCGCCTCCAGCGGGCGGCCCTCGTAGCGGAACTCGCTCACGTAGTCGTCCTCGACGACCCAGGCGCCCACCCGGGACGCCCACCGGAGCAGGGCCACGCGGCGCTCGAGCGCCATGATCACGCCGCTGGGGAACTGGTGGCAGGGCGTCACGTAGGCCAACCGCGGGCGCTCCGCGGCGCCCGGGAGCTTCGCCGGGTCGAGCCCGCCCGCGTCCACCGGCACGCGCAGAAGCCGGGCGCCCACCGCCTCGAAGGGGATGGTGGCGCCGGGGTAGTGCGGCTCCTCCACCACCGCGCCGTCGCCCGGATCGAGCAGCACGCGCGCGATCAGGTCCAGCGCCTGCTGCGTGCCGTTCACCACGACGATGCGCTCGGGGTCGCACACCACGCCGCGCGCCCGGCCGAGGTACTCGCCGAGCGCCGCGCGCAGCGGGCCGTGGCCGGCGGGCGAGGCGTAGCCGAGCGCGTCGGAGGAGGCGCGGCGCGCATGCGCGGCGAGGAGCCGGCGCCAGATCTCGCGCGGGAACTCGTCGACCGCGGGCCGGCCGTAGCGGAAGTCGTAGCGGAGCGCCGGGCGCGGGCCGGGCGGGCGCGCGGGCCCGAGGTCGAGCCGCGCGGAAAGGCGCCGGGCATAGGCGGACACCGGCGCGGGGCGCTCCCGCGCGGGGCGACCGGCCGCCGGCACCGCGCGCGGCGGCGCGACCCCCGCCACCGAGGTTGCGCCGCGGTGGCGGCTCACCAGGTAGCCCTCCGCCGCGAGCTGCTCGTACGCGAGCGTCACGGTGTTGCGCGACACCCCGAGGTCCCGCGCGAGGGCGCGCGTCGACGGCACCCGGGCGGCCGGGCCGAGGCCGCCGGCCCGGATCTTGGTCTTGAGGGCCAGGTAGACACGGCGATGGAGCGGGCCCTCCGCCTCTCGCAGATTCAGCAGCATGGCGCCTCGACTGGCTCCTTCGATTCACAGAAATCTGGCTCTTCCTTGGTGCCAGACTCCGGTCTAGGATAGCCGTGCTCGAACCCCGACGGAAGGAGGAAATGACCATGGCGAGCGGAGCGGACGAGCGCGAGACGCTCGAGGCCTTGAACCGGGGGTATCTCCTGGCGGCGGAGAAGTCCGACGTGGCGTGGTACGCGGAGCACCTGGCCGACGACTACCGCGCCACCAACCCCGACGGCTCCTTCGTGGACAAGGCGGGCTTCCTGGCCCGCATCGGACGGCCCCACACCCTCACGAGCTTCCGGGCGCCCGAGGTCCACATCCAGCACGTGGCCGACCTCGCCCTGATCCACGCGAGCTTCGAGGACACGCGGCCGGACGGCGGTCACGGCCGGGGACGCTACACCGACATCTGGCAGCGGCGGAACGGACGCTGGTTCTGCGTGTCCGCCCACTTCGTGAGGTGCTGATCATGGCCACCGACCAGGCGACACTGGAGGCGCTCAACCGCGAGTACATCCGATCGGTCAGCGAGGCCGACGTGCGGTGGTTCGACGCCAACCTCTCCGAGGACTTCGTGAATAGCAATCCGGACGGCTCGCGGCTGGACCGGGCGGGCTTCCTCGCCCAGATCGCCCGCGGGTCGACCGTGAAGAACCTCGCCATCGAGGACGTGCTGATCCGCGTGTTGGGCGACGGGGCGCTGATCCACGCCCGCACCACGTACACCAAGGCGGACGGCCAGCCGGGGGCCGGGCGCTACACCGACGTGTGGGCGCGGCGCGGGGCCGGCTGGGTATGCGTGGCGGCCAACGTCACGCGCCTCTGAGGTGCGCCCGGCGAGCGCGTCCCTTGCCCCGGCCTCCGCCTTCGCCTAGTCTCTCCACACCGCACATGTCGCTCGAGCTTCACTATGTCGCGCCCCCGAGCGTGACCGATGCGCTGGGCCGCCTGGGACGCACGGAAGATGTGCGCTTCTCCCCGGGCAATCGCCGTCTTGCCGTGGCCTCCTTCCACCGGAACCGGGTCGTCGTCTTCGACATCGACATCGCGGCATCTGCGGGCGCCCCGCGCGTCGCGCTGATCGGCGGCGTGGAGCTGTCTTCCCCGGCCCTGCAATGGCCGCACGGGGTCGAATTCATCGACGACGAGACCCTGCTCGTCACGAGCCGCGGGCGCGACGTCGCCCTGTTCACGTTGCCGCCGGGGAAGACCGGCGTGCCATCCCACGAGGTGATCCCGATCGCGCAGTGGCCGGCGGACCGGACGAGCTTCCTGGACGCCCCCGGCTCCGTGATGGCCACTCGGATCGCGGACGATGCGTGCGAGGTCCTGATCTGCAACAACGACGGCCATACCGTCACCCGGCACCTGCTCGATCGCGGCGCCGGGGGTGCGCTCAGGCACAGCGAGATCCTGCTGCAGAAATGCCTCAGCGTCCCGGATGGTGTGAGCGTGAGTCCAAATCGTCGATGGATCGCGGTGAGCAATCACCGCACCCACAACGTGCTGCTGTACGAGAACTCGTCGGCCCTGAACGCCGACGCCGAGCCGGACGGCATCCTACGCCGGCTGTACTATCCGCACGGCGTGCGCTTCAGCGCCGATGGTCGCCACCTCTTCGTCGCCGACGCGGGCGCCCCGTACCTGAATGTGTACGCGCAGGGCTGCGACGAATGGCGCGGCGTGCGCGATCCGGTCGCCCGCGTGAGGGTCATGGCCGACGCGGTCTTCGAGCGGGGGCGGCACAATCCCGAGGAGGGCGGACCGAAGGGGCTCGACATCGACCGGAGCTCGAGCGTCCTGGTCGTCACCTCGGAGTGTCAGCCGCTCGCGTTCTTCGATGTGCCCGCGCTGTTGCATCTCGCGCTCGCGGGCGGTTCGGCCTGCGAGCCGGGGGCTCTGGACCTCAGCCACGAGCTGAGCCTCATGGAAGAGATCCGACGCATGGCCGAGAGCGCCACGGAAGCACACGCCATGCAGAGCAGCCTATCGTGGCGGCTCACCGCGCCCCTGCGGCGCGTGAGATCCGCCTTCCGCCGTCGCCCGGGATAGAGCCCTCACCGCGAGCCGGTCGCGAGCCGGTACACCTCGCTTCCGGCGAGCAGGAAGGCGCCCGTGCCGTAGATCTCCGTCTCGTCCGGCCCCGCCGGCCCGGGGCCCTCGGCCGGGCCTTGGACGTACCCGAGCCGGCCGTCCGGTCCCACCGCCCGGACCAGGGCCGACCAGCCCCGGCGCACGACCGGCGCATACTCGCCGCGGTCGAGGATGGCCGCATTGACGCCCCACGCGAGGGCGTAGGTGAAGAACGCGGTGCCGCTGGTCTCCGGGCCCGGCCAGCTCTCCGGGGCGAGCAGGCTCGCCCGCCAGTAGCCGTCCGCGCCCTGGAGCGGGGCGACCGCCCGCGCCATCTCGCGGAACAGCGCGACGAAGCGGGGGCGCTCCGTATAGTCCACGGGGAGGTACTGCAGCACCCGCGCGAGGCCCGCGAGCACCCAGCCGTTGCCGCGACTCCAGAACACCTTGGCGCCGTTGCCCTCGCGGCGGCCGAAGGCGCGGCTGTCGCGGTAGAACAGGCCGGCGTCGCGGTCGTAGAGGTAGTCGGTGGTGTTCCACCACAGGCGGCTCATGCGATCCGCGTAGCGCCGGTCGCCGGTCGCCTGCGTCGCCAGGGCCAGCGCGGGCGGCGCCATGAACAGCGCGTCGCACCACACCCAGGCTCGCTCGGATCGATCGTAGTCGAACTCGAGCGACGGCTCGATCGGCTGGCGCAGGACCTCGTCGAACCGACGGAGGGAGGCCTCGATCTCCCTAGGGTCCCGGTCCACCGCGTAGAGCATGAAGTAGCTCTGGGTGATGGCGTGATGATCCGCGGAGAGGCGCTCGGGGCCGGGCCGCCACGCGTTGCGCTCGCCGTTCGCGCGCGCCGCCGCGAGGTACCGCTCTCGATTGTTCGAGAGCGGCGCGAACGCCACGACGCCGGCCCAGAAGGGCGCGCCGTGCCACTCGTCCGGCCCGTGGGGGCCGGGATGCGCGAGCTGCCAGTCGGCCACGACGCGCATCGCGCGCCGGACGGCCTCGGCCTCCATCGCGTCGCGGCGAGTGTCC
>Ga0070698_100000519_pt1 | contig 41035 bp, 43 predicted proteins | sample KBSK1502metaG_FD_65477 | JGI IMG/M metagenome (GOLD analysis project Ga0070698, IMG submission 65477) | Corn, switchgrass and miscanthus rhizosphere microbial communities from Kellogg Biological Station, Michigan, USA - KBS K1-50-2 metaG | ecosystem: Host-associated > Plants > Roots >...
AGCTCAAGAAGCGCGGCGGCAGCCTCGCGCCGACCGCTCCGATGACGTTCGAGGTCATCAAGCCCAAGCGCAAGGAGAAGTTCTAACGGTGGCGGCGCCCAGCAAGTCCCTGCCGTTGTCTCACGAGGGGTCCAGGAAGATGAGCGAGAAGACCAAGGCCATCGACGCGGCGATCCTCCAGATCGAAAAGCAGTTCGGGAAGGGCTCGATCATGAAGCTCGGTGCGAACACCGAGGAGCAGATCGAGAGCATCCCGAGCGGCTCGCTCGCGCTCGATCTGGCGCTCGGCGTCGGCGGCTACCCGCGCGGCCGGGTCATCGAGATCTACGGCCCCGAGGCCGGCGGCAAGACGACGCTCGCGCTCCATGCCGTCGCCGGCGTGCAGCGGGGCGGCGGGACGGCCGCGTTCATCGACGCCGAGCACGCGCTCGACGCCGGCTGGGCGCGCATCTGTGGCGTGAACACGGACGAGCTCCTCATCTCGCAGCCGGACAACGGCGAGCAGGCCCTCGAGATCGCCGACACGCTCGTGCGGAGCGGCGCGGTGGACCTCGTCGTCATCGACTCGGTCGCGGCGCTCGTGCCCAAGGCGGAGATCGAGGGCGAGATGGGCGAGTCACATATGGGGCTGCAGGCCCGGCTCATGAGCCAGGCGCTCCGGAAGATCACCGGGACCGTCTCGAAGACGAAGACGACCGTCATCTTCATCAACCAGCTCCGCGAGAAGATCGGCGTGATGTTTGGTTGCGTTTCCTACACATCCACGGTCGTTCTTGCCGACGGCACACGGGAGATGGCAGGCAAGATCGTGAACCAACGGAAGCAGGTCGACGTGTTGACTGCAGACTTGGCGACCGGCGAGGTAGTCGCGAGGCCGGTGACCGGCTGGTTCGACAACGGGCTCACCGAGGACTTCCGCGTCGTCGCGATTCACCGGCCCTCCGGCATCGGGCGTGCGCGCTTCACGGCAACACCAGACCACGAAGTGCTCACACCTGAGGGCTTCGCGCCGCTCAATCTGCTGGCGCCCGGTGACCAAGTGATGATGTCGCAATGGCACCGCTTGAGCGACTTCCAATGGGAGGTTTTGCGCGGCGGCCTCCTAGGCGACACGTGTCTCGGACGACTGAGGCAGCCATACCTCCGCGGCGTCCGGATCCGGTTGGGTCATGGAAAGCAGCAAGCCGAGTACCTTCGTTGGAAGGCATCCCTTTTCTCGAACATCCCGGGCTCCTATTGGCAGCGCGATGACGGAAAGTCCTTCTGGGAAAGCACTCCGCTCGTCGAGCTATTCGACCTTCGGCAAGAGGTGTATCGGCTCGGCGTCAAGGACTTCTCACAGGACTACCTCGACGCACTCACGCCATTGTCTCTTGCGCTCTGGTACATGGACGATGGTGGATTCGAACTGCGCGGTCGGGACCAAGACCGAGGTCGAATCCAGATATGTGTCGAGGCCATGAGCATCGACACGCAGGAACGCCTGCAACAGATGCTCGCCAGACGTTTTGGTCTCGAGACGAAGCTTCGTACGGTCGCGGGCAACGCAGTTCTGTATATGGAACAGGCGGCTACTGCTCGCTTCCACTCGCTCATCGCTCCGTATGTGCATCCCTCGATGGCGGAGAAACTTCTGCCGCAGGAACGCGGCCGCTTCAGTGCAGAACCACGCTTCTTGGAGCCAAGGCGCCGACTTACGCCAGCGGTCATTGCGGACATCCGGCCGCAACGGGTCAGCGCCGGCACGCACACCCATCGCTATGACCTCGAAGTCGAGGGGACGCACAACTTCCTCGTTGATGACGTCGTCGTCCACAACTCGCCGGAAACGACCAGCGGTGGCAAGGCGCTGAAGTTCTACGCGTCGATCCGCCTCGACGTGCGCCCGATCGAGCAGATCAAGAACGGCACCGACGTCATCGGGCGGCGCGTGCGGGTGAAGGTCGTGAAGAACAAGGTCGCGCCGCCGTTCCGCCTCGCCGAGCTCGAGATCCTCGCCGTCGAAGGCATCTCGCGCGAGGGTGGGCTCGTCGACATGGGCATCCTCACCGGCGTCGTGACGAAGTACGGCGCCTGGTTCAACTACGGTGAGACCCGGCTCGGTCAGGGCCGCGAGAACGCGAAGCAGTTCCTCCGCGACCACGCTGACGTCGCCGCCGAGGTCGAGGCGAAGGTCCGCGAGAAGTCGAGTGCCGTGCCGGTCGGCGGCCCGGATGAGGAAAGCTAGCCGGCCCGCACGCGACGCCGCGCCTGTCGGTTCCGCGTACGACGCGGCCGTCCGCTACCTCGGCTCACGCCCGCGCAGCGTCGCGGAGATCAAGCGGCACCTTCGCACGAAACGCTTCGATGACGAGGCCCAGGACAAGGCGATCGATGCGCTCCGCGCGCAGCGCTACATCGACGACGAGGCGTTCGCCCGCTACTGGGTGGACCAGCGGTTGCGCTTCCGGCCGAAGGGGGAGCGGGCGCTCACAAGCGAGCTCATGGCGAAGGGCGTCGCCCGCGAGACGATCGACCTCGTGCTCGGCGAGGCGGACCCCGGCGCCGAGACGAAGCGGGCGCGCGAGGTGCTCCGCCGGCCGATGGCCCGCTGGCTCGCGATGACAGCGGTCGAGCGCAAGCGGAAGATCCACCAGTACCTCGCGGCGCGTGGCTTCTCCTACGACGTGATCGAGGAGGTCATCGCGAGGCCCGAGGCGGACGAAGATGAGGCCTAGAGGCCCCACGACGTGACTTGCTCGACGTGCAGCGCGATGACCGACTCGAACTCGTAGTCCCGATACTGCGTGTACTTGCGCTTCAGGAGCCGGCGCGCACGCTCGAGCTCCGCGCCGCGATCCACGACCTTCGCCCGGCCGCGCGCCACGAGGCCGCGGAGGCGATCCCAGTCCTCGAAGTAGTCGTCGCATTCGATCGCCGCACGGTGGCGGTGGCGCAGATTGGTCGCCGTGCGCCCGTCTGTGGCGACGTAGACGGTCCGCCGTTCAGGGTCGAAGGCATGGCACAGCGGCGCTGCGTGCGGGACGCCGGTGCGATCGACCGACGCGATGCGGCAGACCCGCGCGCGGGCCAGATACGCCTTTTCCTTCGGTGAGAGACGCGAGCGCACGGCGGCGAGTCATGCAGTTGCGTGGCCAACGTGGCCGCTAGCTTGCCGCGAGTGAGTCGATCGCCTTCGCGAGGTCGATATCCGCCTGCGAGATGCCCTTCGTGATGTGCGTCGTGAGCACGACGCGGACGGTCTTGTACGCCTCCACGTGGATATCCGGGTGGTGGTTCGCCGCGTTCGCCGCCTCGGCGACCTTGTTGGCGAACGCCATCGCGCCCTTGAAGCCCTTGAACGTGTAGGTCTTCGTGATCGTCTCGCCCTGACGTTCCCAGCCGTCGAGCTCGCCGAGGATGTCGGTGAGCAAAGGCTCTGGCAGTCGGTGTTCGCTGGGCGGAATGGCCACCCTGCTATTCTCGTCCCACTTACTACTTGTGAACTCCCGGCGCCCGGGGCACGCCGTCCCGAGCGCCGATTCCGCGAAAACGGGGGCCTGCGCCCTCATCTACGGCGCCGACTTCGCGTACGCGGGTTACACGGAAAGGAAAGTCCGGCCATGCCCGACACGTTCGTCGTTGGGCTCATCGTCTTCGTGGTCGCGGTCCCGATCGGGTTCGGGGTCGCGCTCCTCGTTCGTCGCCAGTTCGCGCTCAACAGCGAGACGACCGCCCGCGCCACGGCCGACCGCCTGCTCGCCGAGGCGCGGACCAAGCAGAAGGACATCATCCTCGAGGCCAAGGACGAGGCCCTCAAGGTCGCCAAATCCGCCGAGGTCGAGAACCGGGAGCGCCGCGCGGAGCTCCAGCGCTACGAGAGCCGCCTCGACAAGAAGGACGAGCAGCTTGACGCCCAGACCGCGGAGCTGACGGCGAAGGACCGCAAGCTCGCCGAGAAGGAGGCCGCGGTCGAGGTCGAGCGCGCGAAGATCGAGCAGCTCCTGGAGGAGCAGCGCGTCGAGCTCGCTCGCGTCGCCGGCTTGAGCCAGGACGAGGCCCGGGCCTTGCTCCTCGAGAGCGTCGAGGAGGAGATGCGCGACATCACGAACCGCAAGGTCCGTGAGTACGAGATCGAAGCTCGTGAGCGCGCGGACGAGAAAGCGCGCGCGATCATCACCATCGCCCTTCAGCGCTACGCCGCCGAGCACACCGCCGAGCACTCGGTGACCGCGGTCGCGCTCCCCAGCGACGACATGAAGGGCCGCATCATCGGCCGCGAGGGTCGGAACATCCGGGCGCTCGAGACGCTCACCGGCGTCGACGTGATCATCGACGACACCCCCGAGACCGTCGTGGTCTCCGGCTTCGACCCGATCCGCCGCGAGGTCGCGAAGCGCGCCCTCGAGCGGCTCCTCGTCGACGGCCGGATCCATCCCGCCCGTATCGAAGAGGCCGTCGGTCGGGCCCGCACCGAGATCGACCAGTCGGTGAAGGAAGCGGGCGAGGCCGCGGTGTACGAGGTGGGCATCGGCGCCCTCCATCCCGACCTCGTGAAGTACCTCGGCCGGCTCCACTTCCGCACCTCGTTCGGCCAGAACGTGCTCCGACATTCGATCGAGGTCGCGCAGGTCGCGGGCATGCTCGCGGCCGAGACCGGGTACGACCAGCAGACGATGAAGCGCGCCGGTCTCCTGCACGACATCGGCAAGGCGATCGATCACGAAGTCGAGGGACCGCACACCGTGATCGGTGGCGAGCTCCTCAAGCGCTACGGCTTCCCGCAGACGGTCATCGACGGCGTCGTCGGCCACCACGGCGACGTCGAGCCCGTGACGATGGTCGGCACGCTCATCTCCGCCGCCGACGCGATCAGCGCGGCGCGGCCGGGCGCACGGAGCGAGATCGTCTCCAACTACATCCAGCGACTCACCGAGCTCGAGGCCGTCGCGAACAGCTTCCCCGGCGTCGAGAAGTCGTTCGCCATCCAGGCGGGCCGCGAGGTCCGGGTCATGGTGAAGCCGGGCGAGATCGACGATCTCCACGCCGCGCGGCTCGCGCGCGACATGGCGCAGAAGATCCAGGAGACGCTCCAGTACCCGGGTCAGGTCAAGATCACGGTCATCCGGGAGACGCGCGCCGTCGACTACGCGAAATAACGGCAATGCGCATCCTCTTCGTCGGTGACGTCGTCGGCCGCCCGGGCCGCGACGCGGTGGCCGCACTCCTGCCGAAGCTTCGGGACGAGCTGCGCGTCGACCTCGCGATCGTGAACGGCGAGAACGCCGCCGGTGGCGCCGGCCTCACGACCGAGACCGCGCGCGAGCTGCAGGCGGCCGGCGCGGACGTCGTCACCACCGGCAACCACATCTGGGACCAGCGCCAGTTCGCGGGCGAGATCGAGGGCCTCGACTTCGTCCTACGCCCGATCAACCTCCCGCCGAACAATCCCGGTCGCGGCTCGCTGACCGTGAAAGGCGCCCTCGTCGTGAACGCGATCGGCCGTACGTTCATGGCGCCCGCGGACGATCCGTTCCGCGCGATGGACGACCTGCTCGCGCGCTCGGACGCGAAGATCACGGTGCTCGACTGGCACGCCGAAGCGACGAGCGAGAAGCTCGCGATGGGCTGGCATCTCGACGGCCGCGTGACCGCGGTGGTCGGCAGCCACACCCATGTCCCGACCGCCGATGCCCGAGTGCTCCCCAACGGGACCGCCCTTGTGTGCGACACCGGGATGGTCGGGCCGCGCGATTCGATCCTCGGGATGAAAACCGACGTGATCGTCGAGCGCTTCCGGACGGGCATGCCGAGGCGGTTCGAGGTCGCCGACGGCTCGGTCAGCTTCGGCAGCGTGCTCATCGACGCCGACGACGCGACCGGGAAGGCGCGGTCGATCGAGCGCGTCGATCGCACCTACCCGTCATGAGAGTCCTCGGGATCCGGTGGCTCGGCACTCCGACCGACCGCTACGCGGAGACCGTGGCGTTCGCGAGGGACGTCCTTGGCCTCGACCTCCGGTTCGAAGCCGAGGACTTCGCGGTCTTCGAAACGGCGAACGGCGATACGTTCGAGGTGTTCGGCCCGAAGGGCATCGCCGACGGGCACGAGTTCATGGTCGCGCCCGTCGCCGGGTTCGAGGTCGAGGACGTCGCGGCTGCACGGCGCGAGATGGAAACGAAAGGCATCCGCTTCATCGGACCGGTCCACGAAGGCGACACGACTTCCTGGTCGCATTTCTACGGGCCGGACGGTCACGTCTACGAGTTGACCGGGGGGAAGCGATGACCGTCGGCTATCCGATCGACCTCCACACGCATTCGCTGCGCTCGGATGGCGCTCTCGAACCGTCGGCCCTCGTCGAGCGGGCCGCCGCGCGTGGCGTGACGATCCAGGCGCTCTCCGACCACGACACGCTGTCCGGCGTGGCCGACGCGGTCGCGACAGGGGAGCGGCTCGGCGTGCGGATCATCCCCTCGACCGAGCTCAACACCGAATCGGAGTGGGGCCACGTCCACATCCTCGGCTACTTCCTCGACCCCGCCGACGCGACCCTCGAGGATCGCTTGCGCTGGCTGCGCGAGCACCGGGGGCGGAGGGTCGAGCTCATGGTCGAGAAGCTGAGCGCCCTCGGCTATCCGATCACGCTCGCGCGGGTGCTCGAGATCGCGCAGGGTGGGTCGCTTGGGCGACCGCACCTCGCGCAGGCGCTGTTCGAAGCCGGCCACGTCCCGACGTACGACAGCGCGTTCGACACGCTCATCGCGGACGGCGCTCCGGCGTACGTCTCGCGCGTCGGCCTCACGCCGCTCGAGGCGGTGCAGCTCATCGTTGCGCGCGGCGGGGTGCCGTCGCTCGCGCACCCGTTCACCGTGAATGGCCTCGACGAGCTCATGCCGCTCCTCGTCGCGGGCGGGCTCGCCGGGATCGAGACCTATTACGGGTCGCATCCACCGGCGATGACCGCCGCCTGCCTGACGCTCGCGCGGCGCTACGACCTCGTGCCGACGGGCGGCAGTGACTTTCACGGGCGCGGCGACCACGGCGCGCCGCTCGGCGGCACCTTCGTGCCGCCCGAGACGATCGGGGCGCTCGAGGCCCGTCGCCGGCCGATTGCCGCGGCTACCATGACCCCCGCAGTGGGAGGGAAGAGCTGATGGCTCGTGCCATGCGCCCGGTCGTCGTCCTCATGCTGCTGGCGACGGTGCTCTTCATCGTCGATGGTCTCCTCGACCACGCGGCCTCGAATCAGTCGATCTTTGACGAATACAAGGGCGTCGGCTGGACCTCGTTCGTGTTCGCGATCGCGAACCTCCTGATGACGATCGCCGTCGCGCGCGGCAGCGAACGCACGCTCCTCGGCCGGATCGCCCTGTCGGCGTTCTTCATCGTCGAGCGCCCGCTCACCGCGTTCGTCCTCGGTCCGAAGCCCGGCACGTCCATCGCCGTGCACTTCGCGACCGCCGTCGTCGAGCTCGTCATCCTGATCGGCGCGCTGCGCCTCTGGCGGCTCGGGCACAGCCTCGAGCCCGCCGACATGGACACGATGTTCTCGCTCGATCCGAACGCCTCGGCTGCAGCGGCGGTCGCGGCGCCCGCGCAAGTGATGGAGGCGAAGGCCCCGCAGCCGGTGCGAACCGCCGGGAGCGGAGGGTCGGCCTGGCTTCTCGGGATCCTCACGCTCCTCCTCGCCGCGATCCTCGTCGCCGACGGCTTGAGCGCCGGCTTCATCCCCGGCGGCAAGGACTGGGGTACGTCCGGTGAGTCGTCCGGCTGGACCGTCTACCTCTTCGCGGTCACGGTCCTCGTCGTCGCGACGCGCGCGGTGCACGGCGGGAAGGTCGCGCTTCGCTTGCTCCTCGTCCTCGCGCTCATCTTCTTCGTGGAGCGCGCGTTCAGCCCGTTCGCACTCAAAGTGATCGAGCCGGTGCAGCTTGGCCTGCACGGACTCGCGGCGTTCATCTCGCTCGCCCTTGCGCTCGCGACGGCCAGCGCGATCCGCGCGGGAAGTGGCGCCGCCTCGTCCCGCCGCGCAGCGCCGGCGGCCTGAGCGTGAGCACCATCCTGAGCTCCGGGGTGAAGGACGCCGCCGAGCGCCTCGTCGCGCAGGTCGGCCGCGTGATGGTCGGCTCGAACGAGGCTGTCGAGCAGCTGTTCGCCGCGCTCCTCGTCGAGGGCCACGTCCTGCTCGACGACGTTCCCGGGGTGGGGAAGACCACCCTGGCGCGCGCGGTCGCGCGTTCGTTCGACCTCGACTTCCGCCGGGTCCAGTGCACGCCGGACATCGTTCCGTCCGACATCACCGGCGTCTCGATCTACGACCAGCGGGCCGGTCGGTTCGAATACCGGCCCGGGCCGCTCATGGCGAACGTCGTGCTCGTCGACGAGATCAACCGCGCCACGCCGCGGGCCCAGTCGAGCCTCCTCGAAGCGATGCAGGAGCGGCAGGTCACCGTCGACGAGGCGACCCACCCGCTGCCCGATCCGTTCTTCGTCATCGCGACGCAGAACCCGATCGAGCTCGAAGGCACGTTCCCGCTCCCCGAGGCCCAGCTCGACCGGTTCCTCTTCCTGCTCAACCTCGGCTACCCCTCGGCGGACCAAGAGGACGAGATGCTCAAGCTCCACGGCTCGGCGACCGTCGACACCGGCACGCTCGATCCGCTGTTCGATCGCGCCGGCCTCGCCGGCTTCCGCGACGCCGTTCGCGCCGTCCGCATCGGCGACGCCGTCCGCGGCTACATCGCCGCGATCGGTCGCGCGACGCGGGGGATCCCCGGCGTCGAGCTCGGCGCGAGCCCGCGGGCGTCCATCGCGCTGTTCCGGGCGGCGCAGGCGCGCGCCGCGATCCAGGGGCGCGACTACGTCCTGCCCGACGACGTGAAACGGCAGGCACCCGCGGTCCTTCGGCACCGGCTGTTCCTCGATGCCGACGCGCAGATGCGCGGCCGGACGCCGGCCGCGATCGTGAGCGAGGTCCTCGCCCGCGTGCCCGTCCCGGCGGAGGAGCCGCGGCCCGTCGCATGACGGTCCAGCGCACCGGCCTCTTCCCCTGGCCGATCGCCCTCGTGCTGTTCGGGATCGCGGCTCTGACGCGCGAGCCGGTCGTCGTCATCGCGGCCGCGGCCGCGCTCGCTGGGTGGGGCGTCTCGTTCTTCACGTCGCGCACCGCCCTCATCGGGGTCGGGGTCGAGGTCGAGCTCGTACCCGAACGCATGGTCGCGGGCGATCTGTTGACCGCGCGGATCGTCATCGCGAACCGAAAGCCGCTGCCGATGCCCTGGCTCGAGGTGCGTCTCGAGCTCCCCGATGGCATCGACCCCGAGCCTGCGCCGCCCGGGATGCCGCGTGGCTCGGTCGGCGCAGGCTTCTCGCCGCGCGCACACGAACGCGTCACGCTCACCTTCCGCTTGCGCGCCAACCAGCGCGGCGCCTACGGGATCGGACCGATCCGGCTCCGGAGCGGCGACTGGCTCGGCTTCACCCAGGTCGATGGGATCGTCGATCCGCAGCGCTCGATCGTCGTGTATCCGAAGCCGCTGAGCGTCGCCGATCATCACCGGCCGTCGCTCCGACCGCTCGCGGAGACCGCGACGAAGCGCGGACTCCTGCCGGACCCGCTGCGCTTCCGGGGCGTGCGCGAGCACCGGCCCGGCGATCCGCGGAAGGAGATCCACTGGAAGGCCTCGGCGCGGCTCGGATCATTGCAGACGAAGGTCTACGAGCCGGCGACCAGCCTCGACGCGGTGTTCCTCGTGAACGTCGCCACGTACGACCAGTTCTGGATCCAGGCCGACCCCGAGCAGGCCGAGCTCGTGATCTCGGCGACCGCCGAGCTCGTCCGGCTCGCCGCGGACGCGGGACGGCAGGTCGGCCTCGTGACGAACGGCATCGACAACGTCACGCACGAGCGGCCCCGTTCGGCCCTCGGACGCGGCCCGCGGCCGCTCACGCGAAGCCTCGAGATCCTCGCGCGGCTCGGCCCGTACGCCTCGAACTCTCCAGAGGCGGTGTTCCTCCGCGAGCGTGGCCGCCTTCCGTGGGGCGCGACGCTCGTCTGCGTCACGCCGATGCTGGGTCCGCATCTCGCCGGCGCGCTCCTCAGCCTGCGGCGCGCGCACCACCGGATCCTCGCGGTCGCGATCGAGGAGCCCGACGACGCCGTGCGCGTGCGACTACGGTCGGCCGGCATCAGCGTCGACAGCCTGCGGATCGGAGCGCGACGTGCGGCGAGCTGAGGCCCGCGGGATCGTCGCCGCGATCCTCGTCAGCCGCAGCGTCATCGAGGCGGCGCTCTTGGCGGGTCTGCTCGCGGTCGCGCAGGGCCTCACGAGCGGCGACCGCCCGCTGCCGATCGTGTCGCTCATGCTCGCCCTGACCGGTGTGGGCATCGTGCTCGCGAGCATCCTCCGGGATGCGCGCGCGGTGCGGCAGAACGCCGCGATCGCGCTCGGCGCGATGGCGGCGATGGCCGCGTTGGGGGTCTACTACGCGTCGCCTCGACCCGACGGCCTGCAGATCCTCACGCGCATCGTGCTCTTCGGCATCCTCGGTGAAACATTCGTGTGGCGCATCCTCACCGTCGCGCGCGCGCTCGTGCGGTGGTCGGATGCCCGGACCGCCGGGTTCACGACCATCGGCCTTCTCGCGGTCGTGGCGCTGCTGCCGGGCCCGACCGACCGGACCGGCCTCGTGATCGTCGGCCTCCTCGCGACCGGTGCGACGGGGATCGCCCTCTCCCTCGCGCGATCGGCCGAGGAGCTCGCTCTCGCTGGCAGCGAAGGCCGCGGCGAGACGGGGCGATCGACCGCGTCGGGGACCGCGATCTTGCTGGCGATCCTCACCGTCATCGGCGCCGTCATCGCCCCGTACGCCGGTGAGCTCGCGCGGGAGCTGGGCGAGCGCGCGGCTCCGGCCGTCGGCAGCCTCCTCTACGGGGTCCTGCTCGCGCTCGGTTACGTGGCCGAGTTCTTCGTGAACCTCGTCCGGTCGTTCCCTCGGACCGGCACCTTCATCCAGCTGCCGCGGTCGCCGTTCCAGATGACGCCCGAGGAGGAAGCCGAGCAGCTGCGCGAGATCGAGGCGACCCGGCCATACATCTTCGGCGCGGTGGAGATCGTGATCGGGGCGGTCGCGCTGCTCGTCGTGGTGATCCTCGTCGATCGGATGCTCCGCGAGCGCCGCGAGGCGCTCCCCGCGGGTGCCACGCTGGATCGTGATTCGCACGAGGGTGAAGGCCTCGGCGCGTTCCTCGCCGGTCTGCTGCCGCGACGGGCCCCACGACGGCGGCCACCGCACGACGACGGTACGCCGGCCGGAGCGCTCCGCGCGCTGTACTGGCGGTATCTCGCGCGCGCCGACGCGAGCGGGGTCCCCTGGCGCGCGACCGGGGAGACGCCGGCCGAGCATCATCGCCGGGCCGTCGCCACCGCCCCCCGTTATTCGGCCGCCGGAGTGCTCGTGCGCGCCTTCGAGGACTTCCGGTACGGGGAACGCGATCCGGACGCCGCGATCGTCGCCGCAGCTCGGCGCGCGCTCGCCGAAAGCGAGGCGAAGCTCTGAACGTCGTCGCGATCGTCGGACCGACCGCGTCCGGGAAGAGCGAGCTCGCGCTGCGTGCCGCCGAGCGCACCGGGGCGGAGATCGTGTCGGCGGACTCGCGCCAGGTGTATCGGGGGATGGACGTCGGGACCGCGAAGCCCACCGCGGCCGACCGCGCACGCGTTCGCCATCACTGCATCGATCTCGTCGACCCGGGCGAGCCGTACAACGCCGCCCGATACCAGCGCGACGCGCGTGCGGCACTCGCCGACATCGCCGCGCGCGGGAAGACGGCGTACGTCGTCGGCGGCACCGGTCTGTATGTGCGCGCGCTCCTCGACGGCCTCGGGCTGGATGCGGCGCCGACCGATCCCGCGCTCAGAGCGACGCTCGAGGCACGCCTGACCGCCGACGGCGCGGCCGTGCTCCACCGGGAGCTCGCCGCCATCGATGCGGCTGCGGCCCGGCGCGTCGATCCGCGGAACGGCCGGCGCGTCGTGCGGTACCTCGAGCTCGCGCTCCTCGCCGGTCGGGTGCCCGCCGAGCGGAGCACGACGATCCGCGGCCCGCGCATCGGCCTCGATCCACCGCGCGCGTGGCTCGACGCGCGCATCGGCCTACGTGTGCGTTCGATGGTCGGTGCCGGCGTGCTCGATGAGACGCGGCGGCTCGTCGAGCGCGGCCTCGACCCCCGACTGCCGAGCATGAGCGGCCACGGCTATGTCCACTGGGCCGCGCACCTCCGCGGCGAGCTGACGCTCGTGGCGGCGATCGACGCGACGGCGAGAGACGTCCGCGCGTATTCCCGGCGGCAGATGACGTGGTTCCGCAAGGACCCCGCGATCCGGTGGGTCGATCCGACAACGACGGACCCCCTGCCGCTGCTGGAGGCGGTCGCGGCATGAAGTTCACGAAGATGCACGGCTGCGGGAACGACTTCATCGTCGTCGATGGGCCGTTCGCTCCCGATACCGCGCGGACGCGGGCGCTCTGCGATCGCCGGACCGGCATCGGCGCGGACGGGGTCCTCGTCATCGGCACGCCGTCCGGCCGGCGATGGCCGCTGGTCATCCACAACGCGGACGGCTCGCTCGCCGACGCGTGCGGCAACGGTTCGCGCTGCGTCGCGCGCTACCTGCTCGATCGCGAGGGCGGCGATCGCCTGGAGCTGGACACCGCGAGCGGCCTCCTCGGCGCATGGCGGGACGCCGAGGGCATCGCCATCGATCTCGCCGCGCCTGAGCTCGGCGCAGCGGTGCGCGTCGACGGCCGTGAGGCGCGCTCCGTCCGGGTCGGCAACCCGAACGTGATGATCTTCGTCGACGATCCTGCGCGCGAGGATCTCGAGGTGCTGGCGAGCGCGGCGACTGCGCTCGTCGGTCCCGCGAACGTCGGTGCGGTCACATCGCGCGGTCCGGGTGAGCTCTCGCTGCGCGTGCACGAGCGTGGCGTCGGCGAGACGCTCGCGTGCGGCACCGGGTCGTGCGCGGCGGTCGCTGCGGCGATCGCGCGGGGCGATGTGACGAGCGATACGGTCCGCGTGCGGCTGCCGGGTGGCACACTCGTCGTGCGGCCGCGCGGCGCTCGCTACGAGCTCGCCGGTCCCGCCGAATATGTTTTCACAGGAGAGGCATGAGCGACGAGCGGCTTTGCCGCGAGGAGCGAATCCACCAGCCTTGAGCAATTTGGGCGAAGCCCAAACAAGAGCAGGAGACGCATGACCTTCGACACCGCGTTGCCCGCCGAGCGCGCGTACCTCGTCGGTCTCGAGCAGCAGGGCAGCGCCCTCGAGGCCGAGGATTCGCTCGAAGAGCTCGCGACGCTGGTGCGGGCCGCCGGCGCGACGGTCGTAGGACAGGCGACGCAGCACCGACGCGCACCCGACCCGAACACGTGGGTGGGGAAGGGGAAGGCCGAGGAGCTTGCGCTCGAACGCGCCCGCAGCGGCGCCGACCTCGTCGTGTTCGACGACGAGCTCTCGCCGAAGCAGCAGAAGAACCTCGAGGGCCTGCTCGATACGCGGGTCATCGATCGGTCCGCGGTGATCCTCGACATCTTCGCGCGCCACGCGCGTTCGCGCGAAGGCCAGCTCCAGGTCGAGCTCGCGCAGATGGAGTACCGGATGCCGCGGCTCGCCGGTATCGGCCGCGAGCTGTCGCGGCTCGGCGGTGGCATCAACACCCGCGGCCCCGGAGAGTCGAAGCTCGAGAGCGATCGCCAGGTCATCCGCCGGCGGATCCAGGATCTCAAGGAGCGCCTCGCGACGGTCGCCGAGCAGCGCGAGCGCTCGCGTCGCTCGCGCGCGAAGGTAGGGCTGTTCCTCGCGGCGCTCGTCGGGTACACGAACGCGGGGAAGTCGACGCTGCTCAACGTGCTGTCGGGCGCCGACGTGCTCGTGGCGGATCAGCCATTCGCGACGCTCGACCCAACGACCCGCCGCGCGGCCGTCGGGCGCGGCGCGAGCGTGCTCCTCTCCGACACCGTGGGCTTCGTGAACAAGCTCCCGCCGACGCTCATAGCGGCGTTCCGCGCGACGCTCGAGGAGCTCGCCGACGCCGATCTCCTCGTGCACGTCGCGGACGTCTCGCACCCGAACCTGCACGAGCGGATGCGCGTCGTGAAGGACACGCTCGCGAGCCTCGAGCTCGCCGATCGTCCCCAGCTCCTCGTGCTGAACAAGACCGACGCGTTGCGCGGCCCGGAGGGCGAGGCCCTTCGCGAGGCGCTCGGCGCGGAGTTCCCGCGGGCGATCTTCGTGTCGGGGACGACGGGGGAGGGGATCGACGCGTTGCGGACGCGGCTGAGCGAGGCGGCGCGCGCGACCTGGACGAGCGTCCGCGTCACGCTCCCGTACGACCGCGGCGGCGCGATGCTCCAGCGGATCCGCGACCGCGGTGCGCTGAAGGCGGAGCGGTACTCGGAGCGCGGCATCGACGTCGAGGCCGACGTGCCGGCCGATCTGGCCGCGGAGCTACGCGCGCTGGCACGCGCGTAGTGGAGGCGACCGCCGATCCGGTCACGAGCTACCGCGCGCTCCTCCACGTCCGCGGGTTCCCGCGGCTCGCGCTCGCGACGCTCCTCGTTCGCGCCGGCGCCTCGATGTGGCAGCTCGCGCTCGTCCTCTTCGTGCTCCAGCGATACGGATCGCCGTCGCTCGCCGGGATCAGCGTGTTCCTCGCGATCGCCCCCGGCGTGCTCGTGAGCCCGATCGCCGGAGCGCTCCTCGACCGCTTCGGCCGAGTCCGGCTCATGGTCTCCGACTACGCCGTGTCGGCCGCGGCCCTCGGCGGGATCGTCGTCCTCGCCGGCCTTCACGCGCCGCTCGCGCCGATTCTCGTGCTCGTCGTCATCGGCTCGCTCATGAACCCGCTCGGGACGAGCGGCTCGCGGTCGCTGTTCCCGATGGTGATCCCATCGAAGCTCTGGGACCGCGCGAACGCGGTGGACTCGATGTTCTACATGGTGACCACGGTGCTCGGCCCGCCGCTCGCGGGAGCGATCGTCGCGTTCTCGTCGCCGGAGACGGCCATCGCCGCGACGGCCGTCGTGTTCCTCGTCGGCGCCCTCACGCTCACCGGTGTCCGCGACGTGCACTCGGCACGCGACGACCGCGCCGGTCTCCTCGCCGAGGCACGGGCGGGCGTGGTGTACGTGATGCGGAACCGCGCGCTCCGCGGGCTCGCCGTCGGGATGTCGGTCGTGAACGTGGGGCAGGGAATCGTGATCGTCGCGCTGCCGGTGCTCGTGCTCGAGCGCGGCTACGGCGGGCCGCAGCTGGTCGGCGCGCTTTGGTCGCTCATGGGCGCGAGCGGCATCGTGAGCGGTCTCCTCGCCGGCCGGCTGGGGAGCGTCGGCCGCGAGCGGCCCATGCTCGCCGTCGGCATCCTCGGGATCGGGAGTGGGATCGCCGCCATCGCGATCGCGAGCTCGCTCGGTGAGGTGGCCCTCGGGGTGGTGCTCATCGGCATCGGCAGCTCGGTGATGGACGTAGCCCTCTTCTCGCTCCGCCAGCGCGTGACCGACCCGGCGTGGTTCGGCCGCGCGTTCGCGGTCTCGATGCACCTCAACTACTCGGGGATCCCGATCGGCTCCGCTGTCTCCGGTCCGCTCCTTGCGATCTCGACACCGTTCGCGCTCGGCGTGGCAGTGGCCTTCGCGCTCGCGGCGGCCGGACTGACGTGGGTGATGGTGCCATCGAGCAAGCGAGCCTGACCCGGGTGGCACGCGGGCTGCCCGACCGCGAGCGATGGACGTGCCGCTGCTCCCCCTGCCACCGCCGCGGCTCAGGACGAAGGTCCGCTGGTGGCTGAGGCTCGCGCCGCGACGGGCCATGGCGGCGCTCCCGCGCGTCGTCCTCTCAACGGTCCTCTTGTCGACGCTCTTCTGGGGCGGCTACCTCACCGGGACGGGCACCCTCGAGGCGGGCGCGCTCCCGGTCACGTTCGTGCGGCCCGATGGGCCGCCCGATTGGGTACGCGAGTTCGCGGGCGCGTTCTGCCAGGCGGATGCGTCGTTCATCGCCGCACATCTGGCGGGGAAGTTCGACGGGATGGACCTAGCCGCGGTCCGCGCCGAGCTCGACGCGATGCGCGCGACGTCCGGTGACTGCCGGTCGGTGCGCTACCTCGGCGGGCTGACCGCGGCGGATGGCGCCCGCCAATACATCTACGTCCTCGACTTCGTGGGAACCGACCACCGCGGCTCGATCTGGTTCGTGTTCACGACGATGGCGGGGCGCGTGGTGAACATCGAGTAGCAGCGCTGGCTCCCGGTCCCGTCCTCGGAGCGTGCCGGCCCGGCTTCAGTAGACGAACGGGATGAGCCGCCAGGACCGTTTTGCGTACGAGCGGTAGTCGTCGCCGAACGCGGCGAGGAGCATCTGCTCCTCGGCCGCGATGCGCGTGCCGTACGCGAACGCCACGATCGTCGCGACCAGCGCGAGCACGATGAGGTTGCGCGAGGCGAGCGCGGCCCCGAGCCAGAGCACGATGTCGCCCGCGTACCCCGGGTGGCGGATGAGGCGATACGGACCGCGCCGCACGACTCCCTGGTCGGAGGCGAGGCGCAGCGTCCGCGTGTAGAAGCGTCCGAGTGCCAGGGCCGCCCAGACCCGGAGCCCGAGGCCGGCGATCATGATCCCGACACCGAGCCAGGCGATGTCGGTCGCGACGACGGCGATCCCGCTGAGGTCGAGGGCCGGCGCCGCGAGGAGCAACAGCAGGCACGCGCCGAATGCCACACCGATACGGCGGGTCGTCCCACGATCGGCCGGACCCGGGTCGAAGCTCGCAGCGGCAGCGTCGCGGCGGAGCCGGCGCTCGGCGACGAAGAACGCGATCAGGATGAGCCAAGCGGCTGCGAGCGGGCCGAGCAGCGCGCTAGCTCCGGCCTCTCACGATCGGGACGTCGTCCCGGTTGCCCCATTCCTCCCACGAGCCGTCGTACGTGCGGACGTCGTCGTGCCCGAGGGCTGTAAGCACCAAATGCGTGAAAGCCGCGCGGACCCCGAGCTGGCAGTACGTGATCGTCGAGGTCTCCGGGCCGAAGCCGGCGTCGATGTACATCTGCTCGAGCTCGCCCGGGTCCTTCAGCGACCAGTCGCTCGTGAGCGCGTCCTTCCAGAGGACGTTCACCGCGCCCGGTACGTGTCCCCCGTGCTTCGCCCGCGCCTCCTCGCCCGTGTACTCCGAGTCGCGGCGGACGTCGAGGAGCCACGGGTCGCCGTGGTGCACGGCCTCGAGGACCTCCTCCTGCGTCGCGATGACACCTTCGCGCGGCCGTGAGGTGAACGTCGCGGGAGCCACGGTCACCGGTCCGGTCTCGATCGGCCGGCCCTCGCGCTGCCACTTCGGGAACCCGCCCTCCATCACCGCCATGCCGTCGTGGCCGTAGCGGCGGAGCGCGAGCCAGAGGCGGGCCGCGTGGTGCCCGCCTTCGACGTCGTAGCCGATCACGAACGTGTCGTCGCCGATCCCGAACCGCGACATCGCCGCGGCGAACTCCGCGGGGCCCGCGAGCATGAATTGCGGGTGGCCGGACGGGGGCGGGGGAGCGGAGATGTCGCGAGCCCAGTCCAGGTGCACCGCGCCCGGGAGGTGGCCCGCCAGGTATTCGGGCTCCGCGTCATGGTCCACCTTGAAGCGGCAGTCGACGACGCGGACCTTTGATGCTCCCGGCGGGAGCCCGCGGTCCTTGAGGCTCGCGGCGACCCGTTCGGTCGACCAGAAGAGGTCCGGACGGGCGAACGGGCTCACCGCGACAATCTAGCCGTGCTCCGCGGGAACCTCCGGCGCGGCCTCGCCCTCGTGCGCCTGCGGACCCATCGCGAACCGGCGCTCGGCGTGAAGCTGTACGAACGAGCCGGCTGCCACCTCTGCGACGAGACGCACCGGGCGTTGCGCCGGATCGGTCTGGATCGCCCGCTCGCGATCGAGCGCGTCGACATCGCGAGCGATCCGGCCCTCGAGCTCCGGTACGTGATCCGCATCCCCGTGCTCGGCGTCGGAGAGGCGGAGCTCGACGCGGCTGGCCTCGCCGACCGCGAGATCGCCGCCTGGCTCCTGAAGGTGGCGCCACCCGCCAACGCTTGACAGAGGCAACTAAATTGTTGCCATCGGCAAGCATCCGGGACTGAAGCGCTCGAGGCCGGGCGCGCCGTTCGATCGGCGCGTGGCCGACGTCCGCCGCTTCAGCCGCTTCTACACGCGCCAGGTCGGGCTCCTCCGCGACGGGTACCTCGAGAGCCCGTTCTCCCTCACGGAGACGCGGGTCCTCTACGAGCTCGCGAACCGCGAGCACGCCGTCGCCGCCGATCTGGTGCGCGAGCTCGGCCTCGACGCCGGCTACCTGAGCCGGATCCTCGCGGCGTTCAAGCGCCGGGGTCTCGTCGAGAAGCGTGCGTCGGCCGATGACGCCCGCCGGACGGAGCTGCGGCTCACGAAGCGGGGCAGGAGCGTGTTCGGGACGCTCGATCGCCGCTCGCGCGACGACATCGGCACCCAGCTCGCCGCCCTCGCGGTCCCGGACCAGGTGCGCCTCGTGGGAGCGATGGGGACGGTGGAACGCCTGTTGGGCGAGCCGGAGGCGCCCGCGGGCGGCTCGTACGTCCTGCGCGCGCCGCGAGCGGGCGACTACGGGTGGGTCGTGCAGCGCCACGGCGCCCTCTACGCCGAGGAGTACGGGTGGAACGAGGAGTTCGAGGGCCTCGTCGCGGGGATCGTCGGGAAGTTCGTCGAGCACCTCGACACGGCGCGCGAGCGATGCTGGATCGCCGAGCGCGACGGCGAGGACGTCGGCTGCGTCTTCGCGGTCAAGCAGTCGGCGACCGTCGCCAAGCTGCGTCTCCTGCTCGTCGAGCCGAAGGCCCGCGGCCTCGGGATCGGGAAGCAGCTCGTCGCCGAGTGCGTGGCGTTCAGCCGCGCCGCCGGCTACAAGCGGCTGCGCCTCTGGACGAACAGCGTGCTCCACGCCGCGCGGCACCTCTACGAGGAGGCCGGGTTCGAGCTGGTGGCCGAAGACCGCCACCACAGCTTCGGGAAGGATCTCGTCGGCGAGACCTGGGAGCTGCGGCTCTAAGGGGCGGAACGCGGCACGAGCGGGGGCGCTAGGCCGGGCGGTCCTCGATCCGGACGAAGTACGTCTCACAGGCCAGCTCGACGAGCTCCGGCGTGATCTCGGACGGCTTGCCGAGGAAGCGCGCGGCGGCGTCGAGGTGCGCCATCAGATCTCGCGGATGGCAGGAGCGCAGCCCGATGTTCCGCTCGGCGCAGTACTTCGCGATCCAGTCGGCCGCCTGCGGGTAGAAGACGATCTTCCGCTCGTCGCACACCCGGCGCAGGATCTCCGCGAACTCCGGCGGCGAAGGCGGCCGGATCTCGATCTTGTACTGGATCCGGCGGAGGAATGCCTCATCGACGAGCGACGAGGGCGTCTTGTTCGTCGCGAAGACGAGCAGCAGGTCGAACGGCACCTCGATCTTGCGGCCGTCGTTCGTCGTCAGGAAGTCGACGTCCCGATCGAGCGGCACGATCCACCGGTTCAACAGCTCGGCCGGCGATGCGCGCTGGCGGCCGAAGTCGTCGATGAGGAGTACGCCGCCGTTCGCCTTCATCTGGAACGGCGCCTGGTGGACCTGTGACGACGGGTCGAACACGAGGTCGAGATCTTCGAGCGTCAGCTCGCCGCCGACCTCGACGAACGGCCGCGCGATCGGCACCCAGCGACGGTCGAAGCGCGCATCGAGCGCGACGAGCGGCTTGTGCCGGGACGGGTCGTACACCCGGATGATCTGCTCGTCGATCACGATCGCGTAGGGGAGGACGATGCTGCCCTTGAGGATCGAGGCCAGCGTCTTCGCGATCGTCGACTTTCCCGTGCCCGGAGGGCCGAACAGGAAGATCGAGCGCCCGCTGTTGATCGCCGGGCCAAGCTGCCGGATGGTGCGCTCCGGCAGCACGAGCGCCCCGAGGGCCGCGCGAAGACGATCGATGCTCACGTGGACGTCGCCGATCGACTGCGCTCGCACGCGGGTCGTGTATGCCTGGAGCGTCACCGGAGCGGGCCCGATGTAGCCGCTCCTGGCGAGTGCCTCCTTCGCGCGATCGATGCCCTTTAGAGAGAGCGAATAGAAGAAGCTGGACGACGTGATCCCGGTGCCGCCTTTGACCTCGAGCTGGTGCTCCATCTTGAGGAAGTCGAGGACCGGCTGCAGGATCCTGCCGAGCGGGAGGCAGAGCGCCTGCGACAGATCGGACGCGGTGGTCGGCCCGCGCTGGTAGAGGAGCTTCAACGCGAGGTCGGCGATGAGCGCCGGGCTGAGCCCGGTTTCCTCCGTGGTCCCCGGCGCGAGCGGCGCGTACTGCTCTGCCGTGGTCGGCGGCGTGGATGCGACTTCTGGAATGGACTCGAGCGTCATCGTCACGGTGTGCTCCTCCGGCGTGCTGCGTCGAGGATGAGCACGCCAGCGGCCTGCGGCGTCCCTCCGGCGGGGGAAGTCGCCGAAACGACTTCGTGTCCGATCGCTCTGGCTCGGACGGCGTCTGTTCGGCGAGGTGCTTCCACGCAGGCGCTGCCCTTCTGGTCACGAGATTCGATCGGCAATACGTACAACGATCCGAACACTGCCAACCGTCAGTGGCGCGCGCGTATCAGGTCGAGCGCAGCCGACGCAGGTTCCGCGGGAAGCTCTACGGGGATCGGCCGAACGGGGGAAGGGCCTTGCGGACGTCCCCGGATGCCCGATTCTCGCCCAAAGAGACTTGTGCCCAAGACTGATTATCGTTTAGATTAGGGCAGTGACCACGAGCGTCGGCCAGCTGAAGGACGCCTATCTCCAGCACCTGGTCCTCAAGGGTCGGTCAGATCGGACCCTCGAGGGCTACGGCGCGTATCTCAATGAGTTCATCGAGTTCGCCAAGACGCGAGGCGTCCCGCTCTCTGCGCCCGCCACGAAGATCGATCGCGAGCTCCTCACGGCGTTCCAAGTGCGGCTCGCGACCCGCAACGGCCCGAACGGCAGGAGGCTCTCCCTCGCGACGCGCAACCTCTTCGGCTCAGCGGTGCGTGGGATGCTCCGGCACGGCGTAACGGTCCTGGACCTCAGGCTCCCGGCGCCGGACACGGTCGTCCTGGCGAAGGTCGGCGACCGTGGCACGCGCCGGATGGACACCGACGAGTTCGAGCGGCTCGTCGCGGCGATCCCGAAGGATTCCGAGCATGCCCTACGCGACCGCGCGCTCCTCGAGGTGCTGTTCGCGACCGGCTGCCGCCTCTCCGAGCTCTGCGGCCTCACCCGGCGGCGCGTAAACCTCAAGACGCGCGAGGTCGAGGTCATCGGGAAGGGCAAGAAGGTGCGTGGGACGTTCCTCACCGAGACCGCTGCGGATTGGCTCCAGCGTTACCTGAACACGCGGCGCGACGACAGCCCCTACCTCTTCATCTCGCGGCAGACCGTGCGTCACATCCCCGATGCCAAGACCGGCGTGACCAGGCCGGTGAAGGACGTCTACCCGCTGCACCCAAATACGGTCGAGCACATCGTGAAGCAGCTCGCGTTGCGGGCCGGATTGCCCGATGAGTTCTCGCCGCACTGGCTTCGGCACGGTCGCCTCACGATCGTGGCGCGTCACGCAGGCTTACTCGCCGCGCAGGAACTCGCAGGCCATGCGAGCCCGGAGACAACGAAGCGCTACACGAAGATCACCGGCAGCGAGCTGAAGAAGCACTTCGACAACGCGGATCGACAGGAGCGTAGGCCGGGCTAGACCACTGCGGATGGCTCGACCGCGTAGATGTCCCACTCGCCAGGCACGCCTTTGAGCGACGCCGAACCGCGCGGGGTGAACGCGTAGGGCATCCCGAGGAGAAGATCCTTGACCGTTCTCGACGTCAGCACTTCACCACCGCCGGCGCCGTCTTTGATGCGGCCGCCGATCACGACGGCCATCCCGCCGATCTTCCCGGCGATCACTTCGCACTCACCGGTGTGGATCCCTGCACGGATCTCGATACCCACCTCCGACCGGATCCGGGCGCGCATCGCGAAGGCACAGTCGAGCGCGTTCGAGGGCATGTCGAACGTCGCGTAGAAGCCGTCTCCAGCCGTATCCACCTCGACCCCGCCGTGCCGGTGAAGCTCTTGGCGGACGATGGCGTGGTGCTTCTCGAACATGTCCTTCCAGCCGTCCTGACCCTTGCGCGCTACGCCCGTCGAAGTGCTTGCGACGATGTCGGTGTGTAGCGCCGTCGCAAGGACCCGCTTCGGGTGACGCTTGCCATCCGCAGTCGGGTCCGGCGGACGAGCTTCGTGTATGTGAAGACCCGCGATCCGGCCGAGCTGCCAAACCCCGAGATCGCGCAGTGAGGTCCTCTCTTTGGAGGGCAACAGTCCCCATGCACCCTCACCGACCAGGACCTGACCTGGATCCGCGTGACCGATCATGTGGGCCGCGACCATGACCGCGTCGCCGACCAGCACTCCCCTCCGCCGACTCGCCTGCCCCGCCTCGACCGCGAACCTGACGCGGAGCGGGACAGCAAGGCGGCGCGTATTTTGCCGTTGCAGCTCGTCTGCGATCTCTCTGGCGACCACGATGGCCTCGCTGGCGGTGGGGAAAACGAGATGGAATCCGTCGCCGATGTGGTCGGCCTCGGCGCGCTTTCGCGGCAGTGCAGAACGGACGATCCGCTCGTACGTCCGCATGACCTTGCTCATCTCGTCAACGCCACGCTCCTCGAACATGCGCGAGTACCCGGCGATGTCGGTGAAGAGGTGCGCGTACGTCGCGGCCACCCCGCGATTCTGACCCTCGACCGATAATCGCGCCGTGCAGCGCTTGCCGCGCGATCCCGGGCTCGACGCACTCGACGCGCTCGTCGGCGAGTGGGACACGGAGATGACGCATCCGTTGCTCCCGGGCGTCATCCGTGGGCACACGACGTTCGAGTGGCTCACCGGCCGGACGTTCCTCATCTGGCGGTCCGAGGCGCCACCGGACACGATCCCAGCCGCGATCGCGATCATCGGCGGTGGTTCCACGCCGGGCACCTGGCCGATGGAGTACTTCGACGAACGTGGCGTCGCACGGACGTACCAGGTGAGCTTCAGCGGCGGCGTCTGGAAGATGTGGCGCGATCATCCTGGCTTCTCGCAGCGGGCCACCGGCGTGTTCGAAGACGGCGGCGTGACGATCCGCTGGCGCTCGGAGCTGCAGCAGGACGGGCCGTGGAAGCCGGATCTCGAGGTGACGTACCGCCGCAGATCGGGACGCTAGGGCTCCCCTCATACTCGGGGCCGTGCCGCGGCTCCGTCACCCTCGCGAATGGGCCTGGGTCGACGGAGCGATCGCGCCGTATCGATCCATCAACCGGCTGTTGCCCGCGTCGGAGCGCTGCAAGCGGTGCTGGGCTCCGCTGGGCGGGCCGTTCTCGGTCTTCCATCGGATGTTCCTGATCCGTCCCTCGCGCAAGAACCCGCATCTGTGTACGAGCTGATATGAGTTCTCACCTCCCGGTCGGGAGGTCACGATCTCGCTGCTGGCGATCGACCTGCGCGGCGTGAGCGACGCGCTCCGCCACCGCCCCCCGAGCGAGGTCGTGCCGGGTCTGAATCGCTTCTATGCGGAGGTGACCCGCGCGGTCATCTCGCGCGATGGGACGCTGGACAAGCAGCTCGGCGACCAGGTCGTGGCCTTCTTCGGCACGCCGTATGGCGAAGCGGAACACGAGCGCCGAGCCGTCGAGGCCGGTCTCGAGATCATCCGGTCGCTCACGGGCTTCTGGGAGCACGAGACGCAGGCCGGGGGCGCCGTGGGCACCGGGGTCGCGTTCGTCGGCAACCTCGGGGAAGGCGAGACACGGGACTACACCGCGGTCGGCGAGATCGTCGCGGCGGTCACCGGGGCCGCGCACCTGGCGCGCCCGGGCGAGCTGTTCGTGCTCCCGCGGACGGATGCTGCGCTGGGCGGCGCGTATCCCGACGCGGCCGTGCGGACGATCGAGCTCGAGGGCGAGGGCGGGCCGACCGGCGTCCGGGTCCTCCGAGTCGCCGCAGAGCGCGCGGCGGCGGCACCCGGTCGTCGATTCCTCGCCACGATCCTCATCCTCGACCTCGTCGGTTCCACCCCCATCGCGGCGCGGCTGGGAGACGCGGGATGGCGTGACCTGCTCGCGCGGCACTACGCCGAGCTACGCGGGCTGCTGCTCCGTCACGGCGGCGATGAGATCGACACGGCCGGAGACGGGTTGCTCGCGACGTTCGGGACGCCGGTCGAGGCGATCCGCTTCGCGCACGACGCCCAACGCACCGATCGCGCCCTGGGCCTCGCCGCTCGCGTCGGCATCCACACCGGAGAGGTCGAGCAGGACGCACGCGCGATCCGCGGCATCGCGGTCGTCGTCGCGGCGCGGATCGGCGCGCTCGCGGGTGCGGACCAGGTCCTCGTCTCCGGGACGGTGCGCGACCTGGCGGCGGGATCCGAGTTCGCCTTCATGGACCACGGAGTGCACGAGCTCAAAGGCGTACCCGAACCGCGCGCTGTCTACATCGCCAAGCCCGCGACCGACGGTGCCGCTAGCAGCGCGCCTTCGCCCACGCCAACCAGTCCGAGTAGAACCGCTCCGGAGTGACGCCGAGCGCGGTCGCGTAGGCGATGCTTGGGCCCGATTCCTTCTGGTACGCGAGCACGAGGTCCCAGTACGCGCGCTCACCCTTGGCCGCGCGCAGGTACTCGATCATCGAACGCGCTTGCACGAAGGCGCGCGGTGTCGTCGACGACATGAAGCGTTGATAGGTCGGAGCGAGCGCGTCACCTCCCATCATCTCCCCGCCGCCCATCGTGTCCTTCTGGGGTCCCGCGAACATCTGGGTCCAAGTGAGCGGTTCGGCGCACAGGTCGCGCACCGCGCCTCCGACATCCGGTCCGCTTGTCGCGAGCCCGAGACCGTGGCGGAGCCACCAGTCCATGCGCAGGTACGCGAGCGGCGCGAGCCGCTCTCGCGCCATCCCGAGCAGCTGATCACGGAAGACGAACTGCGAGAACGCACTGACGTCGCCCGGCCCCGCGGTCCACCAGAGGTCATAGATCCGTAGCGTTGCGTCCCGCTCGAGGACGATGGAGTGCGCCGCCGCGGCGTCAGGGATGCCGGCGAGGCCGATGGTCTCGGCGGTCGGGTAGAGCCGCAGCGAGATCGGAGGCAGAGCTCCGCTCGGCACCATTTGCGCCACAGCCGCGCGCTGCGCGGCCATCTCCGCGGCCACGGCGCCGACGATGTCGTCGTCGATGGCCCAATGCTCGATATCGATGTCACCGATCCGGTCGTGCTTCAGCGCTCCGAGCTCGTCGACCTTCGGCTCGGTCAAGAGCCATGTCCCGCCCTCTTGACGGAAGTACACGCGCTTGTAGGTCGGTGGACTGTCGACGCCGAGGAGCATCAGCTCGGGTGAGTCGTCGACGTAGGCCCGCGTGTAGGCGCCGTATGCCTCGACCTTGAGCACTTTCGTCATGGTCGATCCGCCGGACATGCGGGCACGCATCGCGTCGAACAGATCCTGCTGCGTTCGCCGCAGCGCGGGCCGCGCGCCGTCAACGGTCGAGCGGAACGCGTCCGCGTCGTTGGCGACGACCGCCGCCGTCCGTTTCTGCAGGAGGGTTTCGATGGACGAGCGTGCGTCGGAGGGACCGCCGGGCATCGGGCTGCATGACAGCAGGAGCGCGAAGCCGATGGCCAGCGAGGCCCGGGCGTTCATCCCCGATCGGAGCCTACAAGCAGCGCATCCGGAGGTCTGGCACCGCTGCTGCAAGGCCATCCCGCGGAGGTGCAGCCATGCCGGACGAGTTCTGCGGACACTGCGACACGCTCATCACCGATCGGAGCAGCGTCGTCCAGCGAGACGGCAAGACTTTTTGCTGCAACAACTGCGCGACGGCGTTCGCCCGGGCGCAGGAAGCGCCCGACGAATCGGGAGTGTCGGGCTAGTTAGAAGAGCGCACCATCCGCGGCTCCTCGTACCCGGTCATCGAGGCTGAACGTGCGTGCGTCGTCGAACAGCGCCAGCTCCGCCTCCGTGGGCCGCTCGAACCGCTCCATCGCGTGGTCGAGCAGTGCCTCGTCGATGCGGAACGTGCCCGTCGGCAGCGCAGCGTTCCGGTCCTTCAGCCGGCGCACGAGCTCCTCGCGCGAGGGATCCAAGACGCAGAGCACGACGCGGACGCCGCGCTCCTGGGCCTCGGTGCGGTAGCGGTCGCGCTCCTCCCGCGCCCAGAGGCCCCAGTCGAGGACGACGTTCACGCCAAGGGCGAGTGTTCGTAGCGCGAGTGCCCACTGGAGCCGCTCGACCGCGGGCCGATACGCGCTGGACCACTGGAGCCGCTGAGCGAGGGGCTTCTGGTTACTGAACTTGTCGGCCTCGTTGGGATACAGATCGTGAAGCCACTCATCCCCCGTGAGCCGGACTGCGCGCTGCTCGACCTCTAGACGTTTCGCGAGCGTCGTCTTGCCGGATCCTGGAACACCACAGGTGATGAAGAGCGTGGCCACTGGTCACAACCTAACGCGGCCATCTAGGTACAGCGCTTGCACGCGCCCCGCGCGTGTGCTGCATCGTCGCGATCGGGGCGCTCATCGGACCGCGCGTGGCGATCGTCGCCTGGTGGCTGCTCGATCCGGCGCGCTGGGCCCTCGCGTTCAGCTCGGCGCTGCTGCCGATCCTCGGATTCATCCTGCTGCCATGGACGACGCTCGTGTACGTGTGGCTCGCACCGGGTGGCATCGACACGCTCGGGCTCATCTTCCTCGTGCTCGCGGTGATCGTTGATCTCGGCTCGTACGGCGGTGGCTATCGGAGCCGGGGCCTCTAGGCCGGGTCACTCCCCCGCCGGAAGCCGCGCATCGCCCCATAGAGGAGCGCCGCTAGCGCGAACCCAACGACGAACGTGAGGTCGCCCAGCTGTGGCGCGCGGAGCGGGACGGGCCCGGTGTAAACGGCCTGGGCGGCGAAGAGCGAGATCGAAACGACGCCCGCGACGAGCATCGCGACGAAGCCCGCCCAGGTGTTGTGGGCCGCTGAGAAGAAGATCGACTCGTCGCCGAAGTCACCGCGCCGGAGCCAGTGGTCGGTGAGCACGACGCCCAGCCACGGGCCGATCCAGTAGCTGATCACGAGCAGGAACTCCTCGTACTTGCTGCCCGGCCCGACGTTCGCCTCGAACGCGATGCCGATGAGGAGCCCGAGCACGCCCGATGCGACGGCCACGATCGCCCGCCGGCGACGGAGTGAGAGCCGGATGCCGAGGGTGAGGAACGACATCGCCGCGGAGTAGATGTTGAGGACGTTCGCCGCGACCGCGCCGAGGGCGATCGCGAGCAGCGTCGCCTTGTACAGGACGTCCGGCAGCGCGAGCGCCAGCTGCGCGGTCGGGACGTCGCTCGGTCCCCACTTCGTCCCCGCGACCGTCGCCAGGCCGGCTCCCGCGACCTCGAGCAGCACGCAGGATAGGAACACTCCGAGGCCGGCCCAGACCCCGACCATCCGGCGGTCGGCGTCGGGCCGCTGATAGCGCGTGTAGTCGGAGGCGTACGGGTTCCAGCCGGCGGCGTAGCCGAACGCCGCCGCGGTCGTGAGCAGGAACGCGCCGGTCTCGCCGCCGAAGGCGACGGGCGCGCTCGCGTTGAAGCCGACCGCCTGGCTGTGGGCCAGGATGAACGCGGTCGCCAGGCCGAAGATCACGACGAGCGGGACGAAGGCGTAGCGCTCGAACGCGTGGACGAGGTTGTGGCCGAAGAACGCGACCACGACCTGGGCCGCGACGATGATGAAGAACGCCAGCCCGAATTGCCCAGCCGTCAGCCCGAAGAGCGCCATGAGCGCGAACGCGCCGCTCACGCTGTTGACGATGAACCAGCCGATGCCCGCGGTGAACGTGTTCAACGCCGCCGGCAGGATGTTGCCCCGGTAGCCGAAGGCGGCTCGTCCCTCGACCATCTGGGGGACGCCGAACCGTGGGCCCCACGAGCTCAGGACGCCGTGGCTCAACGAGCCGAGTCCGGTGCCGACGACGATCCCGGCGATGACCGTCCAGAAGCTGCCGCCGAAGAGGACGATCCCGATCGTGCCCACGAAGATCGTCGCGAACTCGAGGTTGGGCGACATCCAGGTCCAGAAGAGGTCGAGCGGCCGCCCGTGACGCTCGCTCAGCGGGATGTACTCGATGCCTCCGGGCTCGACGGCGACGACCTTGGTGCCATACGTGCCTTCGCGGATCGGGAGGCGTCGGTCGACCGGTTCGCTGACCGCCATCAGGCCGGCATCAGGCTGGGAGTGGCTCCCCCGCCGCGGACATCTCGTCCACGATCTCCGAGTACGTGCGCGGCTCGAGCTGGCGCGGCCGGAGGCCGAGGTCGTAGGCCATCCCGTCGATGTCCGCCGTCGGGGTGAGCGCCTCGATCTCGCAGAACCAGCCGGCACCGTCGAGGTGGTCGAGCGAGACCTCGAACTCGCCGAGCACGTAGACCTCGCGGAGCTTCACGAACTTGCGGATCCGGCGGAAGCCGAGCTCCGCGATGAGCTCCTCGATCGGCCCTGAGACGAGCACCGCGGTGATCTCGCGGCGGACCTTGTCGACGCCGTGCATCTCACGCGGGCTCTTGTAGGTGAGCTCCTGGATCCCGCCCTCGTCGCGGAACCGCAGCCGGAGCCGGCGGTCCTCATCCTGGAGGTGGAGGTTCGGGTGGTCGAAGAACACGTCGCCCTCGGCTCCGGCGCGGACCCAACGGCCCTCGGCCTCGAGGCGCTTCCGTAGGTCGGAGACGGCGAGGTCGGGCAAGCGATACTTGCGCTCGCGTTCGATCATTTCGGTTTCAGGCTAGGTCGTACATCCTGACTACACAATCGGCCGGATTGTGTAGATGCCGTGAACTAGGCGGCCGGCGCGATCTCCTCGAGCGACCTCCCGCGTGTTTCCTCGCCCAGCAGGGCCACGGCCGCCGCGGTGACGAGCAAAAGGCCCATGAACAGGCCGAACACGCCGGACTGCCCGAGCGACGTCGCGGTGAGCGTCGCGGTGAGGAACGGCCCGATGATCCCGCCGATCCGGCCAACGGCCGCCGCGGTGCCCGCGCCGGTCGCCCGGAGGGCCGTCGGGTAGAGCTCCGGTGTGATCGCGTAGACGGCGCCCCACGCCCCAAGGTTGAAGAAGGACAGGAGCGCCGCGAAAACGATCGCGTCGTTCCCCGGGCCGCTGTTCCCGAACAGGAATGCCGCGATCGCCGAGCCGATCAGGTACGCGACGAGCGTCGGCCGGCGCCCGATGCGCTCCACGAGCCACGCGGCGCTGAAGTACCCCGGGACCTGGGCGAGCGATGAGATGAAGAAGGACTCGTTGCTCCGGACGACGGTGAGGCCGCGCTCAGCGAGGAGCGACGGGATGAACGTGAAGATCCCGTAGTACGTGAGCGTGATGCCAAACCATAGGATCCAAAGCATCGCCGTCCGGCGCGCGTAATGCCGTGCGACCAGCGCGCTGATCGGCGCGCTCCCGCTCGCGGCCGTACGCTCCGGCGCCACCGGCTTGGCGACGGTGATGAGCGCTCCCCCACCTTCGCGCTCGACGCGCCGGACGACCGCGTCGGCCTCGGCCGCGCGGCCGTGCTCCGCGAGGAACCGCGGTGACTCCGGGAGCGCGCGGCGGAGGTACGCGACGTAGAGGGCCGGCAGCGCACCGACGACGAACGCACCGCGCCAGCCGAACTGCGGCAGCACGACGAGCGCGACGACGCCGGCGAGGATCGTCCCGTACGCCCAGAACGACTCGAGCAGGACGATGAACCGACCGCGCGACGCGCGTGGCGCGTACTCCGAGACGAGCGTCGCCGCCACGGGCAGCTCGCCGCCGAGGCCCAGCCCGGCGACGACCCGCGCGAGGAGGAGCGTCTCGTAGGTCGGCGCGAGCGACGACAAGAGCGCGCCGATCGAGAAGAGCACGAGGGTCGCCTGGAACACGGCCTTGCGCCCGACGCGATCGGCGATGCGTCCGGCGATCGCGGCGCCGAGGAACATCCCGACGAAGCCGGCGCTCACCACGAACCCGGTCTGGGTCGCATCGAGACCGAATTCGGTCTTGATCGGCGTGAGGAGGAACGCGATGAGGATGACGTCCATCGCGTCGAACATCCAGCCGAAGCCGGCGACGGTGAGGAGCCGCCAGTGGAAGCGGTTCAGCGGAACGCGGTCGAGGCGCGCGAGAAAGGTCTCGGCCGCCATCTACACGCAGTGCTCCGCGACGAGCAGCTCGGCGTTCAGCACGGATGCGCCGGCGGCGCCGCGGATCGTGTTGTGGCCCACGACGACGAACTTCAGCCCGAGCACGGCGTCCTTGCGGATCCGGCCGACGGTCGAGGCCATCCCTCGCTCGGCGTCGCGGTCGAGGAGCGGCTGCGGGCGATCCGGCTCATCGCGGACGACGATCGGATGCTTCGGAGCGGACGGGAGCCCGAGCTCCTGCGGCCGGCCCTTGAAGCTCCGGAAGCTCGACCGCACCGCGTCGAGCGTCGGCGCGTCCTTCAGGTGCAGGCTCACGGTCTCGGTGTGGCCGTCGCGCACGAGGACGCGGTTGCAGTGAACGGACATCGGGAACCGCGCGGGCGCGAAGCCCTTCGCATCCCAGCCGCCGAGGAACTTCTGGGTCTCCTCGATGACCTTCTCTTCCTCGCCGCCGATGTACGGGACGACGTTGTCCAGGACGTCGAGCGACGGGACGCCCGGGTACCCCGCGCCGGAGATCGACTGCATGGTCGTGACGAGGAGCTGCTCGATGCCGAAGTCGCGGTGCAGCGGCGCGATCGCGAGCGTGAGGTGGATCGCCGTGCAGTTCCCGTTGGTCACGATCGAGCCGGTCCACTTGCGCGCTCGACGCTGGGCCTCGAGCGCCTTCACGTGCTCGAAGTTCACCTCCGCCAGGAGGTTCGGGACGTCTGCATCCATCCGATGCGTGCTCGCGTTGCTGAACACGTGGTGGCCGGCCTTCGCGAGCGCGGCCTCGTGCTCGACCGCGGCGTCCGCGGGCAGGGCGCTGAAGCAGAGGTCAGCCCCGATGTCGGCACGGGTGACCTCGAGCTTCATGTCGGCGACCGAATCGGGCATCGGCTCCGGCAGGTGCCAGTGGACCGCGTCGGCGAAGCGCTTGCCCGCGCTCCGCTCGGAGGTCGTGAGCACGGTCAGCTTGAACCACGGGTGATCCGCCAGCAGGCTGATGAAGCGCTGCCCGACCGTGCCGGTGGCGCCGAGGACCGCGACCGTGCGTTGGTCTGTCACAGCGAAAGTGTGACACCGCCGTGCCGCGCCGTCAGGCGCCCGGCTCAACCACCGCAGTCAGGTTATTGCGCAGACGTTCCGCAACCTGAGGAACCGGGAGGTGACCCGATATGTCGATCATGAGGTCGTAGAGCTGATCTTAGGTCAGGGGCCAACGTGTATCCATTGGTCTCCAGAAACGTAAGAGTGACGACAAGCGCGGTGCGCTTGTTGGCATCGATGAAAGGCTGATTCTCTGCAATTCCGACGAGCAAAGCTGCAGCCTGCTCGGCGATGTCTGCGCCCCCGTATACCGCCGCGTTGTATGGCTTCGCTAGGGCTGACTCCAGAAGATCCCTATCTCTGAGCTGCTGAGTCACGGACTCAACAGGGAGGCCCTTGATCTCCGCGTGGAGAACAAGGGCCTCCCCTAGATCCAGGTATGTGTATTCGGTCTCAGCGTCGTCCAGCGCCTGCCTGCGGGTGGTCGTCGTTGGCGAGACGGTCGAGCACTCGGCGGTTCCGAGCAATTACTCGCCGCCCGGCCTCTAGGACGTTCGTACGCGCCCGAGGCGTCACCTCGACTGGAGTGAGCATCACGATCCCGCCGCGGACCGTGGTCGTGACGAGGTCGCCCTCGCGCAGACGCGCTGCCTCGAGCGTGTTCTGATCCAGGGTGACGGCAAGACTGTTCCCCTGCCGGCGAATCTTCACGACCATAAGGGACCTCCCCTAGCGCGTCTCGTAGTTACCGTATACACGGCAATGACAGTGCCTACAAAGCGTACTACGGCTGTCACAGAAGGGCCGAAAAGAGGAAAAAGGGCGAAAAAACCCGAATTAGCAAGCCATCCCTAGGCTCAGGCGCGGGTGCTGGAGCACCGCCGCGCTCCCGCGCGGTCCTAGGGATGGCTGTCAATAGGCCGAATCTGTTGAACAAGCTGTGGCGCCTAGGTCTCGTGGAACTCCTGGTGAATGGCCTTCACGGCCTTCTCGCGGTCCTTCTCCGACACCACGAGCGAGATGTTGAGCTCGCTCGAGCCCTGGGCGATCGCGATCACGTTGACCTTCGCCCGGCCGAGCGCGCCGAAGAGCCGTGCCGCGACGCCCGGCGTCCCGCGCATGCCCTCCCCCACCGCCGCGACGATCGCGACCGGCGATTCGATGGCGACCTCCTCGACGTCGTGACGCGCGAGCTCCTGCGAGAACATCTTCCGCAGGGCGGTCTCGAGGCGCTTCGTCGAGTCACTCGAGACGACCAGGCAGATCGAGTTCTCGCTGGAGGCCTGGCTGATCATGAGGACCGAGATCTTCTCGGCCGCCGTCGTGTCGAACACCCGCGCCGCGAAGCCCGGCACGCCGCTCATCCCGGCGCCCTGCACGGTGACGAGCCCCAACCCGCCAAGAGACGTCGTCGCCTTCACGACCGTGTTATCGCGGGGTGTCGTCGCGGCGATCGTCGTCCCGGGATCGTTGGGCGCGAACGTATTGAGGATGCGGACCGGGATCCCGGCCTCGATCGCGGGCAGGACCGTCCGCGGGTGGATGACCTTCGCGCCGAAGTACGAGAGCTCCGCCGCCTCGGCGTAGCTGATCGCCGGCAGCGGCTTCGCGTCCGGGACGATCCGCGGGTCGGCGCTCATGACCCCGCTCACGTCGGTGAAGATGCGGCACTCCCGCGCGCCGAGGGCCGCCGCGAGAACCGCGGCCGAGTAATCGGAGCCACCGCGGCCGAGCGTCGTGGTGATGCCGTCGGCGGTCGAGCCGACGAAGCCGGTGACGATCGGGACCGTGCCGTAGCGCATCCGCGGCACGAGCTCCTTCGCGACGCGCTCGCGGGTGAGCTCGAGGAGCGGCGTCGCGTGCCCGAACAGATCGTCGGTGATGAGGAGGCCCTCCGCCGACAGGGCCTCGGCCGCGACGCCGCGCGCGTTGAACGCGGCGGCGACGATCGGCGCGCTTATCCGCTCACCGTACGAAAGGATCGCGTCGAGCGACCGCGCGCTGCACTCGCGGAGGAGCGCAACGCTGCGGAGCAGCGCGATCGTGCGCTCGGTGAGATCGACGATCTCGGAGAGCGCGACCGCGCCGTTGACGCCGACCAGATCGGCGATGAGGTTGCGGTGCTGCTCGGAAAGGCGCTCGACGGTCTGCTGCGCCGCCGCGGCGTCCCCGCCGGCGGCCTGATCCGCAGCCCTGACCAGCGCGTCGGTCGTCCCGGCGGTGGCGGACACGACGACGACGCGCTCGCCCGGCTCCGCGGCGACGATCTTGACGACGGCCTCGATCGCCGGCGGCGATGCCACCGACGTGCCGCCGAACTTGAAGACGAGCGGCTTGCTCAGCGTATGGTCCGCGCGATCGCGATCACGTCCGCGAGTATCGCCGAGGCCGTCGCGTCGCCGCCCGCGCCGGGCCCGCTCCAGACGAGTCGCTCGGCCATGTCCGTCTCGAGGGTGATCACGTTCGTCGGACCGGTCGCCTGGCCCTCCAGCGAATCGGCGGCGACCTCCTCCGGCCCGACTCGGCACTTCGTCGCCTTCTCGCCGAAGTCGGCGACCGCGAGGTAGCGGAGCCGCGCCCCGCGGGCGATCGCGGCGTCGGCCTCGGCCGCGCCGACGGTGCCGAGGGACGTGCGCCGCACCTGATCGGGCCGGAAGTGCCGGCCCTCGAGCAGGCTCACGAGGATCGAGAGCTTGTACGCCGCGTCGAAGCCGTCGATGTCGTTCGTCGGGTCGGCCTCGGCGTAGCCCTTCGCCTGCGCCTCCTTCAACGCGTCGGCGAACGCGATCCCGCTTTCGAGGCGCGAGCAGATGTACGTCGTCGTCCCGTTCAGCAGGCCGCGCAGGACCCGCGGCCGCACCGCGCCGAGGTCCGTGATCCCGCGCACGACGGGCACCGCGCCGCCGACCGCGGCTTCGAACCGGAGCTCGCGGTGGGCCTGCCGCGCGGCCTCGTGGAGCGGGTCCCACTCCTTCGCCACGGCCTCCTTGTTCGCGGTGACGACATGCTTGCCGCGCTCGAACGCGGCGAGGAGCAGATCGAACGCGGGCTGGTGGCCGCCGACGACCTCGATGACCAAGCCGATTGCCGGGTCGTCGAGGATCGCGAACGGGTCGCCGGTCACCGGGACGTCACCCGCGTCGCGGGCCTTCTTCGGGTCGCGGACCGCGGCGCCGAGCAGGCGCACGGTGCGACCGGCTGCGGCGTCGATCCGCCGCTGCCGCGTCGCGAAGGCCCGCCCGACCGCGCTCCCGACCGTGCCGAGTCCGAGAAGGCCGACGCCCAGCGGCTTCGCGGTCACGTCGCCACCGGCCGGCCCCACGTCACCACGGTCACGTACTGGCGCTCGATCGCGGTCATCCCCTCGCGGGCGAACAGCGCGCGCACGTCGGCGTCGAAGGCGGCGGCTCGAGCGCCGAGCCGCACGGGGGCGTAATCGCTCGTGCTGTGCAGGTATTCGAGGTATTCGTCGAGGGTCCGGCGGACCGTGACGGGCGCGATGCGTTGCTCCCCTTCACGCACGAACTGGCCGGCGGCGACGAGCTCCTGGACGATCTCGGTCAGCTCGCGGTGATGCGATTCCGAATACCGGCGGAAGATCTCGAGCATGCCGGGCATCGGCTGTTCGACGCCGTCGATCTCCACGATCGCGAACCGGGCGCGAGGCGCGAGGGCGGCGGCGAGCCGCGACATCACGCGTGCCGCATCGAACCAGTGCACGCTCAGTCCGGCCGTCGCGAGGCCATACGGGCCGTCGAGGCCCGCGTCCTCGGCGGTCCCGAGGACCCAGCGCAGCCTCGGATCGCTGCCGCGCGGGAGCTTGCGACCCTGCTCGATCATCGCGGCCGAGGGATCCACGGCGTCGACGCGGTCCGCGAACCGGGTCATCTCACGGGCGATCGCGCCGTTGCCGGACCCGAGATCGAGGACGACGCGTGGCTCGACGATGAGGCCTTCGAGGACGGTGAACGTCTCCGTCCCGTACGGTGCGCGCCGGCGATACGCCTGCGCCACATCCGGATCGGCGAACACCGCGCCCCGCGTTCTGTCGTTCAATTCGCCACCGGGCGGCCGTACACGACGCGACCCGCGACGCGCCGCTCGACCGTGTCGCGATCCCCGAGCAGCGCGCGGACCTCGCGGTCGAACGTCGCGCTCGATTCCTGGCCGATCCGATGCCGCGCGAGCGAGCTGCGGCCGTGGAACGATTCGATGTAGTCGTCGACGGACTGGGTCACGATGCGCGGCGCGACGTTCAGCTCACCCTCGCGCTCGAAGAGGCCGAGCCGCTCGAGCTCCGGGATCAGCGCGAACTGGTGCCACCGCCGGATGATCGAGTGACGGGCGAGGATCGGCTTGAGCTCGTCGGCCCACGGCTCCGGCGCCTCGGGGTCGTCGACGATCGCGAGCCGAGCGCCCGGCGCCAGCTCGGCGGCGAACCGCGGCAGGACGACGTTCCAGTCCATCCAATGGAGGCTCTGGCCGGTCGTGATCAGCCCATAGGGACCGAACAGCGGGCCGTGCTCGGCGCCGCCGAGGATCCAGTGGATCCGCGGATCGTCGCCGTGCTCCAGGCGTTGCCCCTCGGCGATCATCGCCGCCGCCGGATCGAGCGCGTCGACGCGGTCGACGTGCGCCGCGAGATAGCGCGCGATCGCACCGGTCCCGGCGCCGGCGTCGAGCGCGATCCGTGGTCCGACGATGAGCCCGGCGAGCGCGTCGAACATCGCCGCCGGGTAGCCCGGACGGAACGTGTACGCGCGGGCCGCGCCCTCGTCGTCGAACGCCATCGCGTTCTCGGCGTTCCAGAACTCGGGCCGCGCGCTCATCCGAGCGCCTCCGCGAGCAGCTCGAGCGCGACGCCGACGCTCGCGAGGCGATTGCCCGAACGGTCGAAGGTCCACAGGACCTTCTTCACGCGCTGGAGCTTCGGGGCATCGACCGCGATGTACGCGAGCCCGACCGGCTTGCCCGGCGTCGCGCCGGTCGGTCCGGCGATGCCGGTGATCGCGATGCCGATCTTCGCGCCGAGCTTCTCGCGCGCGCCGCGGGCCAGCGCCGCCGCGACCACCGACGACACCGCGCCATGGGAATGGATGAGCTGCGGTGGGACGCCGGCGAGGACGGTCTTCGCCTCGTCGGAGTAGACCTCCATGCCGCCGCGGAAGTACGCGCTCGACCCCGAGTGCTCGGTGAGGATCGAGCCGAGGAGCCCGCCGGTGCACGACTCCGCGCACGCGACGGTGAGCTTCTTCCGCTTGAGCGTCGGGTGGAGCGTCTTCATGCGGGCCGCGAGGTCCGCGTACGCGGGCGCCTTAGCGGGCACGCGTGCGCGCGCCCGAGCGCTGCGGGAGCCGCCACCGCTCGGGGACGCCGCGGCCGGCGATCGCGAACGACGCCTTCCAGAGGTAATCGACGCCCGAGAAGACCGTCAACGCGACCGCCGCGCTGAGCAGCGAATAGACGAGGAGCGCGAGCGGGAGCGCCGGGACGGCGAGGAGCAGCAGCAGCCCCGCGGCGCTCAAGGTCTGGAAGATCGTCTTCACCTTGCCCGAGACGCTCGCGCCGACGCTGTATCCGCGCGCCGAGGCGATCGCCCGGAGGTTCGTGACGGCGAGCTCGCGCGCGACGACCACGACGACGACCCACGCCGGCACGAGCCCGAGCGCCTGGAGCGGGATGAGCGTCCCCATCACGAGCAGCTTGTCCGCGAGCGGGTCGAGGAACGTGCCGAGGCGCGTCACGAGGCCCATCCGCCGCGCGAGGCGGCCGTCGACGGCGTCGGTGAGCGCGGCGAGGCAGAAGATGAGGAAGGCCCACGTCGCTCGCTCTTCGTCGACGTCGCCGAGCAGCAGGACGATCGGCACGACCGCGAGCATCCGGGCGAAGACGAGCCCGAGCGGGAGGTTGAAGGTCACGGCGAGCTGAACGAGCGCTCCGTCACCTGGCCCACCTCCCCCATCTTCCCGAGGTCCTGCCCGTTGAACGCCAGGAACGTCGTTCCCGCATTCCCCGAGCGTACGGTGACGCTCTTGCCCGTGAAGGTGAGGGTCTGTCCGCTCGGGAACACCTTGCCCGTGCCCGGCGCCTGCGTGCCGTCCACCGTCGCGAGGATCCAGGCGTCGCCACCGCTGATCCGGACCGTCACGAACGCGGCTGTGTAGGAGACGGCGATCGTGCGGTTCTCCTGGACATCTCCCGTTGCTGTCTGCGCCGCGACGCGGATGGTCTGCGGGCCCGAGGTGAGGTTCACCGCGACGCTGAACCGGCCGTCTGGGCTGATCGTCACCGGGGCGCCGTTCACGGTCACGGCGACCACGGTCTTGTCCACGCGCCCCGCGACCGTGACGGGCGAGTTCGTGTACGTGCCGCCGTTCGGCGGCTGCTCGACGATGAGCTGCGGCGCGGGCTGGTCGTTCGCGACCGGAGGCGTGAGCTGGATGGTCCGGGATGCCTGCGCGAGTTTGCCCGACGGATCGAGGACCTGGACCTCCACGTGATTGTTGCCGGGCTTGAGCGGCACGACCACGCTGAACGTCCCGTCGCGCGCGGGGTGGATGTCGTTGAGCGTGTCGAGTCCCGGCGACACCCGCACCGTGATCCGGCCATCGGGATTCGTCTTGCCCTTCACCGTGTACTCGGCGACCTGCGAGACGGCGTCGCCGGGCGGATCGGTGATGTCGACGTGCGGGGCGACCGCGAAGTTCGTGAACTGGTAGTAGACGTAGCCGACGAACAGGAGGATCCCCGCGAGCACGACGACCGGGACGAGGACGGTCGGCGTGAAGATGAAGCTTCGCTTCACGAGCGGCCGCATCGGGGCGAACGACCGGAGCGGCTCGGTCCCGCCGCGCTCGCCGGTGTAGAGGGCGAGCATCTCCTCGGGGTCGACGTTCAGGTAGTGGGCGTAGTTGCGGAGGAACCCTTTCGTGTAGACGGTGCCCGGCAGCGACTGGTAGTCGCCGCTCTCGAGCGCCTGGAGGAACTTCTCGCGGATGCGGGTGTCCTCGGCCGCCTGCGGCAAGGTGACGCCCATCTGCTCACGCTTCTCGCGGAGCGCGTCACCGAGGCGGGCCACTAGCTCTCGTCCCCCTTTGCCGACATGCCGTAGACCTGGCGCATCTTGCCGGGTCCCACGGACGGGCCGATGACCCCCTCCTGCTCCATGATGTCGATGAGCCGGCCGGCGCGCGCGAACCCGATCGTCATCTTCCGCTGCAGCATCGATACCGAGGCCTGCCCCGCGCGGCGCACGATCTCGACGGCCTCCTCGTAGCGGTCGTCCTCGATGTCCGAGTCACCGCCATCCTCGCGCTGCCGGCCGCGATCAGGATCGTCGAGGATCTCGAGCTTGTAGTGCGGGTCGCGCTGGAGCTTCCAATGGCGGGTCACGGCCTCGATCTCCCGATCGGATACGAACACGCCCTGCGCGCGGATCGGCTTCGGGACGTCCGGCGGGAGGACGAGCATGTCGCCGCGTCCAAGGAGCTTCTCGGCTCCGCTCATGTCGAGGATGGTCCGCGAGTCGATGGCCGACGCGGTCGCGAACGCGACACGCGCCGGAACGTTCGCCTTGATGAGCCCGGTGATGACGTCGACCGACGGCCGCTGTGTCGCCACGACCAGGTGAATGCCCGTCGCGCGCGCGAGCTGCGCGAGGCGCGTGATCGCCTTCTCCACCTGGATCGGCGCCGACATCATGAGGTCCGCGAGCTCGTCGATGATGAGCACGATGTACGGGACGCGGTCCGGCCCGCTGCGCGCGGCGTTGTACGCGTCGATGTTCCGTGCCGTTGCGCGGGCGAAGAGCCGGTAGCGGCGGTCCATCTCGCCGACGGCCCAGTACAGGGCGTTGAGGATCTTCGCGTGGTCGGTGACGACCGGGACGACGAGGTGCGGGATGTTGTTGAAGCCCGCGAGCTCGACGCGCTTCGGGTCGGCGAGGATGAGCCGGACCTCGTCAGGCGTTGCGCTCAGCAGCAGGCTGCAGATGATGGAGTTGATCGAGACGCTCTTCCCCGAGCCGGTCTGCCCGGCGATGAGGAGGTGCGGCAGCTTCGCGAGGTCCGCCACGATCGGGGACCCCGAGACGTCACGGCCGAGCGCCACCGTGAGCTTGGAGCTCGCGTCCCTGAACATCGCGGTCTCGGCGACGTCGCGCAGCGTGACCATGCCGATCGCGAGGTTCGGGACCTCGATGCCGACGACCGACTTCCCCGGCACCGGCGCCTCGATCCGGAGCGTCCGCGCCGCGAGCGCGAGGGCGAGGTCGCTGTCGAGCGACTCGATGCGCGAGAGCTTCACCCCCGCGGCCGGCTTCAGCTCGTACCGCGTCACCACTGGGCCGACGCTCACCTCGACCACCTTCGCCTGGATGTTGAAGTGCGCGAGCGTCTCCTCGATGACGCGCGTGTTGCGCAGCACCTCGTCCTTGCCCGACCGCGCCGCCGAGCCCTCCTCGAGGAGATCGAGCGGCGGGAGCTTCCACGGCACATCCGGCGGGTCGGCGTGCAGGACGCCCTCGGCGGCGACGATCGCCGACGGCAGCCCGGCCAGCGCGCCGGCGGGTGGAAGGATCGGCGTGATCGGCAGCACTTCCTGCTCGACGACCGGCTTCAGCGGCTTCGGCTTCGCCGGCCGCTCCTGGTCCATGTTTATTTTGATGCCATCTGAATGGGGCTCGGACGGGGCCGGCAAAGCCGGGCCCGTCCGCACGGCTGTCTCGAACCGTCCTGCTGTGCCGCCGGGCAACACGGCGCCGGGCCGGAACGCGAACTGCGGCCGGCGGTCGAGCGCGGGCTTCGCGAGCTCCTGCAGCGTGCGGTTCGCCGCGATGACGACGCCGATCGCGAACATCGCCACGAGCACGATGATCCCGCCGACGGTGCCGAACGCTCGAGCGGACGAGGCGCCGAGGGCGTGGCCGAGCCACCCCCCGCTGCCACCCGCGACGTCGACGATGCCGAGCAACCCGACGACGACGAGGAACACGCCGCCCCCCGGTACGACGAGCCGCCGGGCGAGCGCGCGCCGCCAGACGATCGCCGCCGCCACGAAGAACAGCAGTGGAACAGCGATCGCGCCCCAGCCGAGAAAGCCCGTCATCACCTGGTGCCACCAGTCGAGGACGGAGCCGCCGCTCGAGAGGAGCGCGACGACCGACAGCAGCCCGAAGAGCCCGAACGCGACGCCGATGATGTGGTCGCGGACCTCGGAGCGCATGCGCGCGCCGGCGCCTGCCTCACGACGGGTCGAGGTCCGGCGCGCGCTCGTCTTGCGCGCCACTAGACCTGCATGATGACCGGCAGCACCATCGGTCGGCGCTTCGTCCGGTCGTAGAGGAACGAGCTGAGGCTTTCGTGGATCGCGTCCTTGAGCGTCGACACCTCGACGAAGTGCGGTCCGGTCTGCGCCTCGGCGAGACCGTCGAGCACCTTCTGCTTCGCCTCCTCGAGGAGATCATTGGCGCCCTGCTCGGGCACGAAGCCCTTCGTGGTGATGTCCGGTCCTGCGACGACCGCGCCGGTCTGCTGGTCGATCGTCACGACCACGAGGAACACGCCCTCGTTGCCGATGGAGACGCGATCGCGCATCACCGATTGGCTCACGTCGCCGACGCCGAGGCCGTCGACGTACACCTGGCCGGAGGCGACGTGCTCCCCCACCTTGGCGCCGCGGTCGGTGATCTCGAGGACGTCGCCGTTCGTGATGATGAACGACTTGTCC